>Ga0129299_1002892_pt1 | contig 11306 bp, 11 predicted proteins | sample ConPoolayeCmetaG_FD_94477 | JGI IMG/M metagenome (GOLD analysis project Ga0129299, IMG submission 94477) | Hot spring microbial mat communities from California, USA to study Microbial Dark Matter (Phase II) - Cone Pool mat layer C metaG ... | reverse complement strand
CGGCCAGCAGAATCGCCGCCAGAAAGGCACCGCCCAAGGCGGCCACCAGCTTCATAGGTAGAAATACACCCGCCAGCGGCCTTGACTTCGGTAGAGATAAACCATCGAATACTCCATCTTGCCAGTGGTTTGATCTATAAAGGTCATCTCAACCTGAGCTGAATCGCCGTTTATGAATTCCTGGTTGATGACTATCCGCTGGTTTTTCCAAAACATGCGGGTTCCGCCGTTGCCGGTCAAATTACCGATAAGAGTTCGGCGCAGCTTTTCCGGGGTTATCGTGTCGGCGGGGGGAAACTCGGCCATCCGCTTGGCGACCATGGCATCGAGGTCAAGGCGGCGCTCGATTCCCAGCGAATCGCCATCGAGCACGGCAAAGATAAAATCGAAAGTGGCCTTGCGAGGGGTCTCTTGCGGGCCGCAGCCGACCAAAGCACACCCGAATGCCAGCAAAATTATGAAATATCCGGTCATTCCTTTGATAATTTAATTGTTTGGCGCCCGATTCGTCAATTGCAAAAGTCGGGATGCGATATATTCATGCATTCCGACGGTTCCCCGGCGAGGTGATATTTCTTTATTGTTAATGATGAGTTTTTTATTATCATATCTTCATGGCTGACAATGACGGCAGACCTCCGCTAAGCGGACCGGAGAAACTTTCGCAAGTAGTCGCCGAGTTGCGGCGAAATATAGAGGAGACGTTGCAAAGCGAAGGTTTTCCTCTATTCGTTTGCGATCTCGATGGAACGCTGGTGGATCATACGCTGAGGACGTTGATGATATTCCGTCGGGCGCCGCAGGAGATCGAGCTGCCGGACTGGCTGGTTACAAAATTGCAGGGGACAGACCTCGATTCGTTCGGTTATCATCCGGCGCAGTCGCTCAAAGAGATGGGGGTCGCCGGTGAGGAACTCGAGCGGCTGGTTGCGTTTTGGGATAGGAATTTTTTCGCCAACGATTTTCTACCCTTCGACAGACCGATCCGCAAAGGGGTGGAATTCGTCAACCGCCTTCTCGAATTGGGGGTGGGGACGGTTTTTTTGACCGGTCGTGATCGGCCGCGGATGGGTAAGGGAACAATCGATTGGCTGGCAAAATACGGCTTGCTCGATCAGAACAAGAAGACCTCGCTGCTTATGAAAGAAGATCTTGCCTTGAGCAACGCCGAGGCCAAGATGGTGGCAATCGGAAAAATAAAAGGGCTTGGTCGGCCGGTGTTGATAGCCGATAACGAACCGATCGAATTGAAAAAGGTTTGGGCCGAGTTTCCCTCGGCTCAGGGCGTTCTGCTGAAGACACCATTCTCCGGTGTTCATGCCGAGTTGCCGGAGAGCACGCTGGTGATCGGGGATTTCGAAGAGATAGATAAGAAGCTCAGATAATTCAGCCGACCGCTCACCCCAGCCCGACGTCCAGCATCATCATCACCGCGAATCCGAGCATGGCCCCCATTGTGGCGGCATCCGAATGCCCTCCCGTTTGCGCCTCGGGCACGACCTCCTCGACCACCACGAATATCATCGCCCCAGCGGCGAACGCCAGCGCATAGGGAAGTATCGGCTGGGCGATAAGCACCAAACCGGCGCCGATGACGCCGGCCACCGGCTCAACCGTCGCCGACAGTTGGCCATAAAAGAAACTTCTGGTTCTCGACAGACCCTCCCGTCTCAGCGGCATCGACACCGCCATTCCTTCAGGGAAATTTTGAATTCCTATACCGAGGGCAAGGGCGACGGCACCGGCGAGGCTGGCAGATGGCAGATCCGCGGCGACTGCGCCGAAGGCCACCCCCACAGCCAATCCTTCGGGGATATTATGCAGCGTTATCGCCAATATGAGGAGCGTGGTTTTCCGCCAAGTGGTCTTGATTCCTTCGGCGCTCGAAAGAGGCAGCCCCAGATGCAAATGCGGCAGAAGCTTATCCAAAAGCCGCAGAAAAACGCCGCCAGCAAGAAAACCGACCACCGCAGGAATCCAAGCCGGATAGGAAAACCCCTCTGACATATCGATAGCCGGTTCCAGAAGCGACCAATAGCTGGCTGCTATCATGACCCCGGCGGCAAAGCCGAGCATGCCATCAAGCGCACGGCGGCTGAGATCCCGGGCCGTGAATACGGTAGCCGCTCCCAGAGCGGTCAATAACCAGGTGAAACAGGTGGCCAGCAACGCCTGAATCACCGGATGCAAATCGCCGAACGCCTGCACGAACGACTCCTCCCCTTTTGCCGTTTATGCTAAATTACCATATCGGCGATTGGCAGGCAAGTATTGATTGCCGGGATCGTCTTCAGTCGGTGAAGCCAAATGACGGTGACAATCTATGTTACCCTTATGCCGGGGAATTCGGCCGCCGTCCGCTGTTCCCGAATTTACAACCGCGGTCGGGATACCAGTAAGCGATTCTCTACACAGCGAGCCGGACAGATTATAATTGTTGACAATTTCATTTTAATCGCTAGTTTATCGATACGTTGTTTGCTGACCTGTCATAAGGAGTTTGTATCATGAGATCGATCATAGCTTGCGTGGCGTTAATCGCGTTTATTTGCCCGGCCGCCGTCACCCAGACCGAGGTGCCTCCGGAGTGGGCATATCGTTGGTACTGGAACACGACCGAAACGGAATGGGGAGACGCCATAACCTGCGATCCCCGGGGAAATATCTACGTCGCTGGGCGCACCGACACCTCGGTTAACTACACCGATTGGGTTACTCTTCGGCTCAGCCCGCAGGGCGATTCGATATGGCTGCGGATTTACGACAGCCAGAGCGATGGTATCGATGAGCCCAAATTCATCTTGGCGACAGATTCGGGGTATGTCTATGTAGCTGGCGAGGTCGGCCGCAGTTCGCTGGCTTGGCGGACCGACGTCTGCGTGGTCAAATACGACTCGGCGGGAAATTTTATCTGGAGCTACAGATATAACAGCCCGGCCAGCCAGGATGATCGCCTCGACGGGTTCGGCATGGACAAGCTGGGGAATATTTACGCTTGCGGCTACTCCAAAATTTCGACTTCGCCAGACCGGGAGGATTTGCTGTTGATAAAATTGCTTCCGTCGGGGGATACCGCGTGGGTGCGGCTATTTTTGTCCGGCAATCAAACATTCGATCGGTTGTATGGAGTTGCTTTCGATGACAGCAATTATATCTACGCCACCGGCGGCCGCTGGAACGGGGTCAATTACGACCTGTACCTCATGAAACTGGCCCAGAACGGAGACACGGTCTGGACGAGAACTTATAACGGCGCGGGGGATTCGACCGAAGTGCCGGTGGGGATAGGAATATGCGACTCTGGTTATATTTATATCGGCGGATATACCTACAATCCCACAATAGATTTTCTGGCGGTGAAATACAATTCGGCCGGCAACCTTATCTGGGACGAAAGCTTCAACGGCAGCGGCAACAGCTCGGATAATCCGCGGAGCATGACCGTCGATCGGTTCGGCAACGTCTATTTGTTCGGAGAAACCAGCTCTGGCGGCCAGCGTGATCTGCTGGCGGTGAAGTTCACCAACACCGGAGCCGTCGGTTGGGATTTTCAATACGGGGATCCGATCGATGACGAGATCGCTTTCAACAGCCGGACGACAATCAAGGTTGACGATCTGGGGCGCCTGTTTTTCGGCGGCGCCTCCTATCATGTATCGCCGCTTTTGACGATCACCCGGACTCTGACGTTTTGTCTGGATGCCTCCGGGTCGATAATCTGGTACGGCGGTTACATAGGTCCGGGCAATGATTTCAGTCAGATCAAGTCGGTGGCCATCGATGGCGGCTCGAATTGCTACGTCACCGGCTACAGCGACGGTATCTATGGCAACTGGGACCTGTTCGTGTTGAAATATCCGCCGTTGGTTCAAGCTCCGGGAAATCTTGCCGGCCATGTTTATGCGGGTTCGCCGCCGCTTCCTTTCCCGGGGGAAAGGATTATCGTTGCCGGGGCCGATACGGATACGACATATAGCGGTATCGATGGTTCATATTTTCTCGGACCGTTGACATCCGGCCTTTACAGCGTGACCTTTTCGGACACCGGCCACGGCGATACGACCGTAACCAATGTTCATATCACCCCCGGTGATACGACCGTTCTCGATATGTACCTTTTCGGACCACAGCCGGGTTATCTGGCCGGGCATGTATTTTACGGCTTGCCGCCCCTGCCACTTCACGGGGAAAGAATAATCGCCGCCGGAGCCGATACCGATACGACTTTGAGCGATATCGATGGATACTACATCATTGGTCCCTTGACTGCCGGCGAATACAACGTGACTTTTTCCGATACCGGCAACGGCGATTCGACGGTGAGCGGGGTGCAGATCGTCGGCGGCGACACCACAATCCTCGATATGTATTGGAATACATTCTCATGCGATTATGTTCAGGGAGATATCAACGGCGACGGCAATAGGATCGGCGGCGATGTCACTTACGGCGTGCGCTATTTTAAGGGGCTTGGCCTGCCGCCGCCTGACAGTTGCTATCTTGATTCGACCTCGACTTATCTCTATGCGGCCGGTGATGTCAACGGCAATTGCGAGTTCCGCGGCTCGGATATCACGCGGCTGGTGGCCTATTTCAAGGGGACGGCCGAGCTGAGTTATTGTCATTTTTTCCCGCCGCCGGGGCGGCGCGGGCTGCAAAGAGAATATCGGGCGATACTTTTGAAACAGAGCGGATTGAATTTCCGGAAACCGAGTTAAACCGGCGCGGAATCGATATGAAAAATGCTGAGCTTGCCGCGCCGGCTTTATCTATTCAGATCGCCGGAGATTACCCTGTTTCCCCTGCTATCCATAAACGGCGGTAAGCGGTCGACTCGTTACGATCCGATTGCCTGCATTCGAAAAATCTCTTTTCGCCACCGATACGATTGCATGTCGCGGATTTATTTGTTATAATCGTTGCGATGAAATCACCGGCCTGAAGCAAAAGGAGCCGAAATGACGAAGATACTGCTGCCGCTGTTGGTGCTGTTGGTCATCAGCCTCTTTATCCAGAGCCAAGCGCTATTCGGTCTGCTTATATTGGGAGCTGTTATTTATATTTACGCGATCAATAATCCGCTGAAACATGAACGGGCCTATCGGCTGAGAAGTTTTTGGAACTGGTTCCCGATGGGCTTGACCTATGCTTTCCTTTACATGGCGCGTTACAATTTGACCGTTTCCAAAAACGCGCTCGGCGACCTGATGACCAAGGAGGACTTCGGGCTTATTTTCGGGGCCGGAACAATCACCTATGCCTTTTCATTCCTGATAAACGGTCCGTTGGTGGATAAAATCGGCGGCAAGCGTGGTATCATAATCAGCGCTGTCGGTGCTGCCGCCGCCAATATCGCCATGGGTGTCGTTACCTATTTGTTGTTGAACGGGCGGTTGGCCGGCAACGTCTCCCTCATTTATGCCATTATGTATTCGATAAACATGTATTTCCAGAGCTATGGCGCGGTCTCTATTGTGAAGGTCAATTCGCATTGGTTCCATGTGAAAGAGCGCGGCGTGTTCGCCGGCATTTTCGGGTCGTTGATAGCGCTCGGCCTCTTTTTCGCGTTCGACTGGGGTCAGGCGATAGTCCGGGCCACCTCGAAAATAGCTCCCGCCGATCTCGGCGCTATCGAGGGCGCAATCCGATCGATAGTGATGCCGGCCGGCGCCGCCGTAGATTACACATGGTTCGTATTTTTCATCCCGGCCTTGTTGCTGCTGGCGTTCGCCGTTCTTGAACTGTTTTTGCTCAAAGATTCGCCGAGTCAGGTCGGATTCGCCGATTTCGACACCGAGGATGCCAGCTCCGGAGAAATGGACAAGCAATTCGGCGTACTGCAGATTTTCAAAAAAATTCTCACCAACCCGATCATTCTGACGATCGCCGGAATCGAGTTTTGTTCGGGGGTCGTGCGCAATGGGATAATGCACTGGTATTTCATTTTCGCCAAGGAAATCGGCGAACCCGGGGCGACCGTCTTTTTCAAGGCCAACTGGGGGAAACTGCTCTGTATCGCCGGAATATACGGCGGTTTTCTGGCCGGCACTCTTTCCGATAAGCTGTTCCAGTCGCGGCGGGGGCCATCGGCGGCGTTTATGTATAGCGGCATGTTCGTCAGCGTGGTGGTGATGGCGATATTTCTTTGGAGTTCGCCTTTGATTCTCGGCTTGTCGGTGGTGATCATCTCGTTATTCGTTATCGGGGTTCACGGCATTCTTTCGGGTACGGCCACGATGGATTTCGGGGGGCGCAAGGGGGCAGCCACTGCCGTCGGTCTTATCGACGGTTTCGTTTATCTCGGCACCGGTTTTCAGTCGATCTGCCTTGGCTATATTACGACACGCAACTGGAGCTGGTGGCCGATATTTCTTATTCCGTTCACCCTGATCGGCGTATTTCTGGCCACCCGGATATGGAAAGCGATGCCCCAAGCCAAACGAAAGGGAGCCTGAAAGGACAATCCGGGCCGGTGAAAGGGAATGCGTGGAATAGTAATGAATGAAAAGCCATTGGCAATAAGGAGAAAAGATGAAAGGACACGATCGAATTATCGAAACATTGAACGGCTTGCTGGCCGATGAGCTGACGGCCATAAATCAATACATGGTGCATTCGGAAATGTGCGCCAATTGGAATTACGGAAAACTTCACGAAAAAATCGAAAAACGGGCTATCGACGAAATGAAACATGCCGAAAAGCTGATCGCCCGAATTTTGTATCTCGAGGGCAAACCGGTGGTGAGCAATCTGCGGGAGATGCATATCGGCCAGGACGTGGAAACGCAGCTTAACAACGACCTTAAGGATGAGTACGGAGCGATTCGAGCCTACAATGCCGGGATCGCCCTGGCGGTGCAGCACGCCGATAACGGCTCGCGCGAACTTCTGGAGTCGATCCTGAAAGACGAGGAAGATCACGCCGATTGGCTGGAGGCCCAACTGGATCAAATCAAGCAGATGGGAATTCAAAATTATCTGGCTCAGCAGGCCGGTTAGGTGGAAGGATCCATCCCGATTTGGATAAAAGACCGCAGTCGGCTGCTGGCGATGCTCCACTCGTATCCATTCCCGAAAGAAACCTGTACCGGTTAAAGGCGAAATTCGCCGTTGCCTTTTGCCGATCGATTCATAATACGGCTGAATTCCGGTCCCAACCGCTGTGAATGAATCTATGGCCAGCCCGCCGACCGAATCGACGCAATCTCTGGATCTGAAAAAGCGGTTTTTCAGAATCAATACTCTGATCGCTCTCGTTGTTTCGCTGGCCATAGTCTATCTTTTCATCCGGCGGTTCGATATCGGCGAGGCCTTGAGTGTTCTGTCGCGGCTTGATTTTTCTGTTTATTTGATCGCCGCGGCGGTCTTTTATCTGTCGTTGCCTCTCCGCGGGGATCGCTGGTTAAGGCTTCTTGGCGATGCCGGAGTCAGGCTTCCGTTGTTTGCACTCTGCCGGTATTATTTTTTCGCCTGGTTTGCCAATTGTATCCTGCCAGCCAGAATCGGCGATCTGTATCGGGCCTATCTGCTCAAAAAGAACCATGGTCAGTCGTTTTCTATGTCGATCGGGGTGCTTTTTACCGAAAAAATATTTGACCTGTCGACGACGCTCGTCCTCGTGCTGCTGGGCGGGGCATTCTATTTCGGAAAAATCGGCGATCCGGCGGTGCGCACCGCTCTTGCCAGAGGCATAATAATCTTGGCGGCGTTTGTCATGGTTCTGGCTCTGCTGGCCTGGCGGTCGAAAGCTATCCAGAGGCTGATACCGGATCGCCTGAGGCGGATTTACGGTTCTTTCAGCGAGGGGCTATTGAAATCGCCGCGGCTGATTCCCGTAATCACGATTGAGAGCTTTATTATCTGGCTGTCGGAGGCGCTGCGCTTTTACCTTGTCTGCCTGGCCCTCGGGATAAAAATCGATTTTCTTCTTGCCGTGTTCATTTCTCAGGCCGCGCTGGTGCTGATGAGCCTGCCGCTTACCCCCGCCGGGCTCGGGTTGGTTGAGCTGTTGATGTTCACGCTTTTGGGGCAGGCCGGTTTCAGCGGCGACCGGGCGGCCGCGGCGATTATTGCAGACCGCTTGATAAGTTTCTGGTCGTTGATTATATTGGGCGGCGTTCATTATCTGTTTTCGCCGAGGATCAGATGAAAAATATCCTGGTTTGCATCCCGACCTACAATGAAAAAGAAAACGTGCGGCAGATAATCGAGGCCGTATTGAGCCAGGGGCCGGATATCGAGATATTGATTATCGACGACAACTCGCCCGATGGAACCGCCCAGATCGTCCAGCAGCTTGCCGCCACAGATAAGCGGATCCATCTTCTGCAGCGCCCCGGCAAGATGGGGCTGGGGACGGCCTATATCGATGGTTTCAAGTTCGGGCTTAAACTGCCCCAGATAGGCTACCTCATGGAAATGGACGCCGATTTTTCGCATAATCCGGAATATATCAAACTGTTCCGCGAACATATCAAGAACGGCGATTTGATAATCGGTTCGCGCTACTCCAACGGCATCAGCATCGTCAATTGGCCGATGAGCCGCCTTTTGCTTTCTTATTTGGCCTCTATCTACGTTCGCTGGATAACCGGTTTGCCGGTGATGGATCCGACCGGCGGTTTCAAGTGCTTCCGGCGCGAGCTGCTCGAGTCTTTGCGGCTTGACCGGATTAAATCGAATGGCTACTGTTTCCAGATCGAGATGAATTTCTACGCCTGGCGGGCCGGTTTCAAAATCAAGGAGATCCCGATAATCTTCGTGGACCGACGGGTTGGCACCTCCAAAATGTCTGGCCGAATTGTGCGGGAGGCCATATGGGGTGTCTGGCGGCTGTTTTTTATAAAAATCCTGCGCCGTGAAAAAACGGTGATAATCAGAAAAAAGCACGACGATTGATTCATGAATTCAAGCACCGTCAGGGTTATTATAGTCTTGTTGCTGCTGGTCATTGTCTACCTGCCGGTGTTAAAAGACCTGGTTTTCGATTGGTATGTCGATTCCAATTATTCGCACGGCTTTCTGGTGATCCCGATCGCCGCCTATCTGCTTTACCGCGACAGCAAAAAATTTGAAAAGACCCGTTGCGTCCGTTGGCCGGGGGCCGTTTTGCTCATTGCCGGTCTTGTCCTGCTTATATTGGGCAGCGCCGCCGCCGAGTTTTTCACGGCCCGTTTTTCCTTTGTCGTCTGCCTTACCGGCATCGGGATTTTTTCGCTCGGCTGGCATAATTTCAGGAAAAGCTGGTTTTCCTTTTTCTTTCTTTTATTCATGATCCCGATACCGGCGATTTTTTATTATTCGGCGACCATGCCGATGCAGTTGTTTTCGAGCAACCTCGCCAATCAGGCGATCAACGCCGTCGGCATCGAATCCGTCCGGGCCGGCAACATAATCAATCTTCCGAACTACCGACTGGAGGTGATTGAAGCCTGCAGCGGTTTGCGATCCTTGATTACCTTGATGGCGCTGGGGGCGCTCTATGCCAAATTGAGTCTGGACGGTTTCTGGAGGCCGTTTTTTCTGGTTCTGGCGACGATCCCGATTGCCATCGCCGCCAACGTGTTTCGGATATTCGTAACCGGTTTCGGGGCTCATTATATCAGCCCGAAGCTGGCCGACGAGTTTTTGCATGAGGTTTCCGGAATTTTGGTTTTTCTGAGCGCGCTTTTAATGATAGTGATTTTTGGGAAGCTGATCGGATGGAAAAGAAAGCGTTCTTTTTGATCCTTGCGGCCGTGCTTTTGGCCGGAATATACAGTTGGTATCTGCGCTATGTCGAGGTTTTCCCGGACGAATCGCCCGATTTTTCGGCGATCCCGCTCCAGAAGGGCGAGTGGGCCGGCCAGCCGGTCGAACGCAGCCCGGAAGAGTTGGCGATCCTGCGCGCCAACGAAATCTTCTCGGCGATTTACAATCGCCCGGCCTCATCTGCGGTGGATCTGTTCATAGCCTATTTCACCTCGCAAAAATACGGATCCTCCATCCATTCACCGCGGAATTGCCTTCCCGGATCTGGCTGGACCATTCATAATATCCGCAAAGAAAAAGTCGATGTCGACGGTTTCGGTTTTGTTATAAACAAAATGATAATCGGCCGGGAGAGCCGGCGTCTTATGGTGTATTACTGGTATCTAACCCGTGCCGGTGAAATCGACAACGAATTCGGGCTGAAAACCAGCCTGATCAAAAATTCGCTTGCCGGCAGGCCGACCGACGGGGCCTTGATCAGGTTGACGGCGTTTCTGCCGGACGGTTTTAATGATAATCCCGACATGATCGCTTTCCTGAAAATATTCGCCGAAGACATATATAGCGCCTTGCCCTTGAAGAACTGAAAATGTATATTACCGTCCGTTGAGACCAATGACGGAGAAGGAGTGTAAGGATGAAAAAAGCTGTTTGTGCCGCCGCCATCGTTCTACTGGCGATTTCCGCAACATATGGACAGAATTACTGGCATATCAAGACGTCGTTGCAGGGGGTGGCCGCTCGTCCGGGAGACAGTAAGGGAACCGGATTAGGAGCGGGAATTGTCGCTTCGTTTGGTCCGCCCGGGGCTGGGTATGAGGTTGGTTTTGAGGCGCGGAAATGGTTTCGCGATTATACCGTCTTCGATCCTCTAATGAAGGCATATTCCGATAGCGGCATTCTGCGCGTGGAGGGCCTGCCGGGCGGCGACCCGATAGACAAATCCGACGGCCAATCCAATTACGATGACGACGGTTTGTCTTTCGCGGCGTTGTTCAAATATCGGTTTTTGCAGTTATCGCCGAATATCGGAGTCTATTCCGGCGCCGGCACCGGATTGTATTTCATATCCGCCAAGCGCGAAAAAGTGTTCCAGAATCAGCGCACCGGATTCTGGTATATCGAAAGGGAAGACTACTACCTCGAGACCAAGATTCAGGCTTTGATGTTAATGGGAATCGATGGGCAGATCGGCGCCAAGCTCGATTGCTTTCTGGAAGGGCGATTTGCCTATATATCCGATTGGGACAGATGGGACAATCCCTATGTTATCGACGCCTGCCTCGGCTTTCGCTACAATTTTTGATCGGCAGAACCCATAGCTGATCCGGAAACCGCCCCGACCGCTGCGAGGCGGTTTTTCGTTTCAACAAAAAGAAGGGCGCCCATTGGGGCGCCCTCAGAATCACCACGGTATCGGAATGAGCTATGCCATCTGTGCTTTTATTTGAGCGATTTGGTTGGAGTTGATGATTTTGTTGAGGTCGAGGTAGATGAGGAGTCTGTCGTCGAGTTTGGCGATGGCCTTGATATAGTCGGCGCCGTCGTAGGTGCCT
>Ga0129299_1002891_pt1 | contig 11309 bp, 12 predicted proteins | sample ConPoolayeCmetaG_FD_94477 | JGI IMG/M metagenome (GOLD analysis project Ga0129299, IMG submission 94477) | Hot spring microbial mat communities from California, USA to study Microbial Dark Matter (Phase II) - Cone Pool mat layer C metaG ... | reverse complement strand
TGTAGAACTTCCCGATAACAGGCAAAATGCCTTGTGTTGCGGAGGAGGAGCAGGATTAAAAGCAAACGAAACAGAACTTTCAAACAAGATTGCAAAATTAATTTTAACCAAAATAAAAGCAATCGGCGTAAACAAAATTGTTTCAACATGCCCTTTATGTTTTTCGCAATTTAAAGAAAACTTTGAAAAAGACGGCATAAATGTTATAGAATTTTCAGATGCAGTTTTGAGGGTATTAAAATGAAAAAAACAAAAGAAAACATAGTTTATTGTTCAGACGCCTCGCAAATAAAGGGAAATCCGGCAAAAGTCTTTTTTCCTTTAACAATAGAAGAAATCAGAGAAATAGTCCTAGAAAATAGCAGCATTACGCCAAGAGGAGGAGGCACAGGGCTCGCTGGCGGGGCGGTTCCGCTGAATTCCGTTGTCATAGATTTAAGCAAAATGAGCAAAATACTTTCGCTGGACATTAATAAAAAAATAGCCGAAGTTGAAGCAGGAATAATTTTAGAGGAACTGAACAATGAGCTTAAGCAGTATGGTTTGGAATTTCCCGTAAATCCGTCCAGCGCAAAATCATGCACAATCGGAGGAATGATAGCAACTAATGCAGTAGGAACCCGTGCTGTCAAATACGGAAGAACAAGCGATTGGGTAAAAGAAGTTGAAATTATCAATGGCAAAGCCGAATTAATAAGAATAAATAAACTTGATTTTTCAGAAGTATTCGGAATGGAAGGCGTTACAGGCGTAATTGTTAAAGCTAAATTAAACCTCGTGAGCTTAAAACCAAGGACTGCATCTATTATCAAAACTAATGAGCTTGACAAAATACCCGAGATGGTCAGAAAGTTAAAAACAAGAAATGATGTGAGTATGATTGAACTGCTTGACAAACTTACATCAAAATATCTTGGATTGCCGGAAATATACCATATCATTGTTGAATTTGAATCTGATGCGGGCGAGTTTAAAGGGGCAGACTACGAAAAAATAATGGAAATGCGAAATAGTGCTTATCCAAAACTATCTAAAGAGGGCTTCTCCCGTATAGAAGACCCTAAAATTCTTCCGTTTAAGTTTCAGCAATTCGCAAAATTCCTTGAAGAAAGAGGAATACCATTTTTTGGGCATATTGCAGAAGGAATAATTCACCCGTGCTTTAAGCCAGAACTTGAAGGAATGAGAGACGAGATGCTGAATTTTGTAAAGAAAATAAACGGAATTATTACCGGCGAGCACGGAATAGGCATACTAAAGAAAAAATTCCTAGAAGAATCTGACAAGAAACTTATAAGAAGAATAAAAAAAAGATACGACCCTAACCTTAAAGTTAATCCTGGAAAAATCATAGATTTAGAGAAAACAGAACCAAAAGAAAATAAAACCGAAGAGAACAAACCCGGCAATCAAAATAAACAATAAAATCCTCAGGACAAAATGGCAAAACCAGAAATAAATAACGCGATTGAAGAATGCCGTGAAATAGTTGAAAAATGCATAAATTGCGGTATGTGCCGAGGAAGATGCCCTGTTTTCAAAATCATTAGGGAGGAGTATGTTTCGCCAAGAGGCAAATCCTTGCTTTTAAAAGAAGATTTTTTTGACAAAACCTTTTTCTTATGCACATTCTGCAAAAATTGCGAAATAAACTGTCCGCTCGGATTAACTCTTTGCGATGCCTTTAGAAAAGCAAGAAAAATACTTAACGGAAAGAAAAAAGAAACCAAAGCAAACAAGGAGATGATTAAAAATATTCGTGAATACAGAAATCCGTTTGGCGAGTCTGCTGAAACAGGAAAATTGTACTGCTGTTAATCTGTTTTGCTTCTTTGCTCCCATCTGTTATAATCTTCTCGCTTGACTCTTATCCACTTGTCAATTTTGCTTCTCAACCCATCAGGCATATGAAAATAGTGCATTTTCTCCCAGCATCTTGTATGATTGCACTCCTTTCCAGCCCCGCACTTTCCATCTTCATTTCTTATAGGGCAGTATTCTTCTTGTCCGTGCATTTTTATCTTATGGATGTTAATTTTAAAAATCTTAACTTATGTATAATGTTAAGCCCGCATCGCATAACGGTATTGCACGCGACTGGAACTCGCGGCCCGTAAGGGCATCCAGGTTCAATTCCTGGTGCGGGCGTTTGAATTTTATTATATAAATCCTTAAAAATAAAGAGCTTATAGCGAATTTATGATAGTTCTTGATATAGAAACAACAGGCAATAACCCTGAAAAGCACGAGATTATAAACATTGGTGCTGTGGATTTCTTAAGCCCGTCTAACAAGTTTTATTTGGATTTAAGAGTTGAAGGCCCTATAGAAAATGATGAGCCCGCGGCATTTAAGGTTAATGGATATAATTCGTATGTGATACGAGAGCCATCAAGAAAAATTCCTGAAAAAGCAATAAGAGAGTTTTTGGCATGGAAAGACACGATACGCGATACAACTCTCGCAGGAAATAATATCAGCACTTTTGATATTCTTTTTTTAAGAAAACTTGCCGTGAAGCATAAACTTGAGGCTCATTTTGGGCATAGAACAGTTGACTTGCACTCATTATGTTACTCTTGTCATTTGAAAAACGGCATTCCAGTGCCTCTTAAGGACGGAAGAACTAACATTGATTCTGATTATATAATGTGTTTTGTTGGTTTGCCTGAAGAGCCCAAACCGCATAAAAGCGGCTTAGTCGGAGCGATATACGAAGCAGAAGCATTTTCAAGATTGATTTACGGCAAACCGCTTTTCCAAGAATTTGAAGAATTCAAAATTCCAAAGCACTTGCTGTAAAAATCTCAACCTCAAAAATAAGATAACCCCTGAGAATGTAAGCAATTTACACAACCTCTTGATTGATTAAACTGGTTTTGGAAAACTGAATTTTTTTCTCAGTATATACTTCCAGCCGGTTTTAGTAAATTCTCCATTCTCTTGCTTGAACATGTCATCAAGGCTTATTCCTATGTAGTTTATTCTTACCTCTTTCTCAATTATCTTCTCTTTTCCGTTTTCATTATAAGCTTTTTCTTTCACTATAAACACGAGAGTGTTGCCTTGTCTTTCTCTTTTAACAATCTCTCCAACTACCCTAAAATCGTCTTTTCCATTATTGTCAATCACCGGAATTGTGAACATTCCTTTTGTGTCGTAAGGATGCACAAATGCAATGTAATCTCTTGTAATCGGGCTTAATTGTTCTATATTCTCAGAATTTATTCTTGCGACAAGTTTTCTATCCTCATAATACTCTATTGCTTGTCCAGGACTCAGTTCAATTTCAGACATAAAAATTAAAAAATTTTGAAATTTTTAAAATTAACTTTAAAAGAGTATATAATAGTTTTATCCTTTTTCTTATTAATGCTGTTTAATAAAATATTTATCACAACCTTGCAGATTTAAACAATACAAACATCAATTCTAAAACAGAAGTTTAATCTTTCATCTCTATTTTAATGTTGATGTTCCTCGGAATCGGTGTTCTCATAATAGCATGAAGCACCCTGTCATTTGCAGGCATGTCTATTAATCTTTTATGAACTCTCATCTCAAATCTGTCCCATGTCGCTGTTCCGTTTCCGCACGGCGATTTCCTTGTTGTGATTTTCATTATTTTTGTAGGAAGAGGAATCGGACCCCTTATCATAACTCCGGCTTGAGAAGCAATATCTTTAATGCTATTACAAATACTATTAAGTGAATCAATATCTGCACTGCTTAGCTTTATTCTTACTTTTGCCATGTTTAAATGATATAAATCGCATTTTTAAAGCTTTTTGACATGAAGCAGGACAGCCGCGTAGTGCCCTGCTTCTGCCACCTCAGCAATAGAGATGACTATGAGCGATTATTATACGCAGTTAGACAAAAATTTATGCAAACCCCTGTTTAAAAGCTTATCTTCCAAGCAAAGTAGCTAAAAATAAGAATAAAATATACAAGCCGAATAATATCAGCCCCTCTTTGAAGCTTAACTCTTCGTCTGTTCTTGAGAATACAATGAAAAGAGCCAGTGAAATAATCATAAAGCTTGCAGATAAAACAACAAGTGAAATATTCGTGATGAAAATAGGATGTATTATCGCTACAATCCCAAGCATTAAGCTCGATTTGATAATAATGCCTCCAAGTATGTTGCCGAGAGCCATTTCACCATTGTACTTAAAAACAGATTTGATTGTGAATGACAGTTCAGGAAGAACAGTGCCGACAGCCGAAAAAATACCTAAAAGAATAAGCGGAAAACCCATATTTTTTGATATAGAAATCCCAGAAATAACAATAACCTGCGAGCTAAGAATTAAAAGATAAATTCCTACGAAGAAAAGCACGATGCTTGCAAGAAAACTGCTTTTAAGTATTCTTCTTTTTTCTATGGTGGGATGATTAGAATGATAAAATATTTTAATTAAGTAGAACACAAAAATCCCAAGCAAAATAAATCCGTCAGTTCTTGACAATACCCCATCAAAAATAAGAACCACGGAAAACAAAGAAACTATTAGCATATATATTGCGTCCTCTTTTGCAACTTTTTTCTTTATTTTAAGTCCCTTAATCAGCAGAACTCCTATGCCAAGCACAAGCCCTATATTCGCAAGATTAGAGCCGAAAATATTCCCGAGCGAGTAAATTGGAACTTTGTTGAAAGCAGATATTACTCCTAAGAAAAGTTCGGGCAAATTCGTTGCAAACCCCATTAAAATGAACGCAATTATATAATTGCTTAGTTTTAAGTAATGGGCAATTTTATGCAGACTGCTAACCAGTGTTTCTGCAGCCCACATTAGAACAAATATTCCTACTACAAGAATAAAAATGTCAAAGATAGGATTAATTCCCATCGCATTCACTATAAATCTCGGTATAAATTCTGCCATTTTCTCTTTTATTTTGATTACTTTATTTAATTCTTAATTATTATAAATGTTTCTTGATAAACTCAAGCACAATGAATACAGGAATGCACATTCCAAGAACTACGCCCCAATCAGCGAACCCTAAAAATGTAAACTTAAACAGCAAGCTTACTTTTGTGTATACTGCAATTAAGTGCAGTCCAAATGATAGAGCGACTGCGTAAAACATATATCTGTTTAAAGGAGATTTGAACACACTCTCTTTTGACTTGCAATTAAACACTAAAAACATTTCAAACACTACTGTTGTCGTTACAGCCATTGTCCTTGCTTTTTCTATATTATCAACATACAAATAAAATGCAATAAAACTTATTACGAACGACAATATGCCAACAAATATTACAAAAAACCACAAATTTTTCAGTATTCCCTCTTTAGAAGGTTTTCTTTTCATAATGCCTGCTTCAGCTTCTTCTACAGAAAGCGATAATGCGGGAAAACTATCAGTAACAAGATTTAACCATAAAATCTGCAAAGGAAGCAATGGCAACGGCAGTCCAATAACCAATGAAAATAATATCAATGTAATCTCATTAGTATTTGCACTCAAAAGATATTTGACAAACTTTTTTATGTTGTCATAAACCCGCCTGCCTTCCTTTACTCCATTCACAATAGAAGCAAAATTATTATCAATAAGTATTATATCGCTGGAATCTTTTGCAACGTCTGTTCCTCTATTAACAGCAATTCCTATATCCGCTCTTTTCAATGCAGGAGCATCATTTATCCCATCTCCTGTTACTGCAACTATCTCTCCTTTCTTTTTCAGTATATCAACAATTCTTAGCTTGTCTTTAGGAGAAATCCTTGCGAAAATTGCTGTTTTGTCAATTTCTCTTGCCAAATCCTCCTCACTCATTTTATCAAGTTCGCTTGCATCAATAATCTCGCCTTTTAATCCGATTTCTTCGCCTACTGCTTTGGCTGTTAAAGCAGAATCGCCAGTTAGCATAACAACTCTTATACCTGCTGATTCGCATTCTGATACCGCCTTTTTAATTTCTTGTCTTGGAGGATCTATCATTCCTTGGAAGCCGATAAACACAAGATTTCTTTCTGCTTTTTCTTGAGTTATGCTCCCGATTATTTTTTTATAAGCAAATCCCAAAACTCTTAATCCTTCAGAAGCCATTTTTTCGTACTCTTCTATTAAAACTCTTTTTCTTTTCTCGCTGATTTCAACAACTTTTCCATCTCTCAGTTCATAATTGCATCTCTTGACAATAACTTCTGGCGCTCCTTTTACATAACTTATTTGCTCGCTTCCTTTTTGTCTTACTTTTGCCATCATTTTTCTCTCAGAAGTGAAAGGAAACTCCTTAATTTTCGGCTGCTTTTCTGTTTCACTTTTTTTATGCAATCCGTATTCTTTAGCAGCAATCAAAAGGGCTTTTTCAGTAGGGTCGCCAATATACCTCTCTTCTATTCCGTTTTCTCCATTTGCAGTTTCAAATCTCGCGTGGCTGCAAAGAATTCCTGTTAAAAATAAGAATTCTGTATCCTGGTTTTTAGGAAATTTTTCATAAATTTTGCTGTCAACATATATCTGCTTGACTTGCATTTTTTCTTCTGTTATTGTTCCTGTTTTATCAACGCATATGACAGTGGCTCTTCCAAGAGTTTCAACAGCGGGCAGTTTTCTTATCAAGCTGTTGAATTTCAGCATTCTTTGTGTTGCTAATGCAAGCGTAATGGTAACGACAGCAGGCAGCCCCTCTGGAATAGCGCTTACTGCAAGGCTTACAGCAGTCAAAAATATCTCAATTTTGTCTATACCAAAATAAATTCCAACTATGCTTACGAGAATAATAAGCCCTATTGCCAGGAATCCGAGTTGTTTTGCAAAATGATTTATCTTTTTGATTAAAGGGCTTCTTTCATGTTCTACTTTCTGGACAAGTCCTGCGATTTTTCCAAATTCTGTGTTCATTCCAGTTGAGAAAACAACTGCGTATCCGTTTCCTCTTGTGATTTCTGTTCCTTGGTACACAATGTTTGCTCTTTCTGTCAATGGAGTATCGAGAGGAAGCTCGCCCTTTATTTTGTCTGATGGATTGCTCTCTCCTGTCAAAGAAGCTTCGTTAGTCTGCAAGTTTTCAGAAACAAGCACTCTTGCGTCGGCCATAACTTTGTCGCCTTCATTTAACACAAGGATATCTCCAGGAACTATATCCCTCGCATCAATTTCAGTTAACTTGTTATTTCTCAAAACTTTTGCTTTCGGAACAAGCATTTCTTTCAGATTCTCAATTGATTTTTCAGCTTTATACTCCTGCGCAAATCCAAACATTGCATTCAGGATTACAATTCCAATAATAACTGAAAAATCAACCCAGTGTTTCAATAATCCAGAAATTATCGCGGCAACTATAAGAATAAGCACTAAAAAAGAAGCAAACTGCCTTAAAAAAATCTTTAATCCTGTTAATCTTTTGATCTTTACAAGCTCATTTTTGCCGAACTTTTCTATTCGCTTTTTCGCCTCTTCTTCTGTTAATCCTTTATACCCTGTCTTCAGTTCTTTAAGTATGGTTTCCTCTTTTTTTGCATGCCAGCTCATATGTATTCAAAAACTCGAGCATATAAAAGCATTTGGTTTGTTAAATTTGAATAGTTGCCTCTAAGAAAACCCTTCTATTTCGCGTTTCAATCACAAGTAATACTCTTCATGTCCTTGTCTGTAATTAAAAACCTCTAAAAATTCTTTAACAATTTTGTCAGGAAAGTTCAATTCTTTTAAAATTCTGGCAATCGCCAGAAAAAAACAATACGAGCAAGTTGATAAGGTTTCGTTTCCGCAAATTATGCAAGTGTCGTCATTAATGCTCTCATTAGAAAACTCCCTCTTTATTTTGTTTAAAACAAGGTTTTTGTGAATTCCGCTGATTCTCACATCTCTGAACCATTCCTCAACTTCCCTTATATGACATCTTTCACAAACCGGGTTAGTTATCACTTGAGAGCACTTGCTGCACAGATTTTGCAGATGCATTTGCTTGTATTTCATACATTTAACAATACATTCAAATATAAATAGAAGTGTAGTAGTAAACTATACAAACAGAATAAATTTCTAAACTGTAGCGTTACTCCACAAAATTTCGAAATAATTGTTATAAGCATCAGCCAAATCCTTGTTTTTTATTTCTATCACAGAAACAGGCTCATTAAATAAGAACATTACAACTCGGTCTCCGCAGATATTGGTTGCCACAAAGGAATCATATTTCTTTGAAAGATGCCTTGCCTGGGTGAATTCCATGCTGTTAAGCTCTTTTATTCTCTGAACAGCATTTTGGTTGTAAATATGCCTCATTAATATTTTTCTTTTGATTCTCTGCTTGTGAAACTCTTTCAGAAAACCTTCCCCCAACTTCTCAATCGCATCAACTGGAATTCCGAAAGCGTTTATTGGCTGGTTCAATTCAAGCAAGCTAAGTAATGCCTCTCTAAACGCGAAAATGCCTCTTGTCATTGAAATCTCCTCTTTTTTCGTTTCAATACTTGAGATTTCTTTTATTTTTGGGATTATAGAGTCAATTTCTTTTTCTTTCTGTTTAATGTAGTCTTTTATTTTTTCTGGCTCAATTGCCCGAAACACTTTTTTGTTGTCTTTCAGCGATTCCTTCACAAAGCCCTTTTCAATAAGCCTTCTCAGTGTGTCGTATATATTTGCCCGGTAGATTTTTGTTCGTTTGGATATGTCAAGCGCAGAGGATACATCGTGCATGACTAAATCAAGATAAACTCTTATTTCTGTTCTGTTCAAGCCTATTGAATTCAGCACTTCTGTTACCTTTTCTTCCATTTTTACATAAAGTTTTTGTTATTTAATTATTTTTCTTTCACGAATATAACTATCAACTTCATGATGTTGAAATTCGTATTCTTCTTCGCATTGTTTAATTAATCTTGAAAATTCGCTCTTGCTTATTCCAGCTTCTATTTCTTTCGGCTGAATTGTTATCCCATTTTCAGAATAAAAGATTTTTGACGGCCCGTTCAGGTGCAAGGCTCCGCTGACATTTCTTTTTGTGTACAGCGACTCAACAGGCTGTTCTCTTCTGCACAAAGTGCCTATCAATCTTACAAACGCTTCTGGAACCCCTCTGTATAGTGTTTCCTGCATATCTGCTCTGGATAAGTTTTTTACGCTTTCCATTATTTTTCCGCCCTCGCTTCTTATATCGTCTGTAAACTTGTTCATATCTATCTTAAATCCAATCTCCTCAGGGGATTTCCCTTTTATTCTAATGCTGTCGTAAATCGGAATCTCTAATCCGTGCTGTCCGATTACCCTCACGCTGAAATCATTGTCGTCAAGTTGTCCGTTAAACTGTTCAAAATACCTTTGTTTGAGCCATTTTTTTGCCCTAATTGTATCAATAACAGACAACCCTGTTATTCTTTCAGCAGGCAGGCCTAATTTTTCAGCGAGCGAGATATTCATTCCAATCGGATTTGTAGCTATGATATAAAAAGAATTTGCGCTTTTTTCATTTAGTAGCATTTCTTTTTCCTTTTTTATTATTCTTGTCCATATATCATACTGCAAGGCTTTTTCATTATTCCAAAGCCAGTTTCTTCCGTTTTTAATGCGAGACTCAGCATTATTTGAGCTAGAAATAAGAACTATATCGCAATTTTGTTCTATTAATTCTTCAAGAGAGGAGTATACTTTAAATCTTGGCTCATCCTCTATGTTTAATACTCTCTTTAAGTTTTCTTCCTTATGCATACCTGTGAGGCTTACTCCTTTGACTGTTTCTACATACTCAGGATGTTCCTTGAATAAGATTTCAATTGATTTTTGTGCAAGTCTTCCGAGGCTGACAAAACCGATATTAAGCGGAATAATTGGATAAGACGCAATTCTTTCCAAATCATTTTCATACAGCGGTTTTCCAATCACTTCTTTGAATAATCCTGAACGAAGTGCTTCTTCTGCAAGTATTGCCCTTTCCGTTATAGAAGCTCCAGTGATAAGGACTATTGGGATATTCCTAATCGCTTTATCATCTTTTAGTCTTCTCGCAATGTCGTCGCCTTTTAAATCCGGCTTGCCGAGACGCTTTCCTCTTATCCATTGATCAAGAATTACTAAATCAAAAGTTTTAATGTCATTTAATTGGTTCTCACCAATATACGGATAAGCTTTTACTTCATGCCCCAAACTTTTAAATTTTGAACTAAGAACCGCAAGCAGTTCAGAATCATCATCAACTATCAAAGTTCTTGGTTTTCTCATTTTATCTTTGCAATTCTCTATAAGTTTTCACTCCTATAAAATTAATACAACTTGAGTGTATTTAAGCTTTATGTCGCTACTACTACTAATTTGCCATAAATAAGAAATCCACAATCATCTTGTATGCAAAAAGCAAAAACATCAATTATGGCGTCTTTCGTGCAGAATCTTAAAGTGCTGAATTCCCTGCCAAATCTCTGCTTTACTGCTTTTTGTCTCTTATAGACATTTCGTAAAACATTTTTTCAGCTGCTGCCAATTCAGGAACAATAACAAAGTCGGCTCCTGCTTTTTTCAGCTTGCTGACGCAATTGGGTTTGTCTGCTCTTGCATATATATGCAAATCAGGGCGGATTTCTTTTGCAGTTAATGCAACAATAATGTTTTTCTCTGTTTCCGGAAGCGTTAATACAAGTGCTTTTGCTTTCTGGATATTGTGCTCTTTCAGAACTTCTTCATCAGAAACATCGCCTTTAACAGCGAGGAATCCTGCTTTCCTCAATCTTTCTATAGCAGCATCATCCTTTTCAATTATGATATGCTCTTTCTTTTCCTCTTTCAGTTTTTTGGCGACTTCCTGCCCGACTCTTCCGCCACCAGCAATTATATAATGATTTTTCATGCTTCTTAATTTAGATAAATGGCTTCTTATTTTTAAATATTTGGAAAAATCGCCTTCTAACAATAAATCAAAAACCCACCATAAAATCCACCACATTAAGAATGCGCCAAAAAGAGAAAGGAAAATAGACAGAGCTTTCAACAAACCGCCGCCTTCTGGATGAAACAAGAAAGAAATGGTTTCTAGTGTCAATACAAATCCTTCTGTTAAAGAAACATTCATCAAAAGCGTGTATCCAGAGGTGCCTACAAGTAAAAGTATTATTAATAAAGACAAGAAAACTTTCACTCTTCTTGGCAAGTCATTTATCTCTATGTTCATTTCGCCTCTTTTGACAATTAGTTTAAATTGAAGATATTTATAAATCATTCGAAATTGAGCCATATCAGTTTATTTCGGATATTAAAATAGGCTGTAAATTTCTTGATATCCTTATATAATATATAGGAATAAACCAGGGTTATTTTTCAAATTTTATTTTTAATATGCTCCGATATATTGC
>Ga0129299_1002890_pt1 | contig 11309 bp, 10 predicted proteins | sample ConPoolayeCmetaG_FD_94477 | JGI IMG/M metagenome (GOLD analysis project Ga0129299, IMG submission 94477) | Hot spring microbial mat communities from California, USA to study Microbial Dark Matter (Phase II) - Cone Pool mat layer C metaG ... | reverse complement strand
TGCGGGAGCAAAAGTTATGTCATTTTGGAGAGCCCACTCATCGGTTGGCGGGTGGATTGGAATCATATTGAGCAGCGTTGTGCTCTTTACCACTTTGTGGTTGATCGGCCTGGTGGTCTCTGGGCCGCTCAACCTGACCTCGTTTCTGCTCGGTATGCTGACCATTGCCAGCGTCGTCACGTTGGCGATGCTGGTTTTTTGGACTTACGGTTACTATTCTCTGTATTACACGCTCGACCGCGATGCGCTGAGAATCCGCTGGACGGGATATGAGACGGTCATACCGATCTCGGATATTCGCCAGGTTGTCGAAGAGCCAATGGAACACGGCGGCGTCTCACTCCCTTTCCTGCATTGGCCGGGCTATTGCATCGGGCACGGACGGGCAGGAGGAACGAATGCTTCCTATTACGCCACCACGCTGAACCACAGCCCACTGTTGCTACTGACGGAACAAGGTGGGTATGTCATCTCGCCGGAAGACCCGGAGGGATTCGTCGAAGCGCTGAAGCTGCGCCAGTCCTTGGGTCCGGTGCACTCTGTTGCGGCGGGAGTGAACACACTTGGACTGTTTCGCCTGTCGCTATGGTCGGATCATCTGGCGCAGTGGCTGTGGCTGGGCGCGTGCCTGGTGAACCTGTTCTTGATCGCCTATTTGTGCGCCGTCTATCCCACCCTCGACCCGGTCGTGCCCGTGCATTTCGACGCCATGGGACAGGTTGACCGGATCGCCCCGGCCGTTCTTGTCTTCGTCCTCCCCATGATCGGCTGGCTGATCCTGATCGTGAACGGCCTGTTCGGCCTGTGGCTGCACGGGCGGCAACGCATGGCTACATTGCTCCTGTGGGGCGGCACGATAGCTGTTCAAGGGTTCCTGTGGGTAGCCGCCTTGGGCATCACGTTTCATGAAATGGTCGCCTGAGCGCGGACCGGGCGTCTCGTTCGGAAGGAAGTTGTGAGGTCTATGAAGGTCAAATTAGCTTATGGACGTGATGGGTTATCCATTGACATGCCAGAAGACAGGACCACGGTGATCGAGCCCCATTTCACGCCCGGACTGCCGGACGAAAGCGCGGCCATTCGTGCGGCGCTCCGACAGCCCATCGGCGCGCCGCCCTTGCGCGACCTTGTGCGGCGCGAAGACGAGGTGGTCATCGTTTTCAGCGACCTGACGCGCCCCATGCCCAACGATCGTGTTCTGCCCATCCTGCTGGACGAGCTGTCCCACGTCCCACGGCAGAATATCACGTTGATCAATGCGCTGGGCACCCATCGCCCCAACACCGAGGCTGAGCTGAGAGGCATGTTGGGCGATTCCATCGTTGACCATTATCGCATTGTGCAGCACGATTGTCTGGATCAGGACAATCTGCTTTACCTGGGTCTGACGCAGTTCGGCCATGAAATCTGGTTGAACCGGACGTTTTACGAGGCCAGGGTGAAAATTCTGACCGGCTTCATTGAGCCTCATTTCTTCGCCGGGTTCAGCGGCGGGCCGAAAGCGGTGCTGCCGGGTGTGGCGGGCGAAGCGACCATTCTGGGCAATCATTCGGGCCCGATGTTGGCCCATCCTTCAACGAACTGGGGCATTACAGTGGGCAACCCGGTCTGGGAGGAAATCAACGAGGTGGCGAACAAGGCTAAACCGACCTTTGTCCTGAACGTCACTCTGAACAAAGACCGTGCCATTACCGGCGTCTTTGCTGGCGACATGAATGAGGCGCATCGCCGTGGCGCAGAGTTCGCGCGTGCTCAAGCCATTGTCGAAGTGGAGCAGGCGTTTGATATCGTCATCACCACCAACGCCGGCTATCCGCTGGACCTGAATCTCTATCAGGCGGTGAAAGGGATGTCAGCCGCAGCGCAGATTGTCAAGCCGGGCGGCTCGATTATTGTGGCAGCCGAATGCTGGGATGGTATCCCCGACCACGGAGAATACAAGAACCTGCTCCACCAGGCCCACAGCCCGCAGGAACTGCTCAGCATCATCAACCGGCCTGGTTTTCTCCTGCGTGACCAATGGGAAGCACAGGTGCAGGCCCAAATTCAGCTTAAAGCCGACGTGTATCTCAAGTCGTCTTTTCTATCCGATGAGGAAACACGCAAGGCCTTGCTCAAACCCTGCGCGTCAATTGAAGACACTGTGGCCGAACTGCTGGCCCGCTATGGCCCCCAGAGCTCCATCTGCGTCCTGCCCGAAGGCCCACAGACGATACCCGTGTTGAGGTCAGCGTAGACCACACTCGCGGGCAGACAATCACCGGCTCCAGTCTATAGCCATGACATCGGCCACGTCGGTCAACTCTTCCTTCAGGCACACGTAATCCCTGGCCGACAGGTAGACGTTACATTCATAACACTTCCTGTCGCCGTCGCAGGCTGTCTCCGCCAGCTTCCAACATGGCGAGCTGTTGTCAGTCCTGGCCGGACACCCGTCCGAGGTACACCCTCGTATCTCCCAACACGGGATGCGGGCCAACAATCGCCGCAGGCCTTCTTGATTCAAGCCTTTCTTGTGAATCAAGTATCGGATGCAACGAATCCAGTTCAGGTCGTTGTTGGAATAAAACCGGCGATTGTTACGACGCGCCGGCCTGAGCAACCCGGCTTGTTCGTAAAGCCGCAGAGTCCTGGGATGTACATCCAGCAGCTCCGCAGCCGTACCTATGGTGTACAGTGGTCTGCTATCGTAAGCCATAATACCTGATTTCTCCCTTAATCAGCGGTCTGTGCTTCTTCTCCCTTACAGAAGGGGAGGCTGTAAACAGTGTAGTGTGATTGGTAATCTAAATAACATTATAGCATCTTAACCGAATCTTGTCAAAATGATTCCCAACATATATATAAAGTTTGCCTGTTAAGAATAATGATTGTATGGCCTTGCAGAGGCCGGGGTGGCATTGCATTGGGCGGGCGTGCAGTGGGCACTTGTGAGCCGGTAGAAGCAATAGCGATGAGGTTTTGAGGGGAAATCAGGGGCGACCTACCGCCAGGCCAGGTGGAGCGGCTGGTTGGGTTCTTTGGCAATGGCAAAGACACAGACCGACATCCCTTGAGCCTGGCAGGAAATCTCTTCTACTCTGAACTCTTGCGAGGTGGCCCATTGGAGAGCTTCCTCAACAAAGCCGACCGTGTGCCAACAAACCGGCTCGTCGGCCGAAATGCCGTGACAGGCCGGGCTGTTCATATCGATGAGATGCAACAACCCATCGTCTTCTTGTAAATACACCGTTTCGTGGTGATTGCTTTCACTCAAGCTGTGAGCAATTACCTTCAAGATGAAAATCTTACGTGCACGCAAGGGCATCAGTCGGAGGGCAATGCTGATCGCCGACATCTGTCCGGCCTGTTCTTCCACGAAGTGCCGAAACGTCAGCCTGCCAATCCGATTGAGTATCCCATGGCTGGCTGGCCCGTAGAGATCCCTGATGGCCTGGTGAATTTTCGAGTACTTCTCGTACTCCACGACGGCGTAAGGTTCGGCGATATCGTTCTCCTGGCCCTTAGAGACACGTCGCAAGACACATCTTAGGGCGTCGTTCCCGATCACCTCACAAATGGCGCGGAAATCGATCACCGCCATACCGTGTTTCCTCAGGGACTGTCCGAGGGAAACTTCCTTGCCGCCCGACGCCCGGACTATCTTTTCGCACTGTGCGTTAGCTGACATGTCAGATCCCGCTAATTCTTTTCTTCGGCCTTGCGCTGTAAAGCCTCTTGAATCGCGTTCTCCAAAACGCTGATCGGGCAAGGCTTGCTGAGGCACACATCGGCGCCAGCTTCTATCGCCTTGGCCCTGACCTCTTTGGCCGACAAAGCCGTCAGTATGATGATGGCGACATCTTTGAGCTCGGGGATGGCTCGCAATTGGCGACAGGTTTCGTAGCCATTCAACTCTGGCATCATGATATCGAGGATGACGACATCGGGCTTCTCGCGCCTCGCCACCTCGATGCCCTGCGTCCCTAAGTCCGCTGCAATCACGCGATATTGGTTGAGGGTGAGAATCTTGACCAGAATATCACGAAAGGCTTCGCGGTCTTCTATCACCAGAACTGTTGTCTTTTGGTTGTCCAATAGCTGCACTCCCGACCGTTCCGAGGCTATTTTGCGCGTGGCCCCATAACTAACAACAATCTTGTTCTTCTAATATACCATAAAGTACAGCCCAGCCGGGTTGAGAGATGGTATGTAAACGGTTAAGAGTTGGTGGAGACATATCCACCAAAGTCCAGTCTGAGACGTGACCGAGAGGCGACCTGAAGCGCGACTTTGATGGGCCTGACGAGCCGCCGAGGCTCGATTCAAGAAAATACGATGGGCGATGTTCACCTGTGATTATGAGCTGCCTCAACCAGAGCCCTGAAGAGCAACTGGTGAGGAGAAAGGGCAGGGAATTCCTCGGGATGCCACTGTACAGCGATGCAGAAAGTACCGTCCTGACGTTCCACGCCTTCGATCAAGCCATCCGGTGCCCAGGCCACAGCACGTAGCGGCGCCGCCAGAGTCTCGATTGCTTGATGGTGCAGGCTGTTCACTTCCAGTTCTGCCTGGCCCAAGACCTGAAACAAACGCGACCCCTCCGCTAACTTCACTAGATGGGCCGGCCAATCTCGTTCAATATCCACGCGGCGATGAGCGATTGTGGAACCAACCTGGCTCGGAATATCTTGATACAGCGTCCCTCCCAGTGCCACATTCAACACCTGAATTCCACGGCAGATGCCCAAGATAGGCATCCTATCTTCGAAAGCCCAACGCGCCAGCGAGATTTCCGTCTGGTCCCGGTTTCTATCCAATCGGCTCAAGCTGCCGTGGGCGGTCTGACCATACAGAGCAGGGTCTACGTCTACTCCACCCGGCAGAAGCAAGCCCTGCAAAGTTTCGTAAACCCTGCGCAACATCTCGCCGGACAGGGTGGGCGGTATCAGAACAGGCACTCCCCCAGCCTGAACCACGCTGTGCACATAGCTTGCGTTCTGGCTGATCACAGACATACGATGCACCGTTCTGGTCGCATCGTCATATCGGCAGGGTATACCTATGCGCGGGATATCCGGATGTGGCACTATATTGCTCTCCTTTCGGCTACATAGCGAGATCTTGGGCTGACGATGATTATACGCAAACCTGCACCTGTGGCAAATCCTGCCCCCCAACTACCAATCTGGTTGACGTTGGATTGAAGAAGGACTATAATGCGGCGGCAATTCGATGCACCAGTCTGACGAACTGAGGAGACAAGATGCCCCAAGACATAGGTGATTTGTTGGCCAGGCTTTCGGATGCCACCGGCGTATCCGGCTACGAAATGGGCGTCCGTTCCGTTGTGTACGAAGCCTTTTCAAAATATGCCGATGACATCCGCCTGGACAAGATGGGCAGTGTCATCGCCCTGAAGCGAGGTTCTGGGCCGGAGCCACGCCGCAGCATCATGCTGGCCGCTCATTTGGACGAAATCGGACTGATTGTCAGTCAGGTAAAAGAAGGGTTCATTCAGTTCGAGACCGTTGGCGGCTTTGATCCCAGGGTCCTGATTGGGCAATTGGTGCTCGTGCAAGGACGGCGCACTCTTCCCGGCGTCATCGCCAGTCGGCCCCCACATGTGCTTTCTGCCGAAGATCAAGACAAGGTGATCCCGATCAACGAGCTGTTCATTGACGTAGGGTTAAGGCCCGAAGAGGTGCAGGACCTGGTTCAGGTCGGCGACCTGATCGTCTTGGACCAGCGTTTCGTCCGACTGAAGGGAGACTACGCTTCAGGCAAGGCCTTCGATGACCGGGCCGGGGTTGCTTCATTGGTCGTCTGCCTGGAAGAGCTCTCAAACCTGCGCCACGAGTGGGATGTCTACGCCGTGGCGACCGTCCAGGAAGAAGTGGGGCTCAAGGGGGCGATGACCAGCAGCTATGGGCTTGCCCCCGATTTGAGCATCGCGGTTGATGTGGGCTTCGGGCAGCAATTTGGGGTCTCCGAAAGCGAGACGATTCCGATGGGCAAAGGGCCAGCCATCGCCATTGGTCCCAACGTCCACCCTGGCATGGCCGCCAGGCTCATCGAGACCGCCAGGCAAAACGAGATCCCGTATGTGACGGAACCCATACCAGGGCGTTCCGGCACCGACGCCTGGGCCATTCAGGTGGCCAGGGAAGGGATACCCACCTGCTTGCTTTCCATCCCTATCCGCTACATGCACACCGTCGTGGAAACGGTCAATCTAAAAGATGTGAGCCGCACGGGGCGGCTCATAGCCGCTTTCATTTGCCGGCTTGATGGCAACACGTTGAGCGAAATCGCTTGGAAATTGCCCGCCGGGTAGGGACGTATGCCCTGCCTGCTACAAGGGAGAAGACAGATGCCCCCATTATTACAGAAACTGTCCGAAGCGTTCGGCGTTTCGGGCCAGGAACAAGAAGTGCGAGACATCCTTTACGAAGCGACACGGGACCAGGCCGACGACATCCGGGTGGATACCATCGGCAATTTGATCGCCCTGAAGAAGGCGCGGAAGGCCGCGCCCAACGGCGCGCCGATGCGCGTGATGGTCGCGGCGCACATGGACGAGGTAGGGTTCATGGTGACCGGCATCGAGAACGGCGGCTGGCTGCGTTTTGCGCCGGTCGGCGGGGTTGACCCCCGCGTGGTCGTGGCCAAGCGGGTGGTCGTCGGCCAAGAACGCCTCCCCGGCGTGATTGGCCTGAAGCCCATCCATTTGCAGGAGCGCAACGAGAGCAAACAAGTTGTCCCGTTTGACAAGCTGGTGATAGATGTTGGCGTTGGCAGCAAAGACGAACTCGAGGGCAAGGTTCAGGTGGGAGACTATGCCGCGTTTGATATGAAGTTTCGTGAATTGGACGCCTCACCGGACGGCCTGCGCACGGTGATGGGCAAAGCTCTGGATGATCGCGCTGGCTGCGCCCTTCTGGTCGAGTTGCTCAAAGGAGATTACGCTTTCGACCTGTACGCGGCCTTCACCGTACAGGAAGAAGTGGGCCTGCGCGGGGCACGGGTGGCCGCATACGCCCTCAAGCCGCAGCTCGCCTTCGTGCTCGAAACGACCATCTGCGACGATTTGCCCAAGGACAAAGACCTGCCCGACGTGACCCGTTTGGGGGCTGGCCCGGCCATCACGATTATGGACCGGTCGGTGGTGGCCGACAAGCGATTGGTGAACTTGCTGGTTGATACGGCAACGCAAGCAGGCATTCCCTATCAGTTCAAGGGCCCCGGCATGGGAGCAACCGACGCCGGAACCATCCATCTGACTCAGGAAGGCATTCCCAGCGCCGTGGTCAGCACACCGTGCCGCAACCTGCACTCGATGGCCAATCTATTAAGTTTAAGCGACTGGGACAAAACCCTGCAACTGATGCAAGCAACGCTTCAGCGCGTCACGCCGGACATTCTGGCGCGTTAGGAAGCATGGAGAGGAAGGATCACTTTGAAAGAGCTACTGCAAAAACTCACCGAAACTTACGGCCCGTCCGGTTCTGAAGAACAAATTCGTGCGGTGATCGCTGCCGAGCTTGGCGGGTTGGTTGATGAACATCGGGTTGATGCTTTGGGCAACCTGATCGGAATCAAACGTGGTTCTGGCAGCGGACTAAAGGTCATGCTCGCCGCCCACATTGATGAAATCGGCGTTATTGTCACCCATATAGACAAGAAGGGCTTCCTGCGCTTCGCGCCCATAGGCGGAGTCAATCCCCTGACGTTGCTCGGCAGTCGCGTCGTTTTCGGCAACGGAGTCGTGGGCGCCATCGGGGTCGAAAAGCTGGAGTCGCCTAAAGAAGCGCCGCCCATTGACAAGTTTTATCTGGACGTGGGCGCGACCTCTCCCGATGACTCGCCGGTAAGAGTGGGCGATGCCGCCGCCTTCGCCAGGCCTCTGGTGCAGGTCGGTCCCAGATGGGTGGCCAAAGCTATGGACGACCGCGTGGGCTGCGCGGTCGTTCTGGAGATGCTGCGTCGCTTGAAAAGCACGCCCCATGAGCTGTACGCCGTCTTTACCGTGCAGGAGGAAATTGGGCTGCGTGGCGCCCAGACCTCAGCTTATGGCCTGGACCCCGATATGGCCCTGGCTGTTGATGTGACCACGACCGGCGACACGCCGGAGGCGCAGACGATGGCGATTGAACTGGGCAAAGGCCCGGCGATCAAGGTGAAAGATTCTGGCATGTTGGCCCACGTTGGCGTGAAGGACCTGCTCATCCAGACCGCACAGGCGGAGAACATCCCCTATCAACTGGAAGTGTTGTCCAGGGGCACCACCGATGCCATGGCGATACAGGTCACGCGGAACGGCATCCCGGCCGGTGTAATTTCCATCCCCTGCCGCTATGTGCACACCAACTCGGAAATGGTGGACATGAACGACGTGGAAAACGCCGTGCGGCTGCTGGCGGCTACTGTGTCAAAGCCCATCAGCCTTTGATGCCACTCTGACCAGTGTGAACATAGCCCTGCCGTCTCGCTGGCGAATGACCATTTCGGTCGCGCTCACCCTGCCACTTTGTCTGACGATGCCCTCGAAAGCCTCCCGTCGGGGGAAGATTGTCTCGCCGGGCGCGTGAAAGATGAACACGCTGTCCGGATTGCCGAGAAAGGATTGCAGTCGCCGGGCAAACCCTTCATCCTCGCGCCACTCGTAGCCAAAAATCTCAATGGGGCGGACCCGTCCTTCCGTCAGAAACTGGACCTGGGCGGCAAAGCCCCAGTCCATAGCCACTGGCGCAGTGAGGTCTCTGGAGTCCAGGGCAGCCGCCAGGTCATAGATAGCCGGGCTGTGGCTGGCCAGTCCGCCCGATGTCGCCAGCGCACGGTGATAGCCGATGTCGGCCCGCAGGTCGAGCAGGCACACGGCGAGCACGACCAGAATCGCCACGTAGCCCCCCCATCGCTGCGGCACCGGAGGCCAGGCCCTGGCTGATCTGCGAGGCGGTAAGTTGCCGGGCGCGCGCCTCCACACCAGGTCTACCCCCACGGCCAAAGCGAGAGGCGGCCAGGGCACCAACAAGGCATAGTGCGTGGGCCATAGGGCCGAGACCGTGAAACAACTGGCGACCACGATGACACACCAGATGAGCCAGGGCAACGCCGCGTAGTGCCATTCGTCGCGCGCCCACAGCAGGACAACCAGGCCCGTCGCACCGAGGGCGACCAACGCGGCATAAGGCCACAGCGGATTCTCCATGACGCCGCCCAGGTACCACAGGTGGTTGCCACTCAACACCGACCAGACCTGCCCCAACCGTGTCGAGAGGTTCTGCAAGAACGCCAGGTTGTCCACGCCGTAATACGAGGTCGCCAGGTTCCGACCGATAGTCCCCAGCGTGCCGCCCGTCTGCCAGTTATACAACATCAGCGGCATGACGCCCAGAAGAAAGGCGACAATCCCACTCAGGACTTCTACGCCGCCCACCCGATGGTATGGGCGACGGCCACGCCCGCCAGCCCCACTTCCTCCCTTTTCAGGACCGTAGTTGCCCGCCTCAGCTCCATCTGCACCTGCCTCAGCTCCACTTGCAGCGACTGTGGCGCCACTTTTCCCCACCTCAGCCCGGCGGCGGCACACTATTCCCAACAGTGCAAAAACCAGGGCAAAAGCCAGCACGGCCCACAAGAACAGGAACTTGGTATACAACCCCAGGCCCAGCAAGAACATTCCGGCCCACAGATGCAACCGCGACCCGCGCTGGCGCCAGGTCGCCAGGCAAAGCGCTGCGCCGAGCGAGATAGGGATAATAGTGGATGTGACAAAGACCCCCTGTCTGCTCCAAAAGATGAAGGATGGATTGAAGGTCAACAACAAGAAGGCCAACAAAGCAACGCGCCGATTGTAGAGCATCGTGCCCAGCCGGTACAGCAGATAGAGCGCCAGGGCGGAAAGCGTCACCGGCAGACAACGCAGGGCAGTGACCAGACCGTCGCCTCCCAGCGCGCGTCCTACCGCCAGAAAAGGCAAAGCCAGAACCACGTTGGTCGCGCCGATATAATCGGCGACCATGAGCGGGATCAGCCGGCCTCCCAGCCAGACGCCGGCCCCGCGAAAGGCATCTACGGGTTGGCCGAGGAGGATCTGCAAAGCCGGCAGACCAGCTTCTCTGGCCTCGTCGTAATGCAGGCCGGGCAGATCAATCTGATACAGGGCAAGCGCAAAAAAAGCCGCCAGTCCCAAGGGGACGACGGCCTTTTCCAGTCTATTCCACAATCAACCCTACCTCAGAGACCATGCTCTGGTAATTCCAGCCCGAGGCATAAAGCCGTATGCCGGTGACCCAGTTGGGCCGCAAATCTCCCAGAACTTCCATCAGGTTTTCACTTTCGTAGGGATACCAGCGGTAGCGCGGTATCTGCGTGCCGTTCTGGATGGGGAAATTGGCTTCGTTGTGATAGTAGAACCCGTGGGTCCAAAAGCGGTCTATGCCGTACTGGTCTTTGTAATCAATGCGCACAATGACCGGGAATTCGGAACTCAGATAGCCGCCGCCGGACAGACTCTGGTAGAGCAGTTGGACATCAACGTGTACCTTCAGCGAGTCGTAATCCCGCACATCTCTGTTGAGCTCCTGAGTGATACCTGTCTCACAGTGATTGCCATCTTCGCCCATGCGAGAGATGCGGACGGCATATCGGTCGCCGCTGGCAATGACTTCCGCCTGGCCGTTGATGACCCCGCCGTCTACCCCCTGTTCATTATAAACAGACCAATGGGCCAGGCGGTCTCTGAAGCTACCGTTCTCCACCAGATTGCGTTCGGCCGGTACGGGGTCAGCGGGGGGCTGTCCGGCCGCTACGTTGGTACGTTCGCCTCTGTTCACCTCCTTAACGCCACCGCTGCCTGAAACGATGGCCTGCCCCTCTCGGACAGCGATTTCAGTTTCCCGGTTGGACACCTCGACGGAATAGCTGCCTTCTTCCAAGCTGGCCACCGCGTGAGGCGTGTGCACCGCGAAGCGGCGGCCACGTTCACCGGCAGGTGCGACCGCGAGCCTGACCCGACCGCCATCAACCCATAACGTAATCACATCTGGCTGATGGCCGACCTGAAAGCGAGCTGTGCGAGTTTCCAGGATCTTCAGGTGAGTCCTGCTATACATGACTGCGCTGCTGTCATCAAAAAACGTCAACGTGCCCCATGAGGTTTCATCCGTTTTGAACTCAGCTTTCTCGGGCATCTGGGCGACATTGGTGACACCGCCGGGCGATGCCTGACCGGGCATGTTGAACAAGATGGTCCCATCGAGGACCTCCAGTTGGGTCGCCTCAACCTGGGTAGCGGTTGTCAGATACCATCTAATGCCCAACGGGCA
>Ga0129299_1002888_pt1 | contig 11321 bp, 10 predicted proteins | sample ConPoolayeCmetaG_FD_94477 | JGI IMG/M metagenome (GOLD analysis project Ga0129299, IMG submission 94477) | Hot spring microbial mat communities from California, USA to study Microbial Dark Matter (Phase II) - Cone Pool mat layer C metaG ... | reverse complement strand
TTTTCAGGACCCAGCGACCCGTTACTTCGTGACGGTCTTGTAGACCCCAACACGATCGGCCTGCTGTGTCCTCTTGTTAATCATATCATACTAGGTCACGAAGGAACACGAAGAAAAAACCTTCGTGACTCTTCGTGTCCTTTGTGGATCTTTTCATCCGTCGTGGCGGGCGCGTGCGCCCATAAACAACTTCCTGAGAAATTCCAGGCAACTGATGCTGGGTCTATTCTTTTACATTATATCACATCGAGGCGGGGAAAACAAACTTTTATGGGTGCATCAACAACGCGCGCGCCACCTGCCACAGGGTCGGCGGATGCAACAGCATATTGGCGTATGCCGCGTTCGCCATCGGACAGGCGCACTCGCCCGCGGCGATGCTGCGTCTCAAGTTCTTCAGCGCGCCCACGTGTTCAAACCAGATGGGGCGTAAATCGTATTGCGTGTTACGTAGATTGCCGACGGGCTCCGCGCGGATGCAACACGACCACACATCGCCGTTCGGCGCGATGTGACCGCTGGCCCAGCCGGCGAAACAAGGAATGACCTGACGTTGCTCGGCAAGCGTGCGTTTAGCGATTTGATAGTACGCGGCGCGAAACGCTTGCGTGATGCGCGCGAATCCGCGCGCGGGTGTGGCATGCGCGTGCGCGCTCAAGAAATCGGCGATAGGCGCATAGTCGCGCGCGAGCGGTGTGATGTCGAGTCCCACCGTATCGAGTTCGACGCGCTCTTCGGCAACCTCGGTGATGTACGAATCCGGCGCGAGTTTTTGCAGTTCGGCATAAATGTCGCAGAAACGCGCGACGTTGAATCGCGAGATGACGGTGTGGATGCTCAAGACGAGATTGGCGTGCGCGCGTTTCAAATCATTCAGCGCGCGCCACGTTTGCATCGCGCGTTCCCAGTTGCCGGGGACGCCGCGAATGTCGTCGTGTTCCGCGCCAACGCCATCGAGCGAGAGGTTGATGCCGATTTTGGACGCGCGCGCGTGCGCGCAGATTTTCGCAACGCCATCACGGACGCGATCGGTGAGGATGCCATTGGTGGGAATCGTGATGTACTCGGGGCGGCAGTGGTCGTACGCCGCCATCACCATTTCGGGCAAATCTTTGCGGAGGAACGGCTCGCCGCCGGTGAAGGTCAGATAGATCGGCGTGCCGAGATGTTGAAAGACGCGCCTCCACTCGTCGAGGGTCAAATCGTCGTTGGGTTTGCGCCACACATCGCACGTGCGGCATTTGCTATTGCACCGAAACGAAACGCTAATGACGATGCTGAACGGCAATAGTCTCGGAAAACCGAAACGATAAAAGGACCAGTAGAGAGGAATTCTGGAAAGCAGGGAGAATGACATTCTATAGCATCATCGGCACCGTGTGCCAATGTCCACATCAAGAACATTCTGTACATTCATCAACCCAAAGCGCGCCCTATTGTTGTCAGTGTGAAACGGAAAGGGCGAAAAATCTTTCGCCCCTTGCGGGATAACCCCTCTCATCCTCCTGCGCTCCCCACTTTGCGGAGAGAGCAGGGGGAGATGGGAGAAGGGGTATGGGCGGACAGCGAAGCTGCCCGCCCACACCCCTATTCCCTTGTTTCCCCCTCTCCACACCGCAGAGCGGCGTGGGGGGAGGGGACCAGGGGGTAGGGCTATTTCGCGATGGATAGGACGGCGGAGTAATTATCCTGCGTTCGCAGAGGTGCCTGCCAAACGTGCAACGGCGAGACAACGCGGCTTATTTGATCTTGCCGCTGTAAATGTCCATCACCGTTGCCAGAAATTCGAGCGCCTTGTCTTTGGGACGCTGGAAAGAATTGCGTCCGATAATCGAACCAAAGCCGCCGCCATCGCGAATCGCGCGCAATTCATCAAAGACCTGTTCATCGTCTTTGGCAGGACCGCCGGAGAAGATGACAATGCGCTTGCCATTGAACGTGCTTTGTACCACGTGACGCACCCGCTCGGTCAGTGTGGCGATGGGGATGGCGTGTTTTTCGTACACCTTCTTCGCCTCTGCTAGTTCGATATGCGCGGTCGGTGGTTTGACCTTGATCAAGTTCGCGCCCATCTGCGCCGCAATGTGTGAGGCATACGCGACGACATCTACCGCTGTCTCACCTTCTTTGCTCAGAGTCGAACCGCGCGGATACGACCAGACGACGACCGCCAGGCCGTACGCTTTGGCTTCTTCGGTCACCTGGCGCAATTGTTCGTACATCGCGCGAAAGTGTGCCGAGCCCGGATAGATGGTGTAGCCGATGGCAACACAGCCCAGACGCAGCGCATCGCGTGGAGTGGCAGTCAGCGCGGGCATCGGGTCTTTTTCGTCATGCAAAACTTCGTGATTGTTAATCTTGAGGATGAGTGGAATTTCGGCAGCATATTTGCCAGCCACCGCTTCGATGAAACCGAGTGGCGCGGCATAGGCATTGCAACCGGACTCGAGCGCGAGTTGCGCGTGGTACTCGGGGTCGTACGCCGGCGGATTGGGTGCGAAACTACGCGCTGGACCATGCTCGAACCCTTGATCCACCGGCAGAATGACCAATTTGCCGGTGCCACCCAACTTGCCGTGATTCAGCAACCGCGCGATATTTGCACGCACACCGGGATTTTCGTGCGCGTACCAACCCAGAATTTCATTCACACGTGCAGACATTGCGTCCTCCTGATCTGATCATTCGTCCTTCGAAAATCCGTTTGTCCACGAAGGTCACGAAGGAACACGAAGAAAAAATCTTCGTGTCTCTTCGTGTTCTTCGTGAATATTTTTCATCCGTCGTGGCGGGCGCACACGCCCATGAACAACTCCTTCGTCCTTCGTCATTTGCTCACTTGGCTTCGTGAGCAAGGATGATGGCTTCGGCAATTTCGCGCATTGGTTTACGCGTGTTCATAGACATTTTCTGGATTTTGCGGAACGCTTCGGCTTCGGTGAGATGTTGTGTATCCATCAAAATCCCTTTGGCACGATCAACCAACTTGCGCGTTTCGAGCGTTTCTTTCAAATCACCGACTTGTTGTTCCAGTTCGCGAAATTCTTGAAAGCGCGCCAGCGCGATATCAATCGCGGGCCCGATTTCCTGCTCGCGGAAAGGCTTGATGAGATAGCCGACCACGCCAGCCTCTTTGGCGCGATCCACCAGATCGCGCTGGCTGTACGCGGTCAGTAACAACACGGGTGCGACCTTTTCTTGCGTCAAGATGCGCGCGGCTTCGATGCCATCCATATTGGGCATCTTGATGTCCATAATCACAATATCGGGTCTGAGTTCGCGCGCCGCGTTGACCGCGCTGGTACCGTCACCCACTTCGGCGACAACCAGATAACCCAATGCGGTCAGCATTTCGCGCAAGTCGGCACGCATAACGGATTCATCATCTGCGATAATCACTCGAGTTCTTTCCATTCTTTGCCTCCGAGAGGTATCTTGGGAAATTGGACGATAGCGGATACGCCATGATCACTCTTCAAATCCACATGACCTTTCAAATCCTGAGTCACCAGCATTTGCACGATGCGCAGCCCCAGCGAATCCACGCGTTCCAACTGAAAATCGGGGGGCAGCGCGCGGCCATCATCGTGAATGACCAGACGCACCGTATCCCCCTGATCTTCGAACGTCAGCGAGATGTTGCCTCGCGTGGTCTGGGCATCGTAGCCGTGTTCCAGAGCGTTCTGGAGCAGTTCGTTAATGACCAGCGCACACGACGTCGCCTGACGCGCGGGCAAGTAGATGTTGGGCCCTTCGAGGGTCATACGAATCTGACGCTCGGGATCCAATAACCCGGCTTGCATTTGGGCGATAATCCGTTGGGCTACCTCACGAATATTGATAGCGTGGGTATCTTGCACGGACAGAAATTCGTGAATGACCGCAACACTCAGAATACGATTGACGGCTTCGCTCAAGGCGTTCTTCGTTTCGGGGGTGTGGGCGCGGCGCGCTTGCATCCGCAACAGCGAGGCGACCGTCTGCAAATCGTTCTTGACGCGATGGTGCAACTCTTTGATCATCGTGGCCTGGACCGCCAGTTCGCGCTCGCGCGCGCGCGCCTCGGTCTCGTCACGAATCAGCAAAAATGCCCAGGGGACGCTGACGCGTGCCTGCGTAAAGAGCGAGGCGCGTTCACTACGCATCAGAGGGATGACTTTTTTGATCCAGACCCGGCCGCGCTCGTTTGTTTCGACCTGCAAACACTGCCGGGTGGTCAACGCACGCCGTACCAGTTCATCGTCTTGTAATTCCAGATAACTGAGCGGCTTGCCCACCAGCGGTTCACTGTAACCGATGTTGCGGTACAAATTCGTGGCAATCCCACTCATATACCGAATGGTACCTTCCATATCGGCAATGATAATCCCATCGTGTTCACCGAACGGAGCAAGCCGTTCAATGCCGGCCGGTTCGCCGCGCAGCGCGCCTTGTTGGAACACTTTGAGCGCGCGCTGGAACACTTCGCTACGGCGTCGCAAGCGCTCACTTTCCAGCAGATTCGTTTCGATGAGCATCCCGGCGATGACACGTCCTTCCGCGTTCTCGATAGGGTAGGCTTCTTGCACGACCGGCGCGGGTCCGCCTTCACCTCCGCCAAGTTCCATCGGAGGGTATTCGCACAACCCGCGTGCAAACTGGCGCGTTTCGAGTGCACGAAAGAGCGCGTTGGCATCGTTGCGCGTCACATATTGACCCACGAGGTCCTTTCGATGCACTGGCGCAATCGAATGCGGACGCGCTTGTTGAACGATTTCAATGTGCTGAGGAGTGCGGAGGATGCCAATGAGAATATCGGCGCGACTCAGGTCCGCTAGCAACGGAATAATTTGGCTAATGCGTTGCAAGAGTGCCTCGTCGCGCTTTGACAATTCGGTCATTCGTGTGGGGACAACATTGTCCATCTCTCTCGATCCACGTTTGCCTATCGTCTAGCGGAGTTATAAAGAAAGGTCGAGGTATTTGCGCCTCGACCTCCTTCTCGTTGATTTGAGAGTGTTTGCCTCGGCACGGAGCCGCATTGGTGTCCCACGCTTCGGGAGGGTGGAACAACAGTTGGGCTAAAACGCCTCTCATTCTAGTCGGGGCGAGAGGATTTGAACCTCCGACCACTTGTACCCCATACAAGTGCGCTACCGGGCTGCGCTACGCCCCGTGACCAATATAATTATAGCAAAGAGTGCTGAATTTGGCAAATGGCGCGCGCGGCGCCGGGTGCATTCCAGTTTGGGGGCAAGCTTCTCAGCGCACCTTGTGCACTTTTGCAAACGCATAGCCCCACTCCCTGCCCCCTCCCCGTTGGGGCGAAAAATCTTTCGCTCCAACGGGGAGGGGGAGTCCAAAGGACGGGGTGTGGGCGGGCGGCTTTGCCGCCCGCCCACACCCCCTCCCATCTCCCCCTGCTCTCCCCGCTTTGCGGGGAGAGCAGGGGGCAGGGAGATGAGAGGGGTTATTCCCGTAGAGGCGAAAGATTTTTCGATCGTACAAAGACGGCGAAATAACGAGCACCGTAACCTTCCAATGGCGGAAAAGACTTGTGCACACCCACTTTGCAACGACGGCTGAGTAGTGACCGCGTGTGCTTTTCGAAAACTACAAGTCCATTGACAATCGCTCTGCATTCGCTATAATCGCGCTAAATTCACATGCGGGAGGAATACAATGATCCCTGAATTGATCGAGTCATGGTTCGTAGCAATAGTGGGAAGCAACCCGATTATGCAAGGGTTTATGGGAGGAGTAGTCATTACTCTTTTGAATTCCCTCGGTGCACTTGCGGTGCTGGTGTGGCGCAAACCTTCGGAGCGATTTCTGGATGCCGCGCTCGGTTTTGCGGCGGGAGCAATGCTGGCTGCCAGTTTCACCAGTTTGATTTTACCGGGGATTGAATACGGTGGCGTCTTACCTGTGTTAACGGGGGTGTTACTCGGTGCGCTAGTGCTGGACTATGCGGATCACCATCTGCCCCATTTGCACGTCGTCCAAGGAGAGGAAGGCGGCAAGTCCGCGCGCATCAAAGCGGTCTGGCTCTTTATCATCGCGATCACCATTCACAACATGCCCGAAGGACTGGCAGTGGGTGTGGGGTTTGGCTCTGGCGATGTACGCAACGCGATTCCGTTGATGATTGCGATCGGTCTGCAAAACATTCCTGAGGGCCTTGCCGTTGCCGCGTCTGCCCTCAGTCTGGGGATGGGCACGTACTTTTATGCGAGCATCGTCGGTGTCCGCGCGGGGCTGGTGGAAATCCCGCTGGCGATTTTTGGCGCGTGGGCTGTAACCATCGCGCAACCGATTCTCCCGTACGCAATGGGATTTGCCGCCGGCGCGATGCTCTATGTCATCAGCGATGAAATCGTTCCCGAAACACATCGCAAGGGTCACGAACGCCTGGCGACGTTCGGCACGATTCTGGGATTAGTGGTGATGTTGTTTCTGGATGTGACTTTTGGATAAAACACCGCACACGAAATCGCGACGCGCGCTGGCTTTAACTCGATGCACTCGAGTAATAGCGTAACGCGAAATTCCAAAAGCGATTGGAGAAGATAAAGAGACCGAGCGCAAACGCAAAGCCGATACTTGCCGTCGTCATATCGAGTCGTCCCAGCAGGGCACTCGCCGGAAACGTGGTGATGAAAGCAATCGGCACGATAAAGGTCAAGAGGACACGCACCACACCGCGATAGATCGTTACAGGGTAACGCCCGGCTTCGTAAAAGGCATAGAACAGTTCGGTGATGTTGTCAATGCGGACGAACCAAAACGCTAACGATACCATGATCAACCAAATCGAATACACCATTACCAGTGCCGAGATGAGCATCGCGATAAAGAACACCACTTGCGCCGGCGTGGGCGTGATGTGTAGTTGACTCAATCCGTAGAGGATGACCATCATCCCTACAATCACATCCACCAAACGCCAGATGACGAGGTTGCGCAAACTAGCAATGAACTGGGCGTTGACCGGTTTGGTCAAGACAAAATCCAGCGTCCCATCGCGAATTTGTTCAATCACCGAGCCGACGTTCGGACGGAGCAGCGCTTCGATGACCCCTTCGAAGAAAGTGAACAAGCCGACTACCATCAGCACTTCGGGAAAGGTCCAATCGCCCATCCGGTTGCGATGCAAAAAGAAGACCGATACTCCCAGAATCCCCCAGGTCAACCAGAACACGCTCATAAAGGCGTTCGCCAAAAAGTTGACGCGGTACTCGAGTTCGCGCAGTAGAGAGTTTTTGTAAAAGATGACGAGTAGTCTCAGGTAACGCATCCGTTCTTCTGCCTCACGCGCCAAACGCGCCAAACTGTCGAATGCCTTTGCTCCACAACCAGCGATACAACATCAGGAAAAACGCGAGCCAAGCGAGCATCGTGAGGGTGCCAACGATGACATCGCTGGTGGACAGTCGTCCCAGGAGGATTTCGACGGGGAACGAGAGCATAAAGCGAAACGGCAGATAGTTAGCCACCTGTGCCACCGGCGCGGGAAACAGATCCAGCGGCGCGACCACTCCTCCTAACATCAGCATTCCCGCAAACCACATTTCGTTGAGCGTGAGCGCCTGCGAAATCCAGAACGCGAGAATGCCAAAGCAATACTGGGAGAGAAAGCGCAAGAGCCATGCCACGACCAGCGCGGCAAGCCACAAGGTGAGGGTGAGTGGCGTCACGTCGTAATGCAAGTCTGGAAAGAGCCACCACGCGAGCAGTGCCAACGGCACTAAAATCCACAAACGAAACACCTTGTCGGCTAGGTGTGTGGCAATATACTCGTGAATCGGATTGATCGGATGCAATAGTTTGACCGATAGATCACCATGCCGAATTTCGTAATCGAGTTCCCAGATGACCCAGACATTCGTCAACTGGCGAACAAGCGTCAGCATCAGATAGTACGCGACGAAATCGTTTTGCGAGTATCCCGCGATGGGACCACTTTCGGCGAGCGCGTACCACACCGCCAGCATCACCAGTGGCATTACCCCGGTGAGCATCCAGATGACGATACTGGCGCGATATTCGAGGATCAAACCCATCGCACGACGAAGCAAGGCAGCATATTTGCCCGGCAAACGAAAGATGGAGAATGCCAGAACTTGGGCGCCCAGAGTCCTTCGTCCTGCGTCGTTCATCCTTCGTCCTTCGACATTCGTCATTCGTCCTCTTCCTCTTCGCCACGTTCGGCGCGAGCGCGCGCGGCTTGTTCGAACACGCGCGTAATCACTTCTTCGATGGGCGGCTCTTCGATGGTGACATCTGCGATGGGAAGTTGGGCGAGCATTCGCGCGGCGACCTCTGGCGTTGTGTCGCGCGGCACCAGCAGCGCGGCGTGTTGCTCACGCGCACTGACGACCTCGCCATAGTCCTCCAGGCGTTGCCCGTTCAACGGTTGAGCCAATTCGACGCGAATGAGTTTGTGGGGCGCAATCTTTTCCGCCAGGGTGTGCAAATCACCATCGTACAACACCTTGCCGTGATCAATCACAATGACGCGTCGGCAGAGCGCGGTCACATCTGCCATATAGTGACTGGTGAGCAGAATAGTGGCAGCGTGACGCGCGTTGTACTCGCGAATGAACTGACGAATGCGCGTTTGCATCGTCACATCCAACCCAATCGTCGGTTCGTCCAGAAACAAGACGCGCGGACGATGTAACAGCGCTGCCGCCAGTTCGCATTTCATCCGTTCACCGAGCGACAGTTTGCGCACCTGTTTTTTCAACAGCGGACTCAGGTCCAGCAGTTCCGTGAGTTCATCCAGACGTTGTTTGAATTGATCGGCAGGAATTTCGTAGATGGCGGCATTGACCAGAAAGGTTTCCATCGCCGGCAAATCCCACGCCAACTGTTGCTTTTGTCCCATCACCAGCGTGATTTGTCGCAAAAATTCAGGACGTCGTTCGCTGGGAATAAACCCCAGCACGCGCGCCGTGCCACGTGTAGGGTACAGCAAACCCGAAAGTACTTTGAGCGTTGTGGTCTTGCCTGCACCGTTGGGCCCCAAAAAGCCAACGATTTCGCCCGCGTCAATCGTGAACGACACATCGTCCACCGCTTTGACATCAATGTACTTGCGCCGCACAAACGACCTGAGCGAGCCGATCAAACCGGGTTCTTTCTGGTGAACGGAATAGTATTTGCACAGATGTTCAACGTAAATCGGTGGCTGGTATGGCATAGCAACCTTCCACGCTGATTATAGCCCACGTGTACCCGCGCCTTCCTGATGCCATATCGTCAAACGTGGGTAATGACAAGAAAAGGACGGAGGGGATACTCCGTCCTTTGTGTCCAGAGCGGAAGACGGGATTTGAACCCGCGACCTTCTCCTTGGCAAGGAGACGCTCTACCGCTAAGCTACTTCCGCAAATTCGTTAGGTGGTTGGGTCGTTACATCGTTGGATTGTTAGATTGTTGGATCGTTGAATCGTTAGATTGTTGGATTGTTGGATCGTTAGATTGTTGAATTTAGATGGTTGGTATTGCAACGATGCAACGATTAAACAAGCAAACGAACAAACGATGCAACTCATGGTGCCGAGGAGCAGAATCGAACTGCTGACACCGCGGTTTTCAGCCGCGTGCTCTACCAACTGAGCTACCTCGGCATTGGCATACCCTATTTTATTCGTTCCAGCGTTTTTGTCAAATGCGCTCTTGTTGCGGCGTCGCGAGCGAAACCCCCGCGCGCCACGCGAAGAACAAGCCCAGCCCTGTGATCGTCACATATTGAACCGCGTGCGCGGTCAGCGCGATACCCGCCGCAAGCGTGGGATTCACATTCAGCGTCGAGAGCGCGAACACGCCCGCGGCTTCGTACGGACCCAAGCCGCCCGGCGCAGCGGGAATCATAATCCCCAGATTGATGATGCCGGTCAAAAGCGGCGCCGCAGCCGCGCGCAGCGTCACATCGGGCAGCGCGCCGAACGCGCTCAACATCGCGAAATACGCGAGCGAATCGAGCGCCCACACGCCGAGCGACAATGCCACAATCGCCGCCACCTGGCGCGCCGATTGGAACGCGCGCAATCCCACGATGAACGCGTCGAGCAAATCGGCAAGGCGCGCGGCGAGCGCGCGCGGCAAAAATCGCGTGATGCCGCGCAACACCTTTTGCGCCACATCCGCGCGCGCGAGTAGCACCAGCACCGCCGCGAGCGCGCCACCGAACAACAGCGTCGCCAGCACGAGCATTGTTTGCGCGCCGGCGGGCAGCTCCAGATGCAATTGCGTGAACGCGCCGACCGCAAGGAACAAGAAAACGATGACCATCACGCCATCGGCAACGCGTTCGGCAACGACGGTCGCGAGCGCGGTCGTTTTGGGCAAATTCTCGCGCACGCCCAGCAGATACGCGCGCGCCAACTCGCCTGGGCGACCGGGGAGAACGTTGTTGAAGGCGAAACCGATGACAAGCACAGGAAAAAGTCGCACGAGCGCAATCGTCCGCATGGGCGCGAGAAATTTTTGCCAGCGCATCGTACGCAAACCGTACCCGCTCAACCAACACAGCGCGGCAAACGCCACCAGACGATAATCGGCGGAGACCAAAGCATGCGCGAGTTTTTCCCATTCGACGCGGTAGAGCGCGAGCGCGAGAAAAATCGCGGTGAGGAGAAAACTGAGCGCGAGGGTAAGAAAGCGGCGGTTCACTAGATTTTAGATTGCCGATTGCCGATTGCCGATTTCCTCAATCTGCAATCGGCAATCGGCAATTATTCAGGGTTGACTAAACACCAGAATTCGATGATTGCCCGAATCGGCGACGTACAAATTGCCCTGCGCATCGAACGCGAGACCGGTGGGCAGATTGAACGATGCCAGGTCGGTGCCGCGTACGCCAAAGACCGCGAGCAGCGCGCCATCGTTGGAGAATTTCATCACGCGCGAACCTTCGGGATCGGTGGCAAAGACGTTGCCCTGTACATCCACTGCGAGGTACGGTTTGTTCACCACCGATTGACTTTCCCACACCGGCACCGACCAGTGGGCGAGGAAATTAAAGTTTGCATCGAATTTCTGGATGCGCATATTCCACGTATCGGCGACGAAAATGTTGCCCTGCGCATCTATCGCGATGCCGACCGGTTCCAGAAACCTGCCACTGTCCGCGCCCACGCCGCCGTACTGCGCCAATGGCGCGCCGTTGGGTGAGAATTTGAGCACGCGCTTGTTGCCCGTATCGGTGACGAACAAATTGCCCTGCGCGTCAATCGCGATCGCGCGCGGACCGTAGAACAACAGCGGATCGGCTTGCGCGATGCCGCGCGTGTCGCCATTCGTACCCCACATCGTCAAGAACTTGCCGTTCGCAT
>Ga0129299_1002887_pt1 | contig 11321 bp, 6 predicted proteins | sample ConPoolayeCmetaG_FD_94477 | JGI IMG/M metagenome (GOLD analysis project Ga0129299, IMG submission 94477) | Hot spring microbial mat communities from California, USA to study Microbial Dark Matter (Phase II) - Cone Pool mat layer C metaG ... | reverse complement strand
GCCGTGATCGACGAGGACCTGCTTGCGGCTGCGGTCGCCCCCGTACATGGCGTGAAGCTGCGGAATCGTCGCGTGCGACTCGTCGATGATCAGGAGGTAGTCCTTCGGGAAGTAATCGATCAGCGTGTACGGTCTCGCCCCGGGGGGCAGGCCGTTCAAGTGCCGGGAATAGTTTTCGATACCCGAGCAGTACCCGACTTCCAGAAGCATCTCGATGTCGTACTTGGTCCTCGCCGACAGGCGCTGGGCCTCGAGCAGTTTGCCCTCGCGTTTGAGCTGCCAAAGCCTCTGCTCGAGTTCCTCCCGGATCGAAGCGACGGCGGCCTCAATCCGATCCTCCGGCATCATGTAGTGCACCGCCGGGTAGACGAACAACGGCGACTGCACCGCCAGGGTCTGACCCGACACGGGGTGAACCCGCTCGATCCGCTCGATCTCGTCGCCGAACATCTCGATGCGGTAGGCCAGCTCTTCGTAGCTCGGGTAGATTTCCACGACGTCGCCGCGCACGCGGAAGGTGCCGCGTTTGGGGCTCACGTCGTTTCGCTCATATTGCAAGGTGATCAACTTGCGCAGCAGGTCGTCCCGCTCCACCCGCTGACCCAGGCGAATCTCGATGACGCTGGCCTTGTAGTCCTCCGGCGAACCCAAGCCGAAAATGCACGACACACTGGCGACGATGATGACGTCTCGGCGGGAAATCAGCGAGCTGGTCGCGCTGAGGCGCAGGCGGTCCAGGTCGTCGTTACGCGAGGCATCCTTCTCGATATAGATGTCCCGCTGAGGGATGTACGCCTCCGGCTGGTAGTAATCGTAGTAGCTGACGAAGTACTCGACCGCGTTGTGGGGAAAGAGTTCCTTGAACTCCTCGTAAAGCTGGGCCGCCAACGTCTTGTTGTGGCTGATGACGAGCGTCGGCCGGTTCAACCGCTCGATCACGTGGGCCATCGTGAACGTCTTGCCCGATCCCGTCACGCCCAGCAGGCATTGAAACTTGGCGCCCCCGGCGAACTCCTTCACCAGGGTCTCGATCGCCTTCGGCTGATCGCCTTGCGGTTGCAGGTCGGTGACAATCTGAAAATCCGGCACCCCGACACCCTGCGCGTGCGGAACGACACACCGCGCAACTCGCTATTATAGCACGCCCTCGGCACCGGAGCAGTTACTTACGTGTCTTCGGCTCACCCGTAAATGAGAAAAACGGGCGGTGGCGGCTCGTAGCACGGCCATCTTGGCCGTGAACATCACGGGCGGGACGCCCGTGCTACGGTGCACTTTCGGAGCAGACCGGGCACCAGGACCGGCAGCGATTCGGCGAGTGAAGGTATAGGGTGCCTGAGAGGCATGGTGAGCCTCATTGCGACGAGGCGGGAGGAGGTCCTCTCCGTGTGGGGGCGGCCGGCGTCGAAGCCGTTGCCGGCCCCCCGTGTGCGATGATCCCCAGCTCCGGTGGATGGAAGTGCAATCGCGTTGAGGTGAGCGGTTCGTTGAACCGGATTCGCAGCTCCGTGACACGGCCGTCTTCGATGGCGGCGATTTCCGCGGTGAACTCCCGCGTCCGGAAGGTTTCGCCCACCTGAAACCGGCGATACGGACCGAGCGCGAGCTGGTGAAGGCGGCTATTGAACAGCAGAGGCGAACGGGACGCGACGGACAACGTCCGGTCGTCCGGGCGCGTCACGGTGGCCTTTGTGCCGGTGACCGTCAGATACGCGACGGACACGTCGCGCAGCCCCGTGATGAACTCGAGACGATCACCGGCCAGCATGATTTCCATGGAGGACTTCGGCTCGCTGATGATCAGTGCGTCTCCATTCTTTATGGGGGTCTTCCCTGCGCTCTGGACTTCGACGTATTCGCGGAGGACATCCTGCATCCGGTTCTCGGAAAACGTGCCGACCACCATTGTGAGGACGGCCCAGCAGACGCCGAGCATGGGGTTGGCCGTCAACAGACCGTACCGAAACCACCGCGGCATGTTCAACGCATCCGTATTCCTGGGCAGCAGCAAACCCGCCAGCAGGTAGGACCATCCGACCGTGGCTACGGACAACGCACGGGGCTCGGCAGTGGTCAGCAGCGCCAGGGCCAGAAACAGGACCGTCCAAAGCAGGAAGAACGGCGCCGCCGTGCCCCAGCGCACCAGTTTACGCACAAACCGGATGACCAGCACGCCGAACACCAGCCCCGCCACGGCGATGGCCGGGATGAGCCAGCTGACGTCCACTTCATACAAGGCGCTGACGGGCAACCCCATCGTCCACACGGCGGAGTACAACCCCAACGATTTGGGAATCATGATGAGCAGAAAAACGAGCCCCTGCATGTCCTTCATGATCGGCACGCCGCTCGACCGGAAGAAGCGGTAGAAGAGCAGGTACGCTCCGCCGACCACAAGGAAAGCGAGGGCGACGCGCCATCGCCCCGGCGTCCGAATCTCGGGCCCACCCCGCCACCACGCCAGCACCTCGTGCAGGACAACCACCCCCCCCAGGGGAATGGCCATCTCCTTGGACAACAGGGCGAAAACAAGCCCCCCCACCGCCAGCAGGGTCGTTTTGTACCCGGGCCGGGCGGCAGACCAATACCCCCACGCCGCCACGGTCGTGCCTACCACGACGAGTAGATCGGCCCGATTGCACACGAATGCCACCGGAGCCGCCACCGTCTGCGAGAGCCCGAACAAGAGCGTGCCCACCCCCGCGTGGGTCTCGTCGGCGCCGGCCCGGACATACAGGCGGTGAACGCATAGCAGGGCCAGGGCGAACCAGACTAGGCTGACGAGCCGGTGTCCGATGACATGTCTGCCGAACATCAGGATGTCGGCGTAAAACGACAGTTCGGCCAGGGGACGCCAGAACGCAATGCGGAGGTTCGTCGGGGTCCACCAAGGAAACGTCCCGCGGTCGATCAGTTGCTGCATCACATCCTCAGAGGGGGCAAACTCAAAGAGGGCGAGCCGGGGTTGCTCACCCCGGGCGTAGCGTTCGGCCTTCAAGACCAGATGCAGGTCGTCGAGCTGGAACGGGGCGGCCACCCCCCAAACGTACAGGACCAGCGGCGCACCCAACCACACCCAACGACGGCGCCCATACCCCGCCAGGAGTTCCAAGGGTTTGTCTTTTGTGGTCATTCGGGCGCGGATCATAACTGGACCGCCCCTGTGATGCAAACTTACAAGATTTTAGAGTCAAAGCAACCTATTGTCGGAAATATTGGGTGTGGTTCAAGAATGGGCATGGTTCAAAAACGGGGACAGGCACCTCGCCGGAACCCGTTTCCTGGGTGGTAAGTCGAGGGTCGGCTCGGAGGTGAGTCCCCGTTTTTGAACCATGCCCGAGATTGCCGCTCGGGACGCACCAACTATGCGGCTGCAAGCCGAGACGATTATGGCCAGGGATTTTCCCGACGTTTACCGCCGGACCTGAGAGCGTGGAGCCGGTTCTCCGCCGGGGTGTTGAGTTCGCTCACTCAGGGTGGGATGAGAACCCCTCCGCGCGTTCGAAACGCGAGGGCGAGGCTCCTGCCGAGCCGTCGTGAGGACTTGGGGTCCCGTCCTCAAGGAATCGCGCCGTTTAGCCGGGCGGTCCGACCCGCAGGTTTTGGGTCCCCAACCACCGGGTCAACTCCACATCGATGGGTTGGTCCCCAACGGCGGCGTCGCGCGGCGGGTAGAGGATCAACTCGATCTCTTGCTTACCGACCGTGTTCGGGTCCAGTCGGAGCGACGACGAGGGCTCGACGGCGTACCCCTCCGGCAAACGCAACTGGACGAACTCGTCGGGTTCACTCGGCCGCGGACCGCGGATGACCAGCTTGACCGGAACCGCCTGGCCCGCCGGCGCGGCACCTCGAGGTATCTGTAGTTTGACTTGGAGTCTCGGTCCAAGCGGCGGGGCGGGTCCTGCCTGGACGACGGGCCTGGTCGGCAGGGCCTTGTGCTTCTCGTCTCTGTCCGCCACGGAGGCACAGGGGACGACCTCCAGGACAAGCACGTCGCGGGCCGGCAGCGAGGCGACGCGAATCCATCCCTCGGGCACGAACGTAACATCGGCCCGGGTCAAGCCCGTCGCCGTCCGTTCACACCACAGTGGGCACGGTCCCATCTCCTTGAGCGCCTCGTCCGACGGTTTGAACGCGAACCCGTGCGCCGTCGTATCGTAGTTCGTGAAGATCAGCCCGATGTGCCGATCCGGCGACCGCCAACACGCCCCGCCGATCGCGGGCCAGGTGACGGTATGCTCCACCTTGCTTTCCCCATACCAATCCGCCGTGACCTCCTCTTCGCAGTCGATGGTCGGCGGGCGGAGCATCTGCCCGTAGGAAAGAAAGTGGTTCGCCCACACGCGGGCCTTGGCGAGGCGGCGGAAGTACTCGCCCTTGCCGCGGTGCTCCGGGGCCATGTAGAACGGCTCCATCCATCCGAGCTGGGTGCCCCAGAGCCAGTCGCGCCCGACTTTCATCGCAAAGGCCATCTCGCTGTCGCCCGAATGCACGCGGTTGGCAAAGTGCACCCGCATCCCCCCATAGACGACGGCGTTGATGGGCACCATCTCCGGGCGGCGGGGATTCCAGATCAGGAAGGCGTCGATGTTGTGCGAGTACGATTCGGCGTTGTTTTCGGTGGTGAAGAAGACGTCGGGGCTTTTGGTCGCACCGATCTGCTGGATGCGGTCCATCATCTTCCAGTAGGACGAGGCCCACCACGTCCCGCCGCCGACGGGGTGACCGTGGGAGGCGTCGAAGCACCGACGCGGACCGGCGGAGGCGATCTGGTCGAGGTAGACCGCGTTGACGCCCTCTTCGTTGACCAGCGTGTCGATGATCCGGCAGACCCTGTCCTGCCACAACGGTGTCGTGGGGCACATCGGGACGAGCTTTCGACCCGAGCCGTACACTTCGATGTAGTACGTGCCGTCGATGTCCTTCGTGGCGGCCGGCAGGGCGACGGTCTTGAAGTCCTCCAGGCCCGAGTCCCACAGTCGGGCATTGATGTAGGGCATGACGTAGAGGCCGCGATCGGTCAGCGTCTTGACCGCCTCTTTGAAGCCCTCTTTGGTCGGGAAGTAGTGCGGATAGTCGGTATCAAACGGGATCCGATGCCAGTTGTACCAGTGAATGCCCACGGGCACGCCGAGGAACTCCTGTGCGGCGAGGGCGGTCGGGACGACCTGTTTCGGCTCGCCGCTCAGCAGCAACCACGCCAAGCCGTCGCGGAGCTTGCGCGGAATGTCCTCGCGTTGGTGCAGCGGCCCGCGCGACATCCAGGTCTGCCCGAGCGCCCAATTCCGGTAGTACCGGGCCGCGTCAAACCAGTCGCCGGCGATGGGACCGAAAACGACGTCGTGGTCCATGACGAAGTTCGCACCGGGTTTGCCCATGTCGGGCGGATCGAACTGGAACTTGAACTCGCCGCCGGCCTTCAGGTGGAACCGCTTGGCGCCGCACCCGGGGTCGTGAGCGCCCAGGTACAGGGTGCTGGGGCCGTGGGTGACGGAGAGGTACTGCATCGGCCACCAACCGGAGGGGTATTCACCGTTCTGCTCGCCGGTGAAGTTCGTGTGGAGCTTCCCCCAGTTCAGGCGCGGAACGCCCACGTCGATCCGCCCCGCCTGGCCGAGCGGCGCGATGACCGGGAACTCGACGGACCACAGCCCGGCGTCGGTGAGCGTGTTGTCAACCGACAGTCGCGCCGCCATCGTCGGGCAATCCGGCATGATCTTCATCTCAGCGCGGACGGCAAGCGTGCCCCGGCAGTCGGGGACGGCAACCGCGGGCCATTCGAACACGACGGTGAGGGTTTCGAGGGGCTTCGACCGGTCATCACCGGTTGGAGGCGGCGTGATCTTGGGACGGCCGGCGGTGATGGAGTCTGTCGTTACCACCTTGCCGTCGGTTCGACGAACCACCGTTCGCCACAGAGGCACTCTGTCAACCGGGGCGGAGCCGAGGAGGTGACGGGCAACCCTCCGGTCGAGGATCTGCGCCAACCGCCCACCCCGGGCCAGGTCAAACCGAAACACGGCGAGACGGTTGGCAAGCCACAGCAGGTCGCCCCCCTGCCGGGCCAAGGCCGCATAGTTCGGCCGGTTTCCAATGCCGCGTTCCCAGTGGGGTTCGGCCACCTGGGGCATCTCAGAAAGGATGTCAAAAAGGAGGTCCTCTTTGAGAAGGACGGCAGGGTCCGCATCCTGTAACGCCGCCGGGTCGCGATTCAAGAAGCTCAGGCAGACTGTACGTACGTACTCTCTCCTCTCTGCGGATTGGACCGACGGCTGCGAGTTCGCCACCATTTCCCGTAACGCCTGCATCGCGCCGGGCGAACGGACGGTCGCCTTCGGCGGATTCGTCACTCGGGCGAACCACTGTTCCATGATCGCGTGCGGTTGGAACGGGCCGATGTAGATCCAGCCCTCGAAATGATGCGCCTTGGTCTTCCATTCCGGCACGGGGAACTGGAAGTAATTGCAGTAGTCCTGCGGGTCGTCATAGTGCAGGAGGCCTTCCTTGTCGAACAGCCCGATGGCGTCGCGGCCATTGCTCATCACGCCCCAACGTGGGACAGGGCGAACTTGTTTGGTACCCGTGAACCGCCCGGCGAGGTTGTCGCCTGCCCGCCACAAGGGGAAGGCGGTGCCCTGGGTGCTCAGTTGCAGGAAGTGCAACTCGGTCCACGGCTCCTCGATGTCCTGCGTCACGTCGGCCGACACGGCGATCAGGGGGCACCCGGCACGGTACTCGTACCGGTAGACCGCGCGGGCGTTGCCCTTGGCGTGCTCGGTCCCCCGTGTGTAACGGGCTCTGACTTCGACGACCGTACGCAGCGGTCCCTGATGAACGACCGTCGCGGACGAGTCGGGATCGGAACGCAGGGAGTACAGCGCGGTCATGTTCGGCACGGCGCCGTTGTAGATGCGGTCCTCCCAGGTGAACTGCCGCGTGGTCAGGCCCGAGTGGGCAAACGTGACGGACGCAATGAAGCCGCCACCGCCCTTGACGAGGTGGACGACTTGATAAAATTGGTTCGCCACGCGGATTTCACTGTCGGAGATTTCGATCCGCAGGGCATCGAACGCCCGCTCGGGCGGCGCGGCGCGATCCTGGTCGATCGGCACGTCCGCCGGACCGTCGGCGAAGAGCAAGAATCGCCGTTTCGCGCCCGGCGCGGTATGGCCGGGCAGCGAAAACCACAACCCGCCCTTTCGGGTCCCTGGGTCCGTTTGGGCCGCAAGACGAACAATCGCGTCGCCATGATCGTCGATCTCGACCAGCCGCAGCGATCGCACCTTGACTGGATCGCTCACGGATTCCGTGGGCAAGTCGACATCGACGACCGCGTTGAACTGCCCGATCGGACCGTTGGTGACCTCGATCAGGTAGACGTGCCGGTGCGCCGGCCAGAGGGCACCTGCGGGCAGGTCGGCGGCCCGAATCGTCTCGGTGTTCCGGAACACCGGCAGTGCCAGCACAATGATCACGCATCTCGTCAGGAATCTCATGGCCGAACTCCCGAAGTGCTCAGTCGCCCCACAGGGGGTCTGCCCGCAGCTTGCTCATCACGAAGGTTTCTACGGGTCGCGCGACGTCAACGGCCCCGTGCGCCTCCTCCAGCACCGGAGGCGGCCCGGGATACGGATAACGCACTCGGACCGCGTAGAAGGTCAGGGCGTCCGCCCGATCGTGCAACGAGGAGAACTGCGCGCCGTGCGTGGCGCACAGTTCGATGAGAGAGGCGATGCGGTGAGTCCAGTCGAACTCGGTGGCGTTCCACGCAGGATAGGCCTTGAGCAGCTTCTCAACCGCCTGTTGTGCGTGAAAACAAGCATCTTCGATGCCGGGTGGTTCTGCCGTCAGATCGTGTGCCGCAAGGCGAAGGTCCTCGGCTGCTCTAGCCAACCATCGCCGGGCGTGGTCGAGCTTTGCCGTCATAAAGCAGTTTCCCGCGGGTGCTCACGACATTCGGCAACGACGTCTTCAGGGAGACCAGGCGGTCCCACTCGCTCCGTTGATAGATGACCATCTCGATGGGAGCACGGACGCCCCGCAACGACTTCTCCGCGCGGTCGTAGATGGAGACGGGGGGTTCCTCGGTATCGCCCATCAGAATGAGCAGGTCGATATCACTGTGGCGGTGTGGGGTGCCGTAGGCGTGTGATCCAAAGAGGTAGATCGCCTCCGGCTGCAAGGCGTCCGCCAGAAGTCTGACGATGCTCTCCACCATCTCTCCGGGCAAAGCGTCCATAACCGCATTATGACAAATGTCGAACAGCACCCAACCCGCCTTCCTGCTCCGCGTCATCCGGTCACCGCGCGGCATGAATGCCGCGGCTCGGGAACTCGTCAGGACCCCGTCGGAGCCCTGTCGGGAACGCCGGTGCGCGGGCGTGATCTGACAGGAAATGCCCCTTCCCGTCGCCGCATGAGCCACCTTCACCCGCATGCCGCAGAGAACGGTTCCCCGGGTTCCCCTTCCGAACCCCGGTGCTCGAGTTCACCTCGCCCCGCCGAACGTCTCGTAGCTGACGATCTCGGACAGCTTCCTGCGCTTGCACTTGTCGCTGAATGCGTCCTTGCCGCCGGGGTAGCCCAGCGGCGTCAGCATGACCACGCGGTGGGTGCTCGGCACGCTCAGCAGCTTGTGCACGCCGTCGTGGTCGAAGGCGCCGATCCAACACGTTCCTAGCCCCTCCGCGCGGGCCGCCAAGGTGAGGTGGTCGAAGGCGATGGCCACATCGACGAGGAACATGTGGTCGGCGATCCAACTGTACCGGTCGTGATACGCCAGACCGCAGGCGGCGATGACAACCGGCGCCTGGGCGATGAACGTCTGCCCGGCGGCCAGTTCGGCCAACTTGCGGCGGCGGCCGGCGTCTTTGATCACGATGAAGTGCCAGGGTTGCGTATTGGCAGCGGAGGGGGCGATCCTTGCCGCCTCCAGAACCCGGCCGACGACCGCGTCGTCCACGGGACGGTCGGAGTAACTTCGAATGCTCCGCCGCGTTTGAATCACCTCGTAGAAATCCATGGAAAGCACCTCCAACGATGGGCCGGAAAGGGCATACGCGGGTCCGCGCGACGCACAAGGCCCCTTCACCCCGAACAGCATGCGCCCACCGGCCACACGGCGTCAAGTGCGTTGCATCAGGCGGCGGCGTGGGATACGCTACATCATCATGGTTGATGGTTGTCGTGGGCAGAGTCGCGGGAGCAGGGGGATGCATTTTTCACGTTTCGGCAGGACCTTTTGATTCTTCCCTGCCCGGCGGACGGACCACGATCAGGAGACCCGATCTTGACGGACTTGCTGACGGATGTTGAGGCGGTGACCCCCCTGGAGGCGACGGACCCCCAGGTCTGGGCGGCATTGCAGGCCGAAGAACGGCGACAGCACACCACGATCGAGTTGATCGCGTCGGAGAACCACGTTTCTCCGGCGGTGCTGCAGGCGACCGGTTCGGTCTTCACCAACAAGTACGCCGAGGGATACCCGCGCCACCGGCACTACGGTGGCTGCGACCAGATGGACGTCATCGAAGACCTCGCACGGGACCGTGCGAGGGAACTCTTTCACGCCGAGCACGTGAACGTGCAACCGCACTGCGGGAGCTCGGCGAACATGGCGGTCTACATGACCTGTCTCAAGCCGGGCGACACGATCATGGCGCTCGACCTGGCCCAGGGGGGACACCTGACCCACGGCAGCCGGGCGAGTTTCAGCGGCAAGCTGTACCGCATCGTCAGCTACGGCGTGGATCCGAAGACCGAGCAGTTCAACATGGGCGAGATTCGTGCCCTGGCCCGCGAGCACAACCCGGACTTGATTCTGACAGGGGCGTCGGCCTATCCCCGTACGATCGACTTCGAGGCGTTCGCGGAAATCGCCGAGGAGGCCGACGCGCTCCTCATGGCCGACATCGCCCACATCGCCGGGCTGGTCGCCGCGGACCTTCATCCCTCCCCGGTCAAGTGGTGTGACTTCGTCACCACGACGACGCACAAGACGCTGCGCGGGCCCCGCGGGGGCATGATCCTGTGCAAGTCCCGTTGGGCCCAGCAGATCGACAAGACGGTCTTTCCGGGCATCCAGGGCGGTCCGCTGATGCACGTGATTGCGGCCAAGGCGGTCGCGTTCGGTGAGGCGCTTCGACCGGACTTCCGTCAGTACCAGCGGGCGATCCTCGAGAATGCCCGGGCGCTGTGCGAGGCGCTCAAGTCGCACGGTTTCCGCATGGTCAGCGGAGGAACGGACAACCACCTGATGCTGGTAGACCTTCGAAGCAACCATCCCGCCGTGACCGGCCGACATGCCGAGACGTGGCTCCAGCGTGCCGGCATCATCGTGAATCGGAACATGATTCCTTTCGACGAGCGGAAGCAATCGGAAACCAGCGGGCTGCGGATCGGAACGCCGGCCATCACGACGCGCGGAGCGGGTCCCGATGAAATGAAGGTCATTGCCGGCTGGATCAACGACGTGCTCAATGCCCACGGGAACCCCATCGCCGTCGAGCGGGTCCGCCGGCAGGTCCTCGAATTGTGCGATCAGTTCCCCCTTCCTCACTAGGCCCGCAATCCGAGGTGGATGTTCGGATCGGGACGTGCCGTTGGCGGGGGAACGTTGCAGGCGCGAGGCGGACACGAGGGCGGGAGGCGAGATGGCATTTGCCCAGACACCGACCGGGCAGGTCTATGTCGAATCGCATGGGAGGGGACCTGCTCTGATCATCGCGCCCGCGTTTGGTGCGACGACCCGCGCCTACCGCAGCCTCCTCCCGAAACTGGCCGATACCCATCGCGTACTGCTGTACGATCCGGGCGGGATGGGTCGGTCGGGCGACCTTGTCGGTGAGCCGACGCCCCAATCGATGGCGGACGAGCTGGCCGGTGTGCTCGACCATTTCGGGGTGTCGCGCGCCGCCATCCTGGGCGTCTCGATGGGCGCCATCGTCGCCCAGCAGTTTGCCGTCCGCCACCGTCACCGTCTGGATCGACTCGTCCTGATGACCCCGCCGTTTCGCCGAACCCCCTATGGGGACGCGATCAACGACCTGGTGGCGGATTTGTTGACCGCCTGCGAACCGTCCGCCTTCATTCGGCATATGGTGCATCTGACGCTGAGTCCCACTTTCATCAACAAATACCCGCGAATCGTTCGGCAGGTGGTGGAAGGAATGCGGATCACGCCGCGCGACGCCGAAACGATGCGGCGCCAGCACCACGGTTTGCGAAGGTTCGATGCGACGACGATTCTGAACGGCATGGATGCCCCCACACTGATCGTCGCGGGTGAACGGGACATCCTGACGCCGCCTGCCCAGGCG
>Ga0129299_1002886_pt1 | contig 11321 bp, 8 predicted proteins | sample ConPoolayeCmetaG_FD_94477 | JGI IMG/M metagenome (GOLD analysis project Ga0129299, IMG submission 94477) | Hot spring microbial mat communities from California, USA to study Microbial Dark Matter (Phase II) - Cone Pool mat layer C metaG ... | reverse complement strand
TTTCAAAGGAGGAGAAACATGAAGAAGTCGACAGTCATGACGGCGGGTCTGGTTCTGGCGGCGGCTCTGGCCGCTCCGGCCCAGGCGGCGATCATCGAGATCACCGAGTGGATGTACAGCGGTTACGGGGGGGAGTTCATCGAGTTCACCAACGTCAGCGGAGCCCCGGTGGATCTGACCGGCTGGAGCTACGACGATGACAGCAGAAATCCGGGTTCCTTCAACCTCTCGAGCATCGGCATTCTGGCTCCCGGCGAGTCGTTCATCGTGACTGAGGATAGTGCATCCACGTTCAGGACAGACTGGGGGCTGTCGGCGGCGGTCAAGATCGCCGGCGGCAATACCCACAACATCGGCCGCAGCGACGAGATCAACATCTATGACAACCTCAACCAGCTCGTGGATCGCCTCACCTACAACGATCAGGCGGGCCAGGGTCCGCGCACGCAGTACAAGAGCTGCAATATTCCGGCGGCCGACTACGGGCTGACCGTCGCTTCGTCGGCCTGGACGCTGGCGTCCGTCGGCGACAGCTACGGCAGCTGGCAGTCGACCAAAGGCGATATCGGCAGCCCCGGGCAGATCCCCGAGCCGGCCGGCCTGCTGCTGGCGGCGGCCGGGAGCCTGATGCTGGTGCGCCGGCGGCGCTGAGCCGGCCGACGGTCCGAAACGGCGAACCCGCAGCGGCGCCCGAGCCCCCGGCAGGTGCATCAGGAGGGGCAGGAAGCAGAGGAACGGCCTGTCCCGGCGGTCAGGCGGCGGGGCGACCCCCCGCCGCCCGGCCGCGGCGGCCTTTGCCGACAGACCGAGGGCCCTTCCATGAGGTCACCCCAGCCATGAGGTCACCGCCGATGACGACCGCACACCGCAGGCACCGGCACACCGGCATCCGACGCGTCGGGGGCTTCACCCTCATCGAGGTGCTGGTGGTCGTGGCGATCATCGCCCTGCTGGCGGCGATCCTGCTGCCGGCGTTGCACAAGGCCCGCGAGCAGGCCCGCGAATCGGTCTGCGCATCGATCATCGCCCAGTTCGGGCGGGGCTTCTACGCGTACGCCGCCGCCAACCGCGACTACCTCTGCAGCGGATCGTTCGATCCGGAGGTGACCAACGGGCGCGACGGGCCGGTGGACAAGGTCGGCTGGGTGGCCGACCTGGTCAACACGCGCGCCGCCCGCCCGGCGGAAATGCTCTGCCCGTCGAATCTGGCCAGGGTCAACCAGAAGCTGGGCTACGGCCCCAGCGGCTGCCAGGGCCGGTCGTTCAACCTCGGCGCCGGCGTCATCGACGACTACCGGACCTGGAACCTCATCGACGACCGCATCCGGCGCGGCTACAACACCAACTACACCCAGTCCTGGTACATGGCCCGGACGCAGATGCGCAAGACGATCGGCAACCCCAAGCGGGTCCGGGACACCCTCGGACCGCTGAAGACCTCGGCCATGGCCAAGGTGACCCCCGCCACCGTGCCGCTGCTGGGCGACGGCGGGATCGAGAAGGACGGCGAGGGCGACATCTACAACGGGAACATGCGGGCGGCGCTGGGGGAGCGGACGGTCAAGACCATGACCGACGGGCCGTACGGCGGGGCTCCCTATGCTCCGCAGGACTACAGCGACTTCGGCCCGGCGCACGGCACCGGCCCGTACTTCGGCGGCCGCAAGGCCAGTCAGCGCTACCGGGCGAACATCCTCTTCGGCGACGGCCACGTCGACCGGTTCATCGACAAGGTGCGCAACGGCGAGTTTCTGCTGGTCGATCAGGAGGTCGACGGCGAGCTGGTGTACGTCCAGGAGGATCTGGACGCCCGGGTGTTCGACGGCGTGCTGAGCCTGGGGCGGCGCTCGCGGGACCCGGTCGGCCTGACGCTGGAGTGAACACGGGCGCAAGCCGCGCCTGGGGGGCAGGTGCCTGGTTCGGAAGGGGGGCGGACCTCGCCGCGGCACACGGGGCGGCCTTGCGGCATTCTGAACCTGGCTGAAACAAGAACACGCAAACACGGAAACGGAGGGATTCCATGCGACGCATCATGGCGGCGGTGCTGGTGCTGGGTCTGGTCACGACCGGCGAAGGGGCGGTGTTTCTCAGCGAGGTCTTCCTGAACCCGCCGGGCACGTTCGACGACACCCGCGAGTTCATCGAGCTGCAGGGCACGCCGGGAATGAAACTGGACGGCTACGCGGTGGCGTTCATCAACGGCCTGCAGGGCAAATACAAGCCCCTGAACTCCACGCCGCCGTGGCCGGCGGACCTGGAGATCGACGAGTTCTTCAGCCTCGACGGCCTGGCGTTGGGCAACAACGGCTTGCTGGTCATCGCCCGCTCGGTCTCCAGCTCCTATCCGACGCTACTGTCGGATACGTCCTTCCGTCGATGGGACACGATCTGGAACGGCGGCCTGGACACGCCGGGCAAGCTGAACAACGACGGCTCCAACACCATCCTGCTCATCCGCCGCCGGCCGGGCATCACGCAGGCGGATCCGACCAACCCCGGCGGACTGCGCTGGGGCAAGGACATCGATCATGACTTCGACCTGATCCGGCCGGTCACCCGGACCTTCTGCAGCGGCGGCAGCCGCGACGGCAAGCGCTGCCAGTGCCCGGAGGACTGCCCCGGCGGCACGTGCCAGGCCGGCGATTTCTGCATCGGGGGCGACAACGACGGCGACTACTGCACCTCCTCGGCCGACTGCCCCGGCGGCACCTGCGCCTCCTCGGCCGACCAGACCGGCGACGGCAGCCTGGACAAGGGCGACACCTGCGCCGGCGGGGTCAACCACGGCCTGCCGTGCACCGGCGCCGGCGACTGCCCGGGAGGCACGTGCCAGGACCTGCTGGACATGCGCGGAGCCTCCACCCCGGGCGATATCACCGACGACCTGGAGGTGGTGGACGAGGTCAGCTACGAGCACACCAACGGGCACGAGTACGATGTCGACGACCGTCACGCGGACCAGGGCACCTGCGTCGGCGGCAGCGCCCACGGGGCCTTCTGCGACCGCAACTGCGACTGCCCGGGCGGGGGAGTGTGCAGCGAAAGCGCGATCGACGGCCTGCCGCGCCGCCGGGTGCACGCCCTGGATGACCCGCAGGGCTTCAATCCGGACGTCCTGACCCGCGTGGATTACCGCACCAAGGGGCCCGGCTGGGCCCCGGCCACGGGCGCCCGCGGCGAGATGCCCAACGGCAACAACTGGCCGGACACCGCCACCGAGCAGTGGATCCGCGGCGAGAGCGTCGCGGGGAGCAGCGGCCAGGGCGGTACGCCGTGGTTCTACTACGACAACAGCCCCAACACCAATCCCGATGCCATTCAGCCCTATATGACCAACGTGCCGCTGTGGCTGGCCGACGGCAGCGGAGTCGACTACAGCTTCGCCCCGTACAGCTACCAGATCATGGCCGGCCGGGTGAACCCGCTGGCCGTGCCGTTCATCCCCGGCGACACCGACCGCGACGGCGACTGCGACGCCGACGACATCGCCAAGGTGGCCGCCGTGTTCGGCAATGCCGACTGGATCTTCAGCAACAGCTTCGCCGCCGCCCCCGAGGGCGACAGCGGCGATCCGGCGACCCAGACCCGGCCCTGGGACGTGGACGGCACCGGCGACAACGGCATCGAGCCCAGCGATCTGCAGTGGGTGCTGAACTTCCAGGGCGACACCACCGGCCGGGTCAGAGGCCGGACCTACGACAGCACGACGCCCTCGCCCACCGGCGTGGTGCTCAACAGCAGCGCCGGCGTGGCCTGCACGGTCACCGCGGCCTTCAGCGTGACCCCGCCGCGAAGCCTGTCGGCCCTGAAGATCGGCGACCGGGTCACGGTGGTGGTCAGCGGGCAGGTCACCGGCGGGGCCAACACCACCGCCGGCGAGGAAAACGGCATCATGCAGTTCGTGCACGATCTGACCCTGGCCACCGGCGGCGTGCTGAAGGTGCGGAGCGTCGAGGCCCTGGGAGGTTTCGAGACTACCCGGTCGGCCATCCAGACGCCGCTGGGCACCGACGGCGACGGCGGCCTGGCCTCGATCAACGGCTACACCACGGCATTCACCAGAGGGCTGACGGCCGCGGATCCGCTGTACCGCATCGTGCTGCAGGCCGTCGGGCTGGGAAGCACCGTTGTCACAGTGTCGCCGGCGGCGGCCCCGCGTCTGGCCGCCAGCACGCCGCGGGGGCTGAAGGTCGGGCACACCGCCGCCCAGGGCGATCCCGCTTCGGCCTCGTACCCGGCCACCGCGACGCTGACGGTCACCCAGACCGTCCGCCCTGATTTCGACACCGACGGCCATGTCGACGGCGGCGACCTGCAGCGGTTCGTGGACTGTGCCCTGGGACCGGCCGTCCTGCAGACCGATCCGTTGTGCCAGGTCGCGGACTTCAACGGCGACGGCGACGTGGACCAGGCGGACTTCGCGGTCTTCCAGGGCTGTTGGAGCGGCCCGGTCGCCACGCCCGACGCCGGCTGCGACAACTGACACCACGACGCCGGATCGCCGGTCCTGCGGAGGCCGTTCCCGGCGTCGCTCCGCCGGCAATGAACGGCCAGGATGCCGGCCCGCGGAAACCGGCCGGCGGCCGTCGGCCTGCGGCGCACAGTTTCACGCTGAAAACCGCCTGTCAGGGTTCGCCCCGGCAGGCCATGACCGGTCGTTGAGGCCCGTGCGGCCGGACTGTACAATACCGCCAGCCTCGCGGCCCGGGCGGCGCATCATTCGCCGGGCCGCCGGGGGTACTGCGCCGCCGGGCCTGCAGGTCGCGCGGGCACCGACTGGCCGGGACCCCGGGGCTTCAGGCGAATCGCTCATGGCCCACCATCGCACCATCCGGGCGGTCTTCCCCGGCGCGTTCGACCCCATCACCAACGGCCATCTGGACATCATCGAGCGCGGACGGCTCCTGGCCGACGAACTCGTGGTGGCCGTCGGGCACAATCCGGAAAAGGTCCACCTGTTTTCCGCCGCCGAGCGCGTGGAGATGATCCGCGAGCTGATCGACGGCATGGAGGGCGTGCGGGTGGAGGCCTACGAGGGCCTGACCGGCGAGTACGTCCAGCAGGTGGGGGCCCAGATCATCATCCGCGGCATCCGCGACAACGTGGACCTGCATTTCGAGCTCCAGCAGGCCAACATCAACCTGGCGATCGGCGGCGTGGAGACGGTCTTCCTGCTGACCCGCGACAAGTTCGCGCTGACCAGCAGCACGTACATCAAGCAGATCGTGGAACTGGGCTACAGCGACATCGAGCGGCTCAGCCAGCTGGTGCCCCCCGCCGTCGCCCGCCGGCTGCGGGACAAGCTCCAGCAGCGCCGCGAGGCCCGCCGGGGCTGATGGCCAAACGTGCCCCACGCAACCCCCCCGGGGATTCACCGGGGGTCGGTTTCGATGTGCAGGTTGGTGGGTCCCAGGCCCCGGCCCAGCCCCGGGCTGGTGCGGATCGCCTGGGTGATGAACCGCTTGGCCCCCCGCACGGCCTCCAGCAGCCCTTCGCCGCGGGCCAGCCGGGCGGTGATGGCCGCCGAGAGCACGCAGCCGGTGCCGTGGGTGTTGCGGCTTTCGAGCCGGTCGGAGTGCAGCCGGTGGAGCGTGCCGCCGGCCCAGAGCACGTCGCGGGCGTCTTCGGTCAGGTGCCCGCCCTTGATCAGCACGTTCCTGGGCCCCAGCGAGGCGATCGCGGCGGCGGCCTCTTCCATGGAGGCCGGGTCATCGACCTGGATGCCCGAGAGCCGCGAGGCCTCCAGGGAGTTGGGGGTCACCAGAAAGGCCGCCGGCAGCAGCTCCCGGCGCATGACGTCGGCCGCTTCGCAGTCCAGCAGTGCCACGCCGTGCTTGCTGATCATCACCGGATCGACCACCAGCGGAAAGTTGAAGCTTCCGGCCCGCCGGGCGACGGCCCGGATGACCTCCGCGGTGCCCAGGGCGCCGATCTTGGCCGCCGCCGGGGGAATATCCTCGAGCACCGCCTCGAGCTGGGCGAGGATGAACTCCGGGCGGAGGATTTCCACATCCAGCACCGACTGGGTGTTCTGCACGGTCAGCAGCGTGATCACCGACGTGCCGTACACCCCGTGCTGGTGGAAGGTCTTGAGATCGGCCTGCACGCCGGCGCCGCCGGAGGGGTCCGAGCCGGCGATGGTCAGGGCCACGGGGGTCATGCGGTGCCTCCGGCTGCCTGGGCCGGGGTGTCACCCGCGGGCATCGTGGCGACCCGCGGCACGGCCGGCCGGTCCAGTGTAGCCCCGGCAGGCGGCGCGGAAAAGGCCCCGGCCCGCGGCTTGTCCGGAACCCGCCCCGTCTTACAATGCACCCGGAGGGCCGGACCGGGCGGCGCCCCCGGCTCGTTTCCCGGGGCTCAAGTGTTGAGCACGCTGACTCTACTGGGCATCGCGGTCGGCCTGGCCATGGACGCCTTCGCCGTGTCGATCGCCGCCGGGCTGGCGATCAGGAACGTCAGTCCGCGGCACATGTTCCGCCTGGCATGGCACTTCGGCCTGTTCCAGTTCATGATGCCGGTGATCGGATGGTGGGCCGGACGGTGGATCAGCGACTGGGTGGCGGCGTTCGACCACTGGCTGGCCTTCGGCCTGCTGGTGTTCATCGGCGGCAGGATGCTGTACGAGGCGATACACGGGGAGGAACGGGGGCACCGGGCCGATCCCACCCGTGGCTGGCTGCTGGTGTCGTTGTCGCTGGCCACCAGCATCGACGCGCTGGCCGTTGGCTTCAGCCTGGCCCTCCTGGGCGACGGCATCTGGCTGGCGGCGGCGGTGATCGGCCTGGTGGCCTGCGGTTTCACGGCCATCGGCATCACCTTCGGAGCCCGGCTGCTGGCCGGCTGGGCCCGGGCGGCCGACGCCCTCGGCGGAGGCGTGCTGATCCTGATCGGCGTGCGCATCGTGCTGACCCACTGAATCCAGGACCATGGCCGGCGGGGATGCCGCCGTTTCACGGCCACGTCCGAGCGTCATGAGTTCCCAGACTGTCGATCACGACGCCCCCCCGGATCGTGCCGCGGCCCTGGCCGCCATCGGTGCCGGGACGCTTGACGTGCTGGTCGTCGGGGGCGGCATCGTGGGGGCGGCCGTCGCCCGCGATGCGGCCTTGCGGGGCCTGCGCGTCGGGCTCGTCGAACAGGCCGACTTCGCCTCCGGCACCAGCGGACGGTCCAGCCGCCTGCTCCACGGCGGGCTGCGCTACCTGGCCCAGGGAAGGCTGCGGCTGGTGCGTCAGGCCGGCCGGGAGAAGCAGGTGCTCCGCCGGATCGCCGGGCACCTGCATCTTCCCCTGGCATTCGTGTTTCCGGCCTGGCGAGGCTCGCCCTGGCCGCTGTGGAAGCTGCGTCTGGGCGTGCGGTTGTATGATCGGCTGTGCGGCCCGCCCGAAGACGAGCGATCGACGGTCCTGGACGCCGCTGGCGTTCTCCGGCTTGCTCCCGGCCTGGTGACCGCCGGCCTGCGGGGCGCGGTGCGGTATTTCGACGCCCTGACCAACGACGCCCGGCTGGTCGTCGACACGCTGCGATCCGCCGTGGCCGCCGGAGCGGTGGTCGTGAACGGCTGCCGGCTGGAATGGGCCGAGCGTGCCGGCGACGGCTGGCGGTGCGGCCTGCGCGACACCGAGACCGATGCCGCCCTGACCGCCCGGGCCCGCTGCGTGGTCAATGCCGCCGGTCCGTGGGCCGACCGGATTCCGCACAGCGGTCTGCGGCTGCGGCTGACCAAGGGGGTGCACCTGGTGGTCGACCGTTCGCGGCTGCCGCTGGCCGAGGCGGTGGTCATGACCGAGGGGCGGCGCATCCTGTTTGCGATTCCCTGGGCTCAGCGGGTCATCCTGGGAACCACGGACACCGACTGGCCCGGGCCGCCCGGCGATCCGGGGGTCGATGCCCGCGACCGGGACGAGGTTCTCGGCGTCGTCAACCGCTGCTTTCCGGACGCCGGCCTGGGGGCCGCCGACGTGATCAGCTGCTGGGCGGGCCTGCGGCCGTTGATCGCCGACCGGCGCGGCGGCCCGTCGGACATCAGCCGGGCGCACCGCATCCTGTGTCCCGAGCCCGGATGGATCGACGTGGCCGGCGGGAAACTGACCACCTGCCGGCTGATGGCCCGCGAGGCGGTCGATCTCCTCGCGCGGCGGCTCGGAACCGGACACACCCCATGCCGGACCGCCGACCAGCCCGTACCGGACGACCCGGACATCCCGTTTCTCGTCGGGCTGGAGCCCCCGGCAGTGCATGAGCAGGTCGTCCGGCAGGCGGTGCGGCGCGAATGGGCCCTGCATCTGGATGACGTGATGCTGCGTCGGGCGGGGTGGCACCATTACTGCCGCGACCGTCTGGACATCGCCGCCCGGGTGGCCGGGTGGATGGCCCGGGAGTGCGGATGGAGCCAGGCCCGGCAGGCCGCGGAGATGGACCGCTATCGCCGGGTCTTTTCGCCCGTGGAATGAGGGCTTCTGTGGCCCGGGAACGGCCGCGGACCGGGAGTTTCCGCCGGCCGCATCCCTGGACGGCTTTCGCGGCCGGGGATAAGATCCCGGCGTCCGGCCGGTCGTGGCCGGCATCCCGCGCAGCGGCGTGGCATCGCGCGCAGCGCGGCAGGGGATGTCCGGCGGGTGCAGCGCCGGCCGGCAGCGTCAACCGCGGAGGACGTGACCATGGCTCTGGCTCTTTTGCGGCGACGGATCGCAGCGACCGGCCTGGCGGCCCTGGCATTGAGCGTGGGCTCCTGCGGGGAGCCCGGCGTCCGCCGGGACACGGTCGGCAGCGCGAAAGGCGGCGGCACCTTGAGCATCGTGCGGGAAAGCTTCGGCAAGGCTCCCGACGGTCGCAACGTGGACCTCTACCGGCTCACGAACGCCCGCGGGATGCAGGCGGAGATCATCACCTACGGCGGCATCCTGGTGCGGCTGCTGGTCCCGGACCGCCGGGGCGAGCTGGACGACGTGGTCCTGGGCCACGACCGGCTGGAGGGCTACCTGAAATCGACGCCCTACTTCGGGGCTCTGATCGGCCGCTACGGCAACCGCATCGCGCGCGGACGGTTCACGCTCGACGGCCGGGAATACGTGCTGGCGACCAACAACAACGGCAACCACCTTCACGGCGGGCTCAAGGGCTTCGACAAGGTGGTCTGGGAGGCCTCGCCGGTGCGGACGTCCTCGGCCGTGGGCCTGAAGCTGGCCTACATCAGCGTCGATGGCGAGGAAGGCTACCCCGGCAACCTGGAGGTCGAGGTCACCTACCTTCTGACCAACGACAACGAGCTGCGCATCGACTACCGTGCCCAGGCCGACAGGCCCACGCCGGTGAACCTCACCCACCACAGCTACTTCAACCTCGCCGGCCAGGGCCTCCGCGACATCCTGGACCACGAGCTGATGCTCGAGGCCGACCGGTTTCTGCCGGTCGATGCGAAGCTGATCCCCACCGGCGAGGTCCGGTCGGTGCAGGGCACCCCGATGGACTTCACCCGGCCGGTGCCGATCGGGGCCCGCATCGGAGCCGACGACCCGCAGCTGGCCAACGCCGGCGGCTACGACCACTGCTGGGTGCTCAACAAGCCCCGCCCCGGCGAGCTGACCCTGGCGGCGCGGGTCTTCGAGCCGACCACCGGGCGGGTCATGGAAGTGCGGACCACCGAGCCGGCGATGCAGTTCTACGCCGGCAACTTCCTGGACGGCAGCATCGTCGGCAAGCAGGGCCGCGCCTACCGGCACCGTTACGGGTTCTGTCTGGAGGCCCAGCACTATCCCGATTCGCCCAACAAGCCGGAGTTCCCGGACACGATCCTGCGGCCCGGCCGGACCTACACCCAGACCACGGTCTACAGCTTCTCGACGCGCTGACTTCCGCACGCCCGGCATCCGGCGGGGGCCGACCACCCGGCGCGGGCGTATAATCGCCTGCGCATGGACCCCGACCTCCCCACTCCCGAGACGCCGCCGGAGTCCGACTTGTCCGGAGCGGCCCCGGCCGACGCTGCCCCGGCCGCCGGGCACTCCTCCGCCGGTCTGCTGGCCAAGATCCGCCTGCTGCCCAGGTCGCCCGGGGTCTACCTGTTCAAGGACGCGCGCGGCCGGGTGCTCTACATCGGCAAGGCCAAGGACCTCCGCAGCCGGGTCAGCAGCTATTTCCAGGCCTCGGCCGACCTGCTGCGGACCCGCGGTCCGGAGATCGCCGCGATGATCGCCCAGGCCGTGGACCTGGACTTCCTGGACTGCGAAACCGAGGTGGACGCGCTGCTCCAGGAAAACCGGCTGATCAAGGACATCCAGCCGCCTTACAACGAGCGGCTCCGCGACGACAAGAGCTTTCCCTACATCGAAATCACCACCGGCGACGACTTCCCCGGCGTCTACGTGACCCGCAAGCCGCGGGCCCGCGGCACGCGGCTGTATGGGCCTTTCGTGAATGCCGCCGGCGTGCGGGCGGCGGTCAATGCCCTGCAGAAGGTCTTCCGCTTCCGCACCTGCGAGCTGGAGATCCGCGAGGGCGACGACTCCCGCCGGCACTTCCGGCCCTGTCTGCTCTATTCGATCCACCAGTGCACCGCGCCCTGCGCCGCCCTGATCAGCCGGGCGGACTACCGCCGGGACATCGCCCGGCTGCGGCGTTTCCTGTCCTCCAGACGCAGCGTCGTGCTGCGGCAGCTCCGCCGGGAGATGCAGGCCGCGGCCGCCGGACTGCGCTACGAGGAGGCCGCCCGGCTGCGCGACCGCATCAAGGCCCTGGAGGCTCTGTCGCTCTCCGGCGACGTGGAGACCGACGTTCAGCCGGAGGTGTTCTTCGTCGATCCGGCCGAGGGACTGGCGCGGCTGGCCGAGATCCTGGAGCTGGAGGCCCCGCCGCGCATCCTCGAAGGCGTGGACATCGCCAACCTCCAGGGCGAGGAGTCCTGCGGATCGCTGGTCTGTTTCATCGACGGCCGCCCGTTCAAGAGCGGCTACCGGCGATTCCGCATCCGCACCGTGCAGGGCATCGACGATTACGCCATGATCCGCGAGGTGGTCGCCCGGCGCTACCGCCGCGCCGCCGGAGGCGAGGAACTCTACCCGGACGTGATTCTCATCGACGGCGGGCTGGGACACCTGCACGCGGCCCTGTCGGCCTTCGAGGACATGCACATCCGCCCGCCGATGGTGGTATCGCTGGCCAAACGCGAGGAGGAGCTCTACATCCAGGCCCGCGGGCGGCCGCTCCGCCTGCCGCGCAACGATCCGGCCCTGCGGCTGCTCCAGCAGGTGCGCGACGAGGCCCACCGGTTCGCCCAGCACTACCACCACCTGCTGCGGCGCCGGCGGATGTTCGACCAGGAC
>Ga0129299_1002885_pt1 | contig 11322 bp, 7 predicted proteins | sample ConPoolayeCmetaG_FD_94477 | JGI IMG/M metagenome (GOLD analysis project Ga0129299, IMG submission 94477) | Hot spring microbial mat communities from California, USA to study Microbial Dark Matter (Phase II) - Cone Pool mat layer C metaG ... | reverse complement strand
CTGGTGGACTTGGCGCGGGCATTCTCCTCGAGCATCGATCCGGAGGAGATCGCGCGGCTGCTGATGCTGACGCTGAGTGGACGGTGGACCGTGCGGCAGCATGCGCTGCTGGCGTGGCCCGCGGGACAGGAGCCGCTCGAGCTGCTGCGCAACGTGAGCGCGGAGCAGGCCGAGCAGATCCGGCGCGCGGCGCCGCGGGACGGCGAGCCGGCGCGCGAGGGCGCGTTTTTGCTGATGCCGCTGCGGAGCGGAGAAAGCGTCGCCGGGGTCGTGGCGCTGGGGCCGCCCGGCTCGGGACAGGATTATACGCCGGAAGACATGGAATTCTGCACGGCGCTGGTGGCGCAGGCATCGGTGGCGCTGGACAACGCCTGGCGCTTCCAGGACACGCTCTACCGGCGCCAGATGGAGCGCGAGCTGGAGCTGGCCTCGGCGATTCAACGCGATCTGTTCCCCCAGGGTCTGCCGCGCGTGCCGGGGCTGGAACTGGCGGCGGCGAACCGTCAGGCCCGGCTGGTAGGCGGCGATTATTACGACGTGCTGGGCGGCACGGAGAGGCCGTTGCTGGTGGTGGCGGACGTCGCGGGCAAGGGGATTTCCGCTTCGTTGCTGATGGCGACGATCCAGGCGACGTTGCGGGCGCTGCTGGTGTTTCCGCAGAGCCTGACGGAGCTGGTGAACCGCGCCAACCGGCTCCTGTGCGGTTCGATGCCGGGCAACCGTTATGCAACGCTGATGCTGGCCCGCTACGACGCGGCATCAGGAGAATGCGAGTACGTGAACGCGGCGCAGTGCCAGGCGATCGTCGTACGGGCGTCAGGGCGACTGGAGATGCTGGATGCAACGGGGCTGCCGGTGGGGATGTTCGCGAATCTGGAATACGAGTCGCGGAGGATGACCCTTGCGCCGGGCGAGGCGCTGGTGATTTACTCCGATGGGGTGACGGACGCGCAGGCCCCTTCCGGCGAAGAGTTCGGACTGGAGAGGTTGTGCAAGCTGGTGGCCGGGCTGCGCGGCGGCACGGCGCAGGACATTTGCGACGGCGTGATGGAGGCGATCCGCCGGTTTGTGGAAGAGACGCCGCAGTACGATGACATCACGGTGATGGTGGCGCGACGGGCGCCTGACGCGGGATGAGCGACATCGACGCATTGCTGAGGCCCTTTGAACCGTTCCTGCGGCCCCGGTGGCGTGCGTGGTGGGGGCTGCTGGTGGCCGGGGCGCCGCTGGCGCTGGCCTTGGGGTTCTGGATCCACGACTCGCGGACGCGGGGTCCGGGGTTCCGGATGATGATCGACCGGGAGCGGGCGATCACGATTGCGCGCGAGACGGCGCAGGCGCACGGCGTGGATACGGAAGGCTGGCGCGCGCACGTGCGGTTTGAGACGCGGCCGGCGGCGCTCGCCTACTTCCGGAAGCACGACGTCGGGCAGCAGTTCCGGGTGCGGCGGTTTCTGCCGGAAGCGGTGGCTCAGGTGTTGCTGATCCAGCCGGGCCACGGGCTGTGGGTGCGCGCCGACGTGGGGCCGCGGGGATTCGTGACCGGTTTCCGCGCGGGCGGACGGCAGATGCGGGCGCCGGCGAATCCGCCGCCGGAGGAGGCGGCGCGCGCGGCGGCCGAGCAGGAGATCCGCGATTGGATCGGCGGAATGGCGGTGCGGCTCCTGCGCGAGCCGGAGGCGAGCGTGGCGGCGGACGCCGAGGCGGCAGGCGCGAGGCGCTACACCTGGAGGCTGGAGCCGCGCAATGCGCCCGAACTGGAACTGGTGCTGCGCGTGGACGTGATGGGCGAGCGGGTGATCGGGCGAAGCGTGGAGCCGGTGTTCGCGCCGGCGTTTCTCGAACAGCAGGTCTCACGGCCGTCGGCGGCCTCGGACACGCTGGCGGCGCTGCGGCTGCTGGTGATCGTGTTTCTGGTGACCTACTCCTGCTACCGTTATGCGCGGCGGAGCCTGGAACACGAGGCGCCGCACGGGCGCACGGCCCTGCTGATGGGCGTGTTCACGGCGGCGAGCCTGCTGCTGGCTTTCGCCGACCCGGACACGATGGGCGCGCGCTTCGACGCGCAACAGTTCACGGCCGTGGCGACAGCGATCCGGTGGAGCCTGCTGACGCTGACGGCGGCGCTGGTGGGCGCCGTGCTGGGCGTCGCATACGGCGCGGGGGAGAGCGAGCTGCGCGAGGGCTGGCCTGGCAAGATGACGTCGCTGGACACGGCGCTCACGGGGCATGTGTTTTCGGCCAACATCGGCGTTTCCGTGGTGGCGGGCACGGTGTGGGCGTGCTGGTTTTTCTGCGCGATGGTGGTGGCGCGGGCGGTGCTGGATGCCGGAATCACGGAGCGGACGCTGAAGGCGATCGGGTTCACTTTCGGCCACTGGCCGCTGTTGGAGCTTTACACGGACACGCCGCTGCAGGCGGTGTCGCAGAGCGTGTTCATTCTGCTGGCGCCGCTGACGTTCCTGCGGCGGCACGTGAGGCAGAGGGCGGTGCGGGCTTTGCTGGTGGCGGCGCTGGCCGTGTTGCTGGTGCACGAGGGCCGGACAGCGGACGCCTTGACGCCTGCGGCGTGGATGGAGTCGGCGGCAGTGGCCGCAGCGCTGCTGCTGGCGTTTTTCACCTTCGACTATCTGGCGGCGGTGATGGCATCGGCCACGGTGAACCTGTTGTTGCAGATTGCGGCGCTGACGGCGACGGCGCCTTACTGGAGGGAGCGGCTGGACATGGTGTCGTTGCTGGCCGTGGCGCTGGTGCTGCCTTTGGCGGCGGCGGCGTGGTTCGGCCGCAGCTTCAGGGACGAGGAGGTCAGGCCCGCGCACGCGGCGCGTTTGGCGGAACGGCTGACGATGGAGGCCGAACTGGCGGCGGCGCGGGAAGCGCAGCGGATGCTGTTGCCCCCCGGGCCTCCGCAGATGGACGGCGTCGAGATTGCGGCCGTGATCCAGTCCGCGCAGGATGCCAGCGGAGACTTCTTCGATTTCCACCGCCGGCCGGACGGGCGGCTGTTCGCGGCGGTGGCGGGAGGAGGCGGAGGCGGGCTGGCCTCGGCGATGACGATTGCGCTCGTGAAGGGTTTTCTCCTGCACGAAAACGCGGCAGGCTCGCAGGCGGGAGAGGCGCTCTTGGGGCTGGAGCGCGAGCTGAGCCGGCTGCCCGGGCGCGGCGCGCAGCCGTTGAGCGTGGGGGTGGCGGTCCTGGATCCGCGGTCAGGAAGCCTGGAGCTGGCGCGGCTGGGTGCATGGCCGCGGATCTGGCTGCGGCGCCGGGACGAAACGGCTTATGAACCGGCGCTGCCTGCGGGCAGCGCAGGCCGGACAGTGGCGCTGTACCGCACGAGGCTCTCGCCCGGCGACGCGTTGCTGATCTTCACCCAGGGGCTTGCGGATCTGGGAGCCCGGCACAGGGCCAACATCGCGGAGGCGCTGCTGGCCGCATTGCCGCAGGAACACCCCACGCCGCTGCAAAGGTGGCTGGAAACGGCGCTGCAAGCCTGGAGAGCGCGGCTCGGCGGGGACCTGAAGCCGAAAGGCGATGTCACGGCGGTCCTGCTGCGGATGGGGCCGGCCACGGCGGAGAAGGAGGCGGCGGCATGAAGCGCGCCATCGCGGCAGCCTGCGCCGCCGCGGGCCTGCTGTCTCTGTGGCAGCTGATGCCGGATCTGGATGCGGCGCTGGGAGGCGTGCGCCCCACGGTGGGGCGGGAAGAAGCCATCCGCAAGGCCATCCTGTGGGCGCGCGAGCATGGCGTGGAAATCGGAGGCTGGCGCTTCGCGGCGGCGGCGGAGGTGGACCCGCTGCTGGCGCGCATCCGGCGCCGGCGCCCCGAGAGCGTGGTGGCGCGCGTGTTCACGCCGGTGAAGATCCGCGTGCTGGCGTTCAACGACCTGGGCGATGCCGTGCAGGTGGTGATGACAGCGGAAGGGCGCCCGCTGGCCTTCCTGGACCGGCGGCAGAGTGTGGCGGGAGAAGCGGCGGACGACGCGGCAGAGCGGGAGCTGGCGAGGCTGGCGGGCGGCGATGCCGCGCGATTTACAAAAACCGCGGAAAATGTCCGGACGCTGGAGGGCAGCCGGAGCGCGTGGGAATGGCTGGATCCGCAACTCAACGGCGTGCTGGCGCGCGTGGTGGTGGTGACGCGCAACGGCAGGGTGGTCAACAGCAGCTATGAGTTTTCCGCTTCGCGGGAGGCGGCGGGACAGCCGCCCCCGGCGCCGGCGAATGTGCAGGCGGCGCTGGCTGTGCTGGCGGCTTTGTGCGCGGGTCTGATCGCGGTGCTCATGTTCCGGGTTCTGTTCGTCAGCCTGCAGAAGCGCCCGGACGCGTTCGGCTTTGCCGGGCGCTTTTTGTGGATTCCCGCGGCGGGGATGGCAGCGGCGTTTTTGTCGGGCAATTACCAGAACGATGCCCTGCTGCAGTCGTTCGAGGACGGATTGACAGGGGAAACGCGGCTGGTGTTCGGCATCTCGATGGCGCTGCTGATTTTGCTGGCGGTGTTTCTGATTTTGTCGGCAGCCTATGCGGCTGCGCCGCGGCCGCATTTCCGGAGATGGGCGGCTGCGGTGTGGCTCACGCGCGGCCGGTGGAGAACGCGGCAGGCGGCGGAGCAGATCTGGACGGGCCTTGCGGCGGGGGCGCTGCTGGGTTCGGTTCCTTACTGGGTGGGACTGGCGGCGGGCGAGCCGCGGGTGAGGTTTCTGGAAGGGACGAACCTGCTCATGGCCCCGTGGCCTGTGGCCGAGGCTTTTGCGGGCCTGGTGTTGGCGTGGGAAATGTATGCCATCGTGCTGTTCTTTTTCCCGCTCCTGGCAGGACGGTTGCGCAAAGACTGGAGCGCCGCCATCGGGGCGATCGCAGTGGGCGCGCTGGTAGCTATCCTGCCCCGCCCGGCATTTCCTCCCGGCCATGCGGCAAACTTCGCCTCGGCGGCGGCGCTGACGGCTGGCTATTTGCTCACATACCGGTTTGGCGGGATGCTGGGCGCATGGGTGGCGCCGCTGGGGATGCATGCCGCGGTGCAAGGGGTGCGGCTGGCGCAGATGCCTGCGCCTTCGCTGGAAGCGGCGGGCTGGCAAGTGCTGGCGCTGGTCTTCGGGTTGGCGGTGGCGGCCCTGGGAGCATCATTCCTCTTTCCGGAGGCGGACACGAAGCTGGTGGAAGCCGAAATGGAAGAGGCGGCGGCGGCGCCGCCGCGGCCGCAGCGGGAGCGGCTGCGTGCGGAGCTGGAGGTGGCCCGGCGGGCGCAGGAGGAATTGCTGCCGGCGCAGGCGCCGCGCATCGAGGGGTTCGAGACCGCCGCCCTTTGCCAGCCGGCGCGCGAGGTGGGCGGCGACCTGTACGACCTGCTCGCCTGTCCGGGCGAGCGGTGGATGCTGTGCGTGGCGGACGTGTCGGGGAAAGGGCTCGGCGCAGCGCTCCATATGACAATGCTGAAGGGCATGCTGGTTTCGGCGGCGCATCACGCGCCGGCGCCGGCGGCGCTGGCGTCGCGCCTGAATCAGGCCGTGGCGGAGACGGGGCGCGGGCGGATGTTCATCACCATGTCGCTGCTCCTGCTGGATCCCGGGCGGCGCGCCGCCGAGCATCTGCGCGCGGGCCACAACCCGCCTCTTGTGTGGCGCGCGCAGACGGGCGAATGCGAGTGGCGCAAGCCCCGCGGCATCGGGCTGGGGCTCACCGCAGGGCCGGCGTTCGAAGCCAATCTGGAAACGGAGCGGGTCGAGTTCGCCCCGGGCGACGTGCTGGTGATGTACTCCGACGGGGTGACAGAGGACATGAATTCCGACGGGGAGCCTTTCGGCGAGGAGAGGCTGGAGCGGATCGTGCGGCGCCATGCGGCGGAAGGGCCGCGCCGGCTCGCCGGTGCGATCATGGAGGAAGCCCGGGCGTTCCGCGGAGGGGCGGAACTGCACGACGACTGGACGCTGCTTGTGGTGCAATGCAGAGACGGCGCGCAGGCGCCGGGCAACAACGGTGAGGGTCGAGGGAGCCGTGACGCGGAACTTTCTGATTGAAACAAGAAATCACGGACATGTTCGAATCCTGGCGCTGCGGGGGTTTCTGGACGCCCACACGGCGCCGCGGTTCGAGACCGCCGTGGAGGAGGAGCTGCGCGAAGGGCGCAGCAGGCTGGTAGTGGACTGCAGCGGGTTGGACTACATTTCGTCGGCGGGACTGGGCGTGTTCATGACGTTTATCGACGAGGCTCGTGCCGCGGGCGGCGACATCAAGCTGGCGTCGATCCAGCCGAAGGTGTACCAGATCTTCGACGTGCTCGGATTCCCGGCGCTGTTCGATATTCAGCCGACGGTGGAGGAGGCGGTGGCGCGGTTCGAGACCGGAACGCGGGAGGGGTAGGCGATGGCGAGCTATGAGCGCACGTTCTGCCTGCAGGTGCCGTCGTCGACGGAGAACCTCGCGCTGATCCGGGAGTTTGTATCCACCATCGGGGAGCAGGCGGGCTTCAGCGAAAGCGAGACGATGAAGCTGGCGCTGGCCGTGGATGAAGCATGCACGAACGTGATCGAGCACGCCTACCAGAACGAGGAGACGCACGAGGTGACCGTGCGGGTGACGGTGGACCAGAACGAGATCGCCTTTGAAGTGGTCGACCGGGGGCGCGGATTCGATCCGACGCAGGAGCCGGTCCTGCCCGTGGAAGAGCTGATCCGCCGGCGGCGCAGCGGCGGGCTCGGGCTGCGGCTGATCCGCACCATCATGGACGACGTGCAGTACCGCATCGTGCCGGGGCAGATGAATGAATTGCGGATGGTGAAGAAGCGCCATCCGGGCGGCGTCAAGACAGAGCCTGGCGAACCTCGCTGAGGATCTCCGCGGCGGACTTCCCTTCCCCGCGCACGACAGCCGCAGGCGCGGGACCGTCGGGCGCCCAGCGCGCGACGGCCCGCTCGCAGGCATATCCCCGGAAGACGCAAACCTGCGGCACGCCGGCGGCGGCGGCGGCGTGCTGGCCGGCGGAGTCGTATCCGGCGTAAAAGCCGGAGGCGGCGATCATCGCCGCAAAGGACGCGAAAGAGCCCTCGTGGATGCCGATGCGGGCGCCGCGGGCGCGCGCCGCCTCGGCGGCGCGGCGGACGCGCTCTTCCTCTTCGCTTCCCGGAGCGCCGGCGTCCACCATCACCAGCCCCTTGCGCGCGGACAGCAGCACGAGGAGCTCTTCCTCGAACGGATCTTCGACGCGCTTGGCGGGGTTCTCCCCGACGCCGTAACTGACCGTTGCCACCGGCTGCGAGCCGAACTCGCAGGCAAAGCGCGGGTGCATCCACGGCACGGCGTCTTCCACTCCGAGCACGCGCCACGCCCAGTCCTGCGCCAGGGCGGTGAGCGAGGCCTCGCCGCCGCCGCCATAGGCGCGGGACTCGAACAGGAAGTGCCGGTCCGGGCTGCATACGGGCAGCAGCCCGAGCTGCGAGAGGCGCGAATCGGGATCGAGCACCAGGCAATCTTCGGCTGCGGCGGCTTGCCGCAGCGCATGGAACGCGGCGAGGCGGTCAGCCAGCGTGCCGGCGCGGGGATACGAGACCGGCAGATGGCGGAGGCGCGGCGCGCGTTCAAACAATTCCCAGTTTTTTTGCGGCCCGGCGAAGACGATCCCGGCGCGGGGGAAGCGCTGCCGCGCCGCGTCGAGCAGCACGCTGGAGACGGCGATGTCGGCGCCGAGGGTGACGCGCGACAGCACGATGACGCGCGCGGGCTCGAACTCGACGGGGCGCACGCGCCGCGCCGCCTGATAATGCGCGAGCAGGGCTCCGGGCGAGGACGCCGGAAGAGCGCGCGCGAACACGCGGCTGAACAGCGCGGCGTATTCCTCGCAGAGGCGGGGTTCGAAGCGGTCGGCGAGCGGCTCGGCGAGGCCGGCGAACAGGGCGCGGGCGGCTTCCGCGGCGGCAGCGGCGCGCGGGTCGAGCGCGGCGTCGATCAGTGCGCCCAGCGCGGACTCGGGCCAGGGCTCGCCTGCGAGGCAGGCGCGGAGCAGCTCCGCGGCGAGGTCAGTCGGCGAAGTACTTGCCAACGATGAGCTCCAGCTTCTTGAGGGTTTCCGGCGGCACGGCCTTCTTGTCGGTGATGAGAGCGTGCTCGAGGGCGCGGCTGCACAGGCAGCTTCTCTGCGCTCCGGTGTCGAGCAGGCGCACCGCGGCACGGACGACCTTGGCGGCGTTCCCGGCGTTGTGAGTGAGATTGCGGATGATGTCGGCCACGGTGACGGCGTCGTGTTCGGGGTGCCAGCAGTCGTAGTCGGTGACCATGGCGACGGTGGAATAGCAGATCTCGGCCTCGCGCGCGAGCTTGGCCTCTTGCAGGTTGGTCATGCCGATGACATCCATGCCCCAGCTCCGGTAGAGGTTGGACTCGGCCTTGGTGGAGAAGGCGGGGCCTTCCATGCAAAGATACGTGCCGCCGAGTTTGGAGGGAACGCCGGCCTCGAGGCAGGCCTCGTGCAGCAGCTTCATCAGCAAGGGGCAGACGGGATCGGCAAACGAGATGTGTGCGACGAGGCCGTTGCCGAAGAACGTGGAGATGCGCCCGCGGGTGCGGTCGACGAACTGGTCTGGGATGACGAAGTCGAGCGGCTTGTGCTCTTCCTTGAGGCTGCCGACGGCGGACAGCGAGATGATCCATTCGACGCCGAGCTGTTTGAAGCCGTAAATGTTGGCCCGGAAGTTGAGCTCGGAAGGACTGATGCGGTGGCCGCGTCCGTGGCGGGCGAGAAATGCCACCGGCTTGCCTTCCAGTTCGCCGACGATATAGGCGTCGGAGGGATCGCCGAAGGGCGTGGCGAGCTTCACTTCCTGCTGGGCGGAGAAGCCGGGCATCGAGTAGAGCCCGCTGCCGCCAATGACACCGATTTTCGCGCTGATCTGACTCATACGTTCTTGATGATCGTACACGAGCGGCGCGGCGCGCCACACAAGCGGCTCAGACGATTTCTTCGCGCTGCGGGTCCCAGGCGACGCCGCGCTGCTGGCGGTAGCTTTCCACGGCCATGCGGCAGGCGATGGAGACGCGGAACCCGAGGTCGAAGGGGCAGGCGGGTTCGCCGCCCTGCCGGATCGAGCGGATGAAGTCCTCCATCAGCGCGTGCTGGGGAGCGCGGCTCAAGCCGAGCTTCTCCTGGCGGTCTTTGACGTTGACGCGCTGCGGCGTGTAGCGGATCTGGCTAGCTTTCTCGATCGTGCCGTCCGTGCCGAGGACGTCTTCGCCGGAGCCGAGACGGTCGTTGCCGAAACCGGAGTTCCAACTGATGAGCATTTCCTCGGGCTGCTCAAGGGTGACGCACATCGTGTCGGGCACTTCGCGGCCGTCCTTCCAAAGGTAAATGCCGCCCGTCATGGTGGCGCGCCGGGGGATGGCAAGCCCGAGGGCCTTGTACCAGAAGGCGATCTGGTGGCACATGTTCTCGTAAACGTTGCCGCCGGAATAATCCCAGAAGAAGCGCCAGTTGATGTAACGGTTGGGGTCGAACGGGCGTTCGGGCGCTTCGCCGAGGAAGGCTTTCCAAACGATGTTTTCCGGCGTCATGTCAGGGTAGACGGGGCGCGCCCACTGCGGCCTGCCATGGGGCGTGTTGCGGTACATCGTCATGTGGATGGCGGTGATCTTGCCCATGGGCTCCTCGGCGAGGAAGCGCAGCGCGTCCGCCATCATGCCGGAGGCGCAGGACTGGTGGCCGATCTGAACGACGCGGCCAGAGGCGCGGCGGCAGGCGTCCCGCATCTTCTTCGCATGCTCTACGGTGAAGGCCATCGTCTTTTCGAGGTAAACGTGCTTGCCCGCCTCGAGCGCGGCGGTGAAGTGCTCGCAGTGCAGGTGCTGCGGCGTGGCGATCAGGACGGCGTCGACCGAGCGGTCGTCGAGCACGGAGCGGTAGTCAGAAAATGTCTTCGCCTGCGGGGCGATGGCCCGGGCTTCCTCGAGGCGGCGGGAGTAGACATCCGCCGCGGCGACGATCTCCACGTTCTCGCAGGCGAGAGCGTGGCGCATGAGCTCCTGCCCCCGGGAGCCGGGGCCAATGATGCCGACGCGGACGCGGTCGTTCGCGCCCAGCACGGAAGCGGGCGCGGCGAGGCTGGTGGCAAGGCCCGAGGCCACGGTGCCGAGGAAATTCCGCCGGGAAGCCATGGAGGCATGATAGCGAACCATGCGGGGCCGCGCCTTCATCTGGCAGAATGAGGGACAGTCACCCGGGCACTATGCGCGCCATCCGACCTGCCAGCGAGAAGGAAATGGCCGAGGCCTTGCGGGCCGCGGCGCAAGAGGGCGAGCGCGTGGAGGTGCGCGGCGCGGGTTCCAAACAGCGCATGGGCGCGCCGGTGCAGGGCGCGGCCGTGGCGGTCGAGACCCTGGGGCTCGACCGCGTGCGGCAGTACGACCCGCGCGACCTGACCGTAAGCGTCGAAGCCGGCATGCGGTGGCGCGACTTCTGCGCGCTGCTCGCCGAACACCGCCAGATGGCGCCGCTCGATCCGCCCTGCGCGGAAACCGGCACCGTGGGCGGCGTGGCGACGGCGAACCTGAGCGGGCCGAGGCGGCGGCTTTACGGGGCGGCGCGGGACATGGTGATCGGAATGCGCTACGCCACCGTGGACGGCAGCGTGGCCGAGACCGGCGGCATGGTGGTGAAGAACGTGGCCGGGCTGGACATCCACAAGGCGCTGATCGGCAGCTTCGGCACGCTGGCGGTGATCACGGTGGTGAACTTCAAGCTGGCGCCACAACCGGAGAAGACGCGGAGCTATGTGCTGGCGTTTGATTCCGCGGAGAGGCTGGCGGCGCGGCGCGACGCCGTGCTGCAAGGGCCGCTGCAGCCGGCGGCGCTCGACGCCCTGAACCCCGCGGCCGCGCGGCTGATGGGTCTGGAAGGCTACTGCCTGCTGGCGCGCGCGGGGGGGCCGGAGGCGCTGCTGGCGCGCTACGATCAGGAACTGGCCGGCGCGGAGATCTTCGAGGGCGAAAGAGAAGCCGCGCTGTGGCGGGCGGTGGAGGAGTTCGCGCCGCGGCAGGCGTTCGTGGTCCGCGCCGGGCACAAGCTGTCGGATCTCCAGGCGGTGCTGGAATCGGCGCCGGGGCCATGCGTGAGCCGGGCGGGCACGGGGGTTTCGTGGCTCGCGTTTGGAAGCGCGGACGAGGCGCAGCAGTGGATGCAGGATCCGGCGCGCGCGGGGTGGAGCCGCCTGTTGGAGTGGTCGAGCGGTCCCGCGGAGGCGTACTGGCCGGATCCGGGGCCGGAGCTGGAATGGATGAAGAAGCTGAAGACCGCATTCGACCCATCGGGCATCCTGAACCCCGGGAGGCTGTATGGCCGCAT
>Ga0129299_1002879_pt1 | contig 11344 bp, 13 predicted proteins | sample ConPoolayeCmetaG_FD_94477 | JGI IMG/M metagenome (GOLD analysis project Ga0129299, IMG submission 94477) | Hot spring microbial mat communities from California, USA to study Microbial Dark Matter (Phase II) - Cone Pool mat layer C metaG ... | reverse complement strand
GTCATGAGGTGGTATCCTCAAGGTGTTCAAAGCCGAAGAAGAGAAACGCCATGACTGATCGACAGAAAGCATACACCAAAGTTGTCAAGACGCTGAAGCAAATTGGAAATGAGCTATCAACGACATCTGGTTATCCTGGCGATGATGATTACAGGCATCGTGCTGAGCCGCAATGCGCAATTGTCGCAGATGAGTTCGGAAGCGCCCGTAGCCGCGAAGGACAAAAGCGTGGAGATGCGGCTGAGGAGACGGGTCAAGCATGGAAAGATAGATGCGGATGTCATCTACATGCCATTTGCACGCCAAATATTGGTCTCGCTGGCTAGCGTGCTGGATGGCAGCCGGGCAGGGCGTGGGTGCATGGTGTTGATGGTAGGTGTACTGTATAAGAAACGCGCCTTGCCGATGGCCTGGGTGGCATACAAGGGAAAGAAGGGGCATACTAACGCACAACGGCACATTCAGGCGCTCGAGAAGGTGCTGCCGTTGCTGCCAGCCGGGAGCGAAGTGGTTTTGCTGGGTGATGCCGAGTATGATACGACCGAGATGCTGGTTTGGGTGAAAGCCCACACCGACTGGCAGCATGTTCTGCGTACCTCGCCGCAGATTTATGTGCAAGAAGGCTCAAATAGCCAGCCGATTAGCGCTTATCCACTGGCAAAAGGTCAGCTCTTTCATCGCCATCAAGACGGCTTCACCCAAAATGCCACGGCATTGCTCAACTTGATTGGCTGGTGGGGTAGCCGCTACGAAGAACCCATCTTCCTAGTTACCAACCTGTCCAATGTGTATCAAGCCTGCCGTTTTTATCGCCGCCGCTTCCAAATTGAAACCTTCTTCTCCGACCAGAAAAGCCATGGCTTTCACATTCACAAGAGCCATCTTCCCGATCCCGTTCGTCTCGGTCGCATGTTGGTTGCTGCTTGCCTGGCTTATATCTGGATGATCTGTCAGGTCCTCTGGATGATTGCTTCCAACCTCAGCAGCCTGATTGACCGTACCGGTCGTACGGACAAAAGCCTTTTTCGCCTAGGCTTGAATTGGATCAAGTATGCTTTGAAGCGCAATCTTCATTTTGAACCTAAAACTCATTTCCAGTCAGTCCTCCCGCCGCCGATTTTCTGGCGGGAGGACTGATGTATTGTGGCTTTATGGTGTTGTCGCCGGTGCTGGTGCGGGAAATCTTCCGCGTGCTGAAGGAAATTAACCAGAGCGGCACAACCATCCTGCTTGTGGAACAAAATGCCAACATGGCGCTGCGTCTGGCACACCGCGGTTATGTGCTGGAAACCGGCACGATTGCCCTGTCCGGTACGACTGCTGAACTGTTGGGTAGCCCGCGCGTGAAAGAGGCTTATCTGGGCGGCTAAGCAGTCTGACGGGCAAACCCCGCCTGACAGGCTTGCCAGATCCGTCAGGCATTGCATACGAAAAAGCATGAAAATTCGGAGTCAAATTCCGAATTTTCATGTTAGGATGTATGTACTGCAAAGCCGCTTTGCCAATCATCGGTGCACACAGCGGGCAATGACTCTGACAATAATGGAGAATGGATCATGCTGGAAGGAATTGTCACCTGGGCGGAAATTGACCTGGACGCCATCCGGTTTAATGTGCGCGCTTTTCAAAAACATGTCGGTCCAAAGGTCGAGATCATCGCAGTTGTCAAAGCCAATGCCTATGGTCACGGTGCAGTGCCAGTGGCGCGCGCTGCGCTGGAAGCCGGGGCGGCGCGTCTGGCAGTGCACCGCGTCATCGAAGGCATCGAATTGCGTCGGGCAGGCATTACCGCTCCAGTGCTGGTGATGGGCTACACGCCGCCTTCAGGTGCTGAGCTGATCACCCGCTGGGGATTGACACCCAGCCTGATGACCATAGAATTTGCACAGGCGCTTTCGGCAAGAGCGACTGCGCTGGGGGTGCGCGTGCCAGTGCATGTCAAAGTGGATACCGGAATGAGCCGCTACGGCTTACAGCCCGAAGAGGTGAACGATTTTCTGCTGGCGTTGCGTCGTCTGCCGGGGATAACACTGGAAGGCATGTTCACTCATTTCGCCACTGCCGACAGCGCTGACCAGAGCCATCTGCGCCGTCAACTGGCAGTGTTTAACGATGTGCGCGCTGCCGTCAGCGAGGCAGGCATTTACATCCCTTGCCTGCACGCCTGCAACTCCGCCGCAGCGATGCGCCTGCCTGAGGCGCACTTTCACGCTATCCGTCCAGGTATCTCGATGTATGGCTTAAAACCTTCAGATGAATGGGAACCGGTGTTTGAGATTCGTCCGGCGCTGACGCTGAAGAGTCTGGTCAGCCGTGTGCGCACCCTGCCGGCAGGGGCGGGCGTCAGTTACGGGCGCACATACATCACCGAACGCCCTACCCCGGCGGCGCTGGTGCCGGTCGGTTACGGTGACGGTTATCACCGCATTCTCTCCAACAAGGGCAGTGTGTTGATTCGAGGCAAACGCGCCCGCATTTTGGGGCGGGTATGCATGGATCAGTTTGTGGTAGATGTATCGGATATTCCAGACATACAACAGGATGATGAGGTGGTATTGGTTGGCAGTCAGGGTGAGGAGCGCATCTCCGCCGAGGAAGTTGCCCGTCTGGCAGGGACAATCAATTATGAGGTAACCACTTCGCTGTTGCCGCGCGTGGCGCGCATCTACCTCAAAGGCGGGAAAGTGGTGGAAGCAAATGTTCTGGGAGTGAGTGGAAGTTCATCATAGGATAGGCGAGCTTGACTAAGCAATTGGCAAATGAGCGTCGTTTTGCCAGCTTGTCTTTGCCCATATAAGATGACAATGTTCGGCTCTGCGTTCAATTGTTCTTGAATTGAGTTAAACAAACTTCGCTTAATTAGCATAAACTGAGCATAGTAAAATTATTATTGTCAACCTCTTTTCTTCTGAGAACGGCTAGAAAATCCCTTCAGCGGCTTTTTGAAATCAGCAGAACATGCCAGGTATAATTCTTCTTGTGTGTGAAAAACAGCAAGGCGATTGTTTCATACTGAAGCTGTCTTAAGCACGGAACAGCAAATTGAGGCGTTCGAATGGTTGCTTCCGTGAGAAACACAAGATGAACTCTGTAAATGCCGCAAAGAGGAGGCATCGTGCAAAGTGATTATTGCATCGTGTTAATCACCGCTCCAAACCGCGAGAGCGGACGGCAGATTGCCCGGCGGCTGGTCGAGGAACGGCTGGCAGCCTGCGTTAACCTGTTGCAGGGGGTAACCTCGTTCTACCGCTGGGAGGGTCAACTGAACGAAGATGAAGAAGTCCTGCTGATTTGCAAAACCCGCCATGAGCACTTTGAACGCTTGCAGATAGAGGTCAAAGCCATTCATCCTTATCAAGTGCCAGAGGTTATCGCACTGCCGCTGACGGCTGGACTGGAAGCTTATTTGCACTGGGTAGATGAGAGCGTCAGAAGAGATTAAACATGCCAGCCATTGATAACAACCCATCGCCGGAAAACATGCGGACGCCGTTCCCCAATCATTCCTACTGGGTGGTGCCGGGCAAATTGCTGGCGGGGTATTATCCCGGCGATGCTGACCCACAGGTGATGGATACCAAGCTAAACGCTCTGCTGGATTGTGGTGTGACGGTGGTGATCAGCCTGATGGAAGCAGACGAGGACGATCTCTTCGGGCGCACTTTTCCACCCTATCAGGACCGCCTGCGCGAACTGGCATGGCAGCGCGGCAAACGCATCCGCTGGCAGAGGATGCCGATTCGCGATTTTGACGTACCTTCAGAGGCAGAGATGACTCGCATCCTGAACACCATTGACCAGGCAATCGAACAGGGCGAGACAGTGTATGTACATTGTTTGGGCGGCATTGGACGCACCGGCACGGTGGTGGGCTGTTATCTGGCGCGGCATGGCATCGCCCGCGGCGAAGCGGCGCTGAAGAAGATTCAGGAACTGCGGCGCGGGCTGGACGATTACCGCACCTCGCCCGAAACCGCCGCCCAACGGCAGATGGTGAAGCGGTGGAGGGAACACCAGTAAACCTGCTGACCTAGCGGAAAAAGCCCCTCGAACATTCGCCCGTTTTGTATCACCCGGCAAACCAGCACCAACAAGCTAACTGCCATTCGGAACAAAACATTATTGCAGGCGATCGGCGAAGACAGCACAGGCGTGGGACTTGCTGATGGCGCAACGATTGGCTGAAGCTGGCGCTGACTGCCGTTTGATTCTGCCTGTTATTCCTGTGGAAGCTCAAAACTGCCATCCGCAGCGGGAGAGAAATCCATCACCCGCCTTACCGCTTCCAGATTCAAAACGCCGTAAATATGCGGAAACAATTCCCCGCCCCCTTCCAGGTTTTCCAGACGCACCTCTGCTTTCAACAATGTCGGGTCAATCTCCAGTAAGACCAACCTCATACGCCCGCCATAGAAGCGACCAGCGACGGGGACAACCTGCTCTCGAAAGGAACAGTGAATAAATCCATCCTCTGCAAAGCCTGCCGGGACGTATTGTCTGGTCTGTTGCGCCTGTTGCCAGGCATCTTGTTCGGCAATGTGATATAAGAGGTTCATGCGTTCATCCCTTTCAGTGGATGGCTATGGCTCACTGGCGACAAATTTCTTTTTGTCCGCGGCGCAAATCAGTTGGATGACATTCTTCCCCGAAGCCGCAGCCAGCGGCACACTGCCGCCTGGTTCCACCCATTGCCCTGCCATGTAGAAATGACCCAGACCCGGCAGGGTTTTTGGCAGGCTCCGAATCAGCATCGGCATTGTCTCTTTGGTCAGCAGCCAGCCGCAGGTTGAACCCATCCAGTTGCCGGTATAACGCTCATAGCTCAAAGGGGTGGCTTCGTCCACCACTTCCACATCAGTATTGATTCCGGAATACCAGTTTTCGAGAAACCCCCGCAGAGTGTCTGAAACCTGGCGTTGTTCCTCATCATATGGGCGCCGCCCATAGATTCTCTGCCAGTATGCGTAATGGGTGCGGATAATAACCTCAACCACCGATCTGCCCGCCGGCGACAGCGACGGGTCAAAGCAATAATGCTTGATGCCGATTTCGCCGCGCGGCTCGCCGGCAACCAGCACCGGCTCATCCAGCAAATACGTCACCCAATGTGGATGTGCCGATAAATCACGCCGTACCCCCAGCGAGATTTGCATCATGCTGTGCATGGGCAGATGCCCATCGTACATGCGGCGGATGCGCTGGTCGGTGAATGCCCCGCCGAGCATGTCGAAAATTGTGCCGCGTCCATCGCAGGCAGAGATCACCACATCTCCGCGGTGAACTTCATCGTTGTACAGACGCACCCCCACCGCGCGGCGATTTTCGACCAGAATTTTCTCCACCTGTGCTTTGTAACGTATCTCGCCGCCCAGTTCCAGAAAACGCTTCTCTATAGCACGGGCAAATGCCAGCGACCCGCCAGTCGGAAAACCTGCATTACCGGTGTGCATATACGCCAGCAGCGACATCCCCATCATCACTGGCGCTTCCTCCCAGGAGAACATCTGTGCCACCGCACGCCTCAAAAAGGGATGTTTGAAGCGCGCCGCAAACTCACCCGCTGAAACTGTTGCCCAGCGCAGCATGGGCAGCAGGTAAGGGAACATTGCCATCCAAAAAGCGCGCCAGTCCTGCGCATTCATCAGCCTACGGGGTTTGTGGTACATGGCGGACATATCAAAGCGGGTGAACTGCCGCACGCCATCGCAAAACCGGCGAATCAACGGCACATCGTCAGGGGAAAACCCGCTCATATGTGTTTCAAGTTTATCCGGGTCAGTATAAACGATAAACGTATGTTTGCCATCGGTGATGCGCTGATATTCGTCATGGCTGAGCATCGGTCGGTCTTGCACTGCGCCCAATTCCCGCCACATCTGATGGAACGGCTGTCCTTCGCCAGAGCCAAACAGATAATGGATACAACCATCAAACACGTAGCCTTTGCGCTCCCAGGCGGTGCAAAGCCCGCCGGGCAAATCGTGCATTTCAAAGATCGTGGCGCGGTAGCCATTCATTCGGGCATAGCAGCCTGCCGCCAGCCCGGCAATCCCCGCACCGATAATGAGGATGTGCTTTTCCATAGCGGCATTGTATCAGCCTTATTCGGTTTTGGAAACCTCATTAGGCTAAAGCAGTTTCAAACCGCCGCCTTGAAATGAACAGCAACCAGCGGCAGAATCTGCTCGGCAAATCGCTCGGCGCTGAGGCGCGTTTTGCCCTTTTCATGGCTCCATTGCAGCGCCAAGCCGTAGATTGTCCAACTTGCGGCGGTGGCAGCCGTTTTGAGGTCAATCTCCGCTCCTGCCTGTTTCAGCCACAGCTCCAACAACTGCTGAATCTCTTTTCTGACCTGATTTTCCACCAGTGACTCGAACTGGCTGTTTGAAGCCTTACAGTGTTTATCGGATTGTGTAATAAATTCGCAGACGGTCACGATCAAGGCGCGCAGGTTTTCTTTGCTATAGCGACAGGCGTTCAAGGTGCGTTTTTCCAGTTCCTGATGGAAAGCGTGTTGAATGGTATCTTCCAGCAGAGCATATTTATCGGGAAAATGTGCGTAAAACGTCGCACGGTTGACCTCTGCTTTTTGGGTAATATCCTGTACCGTAATGGATTGAAAACCTTTTTCGGCAAGTAGCTCCATGAAAGCCTGCTGGATCAACCTTCGCGTACGCTTAACGCGCGGGTCAAGCCTTTCTTCAGAAGAGGTTGTTTTCAACATTTCCGTTCCTTTGTTGCTTTTACAACATATAGTGTAATTTAGCGGTTGACGAGGTTATACAACTATTATTTAATAAGCAACGATTGTCTTATAATCAACACGTGTATAATAACACAACATAAAAAGGAAATCAATAACAAAAAGTTCCAAACAAACTCACCAATAACCTGTCGGAGAATATCATGAGCACCCAATCAAAACTTACCCCAAATCCCGCTTACGCACGCTTAGCCAGCGACGAGCAAATTGAACGCACTGCCAAGACGCTGGAAGCCAACGGCATCCGCGTCTTCATCGCCGCAAACGGTGAAGAGGCAAAAGCCAAACTGCATGAACTTATCCCCGCCGGCGCAGAAGTGTTCACCGCCTCGTCAACCACCCTCTCACAGCTTGGGCTCACCGATGAGATTGACCGTCCAGACGGGCGCTACAACTCGGTGCGGGTGAAACTTGCCGGCATGGACCCCCAGACACAAAGGCGCGAGATGATCAAAATGGGCGCCGTTCCCGAATACATCGTTGGCAGTGTTCATGCTGTAACCGAAGACGGCGCCGTGGTCATCGCTTCAAATACCGGCAGTCAGCTTGCCCCATATGCAGCGTCCGCGGCGCGCGTGATCTGGATTGCCGGCACACAGAAAATCGTCCCCAATCTTGATGAGGCATTCAAGCGCATTCGCGAATACACCCTTCCGCTGGAGGACGAGCGAGCCTTAAAAGTATATGGCATGAATAGCTTCATCAGCAAACTGCTGATCGTACACCGCGAAGTCATGCCGGAGCGTGTTACCTTGATACTGGTCAAAGAAAATTTAGGGTTCTAATGAACTTACTTCAGATTCCTCAACCCGTGACTATCTCGCCCCACCGCATCCCTGTGGATACCAAACCAGGCTTTGTCCATCTCAAGGTCACCAGTCTAGAAAAACAACTGGCGTTTTACCGGCAGGTGATCGGATTGGAAGTCAACTGGCAAAGCGAAAATAGCGCCGGGTTGGGGACTGCCGGGCGCGATCTGGTGCGCTTGACTCAAATTCAGAACGGGAAACGCTACCGCGGCGTGACCGGGCTTTACCATTTTGCCATTCTCTTCCCCAATCGGCGCGAACTGGCGCGGGCAGTGGCGCGTTTATTTGCCCTGCGTTACCCAAACTATCCGACCGACCACATCATGACCAAGACCACCTACCTCGATGACCCGGAAGGAAACAATATTGAATTGTACTGTGAGTCGCCGGAAGATGGAATTTTCACCCTTGAAAATGGCGAGCTGCTTGCCCGACGCGCTGATGGGACGCCTAGCAACGGGCGAGAACCGCTCAACCTGGAGGAATTGTTTGCCCATTTGAACCAGGAAGACCGCCTCAATGTCCCTGTTCCGCCGGAAACGCGCATCGGTCACTTTCACCTCTACGTCTCCAGCCTTGAAACAACACGGCGTTTTTATCACGGTCTGCTTGGTTTTGATGATATGGGGACAGCACGCCGCTTTCGGATGGGTACTGTATCTGCAGGCGGCTATCACCATCACATCGGCTATAACACCTGGCAGGGGGAGGGCGCGCCGCCTCCCCCGCCCGATGCATTGGGCTTGCTGTACATCGCCTTTGACCTGCCTGATCTGACAGCGTTGAACGAAATTGCCGGGCGTCTGGAGACCGCCGGCGTTCCTTACGAACGCATGGAGGACGGGCTATTCCTGCGCGACCCCTCTCAAAACGGAGTGTTCCTGCGCGCGCAGGCAGAACAACTTAAGCCTGAGTAAAGTCTGGCGATTTGTGGGGGTAATCTGGAATATAATTTAAGTATGCCAATTGAAGCGCGTCTGATTCTCGGTGATTGTCGGGAGAAACTGAAAGACCTCTCCGATAATTCCATTGACTTAATTTTTACCTCCCCGCCTTACGCAGACAGCCGGGCACATACCTATGGAGGCATCAAGCCAGACGAATATGTGAAGTGGTTTTTGCCCATTTCAGCGGAATTGCTGCGCGTGTTGAAGCCAACCGGAACATTTGTATTGAACATCAAGGAAAAGGTGGTCAATGGCGAGCGTCACACATACGTCATCGAGTTAATCTTTGCCATGCGCCGTCAGGGCTGGCTATGGACAGAAGAATTTATCTGGCACAAGAAGAATTCCTACCCGGGCAAGTGGCCCAACCGCTTCCGAGACGCGTGGGAACGCCTGCTGCAATTCAATAAACAACGCCGTTTTCACATGTATCAGGAAGAGGTCATGTTGCCAATGGGCGATTGGGCTGAACGCAGGCTGAAGAAGCTCAGCCCGACCGATATGGTGCGAGACCCCTCACGCGCCGGAAGCGGATTTGGCAAACGGGTTGCGAATTGGCTTGGCAGACGAATGGTGTATCCAACCAATGTTTTGCATCTGGCTACGGAAACCAAAAACCGCAATCACAGCGCAGTCTTTCCAGAAGATTTGCCCGAATGGTTTATTAAACTCTTCACCCGCAAAGGCGATTGGGTGTTAGATCCATTTATGGGCTCTGGAACAACAATCCGCGTGGCTCAACGCATGGAGCGAAACGCTATCGGTATTGAAATCCTGCCAGAGTATTTCGCTCTGGCACAGCAGGGCATCTATCCGCTGATTGAAGTCATGCCCCAGCAATTAATCTTGCTTGAAGAGGGGAAAAGCTAGCCATACTGGTTTGTTCATAGGTATATGGGGGACGAAAGTCTTCTAATGAACGCCTATACCTGGATATTATCGAGCCGTTAGGTCACCGCGCCCGCGAACGCAATCAAGCCTTTCAGGAAGAATATGCTCGCATCGTCAACCTGTTTACGCAGGAGTTTGTTCAGGATTTCTGTGTTAACGGAGCCATTGATTGGGAAAAACTGGTGCGCTTTAATTCGGGAAAAGCAGTAATGTAGTAAAGCAAACGTGCAGAAGTAAGCGTGATTGAAAGCAGCAAATTTGTCATCCTTGCCGATTTTCAGTATAATTGTTTTGAGCATGGCGGGAAAAGATTGCTATGCGGCTTGACGAGATGCGTGTCCTAGTGGTTGACGATGACCGCGCGATACGGCGCTATCTGCGCGCTGTGCTATCCAGCGCGGGGTATCAAAGTATGGAAGTTGCCAGCGGAAAGAAGCCCTGCAAGTTGTTCATGCTTACCGCCCACAGCTTATTATCCTTGACCTGATCCTGCCAGATACAGACGGCATTGAAATTACCCGCCAACTGCGCGCCTGGACAGAAGTGCCTATCCTCATCCTTTCTTCCAATCAGGATGAGAGCGACAAAATCAGTGCTCTGGATGCCGGGGCAGATGACTATCTGACCAAACCCTTTGGCGTGGGCGAACTGCTGGCACGCATTCGTCTGGCAATGCGCCACGCTGCTCGGACGCAAGGACAGCCGACCTATCGCTTTGGCAACCTCACGATTGACCCTAACCGCCGCGCAGTTATCCTGGACAGCTATGAGATGGCATTGAGCCGTCCTGAATACGAAATTTTGCGACGGCTGGCAGAACATCCTAATCAGGTTGTTTCTGTTGAACAATTACAGGAAGCGCTGGGCGGAGGCAGAAGTGAAAGCGCGGCGCGCATGGTCGCAGCCATCATTAACTTACTGCGCCAGAAGATCGAACCCGACCCCCAATCTCTTGTCTTTCTGTTGAGCGAAGCGGACGGCGGCTATCGTCTGTCTGTCTCATCCTGACGCCCTGCCGTTCAGGTATAATCAGGGCTGTGAGCTTCAACGCCCCGCTGTTCCTTTTTGTTTTCCTGCCCGTTTTTCTACTCGTCTATCTGCTGGCTGGCGGACGTTTGCGCAACGGCTGGCTGTTGACTGCCAGTCTGGTCTTCTATCTCTGGGCGGCGCCGCTGTATTTTCCTCTCCTGCTCTTGACCCTGCTGCTCAACTTCTGGTTTGCGCGTCTGGCAGGGCAGAGAGCGGCGCGTCCACTGGCAGCGCAGCGCGCGCTCTGGCTGGGTATCGTTTTCAACATCGGCACGCTGGCGTTTTTCAAAATCATCGTGCGTTACTGGATGGTATTGGCGGCTGGGTTCGCTCTGCCGTCTTCTCTAACGCTTTACCTGCAAAACCATTTGACCTTCCCGCTGGGGTTGTCGTTTCTCACCTTTCAGGCGGTGGCTTCGCTGGTGGATGCTTATCAGGGACGCGGCGAGCGTATTGAACGCTTTTTCCCCTATGCCCTGTACCTGCTTTTGTTTCCAAAGCTGATTGCTGGTCCGATTGTGCGCTACCGCGAAATCGCCGGTCAGATTGCCGACCGCGCCGTGACCGCACAGGGCATGGCAGACGGCGCACGCCGCTTTATCCTCGGGCTGGCAAAGAAAACGCTGATCGCCGATATGCTCCGCCCGCTGACCGATTACGGCGTGTTTGCCCTCTCTGTCCCCAGCTTGCCCGCCGGCAGCGCATGGCTGGTTTTGCTGGCTTATACCCTGCAAATCTATTACGACTTCAGCGGTTATACGGATATGGCAATCGGTCTGGGACGCATGGCAGGCTTCAACTTTGCGGAGAACTTCAACTATCCCTACATCGCCAAAAGCTTGAGCGAATTCTGGCGGCGCTGGCATATCACCCTTTCCGCCTGGTTTCGCGAGTATGTCTTTTAC
>Ga0129299_1002878_pt1 | contig 11344 bp, 10 predicted proteins | sample ConPoolayeCmetaG_FD_94477 | JGI IMG/M metagenome (GOLD analysis project Ga0129299, IMG submission 94477) | Hot spring microbial mat communities from California, USA to study Microbial Dark Matter (Phase II) - Cone Pool mat layer C metaG ... | reverse complement strand
GGCGGCATCTTTCTCTACGCCGCCCACGACAAGATCCTTGATCCGCGACCGCTGGTCACCATCATCTGGGGCTACAGGCTCGTGCCCCCGGAGCTCACCAACCTCATCGCCATCTACATGCCGTGGATGGAACTGCTGGTGGGTCTCGGGCTAGTCACCGGGGTCGGCCGCCGCGCCGCTGCCGGCTGGGCCACCGTGCTGTTGGTTTTCTTTACTACTGCCCTGTTGATCAACGCCGTGCGCGGCATCAACGTGGCCTGCGGGTGTTTCTCGACGTCCGCCGAGGACGTTCAGAACGCCTGGCTGCTGGCCCTGCGCGACCTGCCCATGCTCGCCGCGGCGGTCATCCTGACGTTCTTTCACCCTCGCCCACAGCCACCACCACGCCCCGGCGCTCCCCGCTCATCTCTCTCACCAATTTCGGAATGAGTTCGTCCAAATCGATCGTGGCCCACGCCGCCCTGGCCAGCTCCTGACCGGCGCCGCGCCACACGGCGTTGACCACCTTGATGCCGCGGCGCTGCAGCGCGGCCACCGGGAAGGTGAAGTCCGAATCGGAGGACACCAGCACCGCCACGTCCATGGCGTCCGCCGCCGCCAGGTCGAACAGGTCGGTGATGAGCGCTGCCTCCACGCCCTTTTCTGCCGACCACACCAACGGCTGGCCGCAGGATGGACAGGTGCCAGTCTCGTAGCCACAGGCACGGCAGCGGATGTGGTCGTACCGGCGGCGCCGCTCCAGGATGGTGACGCTGGTGCCCGGCTGGCGCTCCACGAAATTCTCCAGCCAGCGCCGCAAGTTCTCGTCCTCCGGGTCGCAGGAGGCGTACACCCTCATCCCCTGGAAGTCCAGATCCTCCCCCAGCGGGAAGCGCGACAGGGCCCCAATGAGGACGTCGGGCAGCGCCGCCCAGTCGCACCGCGCCTCGCCTCCCCGCTCGTTCCAGCGCAGTTGAAAGTTCCAATAATCCACGAAGATATGAACCATCTGCAACATCGTCATACCTCCCGCTCCGGCCGCCTGGCCGGTCAAGTGCGGCGACGCCAGCGCAGGACCGGCGATCTGGCCGCGCGCACCTCGTCCAACCTCCGCACCGGCGTGGTATGCGGCGCACTGCGCACCAGCTCGGGGTTGTCCCGGCACTCCTGGGCGATGCTCCGCATGGCGGCGACGAATGCATCCAGTTCGTCGATGCCGTCGCTCTCGGTGGGTTCGATCATCAAGGCACCGTGGACGATCAGAGGAAACGACATGGTCGGTGGATGGAAGCCATAGTCCAGCAACCGCTTGGCGATATCTACGTTTTTCACGCCGGCGGGCGTCTGGCGCGAGTCGTCGAAGACCACCTCGTGGAGCGAGCTGCCCTGATACGGCAAGTGGTAGTCCGCTTCGAGACCCTTGCGAAGGTAATTGGCGTTGAGCACCGCCCCCTCCGCCATCGCTTTCAGACCGTCGCGGCCGAGGGAGCGAATATAGGCGAGGGCCCGCACCAGCATGCCGAAATTTCCGTAGTACCCGCGCACCTTGCCGATACTCTTGGGCCGCGCGAACGAGAGCATGAAGCGGTCACCAACCCTTTCCACCGTCGGCACGGGGAGGTACTCCTCCAGCGCCGCCGAGACCGCCACCGGCCCCGCCCCCGGACCGCCCCCGCCGTGGGGCGTGGAGAACGTCTTGTGCAAATTGATGTGCATCACGTCCGCGCCCATGGCACCGGCCTGGGCGATGCCCACGAAGGCGTTGAGGTTGGCGCCGTCGATATAGAGAAACGCCCCCTTCTCGTGCAGCATGGCCGCGGCGCGGGCGATCTCCGGCTCGAACACCCCGAGGGTGTTGGGCACCGTGACCATGAGCGCTGCCACGTCGCCACCCTCCAGGTGGCGAGAGAGCGCCTCCAGGTCCAAGGTGCCCGCCGAGGTAGACGCCAGCTCCACCACCTTGAAGCCGGCAAACACCGCGGTGGCCGGGTTGGTGCCGTGCGCCGAATCGGGGATCAAGACCGTGCCGCGGGGAGTGTTACGATCCTTGCACGCGGCGCGCACCATGAGCATCCCGGTCAACTCGCCGTGGGCGCCGGCCGCCGGTTGCAGGGTCACCCGCGCCATTCCGGTGATGGCCACCAGCGCCTGCTCCAGCTCCCACATCAGGGCCAGAGCGCCTTGCACTTGCTCCTCGGGCTGATAAGGGTGGAGCTGGGCCAAACCTGGTAGCCGCGCCAGCTCCTCGTTGATGCGGGGGTTGTACTTCATGGTGCAGGAGCCCAAAGGATAAAGGCCCTCGTCCACCGAGTAGTTGAGTTGGGAAAGCCGGTGGAAGTGCCTCAGCACGTCCACCTCGCTCACTTCGGGGAGGTCCTCGATTTCACCCCGTACCGCCACGCCGGCAAGGGTGCGGGAGATATCGGCCGGCGGCACCTCCAGAGGTGGGAGCTGGTACCCCACCCTCCCCGGCGAGGATCGCTCGAAAATGACCCCTTCGCGTCTGCGCCGATCTTCGCCCGCACTCATGCCAGCCTCCCGATACCCTCCACCAGGCGGTCGCACTCCTCCCTGGTGTTGCGCTCCGTGGCGGCGATCAGGATCCCGCGCGGCAGCTCACCGCCCAGCCGGGTGGTAGACACGCCGCCCAACACCCCCTCCCCGGCTAAGCGCCGCAGCAGCCCGTCCGGATCGTCGCACAGGAGGAGAAACTCGTTGTAGGTTGGGCTGTTGGGATAGGCGAGGCGAATTTTGGGCGCAAACGGCGCCAAGGCGGCCTTGAGGTACTCCGCGGTGGCGTGGGAGGCCAGGGCCACCTCCCTGACTCCCTTCTTGCCCAACAGCGACAGCACGATGGTGACGTACAGCGCGATCAACCCGTGGTTGGTGCAGATGTTGGAGGTGGCCTTGGCGCGGCGGATATGCTGCTCGCGGGTCGACAGGGTGAGCACAAAGCCCCGCCGACCTTCCACGTCCACCGTCTCGCCGCACAGCCGGCCCGGCAGCTGGCGCAGGTATTCCTGACGGGTGGCGAAGAAGCCCAAATGCGGCCCACCAAACGCCGGCGGCACCCCGAACGCCTGCAGGTCGCCGCACACCACGTCAAAGCCCAACTCCCCCCCCGGTTGCAGCAAACCCAGCGACGTCGCCTCGCACACCACGTGAACCGCCATGGCGCCCACCCGCCGGGCTCCCGCCCCCACCATAGCGAGGTCCTCGATAATCCCCAGCACGTTGGGGGACTGCACCACCACCGCAACCACGTCCTCCCCCAGCGCGGCAGCCAGCGCCTCGCCGTCCACCCGCCCGTCGTCCCCGAAGCGCACCCGCTCCAGTGCCAGGCCCTGGGGCTCACAGTACGTGGTGAGCACCGCTACGTGTTCGGGGTGGAGGGCGCCAGCCAGAACCACCCGCCGCCGGCCGGGCAGCAGGCGATGGGCCATGAGCACCGCCTCCACCACGGCCGTGGCGCCGTCGTAGAGGGAGGCGTTGGCAATATCCATGCCGGTGAGCTGGCACACGAACGTCTGAAACTCGAAAATTGCCTGCAAGGTGCCCTGGCTCACCTCGGGCTGGTACGGGGTGTAGGCGGTAAAAAACTCCCCGCGCTGGATGAGAGCATCCGCTAGGGCCGGCGAGAAGTGTCGATACACCCCGGCGCCCATGAAACAGGCCGTACAGTCCAGGGCCAGGTTCCGCTTGGCCAAGGCCCACATCTCCCGCCTCACCTCATCCTCGCTGCGCGACAGTGGCAGGTCGAGCTCACCGCAGCGCAGCTCGGGGGGGATCGAAGCGAAGAGATCTTCAACGCTCGCCGCGCCCACCGCGGCGAGAATCCTCCGGCGGTCTTCCTCGCCGGCCAGGTAGCGATGCATCAGTGCGCCCCTTCCTCCGCCAAAAAGGTTTCATACTCGGCCGCCGTCATCAGCCCCTCATCGCTGCCCGGCGCGACCCGCACTCGCACCAGCCACCCGTCCCCGTGCGGATCGGTATTGAGCAGCTCCGGCCGAGCCTCCAAGGCAGCGTTCACCTCGATCACCTCGCCGGCAACCGGGGCGAACACCTCGGAAACCGCCTTCACCGACTCGATGTTCCCCATGGCGCCATCGCGCGTCACCGCAGCGCCGACCGTCGGCAGCTCGACGAAGACCACATCGCCAAGCTGTTCCTGGGCGTACTGAGTGATTCCGATGGTGGCGATGTCACCCTCGATGAGAACCCACTCGTGCGACTTTGTATAACGTCGATCCTGCGGATAGGCCATACCAATCGCTCCCTTCCTTACCCCCCGCCGGCTGCCGGGGGTTGGTCAGCGTGCGCGCCGGTAAAACGGCGTTGGCACCACCCTGGCACGCACCAGTTGCTCGCGAATCTCCACCTCCACCTCTTCGCCCTCCCGCGCCAGATGCACCGGCAGGTACGCCAGCGCCAGCGCACGCTGCAGGGTGGGCGAAAAGGTGCCCGAGGTGACCACACCGACGCGCGCGCCATCTTTGACAACCGGGTAACCATGCCGCGCGATCCCGCGCCCAACCATCTCCAGCCCCACCAACGTGCGGCTGACGCCCGCGGCGTGTTGGCGAAGCAGGGCCTCGCGACCCAAAAACGGCCCCTTGTCCAGCTTCACGATCCACCCGAGGCCGGCCTCGAAGGGCGTCGTGGAATCGTCGATGTCGTTGCCGTACAGTGGCATGCACGCCTCGAAGCGAAGCGTATCGCGGGCGCCGAGCCCGCACGGCACGATCCCCTCGCCAGCGCCGGCAGCCAGGATCGCGTTCCATAGCCGTGCCGCGTGCTCTGGCCGAACGTACACCTCGAAGCCGTCCTCGCCGGTATAGCCGGTGCGCGCCACCAGCGCCTCGACGCCGCCCACTTGAGCGGTCATGAAGCGGTAGTACTTGAGACTCCCCAAGTCAGCAGGGGTTAACCGCTGTAAAACCTGAGCCGCCCGCGGCCCCTGCACGGCGAGCTGCGCCCACTCGGCCGAACAGTCGCTGACCTCCACATTGGAAAACGCTGCCGCCTGGGCACATAGGTACGCGTAATCCTTGTCCTTGTTGGCCGCGTTGACAACCAAGAGGTAGTTTCGATCGGCAAGTTTATGGATCAGCAGATCATCCACAAACGTGCCCCGCGGGGTCATGAGGCCCGAGTACTGCGCCCGCCCATCGGAAAGTTTCGACACGTTGTTGCACGTCACGTATTGCAAGAAGTCCAGCGCCCTACCACCCGTCACTACGATCTCGCCCATGTGCGAGACGTCGAAAAGCCCGACGCTGGTGCGGACGGCGCGATGCTCTTCCACCACGCCCCGGTACTGCACCGGCATCTCCCAGCCGGCGAACGGGACCATCCTCCCCCCTGCCTGTAGGTGACACTCGTACAGGGGTGTACGTTTGAGCTGGGGCTCCCTCATCCCGACCTCCTACCCGATCGTCTCGCCCCCGACGTTTCCCCGCCCCGCCTTCGCTCGGCCCGGCCGGCCTGCCTTGAGCGAGACGGGGGGCCCGAGTGCCCGGCACCCCTCGCCTCCCACGCAACCGCCCCGCAGCAGTAGCAAGTGCTGTTAAAAGAAGACCTTCTGTAGCCCCCGAGGGCAGCGACCATCCTCGAACCCAATGGGAACACCGGGAAGACATCCATCGTCCACCGCCTCCCAACCATTGCCGCGACGCGCCAGCGCCCACGGCGGCGCAAGGCTACCACCCTACCTGCGCCCCTTCAACCTCAGCTACGCCGGCGGATTAGGGTAAGACCGGTAGGAAGGGAAGGAACAAGGGAGCAAGGCAGAAATGGTGAGCCGCCAGACCCCACGAGGACCCCCGCCCCAGTGGTGTTGACGAAAGCTCATGACCGTGACCGCCTCGGTAAACGGCGTCACTGCCGCGGGCGGGGGTCGATCCGCCCGCCGGCTCAAGTAACCCGAGGGAGCGCCGGCCGATGCTCAGCGGGCCAGAGGCAGGCTTTCCAGTGGTGAAAAACTCCCCGGCAGACCGCCGGCGGGATCTTCCAGGCGCGCCTCGAAGTCGTCGAGGCGCAGCCATAGCGCCACCAGAGCCGGGTCGATGGGGCGGGTCGTGCCGGCCAGGGGCCAGCGGACCTCCCAGTACAACGCCGGCACCCGCGTCCAGCCGGTTTCGCCCACCAGCCCCAGTCGCTGCCCGCGCTGCACAGCGGTGCCTGAACGCACCGCCACCGCACTGAGATGCCCGAAAAGGGTAATTCGGCCGCATCCGTGGTCGACGATCACCACCGTCCCCCACCTCCTCCATTCGTTGGCGCGCCGTTCCGCGGGACGTCCGGCGTAGACAACGCGCCCTGCTCCCGGGGCTCGCACCACCTCCCCTGCCGGCGCCGCCAGGGTGACACCGTGGTGCGCCTCGTCACGCCCGGTAAACGGCGACACATGCCAGCCAAAGGAGGCCACCGGCACTGCCCGTGACGGCTCCACGGGAGGCCCGGTGGGGAGGGTGAGGAGACCGCACTCGTGATCGGCCTCGGCTTGCTTGGCGAGAATTTCGGCGAGGACGATGAGGTGCTCGCCGTGTCGGTCTAACCAGGCGGACACTTCGTCGGCGGCCGCGCCAGAACCCGGGGCCGGTTCCAACTGCGTCAACCGGACGCTTTCGAGCGCCCCGAGAGCCCAGGCGAGCCGCCTGGCCTTCTGAAGAACCTGCTCGATCCGCGCCACCATTTCTTCCGCTCTTTCCCGCTCGGCCGCCAGCTCTCGGTGCAGCGCGGAATTCTCACGCTGCACCGGGCCGGCCGACAGCCGAGTGGTGGCCGCGCGGGCGGACAGCGGGAGCAGCGCCAGAAGCGTCCCCATCGCCAGGAGCACCACGCCGACGGTGGCAGCCACCAGAAGCAACAGTGACTGCGAAACGAACCATCTCCTTACCTCGCCGCCGGATGCGGGGTGGAACTGCAGTTCCCATCTGCGACGGCGGTTCATACCCACCGCAGAACCTCGACGGGATCGCGGCGGGCCGCGCGCCGGGCGGGCAGGTAGGCTGCCGCCGCCACCTCTACCACCCCCAAGAGGAGCACCGCAGCGAGATCGGTCGCCCGCAGGTGGAGCGGAATGCGCTCCACCATATAGATGCTGGCGATTTCAGGGGGAAAGCTGGGAATTCCCAGCACCGTCAAGATGGCAACGATCGCTCCACCGAGGGCGAGGCCCGCCACGACCCCGGCGCTACCCAACGCCCCCCCGGCGAGGAGGAAGGTGCGGCGGACCAGAGCCGGCGGTGCGCCGATGGCGAGGAGCACGGCCAGGGTGCGTCGCTTCTCGGTCACCAGAACTACCAGGGCAGCGGCCACTTCAAACGCCCCTACCGCCACCACCAGTGACAGGACCACCGCTAAGGAGAGTTTCTGCCAGGTCAACGCAGCGAACAAGGCCCGGTTTGCCTCGCTCTCCTCCCAGGTGGTCATCAGACACCCCATCCCGCAGATCTCCTCCAGTCGACTCCGCAGCGCCTCCGCCTGCCCCTGCTCGCGCAGCCACACCTCCACAGCACCGCCCGGCAGGCGCCCCAGTCGATCCGCCAGGGGCCCAAAAGGGGCCAGAACCCAGGACTCGTCCAGCTCTGCGAAACCCGTCTCGAAGACCTGCGCAACCGTCAAGGTGAGCGAGCGCAGGGCCGCCCCTTCCACCGCCACCTGCAGCAGTGCCGCATCCCCCACCTGCAGACCCAGGCGGCGCGCCACTCCTTTGCCCACGGCCACCTGCAGCGGACCCGCGCCGCCGCTGGCGGGCAGCGGCACAATCTTCCCCGACTGGCTCGCCTTCACGGTGACAACTTCCGGAGGCCAGCCGTCACGCTGGAGCAACCCCGGGAGGTACGCAACTTCGCCGGCGCCAGCCACGATCGCTTCACGCCTTACCCGCGCAGCCACCAGCGCCGGGTGATCGCCCGGCGCCGGTAACAGGACGGCGTCCCCCGCGGCCGTCATGATGCCGGCGCGCAGGGCGTCGCGGTAGCCGGTCATGAGAGCCAACACCACGACCAGCGCCGCCACGCCGAGGGCCACGGCGGTCAGCGCGGCGAGGGCAGAGGAGCGAAGCAGTGGCGTGCTGCGGCGCCGCACCAGCCGCAGGGCAAGGAAGGCAGACGCCCACACACCCGGATTGTAGCGTGCGGAAGTCTCTACCTCTCGACCGCCGCCAGAAAGGCCAGGGCCCCGCTCCCGGCCAGCAGCACCAACAGCGCGTCCCGCAGGGGCTCAACCCACGCGCACGACGCCATGGTGCTACCGACGATCCAGAAGGAAACCGCAGTGGCCGCGGTCCAGGTGGCGCGTGGGCGGGCCACCGCCGAGGCGACCAACACGGCGGCCACCGGCCCCAGCCAGGGACCCGCCGAAGTCAGCCCCACCGCTGCCAACCCCACCAGCACCGGCAGGCGCAGGCGCCGCAACGGGTGCAGCAGTTCGCGCAGACCGATCGCCGCGACGGCCGCCAGGTACCCGAGGGCCAGTACCACCGCCATCCAGACCACTGGCCGGGCCGTCAGTCCGGCTACCGAGACCCCCAATTCCACCGGCGCCAGGCGCCCCGCCAACAGCCCCGCCCCAGCCGCCGCGGCCAGTTCCAAAGCCCGCGGCCGACCGCGCAAGGTACCGTACCTGGCCGCCAACGCCACCAGACTGGCGCACACCACCGCCAGTCCGGCAAGCCACGACAGCTGCGCCACCCACGGCCGCACCCCAACCGTGAAGACGCCCCAGGCGAGGGCGACGATACTGGGAGCCACGGCGATGAGCGCGGTCAAACCTCCTGCCAACGCCAGGGTCCAACGGTGGGTGATGTCGCCCGGCAGCACCACCAGACACAACGCTCCCGCCAGCGCCGCCCCCGCCAGCAACGCCGGCCAGAGGCCGAGTCGGGCCGCGGCAGGCTCCGGCTGGTCGTACCCCAGCTCCAGCGCCCCCGCCACTCGGCGGCCGGCGAAATCCCAATCGCGCCGCGCCGGCCTGTCAAAGTGATACGTGTCCCCCCCTCCCTCCGCCCCGACCACCAGGCGCGCCAGCGATTCCGATAAGCGCACGCCGGGCAGCCAGGGCGCCGCGTGCACTCGCCACCTCACCGGCTTTGCCTCGTCCGCCACCCAAGCGCGCAGCAGCCAGGCGCCATGGGAGGGCTGCCAGAGCAGCAGCCACCCCTCTGTGGTGCGGCGCCAGGCTCGCAGTCTCCCCCAGCCCAACACGGGAGGCCCGCTGGACTCCTCTACCAGTCGCGCCGCCGCCAGTGGGGAACGAGGGGCGGGCGGGATCCTCTCGGGTACGGGAATCGCCAACCCTGCGGCCACCAGCCCGCCCACGGCCAGAGGTCGGAGGTTCACGGGACCACCTTCCGCCGCCGCCCCACGCCGGCCGCAAGGGCCAAGGCGGCCGCTGCCACCACCACGGCATCCCCCGCCCAACCGGCGGGGAGACTCTGCCGCCGCAGCACCCCCTCGCACACTCCCCGCGCCAGGATCGCCGATGTCAGCCCACCCCAGCGGGCGACCACAGCCATCGCCACGTTAAGGCCCAACTCGGCAGCTAGGCTGGCTGTGAGAGGTACTGCCGGCACAGGGTGTAGCAGGGATCCCAAGGCGGCCCCCACCAGCGCCCCGCCCCACCACCCCGCCAGCGGTTCCGCCAGCGTGGGCAGGGCAAAGCGCAATACCGGCTCCTCGGTCAACGCTGGGAACCACATCCGCCCGGCCAGCAGCGCCGGCCCGCCTTCCGCCAGCAGCGGGGCGCGCGGCGGCAGCCATCCGCCCAGCTGATCCACGACGCCGGGCAGCGCCAGCAGCGCCACCGCCACCAGCACCCCGGCGGGAGCCGCAATCAGGCGGCGGCCTGCGGGCATGAGGCCGGGCGCCGGCAAGAAACCGACCACCGTACCGGCCAACACCCCTCCCAGCGCGCACTCCCACGGCGGCAGCGCACCCACCCTTCCCGCTGCCCAGGCCAGAGCGCCCACCGCCACGCCGCCGAGCCACCGGACTGGGCGGCGAAACGCCACCTGCTCGGCCCCGGCCAGGACCACTCCCACCAGGGCAAGAGCCAAGCCGAGCACACCCACCGACCGCAGCAGTTGCAGCTCCGCAATGCGACCCATCACCACACCCACGTCGGATGCGAGAGGCTGGGTGTGACGCTGCACCGAGACGACCGATGAGCCAGCCATCTCCACCTCGAGGTGGGTTCGCCAGCCGTGGGGCAGGCCGGTGACGGCGGGCGCGAAACGCCCTCGATGCCAGGTCACGTCTCCCTCCCGCCACGACTGGCCGGCCACCCAGCGCCACTGCTCGGCGTCGGGGAACACCGCCGCCAGCCGCTCTCGCATGGCCCGCTGAACGCTGGCGGGATACAGGTTCTGGCCAGGGTCGGCCGGGACGGGAAGCCGGAGGGCCCACACCGCGCCGGAAATCGTCACTGCCCCCTCTCCCCCCCCGGGGAAGCGAACGCGCCAGCGCAGCGCGGACCCCTCGCCCGCGGCCGGCCCGCTCCCGCCGCGGCCCCGCGCCAGCGCCCACGCCACCGCCTGGTCACCCTCCAACGACGTCATCGGCGTTCCCAACGGCTTCCAGCCCAACGCCGTGAAAGCCTCTCGCACGGCCTCCCCAGCCATCTCTCGACCACCAACGCCGCGCCCCGCCGTGAGATAGATCGTAGCCGCAAGGCACCCGGCCACCATCGTGACGACGCCCAAAGGTCGAAGGAGTTTCACTCCCCTACTGTACCGCGGTGTAGACTAAAGTAGCTGTGGCTCGGCCCGCCTATCGACGCCTGCCCCACACCGCTGACCTTCGCCTGGTGGTGTGGGGGAGTGGATTCGAGGAGTTGTGCGGCAACGCCGTTCGCGGCGTCTTGCACGAAGCGCTGGGCCGCCCCCCCAGGGGCGCACCGGTGGGCTATCTCGAGGTAGAGGATGCGCCCGATGATGAGGTCCTCCGCCTGGTGCGCACGGTCAACGAGGCGCTCTTCCTCCTCTACGCTCGCCGTCTCGCCACCACCGGCGTGCGCTGCGATGGCCGCAGGATCTCACTGGGCGTGCGCCCCCTGCCGACCGGCCGAGACCCTGAGGTGGAAGTCAAGGCTGTCACCCTCCACGCCCTCACCCTCCCGGCGAGGCGCGGTCGGCAGCGCCTCGTCCTCACCCTCGACCTCTAGCCAAAACGCTTACCCCCTCCCCAAGAGGGACCGCAACGCCTCCACGTGGTGGAGCGACTCCCAAGTGAACGACTCTTCAGCGCGGCCGAAGTGGCCAAAACAGGCGGTGGGACGATAAATCGGTCGCCGCAACTGCAGCTCTTGGGTAATTCCGTTGGGCGTCAAGGGAAACACCTCTTTCACCACGCGGGTAAGCTCC
>Ga0129299_1002877_pt1 | contig 11344 bp, 7 predicted proteins | sample ConPoolayeCmetaG_FD_94477 | JGI IMG/M metagenome (GOLD analysis project Ga0129299, IMG submission 94477) | Hot spring microbial mat communities from California, USA to study Microbial Dark Matter (Phase II) - Cone Pool mat layer C metaG ... | reverse complement strand
GTGTTGATGTAGCGGCGCATGAGTTTGCGCAGCTTCACGGCCATGCGGTCGGCGCCGGCTCCGTGACCGGCGACGTCGGCGACCACGAAACGGGCGATCCGGCCGCTGCCGCACACCGAGACGTAGTGGATATCGCCCCCGGAGGGGTGGTCGCCGTGGGGCCGGCTGTAGATCCAGACGTCCAGGCCGTGCAGCGACAGGGCCGTGTCGGTGAAGCGGTTGCCGCCCTGGATTTCCATGCACTGCAGCGTCCGGGGCGCAGGCGGAGCGCCGGTGGCGGGAGGAGCGGCATCCCCGGCGGGCGAGGAGACACTCATGGCGCGGACCTCCGGGCGGCCGGCAGGGCGGATTCAGGGAGCGCAGCGCCCGGTCCGGGCGTTGCAATCGCACCGTCGCCGCTTATGATTCTAGGCCTGCGGGAGTCGCGGACCAGACTCGGGGGTTCGAAAGCGAGGCGAGGCGATGGCCAGGATCCAGATCGGCGTCAACATGGAGTTCGTCCGGCACCACGACCTGCCGTTCGCCGCCGGCGTGGCCAGGGCCCGGGAACTGGGCTACGAGTTCATCGAGCCGATGGTCCACTGGGGCCGGGAGCTGCTCAGCGAGGCCGGCTACTTCCACAGCGTCTCGATGTGGGACGATCCGGCCGAGATCAAGGCCCTGTGCGAGCGGCACGGGGTGCGGTGTTCGGGCCTCAGCGCCCACACGCCGCTGTGCAAGCCGGACATCAGCGTGAACTACCTTCAGGCGGCGATCCGTTTCGCGGCCGAGCTGGGCGCGCCGGTGGTGAACACCGACGAGGGCCCTAAGGCGGACTTCACCACCGTGGAGGAGGACCACACGCTGATGAAGTACGCACTGACGACGGCGGTCCGGGCGGCCGAGAAGCGCGGCATCCTCATCGGGCTGGAGCAGCACCAGCAGTACAGCCGCACGCCGGCAGGCCTGGACCGCATCTGGGGTCTGGTGCGTTCCCCGGTGCTGGGGATCAACTTCGACACCGGCAATTCCTACCTTGCCGGCGAGGACCCGTACCGCTGGCTGGCGGCGGTGCGCGACCGGGTGATCCACCTGCACGCCAAGGACATCACCCTCCGCCAGAGCCAGGCCGAGCGCGGCAAGGTCACCGGCACGCCGGTGGGCTGCGCCTGCGGCGAGGGGGTGATCGACTGGAAGGAGATCATCGCGATTCTCAAGCCGGTGGATCGCACGATCTGCTTCAGCGTCGAATGCGGCACCATCGAGCAGGCCGCGGCCAGCCTGGACCACCTGCGGCGGCTGATCTGACGGCCGGCGGCGTCCGGGCCGCGGCGGGGGCCCCGTCGGCGGACCGGCCGGGGGCCGGGAAGCCCTGACATGCGTCGCTGCGGCGCCGGGTGCGGGGTTTGACCGCCCCTGGGGCCGTTTTTATCTTCACCGACATGCCCGCGCATCCGCCGGACAGCGATGGATCGGAACGCGCCCCGGTGCTCCCGCGGCGGCCCGTGCGGCCGGCGGTTCCGGCGGTCGCAGCGCTGCTGGCGGGGCTGCTGCTCTGCTGCGGCTGCCAGGGGCCGCTGCCGGGGCTCCCGGGAGCCGGTCCTGCGCGCACGCTGCCGCCGACCATCGACCGGATGGTTCAGACGTACGGCGACCTCAAGGGCCGCCCGTTTCAGATTCTGGCGGATTTCGAGACCCCCGAGCAGGGCACGCTGTTTCGGATCGAGCCGGCCGGCCAGGGAGGCGCGGTGGGGATCAGCACCGTGCGGGCGCGGCTGGAGACCGGCGTCGGCGCCCTGCGGGCGCTTCTGACCTCGCCGGGCCAGCAGGTCATCGCGGAGGACACGCCTGAAGCCCGCTGGGGGCTGCACCGCAACTGGGCGGATTACCGGCTGCTGCTGGTCAGCGTGTACGCGCCCCGCGAGCTGGGGGGGCTGCGGATCAGCGTGCGCAGCGGCACCGATCGCCCGCTGACCTGCCGGCCGCCGCGGATGTTCCTGAAATCGGGGTGGAATCTCCTGCGGATCGACCTGGCGGAGATCGGCGAGGAGGTCAACCTCGCGGACGTGCGCGAGCTGCGTTTCTGGTGTGATCCCCTGGACACGCCGGTCGAGCTGTTCCTGGACGACCTCGTCCTGGTCGACAACCGCCGCGAGGTGCTCGCTCCCGCGGACCGCCAGCCCGGCGATCTCTACGCGGGCGTGCAGGGGCGCGAGATCGTGGTCGGCGCGATGGAACGATTCGAGCTGGTGTTTGCCCGCGGGCAGATCCGCCGCTGGTATGACCTGGGCTCGGATCCCGGTCGCACGCGGAACCTGGTCGGCCGCGGGTTCCTCGGGCCGGTGCCCACGCGCGTGGACCCCTCCGCCGGCCAGCCGGCGCCGGCTCCGGACGCGGCCCATCAGTGGTCGGCCCTGGGGCCGATCGTCGAGTCCTTTCAGACGGTGGTCGAAGCCCACCCGTTGCGGGTCACGGTGCAGGGAGAGTGGCGTTTCGGGACGCCGGATGCCCCGCCCGGCGAGGCCGGGCCGTCGCACCGCTGGCGATACTGCATCTATGCCGACGGAAGGGTATTTCTCGAGGCTGCCGGCCAGGCGTCGGCGCCGGACGCGCCGGTTTCACGGGTGGGGCTGGCCTTCGCCTGCGACGCGGCGCTGGGTTTCGAGCTCCGACGGCCGGAAGCGGCCTCCCGGCCGGCCGGGGCGCAGGCCTATGCCCTTTTCGCCCGCCCCCAGCGCGGGCTGGCCGACCTGCTGGTCGTGCCGTACCAGCCCTGTCCGGCGAGCATCATGGACCAGCCGGAGCAGTCGCGCATCGGCGTGCTGTTCGAGGTTCCGGCCGACGACGGACGTTTCGACTTCCGGGCGATGGTCCGGGTCTGGCCGGCGGACGTGGACTCGCCGGTGCAGGCCGACCCCCTGGCCGACGACTACCTGCGGCCATGGCCGATCGAGGTGGATGCCGGCAGCCTGGTCCGGACCGACGACGGCGACGTCGACAACGACGGCTTCAGCGAGGCCCGGGGCACGTACGTGCTGCAGTTGAGCGAGAACGTGGGGCGTCTGCGGATCGACGGGCGTTCGCGGTTGCGCTTCAGCCCGGTCTTCAAAGTGGTGGATGTCGCCGACCGGGACGTCTGGGTCTACGCGGACGGGCGCCAGATCCGCGACGCGCAGCGGACGGTGGAGAACGACCTGCTGTTCGTTCTGCCCGGGGCGATCACCGGCGAGACGCTCATCGAGCTGATCGCGCGGGCGAAGGACGGTCCGGCCGGGCCTCCGTGAGCCCGGCCCGGGGGCGGGGGAGGAACGCGGCAGGCCATGGGCGGCCTGTCCGCCCGGCGCCCGGGGAACGGAGCGGGTTTCGCGGCCGGCCGGCGGCCGGGCGCGGCATGGGGCGGGTCGGGGGGTCTGGAGAATGGCGATGTCGCTGGAGAAGAGAGTGGCGATCGTGACCGGCGCCGGGCGGGGCATCGGCCGGGCGACGGTCCTGCGGCTGGTGTCGCGCGGGGCCAACGTGGTGGCGGCCTCCCGGACCGCCGCCGAGCTGGACGAAACCGTGTTCCTGACCTCCGGGCTGCCGGGGCGCTGCGTGTCGCACGTGGCCGACGTCACGCGGCCGGCGGAGGTGCAGGGGCTGATCGACCGGGCGGTGCGGGAGTTCGGACGGCTGGACATCCTGGTGAACAACGCGGGCCTGGCGCCGGTGTCGCCGATCGAGAAGATGGACGACGCGGTGTTCACCGACATGATCGCGACGAACGTCCACGCGGTGTTCTTCGCCTGCCGCGCCGCCTGGAGTCACCTGCGGGCCTCTCGCGGCGTCATCGTGAACCTCTCGAGCGTGGCGGCGTTCGATCCGTTTCCGGGCTTCACGGCTTACGGGGCCTCCAAGGCCTGGGTCAACGCCTTCACCGCGGCTCTGGCCAACGAGGGCCGCGAGCAGGGCGTGCGGGTCTTCGCGGTGGCGCCGGGGGCGGTGGAGACCTCGATGCTGCGGCAGGCGTTTCCGAAGTTCCCGGCGGACAAGACGCTGGACCCTGACGACGTGGCGGCGATGATCGAATGGCTGCTGGACGAGCGCTGCCGGTACTCCTCCGGTCAGACGGTGGTGATCCGGCGGTAGCGGCCGGCGGCGGGAGGCAGAAATGAAATCATACCGCAAGGAACTGACCTTCCACGTGCCGTCGCGGAGGGGGTTCGTGAACATCACTCCCCAGGTGGAGGAGGCCCTGCGCGAAAGCGGCATCCGCGAGGGGCTGTGCCTGGTCAATGCCATGCACATCACCGCCAGCGTGTACATCAACGACGCCGAGGCCGGGCTGCTGGCCGACTACGAGGCCTGGCTGGAGAAGCTCGCCCCGCATGCCCCGGTTTCCCAGTATCGCCACAACGCCACCGGCGAGGACAACGCGGACGCCCACCTCAAGCGGCAGATCATGGGCCGGGAGGTGGTCGTGGCCGTGACCGGCGGACGGCTGGACTTCGGCCCCTGGGAACAGATCTATTACGGCGAGTTCGACGGCCGGCGGGCCAAGCGGGTGCTGATCAAGATCATCGGCGAGTGACCGTTCCGCCGACGCCGGCGGGGTTCCGGCCGGCCGGGCGGGGGGCCCGACCCGGTCGCCGAGAGCCGGTGACCGGGCGACCGGCGGGGGTCGGCGACGGATTTGACTGGCCGGGCGGGGTCCGGCACAATGCCCGGCCGGGATGATTCCGGCCGGCGGAGGCGACGTGTTCAGCGTGCAAGACGGCCAGACCCGGCACGCTGAAGACGTACGGCGGAGGCCGGCCGGCGACGATCTCCCGAGCCGGCCGCCCGTGCCCGGGCGCCAACCCCCCGTATGGCAGGCATCCGTGAGGGAGTTTCAGCCATGTCCGCAGTAGCAGCAGTCAGGCCGCCTGTCGCGGGCGGTTCTTCCGGCCTCAAGGTCGCGATGGTCGTGTTTGTCTGCCTGACGGTGGTCTCGCTGGGGCTGACCATCTGGCTGTACACCTACCAGAGCGACCTGTCGGCCGAGGTCCAGGCCGCCGGCCAGCGGGCCCGCACGGCCGACCAGAACCTGCGCGAGTTCCAGAACCAGCTGGCGGCGCTGGCCCGCGAGATGATCGGCGAGGAGACCTCCGAGCCGCCCCGCATCCGGCAGAGTCTGACGGCGGCCCTGGAGCCGGTCCGCGCCGACGAGAGGCTCAGGCAGATCATCGCTCCCGACGCGGCCATGTCCACCACCCTGCGGAACCTGCACACGCTGTTCGCCCGGCAGTCCGAGCAGCTGGCCGCCGTGACCGCCGAACGCGACGGGCTGCAGAAGCAGCTGGCCGCGATGACCGCCGCCGCCCGGGAGAACGACGCCCAGTTCGCCCAGGCCACCGAGCGGTTCGAGGCCCGGGTGCGGGAGCTGGAACAGGCCGTCGCCTCCAACCGGCAGAAGTGGGACGCCGACGTCGAGCAGCTTCGCAGGCAGCTGACCAGTTCGGCCGAGAAGGCCGGTCAGCAGCTCGCCGCCGAGCGCGAACAGGCCGAGAACCTGCGCAGGAAGGCGGCCGACATGCAGCAGCGGATCGATCAGCTGGTGGCTCAGCTGGCCTCGGCCCGTCCGCAGGCCGACCGGCTGTCGGTCCTGCAGATCAGCGACGGGTCCGTGATCCGGGCGGTGGCCGGGCAGGACATCGCCTACATCAGCATCGGCCGATCCGACAACGTCAGGCCGGGCATGACCTTCAGCGTCTACTCCCGGATCCGCGGCATTCCCGCCGACGGGCGGGGCAAGGCGGCGCTGCGGGTCAGCCACGTCTTCGACACCACCTCGGAGTGCGCGATCGTGGACAGCACGGTCGGCGATCCGATCCTGGAGGGCGACATCATCGCCAACCCGGTGTACGACAAGCACCGCAAGTACCGGTTCCTGGTGACCGGGGACTTCGACCTGGACTTCGACGGCCGGGTGGACGATCCCGGCGGCGAGAAGCTCCGCCAGCTGATCCGGGCGATGGGCGGAGAGGTCGCCGAGGCGGTGGACACCGAGACGGATTTCGTGGTGGCCGGGTCCCGGCCGACGCTGCAGGCGGCCGTGGCGGCCATGGAGGCCCGGGAAGGTCAGCCCGTCGTGCTGCCGTCCGAGGAGCGTCTGGAGGCCGACCGTCAGGCCTTTGACAGGATCGTCGAGGACGCCCGCGGGTTGTCCGTTCCGATTCTGACTCGCACGCAATTCCTGCATTTCATGGGCTTCGGCGTGCCGCGCAGCGTGCCCGACGACGACCGGCCGGCGGCGGTGGCTTCGCTGAGCGGGGCGGCCGCGGACCGGTCGGCCAACCCTCGCTGACGCCCACCCCATCCGGCCCCCGGGCTGTCCGGGGCCTCAAGCCGCTGCACCGAACCGCCGGCAAGCGCCGTTTCCCCGCATGTGGTTGCGGTTATACTTCCGGCCGGCGCTCGGGCGTCTCGTCCGCCCGATTTCAATGACGGCGGGGCTTGAAAGGAGGTCCGGCGATGATCTGCGGCGCGACCGCACTTGCAGGAGTGGCAGCGGGGTTGTGGGTGTCGGTGGCGCCCGCTGCGGCCGGGGAACTGGCTGCGGGGTTTGCTTCCCCGCCAGCCCAGGCCCGTTGCTGGGTCTACTGGTGGTGGCTGGACGGCAACGCCTCGGTCGAGGGTATCACCCGCGACCTGGAAGAGATGAAGCGGCAGGGCATCGGCGGCGTGCTGGTGTTCGACGCCGGCGAGGGCGGGCCGGATGCCCCGGACGGACCGGTGTTCATGAGTCCGGCCTGGCGCGAGCTGTTCAAGCACGCCCTCCGCGAGGCCGACCGGCTGGGGATCGAGGTCGGCGTCAATCTCTGCAGCGGCTGGAATGCCGGCGGAACCTGGGTCACGCCCGAGCACGCGGCCAAGACGGCGGTGTGGTCGCTGGCCGAGGTCGAGGGCGGCGCGGCGGTGGACCAGGTGCTGCCCTCGCCGGAGATCCGCGGGGACCACTACCGGGAGGTCGCGGTGCTGGCGTTTCCGGCCGGTCGGCGTCCGGCCGATTCTCCGCCGCTGAAGCACCTGCCGTTCAAGGCGGCGCGCACCTGGCTGAGCATGCCCCCGTGGAGGCTCTATGAGGAGGAGCCGGAGGTTCCGGGCGACCAGGACTGCCGGCGTGACGAGGTGGTGGACCTGACCGACCGCGTCGATGCCGCAGGCCGGCTGCGCTGGGAGGCGCCTCCCGGCCGCTGGCGGGTGATGCGCTTCGGCTACACGCTGCTGGGGGCCCTGACCAAGTGCGTCAGTCCGGGGTCGCAGGGGCCGGAGATCGATTTCCTCAGCGCAGCGGCCATGGACCTGCACTGGGCCGAGACCGGGGCCAGGCTGGTCGCCGACGCCGGCCCGCTGGCCGGCCGGACTTTGCGCTATGTCCATGACGACAGCTACGAGGTCTGCGGGCCGGACAATTCGCAGATCAACTGGACGCCGGCCTTTCCGGCGGAGTTCGCCCGGCGACGGGGTTATGACCTGCGGCCGTTTCTGCCGGTGCTGGCGGGGTTCATCATCGACGACCGCAGCACCTCCAACCGGTTCCTCTGGGATTACCGCCGCACGATCGGCGACCTGTTCGCCGACGGGCATTACCGGCGGATGCGCGAGCTGGCCGCCCGACACGGGCTGGGCACGCATCCGGAGTCCGGCGGGCCTTTCTGGCCGTACATCGACGGCCTGGAGCTGGCCGGAATCAACGACATTCCGATGGGCGAGTTCTGGAAGCGCGTCCCCGAGGCTCCCGACGGCAGGATCATGTGGGCCGACAACTACCCGATCTGCGACACGGTGCGGCAGGCGGCCAGCGCCGCCCACATCCAGGGCCGGCGCGTCTGCCAGGCCGAGGCGTACACCTCGATGGGCCCCAACTGGGAGGAGGACTTCTTCGACCTCAAGGACATCGGCGACCAGGCGTTCTGTGCCGGCCTGACCCGCAACGTCCTGTGCTTCTACGTGCATCAGCCCCGCCTGGACATCCGGCCCGGATACCAGTGGGAGGCCGCCGGCACGCATTTCGACCGTAACGTGACCTGGTGGGACCAGGCCGGGGCCTGGATCGGCTATCTCAACCGCTGTCAGCACCTGCTGCAGCAGGGACTGTTCGTCGCGGACCTGTGCTACTTCCTGGGCGAGGGGGTTCCCAACTTCGTCCCCGGCAAGGCGTTTCTGCGGCCGGAGCTGCCCGCGGGGCACGACTTCGACGCGATCACCGCGGAGGTGCTGCTGGACCGCCTGTCGGTGCGGGACGGCCGGCTGGTGCTGCCGGACGGCATGAGCTACCGCCTGCTGGTGCTCGGGCCCGAGCCGGTGATGACCCCGCGGTGCCTCCAGAAGGTCCGCGAGCTGGTGGAGGCCGGGGCCCGGGTCCTGGGGCCCAGAACAAGACACTCGCCGGGCCTGGCCGGACAGCCCCAGGCCGACCGGCAGGTGCAGGCTCTGGCCGCGGCGCTGTGGGGCGAGGCCGAGGAGCCGCCCCCCGGGAGGCGCGACGTCGGGCAGGGCCGGGTGTATACCGGCATGAGTCCGGCCGAGGTGCTGCGCGCCGAGGGCGTGCCGCCGGACGTCGAGTTCCACACCGTCACGGCCGCGCCGCGGATCGACTTCATTCACCGCCGATGCGACGAGGCGGATGTGTACTTCCTGGCCAACCTCCGCAACGGCGGCGACGTCGTCGAGTGCGTGTTCCGCGCGACCGCCGGGCAACCGGAGATCTGGGACGCCGTCAGCGGCCGTCGCTGGCGGGCCGAGGCCTTCCGCGTCCAGGACGGACGCACGTCGATGACGCTGGCCTTCGCCCCGCGCCAGTCGTGGTTCGTGGTCTTCCCCCGGGGCGGCGAACCGGCGAAGGACGGTTACCGCAACGTGCCTGCGGTGGTGGATGCCGGCGGACTGGAAGGGCCCTGGACGGTCCGCTTCGATCCGGCCTGGGGCGGGCCGGAGTCGGTGGTGTTCGAGGAGCTGACCGACTGGACCCGGCGTCCCGAGGACGGCATTCGCTTCTACTCCGGCCGGGCGGTCTACGAGCGGACGTTCGACCTGCCCGAGGCGCTGCGCGGGCGGAAGGGCACCCTGTGGCTGGACCTGGGCCTGGTGCGCAACGTGGCCGAGGTGCGTCTGAACGGACGGGACCTGGGCGTGGTCTGGACCGCTCCCTGGCGCGTGGACATCACCCCGGCGGTGCGCCCCGAGGGCAATCGGCTCGAGATCGCGGTGGTGAACCTCTGGCCCAACCGCCTCATCGGCGACGCCGGCCTCCCGCCGGAGCAGCGGCGGACGCACACCAACGTCAAGAAGTTCGACAAGCCCGACCTGCCCCTGCTGCCGTCGGGCCTGCTGGGTCCGGTACGGTTCGCCACCGGCGACTGACGGCCGGCGAAAGCCTCGGATCGTGGCCGGCGGAGGCTGCGGATCGGTCGATCGGCTGGTGGTTCCTCGAAGGCCCCGGCCCGGCGGTCGCCGGTTCGCGGGAGCGTGGTGGATGAGCCAGGTGGCAATCCGGCTTTGCTGCTGCGTGTTGCTGGGTATGGCCGGGCCGGCTGTGGCCGCTGCGCCGGAGACGGGCGCAGCTTCGCCGCCGGCCGGGGAGAGCCTCCAGTGGCATGATGCCGCACTCCTGACCATCGAGGGGCGAGGGTGGGAGCGGACCGCCGACACGTGGAGCCGGCTGCCGGACCATGCCCGGGGCCTGGTCCGCGAGGACATCTGGCGGCTGGCGGACGACGCCGCGGGGCTGTGCGTGCGCTTCGTCACGGATTCCCGGCGGATCGCGGCCCGCTGGACGCTCGCGCGGCCGGGTTTCACCATGGACCACATGGCTGCGACCGCCGTCGGCGGGCTGGACCTGTACGGCCGGACCCGGGACGGATGGCGGTGGGCGGGGCTGGGGCGTCTGCGTTCGCCCCAGCAGCCCGAGGCGGTGCTGGCCGCCGGACTCAGCGGCGAGCCCCGCGAATACATGCTGTACCTGCCGCTGTACAACGGCGTGCAGGGATTGTCGATCGGTCTGGAGGCCGGCGCGTCGCTTCGGCCGGGACCCCCACGACCTGCCGAACGCGCCCGGCCCATCGTGGTCTACGGCACATCGATCGTGCAGGGGGCCTGTGCCTCGCGTCCGGGCATGGCCTACCCGGCGATCCTGGGGCGGAGTCTGGATCGGCCGGTGGTCAACCTCGGTTTTTCCGGGAACGCCCGCATGGAGCCGGAGCTGGCCGATCTTCTCGGCGAGATCGACGCGGCCGTCTACGTGCTGGACGCCCTGCCGAACATGAGCGCCGCGATGGTCCGGGAGCGGGCCGCGCCGTTCATCGGCCGGTTGGCGGAGAGGCGACCGCGCGTGCCGATCGTGCTGCTGGGGGACGCCGGCCACCTGGGCGCGGCGTTCGGCGTGCCCGGGCGGGATCCCGCGGCCGAAAAGAATGCGGCCCTTCAGGATGCGTACCGGGAGCTGCGTGCCCGCGTCGCCGGCGAGCTGGCCTACGTCGAGGCCGGCTCGCTGCTCGGCGACGACGGCGAGGCCGGGGTGGACGGCCGGCACCTCTCGGACGTGGGCTTCATGCGGATGGCCGGCACGCTGGCCGGGATTCTTGGGCCGATGCTCGAGCGGCAGGGCGCGGTCCAGGGCCGGGCTCCGGCGGGCTATGACCCTCCGGCGACCACGCCGCGGAGGAAACCGAACGGGTCCGGCGCGGCGGCGGCCTGACGGAAGATCTCCAGGGACGCCGGCCAGCTGCCTCCGGTGAGTTCGTGCACGCCGGCGAACACGTCCAGGTCGGTGCCGTAGCGCAGGTTGACCAGCAGGAAAGCATTGTTGAACGGGAAGCCGGCCACATACTCGTAGGTCTGGGGGCTGTGCATCAGCGGCCGGACCTGTTCCTCGAAACGTGCCTTGGCGGCGGCGATGATCTCCTGGCGGCGCGTGAGTTTTTCGTCATATGAGGCGGCGGTGGCGTAGAGGGCCTGGAGCTCGGCGGTGAGTTCCATGAGGAAACCGTCGAAGCGGTCGCTGTCCTGGAGGTCGCGGATCGCCTGCTGAACGATCTCGGATTCCGGGCCGAACTCCAGCGTCAGGAAGTCCAGGCCGGCGGTCCGCCCGATGAATGTGGCCAGCGATTCGCTGAAGGCCGGATCGCCCGGCCGCCAGATGGTGGCGTGGGTGAGCTCGTGCAGGATGGTGTCCGCCAGGCTGGCCAGGGAGCGTTGCAGCATCGTCGAGGCGACCGGGTCCGGCAGCAGCCCGAGGGTGCTGAAGGCGTCCACCTCGTAGATCATGGTGTCGTAGCCCAGGCTCACCAGCCGGTCGCGCTCGGCCACGGCGCGGTCGAAGTCGAAAAAGCCCAGGTAAGTGAAGGAT
>Ga0129299_1002876_pt1 | contig 11347 bp, 5 predicted proteins | sample ConPoolayeCmetaG_FD_94477 | JGI IMG/M metagenome (GOLD analysis project Ga0129299, IMG submission 94477) | Hot spring microbial mat communities from California, USA to study Microbial Dark Matter (Phase II) - Cone Pool mat layer C metaG ... | reverse complement strand
CGTCCCCACCACGGCCAGCGTCAGCGAGAGCCAGCCCAGGAAGCCCAGCCGCTCGCCTAAAAAGAGCCGGGCCAGCAGCGCCACCAGCACCGGGACAAGGGCAATCGCCATCGCCGCCAGCGTTCCAGAGACGCGCGACGTGCCGTAATAGTAACAGAGCGCGTTGGGGGCATAGAAGAGCGCCCCCACGCCTGCCGCGCGGACCGCGTAGCGCCAGCCGGGCCAGAGCGGCCGGACGCCCAGCGCTGCAATCGCCCACCAGACCAGGCAGGCGATGGTGAAACGGAGCGCCAACGCCGTCTCGGCGTTGAGCCCCGCCTGCAACGCCCACTTGATCAGCACGACCAGGCTGCCATAGCCCATCGCGGCAACGATCAGGCAGGCGATCCCCTTCTGGCTGACGCGATGCCCTGTTTGCTCTTCTCCCACAGGCTCACCTCCAGGTCGCAGTTGCGACGCAAGAGGGTATACTACACCATTGTCCATTTTTGAGCAATCCGTGGCCTGGGAGCGCGGGCGTCCCCGCCCGCCTCTGGGAGCGCGGGCATCCACGCCCGCCTCTGGGAGCGCGGGCGTCCCACCCGCCTCTGGGAGCGCGGGCGTCCCACCCGCCTCTGGGAGCGCAGGCGTCCCGCCCGCCTCTGGGAGCGCGGGCGTCCCACCCGCTGTTCTGTGCAGCGAGAAACGGGATTCTTCGTCGCTCCGGCCGCTTCGCGGCCTCCGCTCCTCAGAATGACATCTTGTACCTCCTCACGAAAAATATGGTATAATGCACAATAACCTTGCCTGCAAAGGGCCCTTTGCAGCCATCAAGGCACCCCGGCCATGGAGGTGTTGAAGCATGCTTCCCCCATCGCCCGACAGCTACTTTGTCGACCGGCAGAAAGAGCTGGACTATATGCACCAGGTCCTGACGAGCGGTGGCAGGCTGGCCATCACGGGGCTGGACGGCATCGGCAAGACACGGCTGGCAATCGAGTATGCCCACCTTCATCGCAACGATTATCCCGGCGGCGTCTTTTTTGCCCACCTGGCTGCACACGGCAACGATCCCGCCCCCATCCTGCGCCAGTGGCTCCAGCTCTGCGGCCACGACGCCGGGCCGCTGGCCGATCCTTCTCCCCAGGCGCGCGGCGCGCTGGCACGGCGGGTTGACGAGCACGGTCGCCTCCTGCTGCTGGTGGACGACGTGCGGCCAGGGCGCATAAAAAGCGCCCGCACCTTTCTGGAGATCGCTCGCGATCTACACATGCCCGTGCTGCTGACGACGCCGAACCAGGAACTGGCCCAGGTGCAACTCGGCCTCCCCTTCCTCCAACTCTCCTCCCTGACGCTGGAAGAGAGCGCAGAGCTCCTGACCATCCTGCCGGGGCCACCGCCAGCCAGCCGCGCCGCCATTCGCCGTCTGGCCCGCGAGCTGGAAGGTCTGCCACTGGCCATCGAACTGGCCAGCCGCCTGATCAGCCTCTACAGAGGCAAGCCTGGCTGGAAGCTGGACCACCTGACCTCCAGCATCGCCGAACAAACCTGCAACCGCCTCGAAGCCACCTTCCGCCTGGGCTATGAGGAGCTTGACGCCCAAAAACAAAAGCTCTTCCGCGTCCTGGGCCTGTTGTCCCCTCGCCCCATCGAGGCCGTCCACGCCGCGATCATGCTGGGTTGGGAGCAGAAAGAGACCGAAGACACTTTGGACGCTCTGGTATGGACTTCCTTCCTGCACTGGCAAGAGACGCCAACGGGCGCCTGTTGCTACGCGATGCACCCGCTGGTGCGCGAATTCGCCGCCCGCCTGACCCCCAGAACAGCCTCGCCTGGCAACGACCACCAGCGCCCTCCCTCCCTCCTGCGCCAGCTTCTGGTCGACCACTTTAGCCTGGATGAGCTGAAAACCCTGTGCCAGGACCTCGGCATCTCCTTCGACGCCCTGCCCGGCGAGGGCCTCGAAGGCAAAGCCCGTGAGCTGATCGGCTACCTCGACCGCCGTGACCGCCTTGCCGACCTGGTCCGCTGCGGCCGGCACAGGCGGCCCGATGTCGACTGGAACCAGGTGGCCCCGTCGCTGTGGGTTTCCATCGATCAGGCCGCTCTGCGCGCCGAACTGGCAACCAACGTGGTCAGTGCGCTGCAGGCTCGCGCCTGCACGCCCATAACCGCCGCCGAATGCCTCATCATCCTGGGCTGGAAAGTCACGCCCCCGGCCGTCCAGAGCGTTGCGCTCGATGCCCTGAAGGAGATGATGATGGGCAAAACAGCCGCCGAGGCCGAACGCCGCCAGGCCGCTTTCCTGCTCACCCGCCTGGGTTGGCCCGATAAGGCCGTCTCCGCCGATATCCTGTTGCCCTACCTCGATCTCGTCCACCGCTACGTCGAGGCGCCGGCACATCTGCGACAACTGAGCAAGGCCATCGCCGATACCCTCTCCACAAGCCCTGGGAGCGCTCGCCAGCAGGCCCACCTGTTCACCTATCGCGCCGTGATGGAGGGGCAGTTGGGCTGCCTGAACGTGGCGCAAGAGCAATACGAAGAGGCCACAAGGTTCATCGAGCAACTCGCCGGGGATCACCTGCCAGAGGACGACCTGCTCCTGGCGCGCATCCTCCTGGGCAGCGGCCACCTCTTTTCGCTGCAGGCCGAACGCACCACTTCCCCCAAGAAGCAGGCGCGCCTGCTCGGCAAAGCCAGGCACACCTTTCAGGAGGCCGTCCGCTGGGCCGACCGCTACGGCCAGGATGCCGAGTTGCGCGTCATCACGCGCTGCGAACTCGGCTTTGCCCACGTCATGAGCGGCAACTGGCAAGAGGCAGCAGAGTGTTGCGGCGACGCCCGTCGCCTTCTCGATCAGCTCAGCGACCCCCAGCAGCGCTCTCTTTCCCGCGCCCACGTCCTCGACGTCGAGAGCAACCTGCACTGGTACAAAGGCCAGGCCGCAGAGACGCCAGAGAGCGCCCAGGCAGAGTGGGTCACCGCTTACCGCCTGGCGCAAGAAGGCATCGCCGCTCTGGAACCCCTCGAAGAATCGGAACAGCTCGCCTTCCTCCACATCCTCGCCGCAAAAAGCCTCTATAAGCTGCGCGACGCCGAAAACTGCCCGGTGTCTGACCCCCTCGCTGGGGCATGTGGACATTGGGCAAGCGCACAGCGCATTGCCCGTCACCTGGGACTGGAAGAACTGGACCCGGAGGCCACAGAGCTGCTGGGGAACCTTTGCCAGGAGCCGGAGACATGACCCGCCACCGTTCCATTCTGCACCTGGTGCTGCTGCTGCCCCTGCTTGTCAGCGCGCTCCCGCAGCAGGCGCGCTCCGCTCCCGCCGCCCACAGCGCCCCACTGGCCCCCTCGACCACCCTGGTCATCAGCGAAGTGCTCTACGACTCGACCTCCACCGAACCCGATCACGAATGGATCGAGATCGCGAATGTGGGCTGTGCAGCGATCAACCTGGCCAGCTACAAGCTGGGCGACCAGGTCACCCCTGGCGGGAACGAGGGGATGATGCGCTTCCCTGCTGGCAGCGTCATCGCTCCGGGTCAGGCCATCATCGTCGCCAACGTCGCCACCGCCTTTTACGCCGACTATGGCTTTTACCCCAACTTTGAGATGCGCAACTCCACCGCCCTGGTGCCCGACATGGTCCACTACCCCACCTGGGCCAACGGCTCGATCGCCCTGCGGAACGCGGGCGATGATGTCCTCCTGCTTGACGCGAATAACCAGGTCGTGGACGGCGTCTCCTGGGGCGATTCGTCGTCCTTTTTTGCTTTTCCCGTCGTGGCCGCCGGCCGCTCGATGGAGCGCTGGCCGGCCGACCGTGACAGCGACACGGCCACCGAATGGCGCGAGCAGGGCACCCCCACGCCAGGCCGCGTCAGCTTCGACCGCGTCTTTAGCGCCGCCGACTGCGGCCCCGGCAGCCTGCGCCTGCACCTGCTCAACGCCCGGCCGGGCGACACCATCGCTTTCGACCCCGCCGTTTTCCCCGCCGGCAACCCGCAGACCATCGCCCTGACCTCCGCCCTGGCGCTGTCTACCGCTAACGTCACCGTCACCGCCAGCGGCGCCGGGGTGATCCTCAGCGGCAGCCAGGCCCCGCCTGGCACTACGGGCCTGGTCATCAGCGCGCCCAACGCCGTCATCCGTGGCCTGCGCATCCAGGGCTTTGACAGCGGCATCTCGGTCACCGCCGCCGCCACCCACACGCAGGTCATCAGCAACGTCATCGCTTTCAACAGCGCCTATGGCGTCCGCGTCGCTGCCTGCAACGGCGCAACCGTCACCCAGAACGCCATCCACGACAACGGCCTGAGCGGCATCGAGACGCCCTGCCTGGACGCGCCGCAGCTCGTCGGCCTGACCATTGGCGCAAGCGAGGTCATCAGCGGAACGACCCTGCCTAACGCCCGCGTCGAGCTGTTCTCCACGCCGACCACCCAGGGCCAGGTCTATGAGGGATTCACCACTGCCGACAGCAGCGGCGTCTTTACCTTCACCCGCCCAGGGGGATTTGTCGGCCCCAACGTCACCGCCACCGCCACCGACGCCGACGGCAACACGTCCGATTTCTCAACTCCCCGCCGCCTGACGTGGACGATCCTGCTCTACCTCAACGGCGACAACGACCTGGAAGAGGCCATGCGCGACATTCTGACCCACACCGTCCCCAGCCCGCGCGCCAATGTCCTGGCTCTCGTCGACGGCTACACCACCACCGCCGCCTTCTCCCCCACCGTCCTCTACGACCTCAGCGACGGCATCCCTCTTCCCATCACAGCCACCTGGTTGCTCACGGGCGAGCTGGACATGGGCGACCCCCAGACGCTGATCGACTTTGTCACCTGGGGGCGCGCGCATTACCCCTCCCGCCACATCCTCCTCTCCATCGTTGACCACGGCGGCGGATGGGCCCCTGGCGGCAACGAGACCCCCTCCGGCAGCATGGCCGCGCACAAGCGCCGCTGGTCCGCCGGCAACAGCGGACTGAGCTGGGATTTCAGCGACGGCTACGATTACCTGGACAGCCAGGAGATCCGCGACGCCTTTGCCGCCATCACCGGCGGCGGCAGCGAGCCGCTCGATGTGGTCTATTTCGACGTCTGCCTGATGGGCATGCTGGAGGTCGCCTACCAGATCCACGGCTACGCTGACTACTGGGTTTCCTCGCAAAACATCGGCTGGGCGCCCAAAGGGCCAGACGACCGCTACGTGCGCCTGGTCCAGTCCATCGGCCCGGCCACGACGCCGCGCCAGTTGGCCCAGGACCTGGTCCAGCACTATGCCAGTTCGCTGCCGCCGGATGGCCACCCCTTCACCCTTGCCGCTGTCGATATGGACGCTCTGCCCCTTGTTGTCAGCGCCACAGATGAGCTGGCGCTGGCCATCAGCGCCACGCTGACCACTTCCCAGCAGGCTGCCCTCCTCCACGCCGTCTACAGCGCGACGCAAAAGATCGACTATGACAGCGACCTCGACATCGAACCGCTCAGCGACGGCTTTGTCGACCTGTACGACCTGGCCCTCAACGCCGCGCGCCGCTACACAGAGCCTTCCATCATCAGCGCGGCTCATGCCGTGACCGCGGCCCTGAGCAGCGCCGTCATCGCCGAGGCCCACGCCAGCGGCCCGCCCTGGATGGCCTGGGACGAAGAGTGGAACATGGAAGGCATCGAGTGGCACCTCGACGACGTCCACGGCCTCTCCATCTTCTTCCCCCTCGGCGAGGACCTGGAACTGCCCATCGAAGTCACCGAGACGATTTCCATCAGCCCGACAGTGGTCATCTCGCGCAACCTGCGCCTGCGCGAGACCTACACCTGCGACCAACTGCGCTTTGCCTGCGACACGGCCTGGCCGGCGCTGATCGACGCCTACTACGCCGTCGCCACTGCCGTGCCCACCGACACCACCGCCGGGCCGGTAGACGGCCTTCTCCCCCCTGACATCACCCCGCCGCAGACGACGGTTGCCTTCAGCGGCACGGTGGGGCTGGGGCAGACAGTGACTGTCACCTGGACATCTACGGACACCCAATCGGGCGTGCTGAGCGCCGCCCTGTGGCACCGGCCGTATCACGGCCCATGGACACCCGTGGCAGCAGAGGTAGTAGGCGCCTCTGGCCTGTTCACCTTCACCATCAGCCAGCGCTGCCTCCAGCACCTGGCCGTCCGCGCCAGCGACCGCTGCGGCAATGTGGAGCCGCCCGGCAGCGCGCTCAACACGGTCGAGATCGACATCCAGCCGTGCGGCCTGGCCTACCTGCCGCTGGTGCGGCGCAACAAATAGACAGCAGAGGCCTCCAGGACCTCCGCTGTCTGCCGCCGCGTTAGCTGATATGCAGCTCACAAACGCGGCGGAAGTGATAGCCGTAGATGGCCAGGGCGACAGCCGTCGGCAACAGCCGCGGCCGCGAGAACAGCGTCCACAGCAAAAGCCCCCAGTAGTGCAGCCGCTCTTTGCCCAGGATGCCCAGGTGGATGATCGAACGCACGAACGCCCCCGCCTGGTCGCAGACGTAACGCAGGCTCCACGGCGTCCTGATGCGCGGCGGCCTGTACTCTTGGAGGAACGTCCGCACGCGCCGGTAATAGACCGCCGGCGAGTAGAGGTAGCCCATCAGCCAGCGGTATCCCTGGCGCAGCGTTTCCATGTTCATGCGGGGGATGATGTTGGTCGTGCCGTCGGCGTTGTCGCCTGAAATCTGCTCGCGCAGGCGGCCGGCCTGTTTCATGCGCTCATAGAGCCGCGTGCCGGGTGGGGCCTGCAGCAGGCCGACCATCGCCGTGACGATGCCGCTCCTTTGGATGAAATCGAGCTGCCGCTGAAAGATAGAGGGTTTGTCGCTGTCGAAACCGACGATAAAACCACCCTGCACCTGCAGGCCGGCCCGCTGCAAGCGCCGGACATCCGCCACCAGATCGCGGTTGAGGTTCTGCTGCTTGCTGCACTCGGACAGGCTCGCCTCTTCCGGCGTCTCGATGCCGACAAAGACCGTGGTGAAACCGGCCTCGACCATCATCCGCATCAGCTCTCCATCGTCGGCCAAACTGACCGTGGCCTCGGTGTTGAAGGGCACGCCGCTCTTGTCCCGTCGCCAGGCGATGAGCGCCGGCAGCAGTTCCTCCTTGAGCACCCGCTTGTTGCCGATGAAATTGTCGTCGACGAAAAAGACCCCACCTCGCCAGCCCAGCGCGTAGAGACGGTCCAGCTCGGCGATGATCTGCGCGGCGCTCTTGGTGCGCGGGCGATGGCCCAGCAGCGCGGTGACGTTGCAAAAATCGCAGTTGTGCGGGCAGCCGCGCGAGAACTGGATGCTCATCGTGTAATAACGATCCAGGTCGGCCAGTTCCCACAGCGGCGTTGGCGTCTGGCGGATGTCGGCAAACTCGCCGGTCGCGTAGATGTGCTGCGCCTGCCCGCGCTCCAGGTCGGCCAGAAAGGGCGGCAGGGTCAGCTCGGCCTCGTTGAGCACCAGATGATCGACGTCGTCGAACTGCTCGGGTTCGACCGAAAAGAGCGGCCCGCCGGCGACGACCTTGACGCCGCGCGCCTGGCAACGGGCGATGACCTCTCGCGCCGACTTGCGCTGCACGGTCATAGCACTGATGAAAACACAATCGGCCCAGCCCAGGTCGGCATCGCTGAGCGGCCCCAGATTGAGATCGACCAGCCGCTTGGGCCAGTCCGCCGGCAACATCGCCGCCACGGTCAGCAGGCCCAGCGGCGGCGCCGAGGCCTTTTGACGGGTGAAGCGAAAGGCGTGTTTGAAACTCCAAAACGTATCGGGAAACTCTGGGTAGACCAGCAAAATGTTCATCGACCCCTCCTCCGACAGAATATGCAGCGAGGGGCATGCCAGATCGTCGTCCCGCCCTGCCCCTGCAAAAGCTGCCTCCACTGTAGCGCAAAGGGAGCAGGTCTGCCTATCGACCAGCTAACAACTGGCTAAAGATAGCGTCAACGATCAGACCATCTTGTATCCCAGCCCCCGCACCGTGACGATCAACTGCGGGGCGCTGGGGTCGCGTTCCAGGCGGGTGCGCAACCGCCGCACCAGATTTTCCACCTGATAGTCATAGACCTCGCTTGCGTACTCGGGCCAGACCGCCGCAGCGATCTCGTCCTTGGAGCAGACCTGACCACGGCGCTCATACAGGCAGGCCAGCAGGGCAAACTCTTTGGGCGAGAGCGCAATCAGGCGTCGGTCGACGCGCACCAGGCCCGCCGCGACATTGACCTCCAGTTCGGGAAAGGGCGACTCGCCCAGCGTCGCCCCCGGATCGTGAAAGATCAGCGTCACCCCGCCGACGGCAATGCGGTCGCCGTCCCACACCTTGACCGGGGCCAGGACGCGCTCGCCGTTGAGAAACGTGCCGTTGGCGCTGCCCAGGTCCTCCAGCAACAGGTACTGACCCTGCCGCCGGATGCAGGCGTGCTGCCGCGAGGCGCGCGGGTCGCGGATGACGATGTCATTCTCCGCCGCCCGGCCGATCGTCGTGACCTCGCCGTTCAGCAGGTGCTTTTCCCCTTCGGGGTCGATCAGAAACGGGATGGCTGTGGACATATCCACCTCAACAAGGCGCGTATTTCTTCGCTGCCCACGAGCGACGCCGCCAGCACATAGACAGCTCCCCCCACCGCCAGCTCGACCGCCGCGCCGACAAAGGTCGACAGGCCGGGCAGGGCAGCGCGGACCAGCAGCAGAGCGGCGCCCATCGCCGCAGTCGCCACCGCCGTGCGCCCGAGCGAGAGCGCCAGCCGCCGCCCCTCCAGCCCCTTCAGGCGGAGATGCGCCACAGTCAGCAGGATGCCCACCTGCAGCCAGGCCCCCAGGCTGTTGGACAGGGCGATGCTGCCGTGGGCCAAAGCGGGCAGGAGCAGCCAGCCCAGGCCGGCGTTGAGCGCGAGCCCGGCCAGCGCTGCCCACAGCGGCGTCCACATATCGCGCCGGGCGTAGAACAGCCGCGCCACAACTTCGAGCGCCGCGTGGCCGACCAGGCCCAGGGCAAAGAACTGCAAAGCGTGATAGACCCTGGCGGCGGCGACGGCGTCGAAATCGCCTCCCTGGAGCAGGATAGCGATCAGAGGGCGGCCCAGCAGGAACAGTCCCAGCCCGGCGGGGATCGCCAGGGCCAGGATGAGGCGCAGCGCCCAGGAAAAGACGCGCCGCAGTTCGTCGAGCTCGCCCTGGCTGGCCAGCGCCGCCAGCGTGGGCAGGACGACGATGCCCATCGCCGTGCCCAGCACCGTCTCCGGCAACTGCATCAGCTTCCAGCCGTACTCATAGGCCGCGATCGCGCCCGGCGCCAGCAGCGAGCCCAAGACCGTGGGCAGGACAAAGTTGACGTAGGTGACGCCCATCCCGGCCATGCGCGGCATCAGCAGGCGCAACAGAGGGCGCAGGTCGGGGTGGCGCAGGGTGGGCGTCCAACGGGCGCGGCGGTGGATCAGCCAGGGCACCTGGATCAGCAGGTGACAGGCGGCGCCGGCCAGCCCGCCCCAGGCCAGGCCAAAGATGCCCAGGTGTGGGGCCAGCACCACAGCCCCCAGGATGCGCCCCAGCGTGTAGAAGAGGGGCGAGATCGCTGGCAGCAGAAAATGGCGGTGCGCCTGCAACACGCCGGTGGTCAGCGTGCTCAGGCCAAAGACGAGCGTCTGCAGCAGCACCAGGCGCATCAACTGCACCGTCAGCGTCACCTGCGGCGGGTCAAAGCCGGGGGCCAGGGTGATGATGATGGGGCGCGCCCAGACCGCGGCGACCAGGCTGGCGGCGCAGACGATGCCCAGCACCCAGTTGACCACTGCCGAGACCAGGCGCCAGAGGTCATCGGGGTCGTTGCGGCTGATGGCGGCGGTCAGGACGGGGATGAGCGACGTGGTCAGGGCAGCGCCGGTGACGACGATATTCAGCCCTTCGGGGACCTCGAAGGCGGCGATATAGGCATCCAGCGCGGCCGAAGTGCCAAAGGTGTTGGCGACAGCGCGCTCGCGGACGACGCCCAGCAGCTTGTCGAGCGCAAAGAGGCCCGCCACCAGCGCAGCCGAGCGGGCGACGTGGGCGCGTGCCGTTTGCTGATCGAGGTTGGCCGGGTGCATGGTTGGATTATAACAGGGGCGGGGTGGATGGGCAAGGCCATCAAAAGAAAAAGCCCCGCCAAGAACGGGGCTGATACAAGCCAGGAGGTCTCCTGGCAACGACCTACTCTCCCAGGGGGCTGCCCCCCAAGTACCATCGGCGCTGGCGGTCTTAACTTCCGGGTTCGGGATGGGACCGGGTGTTTCCCCGCCGCTAGAGTCACCAGGAGACCTCAAGCGATGGGTCTCCCAAAAACAACTGAAGATGGCGAAAACCTCAATTTCTCTGCGCCACGAGCAAGCCCTCGACCATTAGTACGGGTCAGCTGAACGCATTACTGCGCTTACACCTCCCGCCTATTAAGCTGGTAGTCTCCCAGCGGTCTTACCCGGTTTACCCGGTGGGGGACCTCATCTTGGGGCACGTTTCCCACTTAGATGCTTTCAGCGGTTATCGTTGCCAGACGTTGGCTACCCAGCAATGCCCCTGGCGGGACAACTGGCACACCAGTGGTCTGTCCACCCTGGTCCTCTCGTACTGAGGGCAGCTCCCCTCAAGTCCCCTACGCCCACAGCGGATAGAGACCGACCTGTCTCACGACGGTCTGAACCCAGCTCACGTACCGCTTTAACGGGCGAACAGCCCGACCCTTGGGACCTTATCCAGCCCCAGGATGCGATGAGCCGACATCGAGGTGCCGAGCTGCGCCGTCGATATGGACTCTTGGGCGCAACTAGCCTGTTATCCCCGGGGTAGCTTTTATCCGGTAAGCTACGGCCCTTCCACTCGGAACCGTAGGATCACTAAGCCCGACTTTCGTCCCTGCTCGGCTTGTAGGCCTCACAGTCAAGCTCCCTTATGCCTTTACACTCTGCGGTGGGTTTCCATTCCACCTGAGGGAACCTTTGGGCGCCTCTGTTACCTTTTAGGAGGCGACCGCCCCAGTCAAACTGCCCACCTGGCATTGTCCCCCTGCCGGATCACGGCCAGGGGTTAGAGGCAAGACTTAGCCAGGGTGGTATTTCAAGGATGGCTCCACCGAGGCTGGCGCCCCGGCTTCATAGCCTCCCACCTATCCTACACAAACTAAGCCCTAACTCCGTACCAAGCTGCAGTAAAGCTCCACGGGGTCTTTTTGTCCTGCTGCGGGTACACGGTATCTTTACCGCGACTTCAATTTCGCCGGGTCCCTCGTTGAGACAGTGCCCCACTCGTTACGCCATTCGTGCGGGTCGGAACTTACCCGACAAGGAATTTCGCTACCTTAGGACCGTTATAGTT
>Ga0129299_1002875_pt1 | contig 11350 bp, 8 predicted proteins | sample ConPoolayeCmetaG_FD_94477 | JGI IMG/M metagenome (GOLD analysis project Ga0129299, IMG submission 94477) | Hot spring microbial mat communities from California, USA to study Microbial Dark Matter (Phase II) - Cone Pool mat layer C metaG ... | reverse complement strand
TCCTCCACCTATAACAGCAACTTTTTTCCCTGTTTTTTCTTTGATTTCAGGAACCTGAATACCAATATTCATTCTTTCCCAATCAGCAACAAACCTTTCAAGGTATCCAATTGCAACAGGTTCGGCTTTCTTGGCAACAACACATACCTGTTCGCATTGTGTTTCTTGTGGGCATACTCTTCCACAAACGGCAGGCAAAGCATTATCTTCTTTGAGTATAGCGGCTGCTTCTTTGAATCTTCCTTCGGCAACCATAGCAATAAAATCAGGAATTTTCACAGCAACGGGACAACCCTGAATGCAAACGGGTTTTTTGCACCGAAGACACCTTTCAGCTTCCTGCATTGCCAAATGAGCGTCGTATCCTAAATTAACTTCTTCAAAATTTTTATTTCTTTCATTAGGATCTTGTTCCGGCATATGATGCCGTTTAATAGCCATTCTTTCTTTAGGCGTTAACTCTGGCATTTTCTACCTCCATCGCCATTTTATCAAGATTACACATAAATTTATCCAGCGAGTGTTTTTCCTGCGGTAAATACATTTTATTTCTTTTTGATAATATCGAAAAATCAACCTGATGAGCATCGAATTCTGGTCCATCAACGCAAACAAACATGGTTTTGCCGTTTACCACAGCACGACAACCCCCGCACATTCCTGTTCCGTCAACCATTATCGGATTTAAACTCACTACTGTTTTAATTCCGTAGGGTCTTGTTACTTCTGCAACCGCTGCCATCATCGGAATAGGACCAATAGCAAGAACAAAGTCAATTTTTCTGCCTTCATTGATGAGCTCTTTCAATTTATCTGTTACTAACCCATGGAATCCATAAGAACCATCGTCAGTTGTTGGATAAACTTCATCGCAAACTCTTCGCATTTCATCTTCAAGAATAACCAATTCTTTTGTCCTACCTCCTATAATACTGATAACGTGATTTCCTACTTCTTTCAGTGCTTTTGCTGTTGGAAAAGCAATAGCAGTGCCAACACCGCCACCAATGCTGACAGCTGTTCCAAATTTTTCTATTTCGGAAGGTTTGCCAAGAGGTCCGACTACATCAAGAATATAATTTCCTGCTTCTAATGTGTTTAATAGTTTTGTTGTTTTTCCGATACCTTGAACTATTATAGTAATTGAACCTTCGTCAGCATTTGAATCAGCAATAGTCAGCGGGATTCTTTCTCCGTATTCGTGAACTCTGACAATAACAAACTGTCCTGCTTTTCTTTTTTGAGCAATTAATGGTGCTTCTATGCGGAAAAGTTTAATGTCAGGTGCTATAAATCTCGCCTCTAAGATTTTATTCATAATTATTACCTGTTGTTTACTTTTAAAATTAATTAAATAATATTTTCAAAAATTTAGTTTAAAAACCTCAAAATTATCGAAAAAAAGCCAATAAAAAAATCCATAAAAAAGCCTTAGTTAGATTGATTTCTGTAATCAAATATTTGTAAGACTTATTTGTCATTTTCTTAGTAATCATTTCTTAAAATAAAAAAGACGTTTTAATCTGAAAAACATTAGGAGTTAATAATGAAAATCAAATTAATACTTTTTTCCCTTGTTTTGTTTTTTTCCTTATCCATTTCAAAAACCTTGTCTTCTGATTTTCTTGTGCTTTCTATGTATGGAGAAATTACTAAAAAGGGATTAAACGAAAAAAACTGGACAGCAATTAAAACAGGCTCAGATTTGAAATTCTCTGATGAAATAAAGCTTCCCGAAAAATCTTATATCTGTCTATATCATGAAACCGGTAATTCTTTTGAATTCAAAAAGCCCGGTATCTATAAACTTAATTTGCTTTCAGATCTACTAAAAAAGAAAGGCAAACCTTCATTGGATATAATTGGTCAATACCTGTTTAAACAAATTTTCGAAGCTGATAATAACATCTTCAAAGATTCAAAAACCGGGACTATGTCCATTTCAATTGGTGGAGTCGAAAGGCGTTCCAATTTTTTTGGTTCTGAAACTAATGTTACTATAGATAAAAGTATCATAATCAAACCTCCCACTCATTATTTTACTATTGATGATAATATCGAACTCAGCTGGTATCCAATCAACAAAAATCAGAATTATACTTTATTGATTGTTGATTCTAATAATGACACTGTCTTGCAGCAAAATACAAAAGATACATCCTTTAAAGTTGATTTAAGTAAATTGAAATTAGAAAAGGATGTATGTTATTTCTGGAGTGTTTCCTCTGATGTGTTTAAATCAGATAGTTATTGCCTTTATCTGATTAATGATGCTGACAAAGGAAAAATTATTGATGAGGTTAAGGAAATTGAAAGTCAGTTTGAGGAGCAACAATCCCCAATAAAAGATATGGCTTTGGCAATGTATTATTCATCAAAAAAAATTGATGATCGTGCAATCAAACATTTCGAGAATGCTTTGAAATCGGCACCAGACTCATTTGAATACAGGAAAATATTTGCATTATACCTTGCTAAATCAGGTTTTACGGATGAAGCTACAAATGTTTTGAATATGAAATATTAACGTCTTGCTTTTTGAAGTAAACGTTTTATTGATTCAAGGTTTTTATCTTCTTTATCATTCAGGTCGTTTTCTTTATAGCTATTTATTGAACGCAAACCGGGGTCTGGTTCATTTCTCTGAGTTGACCTGACATTTGTTTTCGATAGAAAAAGACTCTCATCTTTTTGGTTGGACATTTCATTAACAATCAAGTCCATTTCATTATCAATAGGCTCACCTCTTGCGATAAGGTCAAGTTTTTCTTTCCCGAAAATTGATAAAAGTTTCTCATAAACCGTGGAGCGGGTAAATGGTTTCGAAATGAAACCGGCTGTTCCACTTTTTACAGCCATTCCTAAGTTTTCGGTGTCAGACATAGCAGAAACCATCAAAACAGGTATATTTTTAGTTATTTTTATTGATTTAAGAATTTTTAGAGCTACCTGCCCTGATAATTCTGGCATCAATATATCCATTATTATCAATGTCGGTTTATATTCAATTGCCATGTCAATGCCTTCGAAAGCATTTGCGGCTAAATAACTGGTATTAAACCCATAACTCTGCAAAGTCTTCGAAAGTATTCTTTGCATCCATATATCATCATCAATAATTAGAACACTGTAGTCCATAGTTTTATCCTGAAAGTCACTTGTTTTGTGAATTATCGTCCTTGATTTTTTTCTGCATAAAAATCAGATTGTTTTGCTGATTTTGCTTTATATTTTTCAACTTTAAATCACTTTTTGAAATAGCTGTTTTGAGGGTCATAATATCTGTTTTCGCCGCCTTTTTGTTCAATTCGATTATTTTATCATAAACCTCTTTTCTATGAACAGGTATTGTTTTCGGTGCTTCTATTCCTAACCTGACAACCCCTCTATCGAAACTTAAAACAGTTATTTTTACAGATGATCCTACTGTGATTACTTCTCCTATCTTCCTTGATAATACAAGCATATTTTAACCGTTAATTATAATCCATTTAGTGTAAATTTATTTTCGACTTTTTTTTTAGGAAATTGAAACAATTTAACAAGAAATTTAAAATGTTGATAATTTTTTTTCTAATATTTTAATAGAACAAATTTTTTAATGTCAATCAAAGAGCCATTTTTATAAATTAAATAATAAACTCCATTACCTATATTTTTCAATGAAATTGCCTTGCTGTAACTTCCTAAAGGTTTTGTTCCTGCTTCAATTGTCATTATAAATCCTCCCGACACATCCGTCAAAAGAATTTCATAATAGCTATTTTCAATAATGCTATAAGTAAAATTCAGATTCTCATTTACAGGATTTGGTGTTATATCTGATAAATAAAACCTGATTGTGTCTACATATAACCTTGCCCCTCCTGAAAAACAAATATCTTCCAAACTGAACTTGCCAGAAATTTCGGTAACATTAAGATTATGTCCGAACGTATAGGTGTTTACAGGTATTATATCTGTTTCTTCTGCATTGCCCCATGTGGCAAGAAAATTTAAGAAAGTTACAATTGAATCAGTGTCAGTTACTGGTATATCAATTTCTATATTCCTTTGATTTTCCTTTATAACTCCAAGCGGCGTTGGTTCGAGCGGAAGAAGTAAAGTCGGGTTCAATTTAATAGTTGTGTGAATATTGGTTATTCCCAGTCTTGATAAATCTTTACCGCCAATCAGATAAAGAGGAATCTGCACTATTTCGCCAGATTTTGCTGACCTATTCTTTACTTCAACTGTAATTTTAATATCTCTACCTAAACCTTCCCCGAAAAGTAGAGAGGAAAAAGTTTTGTTAATATTTGCAATTCTGAATTCTAATTCGGTGCTTGTTTTTCCAACTCTTTTCGGGGTGAATTCAAGTATTAATTCTCTTGATTCACCAGCCTTTAATAAATATCTTTCACTGCCTGATATTATCTTGAATTGTTCTTTATCTGGTCCGATTATCTCGGCAGAGAGAATTTCAACTGCCTTAGTGCTTTTATTTTTTAGTAAAGCCTCAATTTTTTGCCTCTTATTACCCAGAAGGACAGCACCAAAATCCACCAGACCAGATAATAATTCTATCTCAGGATTTAAGGCATAAGCGGAAATTTTCTGTTTAATAGTTTTTGTTTCTGTTTCAATAATTAAATCTGATACTTTTGCTCCTACTGATTTTGGTTTGAAACGAATTTCAACAGATTGACCTGAATATTTATTTATTATAAATGGAGGAATTGGCGAAACTATTTCAAATTCATCTGAATTTAAACCAGATAAATAAATATTTCTGACTTCACCATCGCTATTTCCATTATTAAATATGAGATTATTCACCACTGAATCTTTATAAAAGCCAATGAATTCCTCGCCCATATCAATATTAAAGCTGCTTATCTCTGATTTTGTTATTGCCCAGAGGGAATCCGAAACATCTGAAATAGCAAGAAAATCCCAGATAATAATTGTAGAATCGTCCGAGCAACTTGCTATTTTCAATCCATCATTTCTCCATCTCACGCAATTGACAGTTCCATTATGCCCTTTCAGCTCCTTGATAATCTCAAAATTTTTTGTGTCCCATATTTTTATTATCCTGTCTTCCGAAGAAGTTGCAAGATATTTACTATCAGGACTGAATTCAAGATATTTAATCTTTTTTTGGTGGGCATTGAAAGTTTTTACTACATTTTTTGTGTCAGCATCATAAATATTAACCTGCCCATTGTTGAATCCACAGGCAATCAGGTTGCCTTTTTTGTTCCAGTCAATAGAAATTATTGAATCATTAATAACTGGTATTTCAGTTACATAAATGTTCGATTTTACATCCCAGAAAATCAGTTTTTTATCCTCTCCGCCTGTTACTATAAACGAACCGTCGGGGCTATAGTCTCCAGAAAAAACTGAACCTGAATGATTTTCGAGAGGTTTTCCTGATTGAGATAAACTTACATTCCATATTCTTATGTCGCTGTCGTAACTTCCGCTAAACAAAAGATTATTTGAATTAATCCATTTGGCAATAGTAACTACATTTGCATGCCCATATAAAGTTTTTGTCAATGTTTGATTGTTCAAATCCCAGATCTTAATTGTTCCATCATAACTTGCTGTAGCTGCTGTATTATTTCTATTAACAGATACTGAATTAACTGTTCCATTATGACCTGTCAATTCGGCTATCTTTTTTTTCTGATTGATATTAAAGATAGATATTTTTTTGTCTGTTCCACCAGAAAGGATAGTATTATAATCATTTCCCCATTCGATAGCATTAATTTTGGCTTTATGTCCAATAAGTTTTATGGATTCGTCAACATCCGAAGCAAGATTGACTCGAAGCAGACATTCCTCACTCAATGTATCAGGAACCTGCCATAGGTATTCGTTACCGGTTAGATTGTTCCCGATTTTTTCCCAGTCAAAACCATTATTAATAGTATAAAATAAATCAACGGGCTGTTCCGGAGGAACACCGCTCCATTTAATATTTACTTTTGAACCTGCTTTTATTCTCTCTCCACCATTTGGGAAAATAACTGCCAATTCAAATTTATCATCATCTTTTTTTGCACCACCATTCAAATATATGAAGTTGTCATTACAGGCATTTGAAGAAATCACTATCTTAGAATATTTAAATAAAGTATCTGCCGGCTGAAAAGAGACTCTTATATTAATGGACTCTGATTTATTTAATAAAATTGGAAAATTTAGCTGGGTTTCCAATTTAAATTCAGCATTAGGGATGTAAATATTTGTTATCTCAACCTTCTGATTTAAAGCTTTGATCTGGAAATCTTTTAATACTTTTTCATTTGGTTGAACAACTCCAAAGCTAAACCATTGTGGATTTATTTCAAGCATTGGAATAAATTCAAACCCCAAATTATAAGTCGAATTAGCTGAAATATTTTGGTCTTTCATGCTTATTTCGACATTTCTAATAGAATCGCAGTCAATTTCGCTTTCCCACGTAAGTTCACAAGGTCTGCCACCCTGTGATTTTTCGAGCAATTTCAAATAAATGGCTTCAATCTCCTCAGGATTAGCAACTTTTTCGAACCAGATTCCTCCAGTCTTTTGAGAGATATTTTTCAAAGACATAGGTATATTCATCCCGACAGCAATACAGAATATTGTAATATTGTTTTCTTTTGCTTTTTGGATGATTTCAGCTTCTTTAGTTTCTGTATTCGACACCCCGTCGGTAAGAAATACAATTATTCTTTTGGCTTTGCCTTTCTTAGCAAGACTAATGTTGCCCGTCAGTTCATTCAGAAAAGCTTCGTTATAATCAGTTCCGCCTCTTGGTCTAAAATTATCAATTGTTTTTAAAAGCAAATCTTTATCAGTTGTAAAATCCAGAGATATAAAGCTATATTGATTAAAAACAGTTATACCACATTCAGATTTGCCCAAAGGCATCGTATTAACCCATATTCTTCCGGCAGCTTTCACCAATTCGATATTTGGTGCTCCGGAATTCATTGAACCAGATATATCAAATGTCAAAACCGATGAGATTGCAATTGGTTCATTATCTGACGGACAATCAAGAGATAAGATTTTTCTCTTTTTTCCATTTTCATAAACAGAAATATCACCAGCATTCAATCCCTTGATGAGCTTTCCTGATTTGTCAGAAACAAAGATATCCGCCGAGACTACAGGAAACTTGTCTTTATCAATCCTGAACAAACTCAATTTCTGAGCATCTGCGATGCTGAGATTAAATATAAATATTATTAAAATCCATATTCTTTTCATAGTAATATTATTATCGTCATTAATGTTTCTTTTTAAAACTTGATTTACCTCATAAAGAAGCTTATGAATATAGACTATTTAATTCATAATAATTAATTTTTAATAAAATTAAATCGAAAATTTTAACTTTGAAAGAATTATAAAATTAAATTTAATAAAACTGATTTATTTTACGGAATTATGAAGAAGAAAAAACAAGCCCTTGATGAAAGCAAAATATCAAAATTTGCTATTCTCGCTTTGATTGTAGTGCCTTTAATTGTTTATTTTCAGTCAAGTAATTTCAGTTTCGTTTGGGATGATTTACCTTTATACATAAATAATAATCACTTCCCAACCGGAAATCCTTTTCATAATATTTTCTCATTCTTCATTCCGAAAAGCAACGAAATGTATATCCCAATAACATACTTTTTTTGGGCAATACTATCTTTTCTTTCCGGCTCTGACTTCAATCCTGTATTGTTTCATCTTTTTAACATTATTATTCATATACTCAACGGATTAATAATTTTTTATATATTAAAATTTATATTCAAAGATAATTTGCTCTCACTTTTTGGTACATTGCTTTTTTCTTTACACCCAATTCAGGTTGAAGCAGTTGCTTGGGCATCGGAACTGAGAGGTTTGCTCAGTGGTATGTTCGGTTTTCTCGCAATATATTTTTATTTAAGCTATTATCAAAATCTAATTAATACGGAACAAATTCAAAAAAATCAAAAGACCGACACAAACGATAAATTCACTCCCAAAATAAAATTCCTCATTTTAGCAGGTGTTTCTTTGATTTTCTCTGTTCTTTCCAAGCCGTCTGGGGTGGTCTTTCCACTGATAATTTTTCTTCTGGATATGATGCTAATCAGAGATAATATTATTTCGACATTCAAAAGAACTTGGTTTTATATAATTCTCATTATTCCAGTATTTATTTTGACTTTGTTTTCGGAAACAGAATCTAAAACTGATTTAAGCGTTAATATCTTTCTCAGACCTTTGATATTTCTTGATTCAATCGGCTTTTATATTAAACAAATTATTTATCCACTTGACCTTGCAGCAAATTATGGAAGAACACCCCCCTTTGTTCTGCAAAATACTCTAAGTTTAATTATTCACATAATCCTTGCCATATCATTATTTCTGATTTTCCTGTTTAAGAAAAATAAAAGATTGCTTTTTGGATACTTAATTTTTATTGCTGGTTTTCTTCCTGTTTCGGGTCTTGTTACATTTTATTATCAGTTATTTTCGACAGTAGCTGATAGATATTTATATTTTTCTATGTTTGGGGCTTCAATAATTTTCGTTGGTTTAATTTCTGAGATAAAAAAACAAAATACCAGAAATATTTTTTCAGCGACTTATCTGTTTGTGTTAACAATTGTTACTTTTTCACAGCTTCCTGTCTGGAAAAATGAAATTAGTCTCTGGAACAATACTATAAAGAAATATCCTGAAGTATCTGCCTATTCTTATTTTGCACGAGGAAGTGCATATATGGAAGCAGGCAAAAATCAGGAAGCTATTCTCGATTTTAGTGCTGCTATCAAACTTGATTCTACTCTTGAATTAGCTTATTATAACAGGGGAAATATATATTTTGATAATGGAAATTTTGCAGCAGCAATCTCAGACTATACAACAACCTTAAAATTAAACCCAAAAAATCTAAACGCATTAATTAACAGAGGGCTTTCCTACTCAGATATCAATATGTTTGACAAAGCAATCTCCGATTTTTCTCTTGCTCTTGATATTGATTCCACCAAATCAGACGTCTATGTTAATCGTGGGATTGCTTACGCAAACCTTGGAAATCTGGAATCAGCCATCAAGGATTTTCAAAATGCTTTGAAAATAAATCCGGATGATGAGTTTGCAAAAGAAAATTTAAAAATGGCTTTAGAATCAAAGAATAAGTGAGAAATGGAATCAACACCTAAATCATTAAGATTACAAATCGGTATTTTTGGTAGGACTAACGTCGGAAAGTCAAGTTTTCTGAATATGATAACCGGCCAGGAAGTTGCGGTTACTTCCCCATTACCCGGCACAACAACAGATGTAGTAGAAAAAGTTATGGAACTACTCCCTGTCGGTCCTGTTGTTTTTCTGGATACTGCTGGTTTTGATGATGTTACTGAGTTATCCGAAAAACGACTTACTAAAACAATAAAAATTCTCGACAGAGCCGATATTGCCATTCTCATCGTTGAGCCTAATATCTGGACTGACTTCGAGAATCAAATAATTGAAAAACTTAACGAAAAAAATATCAATTTTTTTGTGGCTGTTAATAAAATAGACGAGACTGAGCCAACTGATTCATTTTTAACTATGCTTGGCAACAAAGTAAGTCAATTTGTGCTTTGTTCCAGCACAGATAAAACTCAAAGAGAAAATTATGTTAATCAGATAAAAAGCAGAATTCTGAATATATTACCCGAAGATTATAATCTTCAGGTTCCATTGCTTAGCGATTTGATAAGCAAAAATGATGTGATAATCCTGATTGTTCCGATTGATTCACAAGCACCAAAAGGAAGATTAATTTTACCGCAGGTTCAATCAATAAGAGATATTCTGGACAATAATGCCATATCTATTGTCGTTCAGGATACTGAATACTCATCAGCCCTGAAAATTCTGAAAGATAAACCAGCACTTGTAGTCTGCGATTCTCAGGTTGTACATAAGATGGTTGCGGAAACACCATCGGATGTGAAATGCACTACATTTTCGATATTATTTTCCCGTTTCAAAGGCGATTTGAACGAAGAGGTAAGAGGAGCCGCAATACTCAAAAAGCTAAAACCCGGGGACAGAATACTTATTGCTGAAGCCTGCACTCACCACCCTCTCGAAGATGATATCGGCAGGATAAAAATTCCCCGATGGCTAAGAAATTATATTGGCGGCGATGTGCAGATTGAATATTCAACCGGAAGGGACTTTCCGAATAATTTGAATGACTATAAAGTAATAATTCATTGCGGAAGTTGTATGCTAACAAGAAGGGAAAAATTAATGAGAATCAGAAATGCAATTGCTTCTAATGTTCCGATTACAAATTATGGAATAACTATATCTATGGTTCAGGGGGTTCTCGAAAGGGTGTTATCACCTTTTGAGGATGCTCTGAAAATTTATATGGATGAATTATTTTCTTAGAATTAAATTATTTTCTTGTTTTATTGGTTTTATTTCCGTACTTTTGAATGTTATATATTTTTTGATTCAAATTTTCTAAGTAAACGGTTCTTTCCAAAAGCTTCGATATATCCAAATTATATAACAAATTTTTTAATTTTTTTTTAGGAGTATTTTTTGAATATTTATGTAGGAAACCTTCCGTTTTCAGCAACGGAAGATGATTTGAAGGAAGTATTTTCTTCATTTGGAACGGTTGTTTCAGCTAAAGTTATAATGGACCGTGAAACCGGACGGTCAAGAGGTTTCGGTTTCGTCGAATTGGGCGATAATTCTGCAAGAAAAGCCATCAGTGAATTAAACGGAGCCGAATACGACGGTAAAGTACTTACCGTTAATGAAGCACGAGAAAAAAAACCGAATGGTAGATTCAATAGAGGCGGCCACAGGGCTTGGTAATTTAATTATATAAAAAATCAGTTATAAACTGAGTGATTTATTTTCCAGGATTCATTCCTTGGTTTAATTCACTCAGTTTTTTTTTAACCAAACCATAAACTTAATCATGCATTGGCAAAGTTTTCATTTCTGGTTTGTCTTTGTTTGAAATATCAAATACTAATGATAACTGAAGATAGCTATGTCCTTTGGGGTCTGATAGCTTGTAATCATATTGGTAGATATAACCAAGTTGAAAAGTAAGGAAATCGAATTTATATCCTAATCCTGCAAAAATTCTGTTCCGCTCAAAATAGGGCGGTAAATTTGTAAAAAACACCTCTTCGAATATTGCTGAATAAATTGTATTATCAATTAATTGATCATTATTAAACGGTATAACAAAAAGCAAACGATATCTGTATCGGTTTTTATAACCGTTGGAAGTAAATCTCTGCTCTATTCTATACCTGTGTTCAAAATTAAATCTGTCAAGATATTGCTT
>Ga0129299_1002874_pt1 | contig 11353 bp, 9 predicted proteins | sample ConPoolayeCmetaG_FD_94477 | JGI IMG/M metagenome (GOLD analysis project Ga0129299, IMG submission 94477) | Hot spring microbial mat communities from California, USA to study Microbial Dark Matter (Phase II) - Cone Pool mat layer C metaG ... | reverse complement strand
GCGATCAGCAGCCTCTTGCGGCGGCCGGCGGCGGCAAGAACGGCCATGTCGATCGGCAAGCCCTCCAGCCGCTTGCGCAGTCGGGCCTCAACATCGGCCTCGAACCCCTCCTCCAGCGGCAATTCACAAGCCTTTCCGGGGGCGAGCCAGCGCGGCGTGCCTGCAACGCCGGGCCATTCGATCATCTCCCGCACAAACTCCGGCAAGTCCGCGATTGACCTGCCACCGGCGATCAGAAGTAAGATGTGTTGCATCAGGGGAAAGACCGGATTGAAACCATGCAGGATCAGGCACTCGATGCGGTGCTTATCGCAGGTCCAACCGCGAGCGGCAAGTCCGCAGTGGCGCTGCATGTCGCCGAAACCTGCAACGGCGTCATCATCAACGCCGACGCGATGCAGGTTTACGAGGAGATGAGGGTGTTGACGGCGCGGCCGAGCGCGGCCGACGAGGCGCGTGCACCGCACCGGCTTTACGGCCACGTGTCCGCGCGCGAAGCCTATTCCGTGGCCCGCTGGCTGGAGGATGCGGCGGGCGCTTTGGCTGAAGCGCGCCGTATGGGGCGGTTGCCCGTAATCGTCGGCGGCACGGGGCTCTATTTCAAGGCGCTCCTGGAGGGGCTTTCGCCCATCCCTCCCATCCCCGGTTCCATCCGCGACCACTGGCGGGAGGAGGCCGCCCGCCGCGGCGCGCCGGCCCTTCACGAGCTGCTGCGCGAGCGCGACCCACAAACAGCAGCCCGCCTGCACCCGACCGATACGCAGCGCCTTGTGCGCGCGCTCGAGGTTCTGGAGGCGACCGGCCGCCCCCTTGCCGAATGGCAGGCGCTGCCCGGCGCGCCGCTTATCAGCCGCGAGCGGACCGTTTGCCTGGTGCTCGCCCCGGGAAGGGAGGATCTCTACCGGCGCTGCGACGCCCGCTTCGAGGCGATGATCGCCGGCGGCGGGCTCGAGGAGGCTGCCCGGATGCGGGCCCTGGGCCTTGCCCCCACCCTGCCGGCGATGCGAACCATCGGATTGCGCGCGCTCATGGCGGCCCTGGCGGGCGAGCTGCCGCTCGAACAGGCGCGGCAGCAGGCGCAAATGGAGACGCGGCGCTATGTGAAACGGCAGCTAACCTGGATAAGAAAAAATATGATTTCGTGGAAAATTGTTCAAACGAAACAAATGGAAAGAACAAAACATGAAATATCACTTATGATTATGTCCTCTCTTGACCAGCCCATTCCGGCGGCATAAGACGGCATAGTATTTTTGCGGCTGGCCGCAATCATCGAGGGGAGACAGTCATGGCGCGTTTGATGACGGGTGCGGAAATCGTCCTGCAGGCCTTGGTGGACCAGGGCGTGGAACACATTTTCGGATATCCCGGCGGCGCCGTATTGCCGATCTATGACGAATTGCACAAGCAGGATAAGATCGAGCACATCCTCGTTCGCCACGAACAAGGCGCAGGACATGCCGCCGAGGGCTACGCGCGTTCCACCGGCAAGGTCGGGGTGGTGCTGGTCACGTCGGGGCCCGGCGCGACGAACACGGTCACGCCGCTCACCGACGCGCTGATGGACTCCATCCCCCTCGTGTGCATCACCGGGCAGGTGGCCACCCATCTCATCGGCAACGACGCCTTCCAGGAGTGCGACACGGTGGGGATCACGAGGCCCTGCACCAAGCACAACTACCTGGTCCGTGACGTGAAAGATCTGGCGCGTGTGCTGCACGAGGCGTTCTACGTGGCGCGCAGCGGCCGCCCCGGCCCCGTCGTCGTCGATATCCCGAAGGATGTCCAACTGGCCAGAGGGCCTTATGTCGGCCCCTCCAAGGTGGTGCACAAGACCTACAAGCCGCAGCTCAAGGGCAACAGCGCAGCCATTCGCGAGGCGATCGACCTCATCGCCTCGGCCAAGCGCCCGATCTTCTATACCGGCGGCGGGGTGATCAACTCCGGCCCGAACGCCTCGAAACTGCTGCGCGAATTCGTGCGGCTCACCGGCTATCCCATCACCTCGACGCTGATGGGGCTCGGCGCCTATCCGGCCTCCGATCCGCAGTGGCTCGGCATGCTCGGCATGCACGGCACCTACGAGGCCAACCTCGCCATGCATGGCTGCGACGTGATGATCAACATCGGCGCCCGTTTCGATGACCGCATCACCGGCCGGCTCGACGCCTTCTCGCCCAATTCGAGGAAGATCCACGTCGATATCGACCCTTCCTCGATCAACAAGAATATCAAAGTCGATGTGCCCATCATCGGTGATTGCGCCTACGTCCTGGAAGAGATGCTGCGCGTGTGGCGCTCGCTCTCACCCCAGATCGACAAGCGCGCGCTCAAAAGCTGGTGGAGCCAGATCAACGAGTGGCGCGCGCGCGACTGCCTGAAATACAAGCAGCGCAAGGATGTCATCATGCCGCAATATGCCATCCAGCGGCTTTTCGATCTCACCAAAGGGCGCGACGTCTATGTGACAACCGAAGTCGGCCAGCACCAGATGTGGGCGGCCCAGTTCTTCCACTTCGAGGAGCCCAACCGCTGGATGACGTCCGGCGGGCTCGGCACCATGGGCTACGGCCTGCCCGCGGCTGTGGGGGTGCAGATCGCCCATCCCGAAGCTCTCGTGATCGACATTGCGGGCGAGGCGTCCGTGCTCATGACGATGCAGGAGATGTCGACGGCCGTGCAATACAAGCTGCCGATCAAGATCTTCATCCTCAACAACGAATATATGGGCATGGTCCGGCAATGGCAGCAGCTCATCCACGGCGGGCGTTATTCGCACTCCTACTCCGAAGCCTTGCCGGACTTCGTCAAGCTGGCCGAGGCATATGGCTGCGTCGGCCTTCGCGCAGAGACGCCGGACGAGCTTGACGACGCCATCACCGAGATGCTGAACGTCAACCGGCCGGTGATCTTCGACTGCCGCGTGTCGAAGCTGGCCAACTGCTTCCCCATGATCCCGTCGGGGCGCGCGCATAACGAAATCCTGCTCGGCGACGAGGCGGAAGAGGACGCCATCGAGAACGCGATCTCCGAAGAAGGCAAGGTCATGGTGTAGGCCGGGCGAAAGCGACGTCCCGGTAGGACCACGGCCTGCGCCGGGACGGCCCGACCGCTTTCACAGAGCCCTCCATCGTTCTCAAACCACGACAACTGATGCCAGCGTAAAGTCATAATCGGACCATCCGCCATGACCGCACCAGTCGAAATCCGCGAGCAGCACACGCTTTCCGTTCTCGTCGATAACGAGCCCGGAGTCCTTGCCCGCGTCATCGGGCTGTTCTCGGGGCGCGGCTATAACATCGACTCGCTCACCGTGTCGGAGACGATGCACGAACGCCATCTCTCGCGCATCACCATTGTCACCACGGGCTCACCCATGGTGATCGAGCAGATCCGCAATCAGCTCGACCGCCTGGTGCCGGTTCACAGCGTCACCGATCTGACCTTGCTCGGCAACCCGATCTCGCGCGAGCTGGCGCTTGTGAAGGTGGTGGGCAAGGGCGAGAAACGGGTCGAGGCGCTGCGGCTTGCGGAAGCCTTCCGCGCGCAGGTGGTGGACGCAACGACAGAGCATTTCGTATTCGAGATCACTGGCCGGGTGTCGAAGATCGAAACATTCATCTCGCTCATGCAGCAACTCGGTCTGGTCGAAGTGGCGCGCACCGGTATCGCCGCCATCAGCCGCGGCCCCGACCCGATGTGATCGCCGGCCCGGCCGCCCTTTGCCCATGCCGCGCGGGTGGGCATCTCCCCAAGCCGAGCTTGAGGCCGCAGCTTCTTTCACCGGATTAACTTGCGGTCCGTCCATGATTTTCCTAAACAGCAACAGAAAACAAGACCGAAGCGAGGGACGAGCATGCGTGTGTATTACGATCGCGACGCCGACATCAATCTCATCAAGGGCAAGAAGGTGGCTGTCATCGGCTATGGCAGCCAGGGGCACGCCCACGCGCTCAACCTGCGCGACTCAGGGGTAGCCAATGTTGTGGTGGCCTTACGCGAAGGCTCGGCGAGCGCCAAGAAGGCCTCCGGCGAAGCTCTCACGGTGATGGGCGTAAGCGATGCCGCGAAATGGGCAGACGTGATGATGATGCTGACGCCGGACGAACTGCAAGCCGGCATCTATGAAGATCATCTCAAAGCCAACATGCGCGAAGGGGCAGCGCTTTTTTTCGCTCACGGCCTCAACATCCATTTCAATCTCATCACGCCGCGCCCTGACCTGGATGTGGCGATGGTTGCGCCAAAAGGTCCCGGCCACACGGTTCGCAGCGAATACATGCGCGGCGCGGGCGTGCCCTGCCTCATCGCGGTTGCGAAAAACGCCAGCGGCAACGCGCACGAACTGGCGCTATCCTACGCCAGCGCCATCGGCGGCGGGCGCGCCGGCATCATCGAGACGACGTTCAAGGAGGAAGTCGAGACCGACCTGTTCGGCGAGCAGTCCGTGCTGTGCGGCGGCCTCGTGGAATTGATGCGGGCCGGCTTCGAAACGCTGGTGGAAGCCGGCTATTCCCCCGAAATGGCCTATTTCGAATGCGTGCACGAGGTGAAGCTAATCGTCGATCTCATTTATGAGGGCGGTATCGCGAACATGAACTATTCGGTGTCGAACACGGCGGAATATGGCGAATATGTCTCCGGCCCGCGCGTCATCACGGCAGAAACGAAGGTGCGCATGAAGGAGATTCTTGCCGACATCCAGTCCGGCCGGTTCGTGCGCGAGTGGATGCTGGAGAATAAGGTGAACCAGACGAGCTTTAAGGCCATGCGCGCCAGGTCCGAGGCCGATCCGATCGAGGAGGTGGGCAGGCGGCTGCGCGCGATGATGCCATGGATCGCCGAGCGCGCCCTGGTTGACAGGACACGGAACTAGCCGCGACAGTGAAGCCCGGAATCAGGCTCCGCGCGGGTGGAGCCAAGGGGTGGGGGGAAAGGCTCCAAACTCGCCGGCGTAAAGCATGCAACCGCAGCGCCGGATGCGACGCGGCGGGTGAAGCTGCTAGAGTTTCGCGCGGCGTTTCTCGAACGCCACGATCCGGGATGGCTCCATCAGAGTTTCGGCAACGCTATCCGCGTCAATGCCGGACATCGCGTCGCCTGCAGCCTCGTGCAGCCCCATGATCTCCTCCGGCAGCGGCTTGGAAGCGAGCCACATATGCGAGAACGCCAGTTCGGCGAGCCGCACCGAGCCGATCGAGTTCTCCTCGAACAGGTCAAGGGCATTGCGCTTGTCCTCCGACCGGCGCATGCAATCGCCCGTCCAGCACATGCGCAGGCCGAGGGTGAGCTGCTCATGCGCATCGAGAAGGGCGGGGTTGTGCGCCCAGCGCAGCGACGCGGCGATCCGCCCGATGCCATTGAGGCGCTGCAGCGTGGCGAAGAGCGCGCTCATCGGCTCGGCGGGGCCCAGCCTGGCGAAAATCGCCTGCACCGTGACGCCGTGTTTCGCCAGCTCTTCGGTGTGGGCGACCAGCATGCGGCAAGCAGGCGAGAGCACCGAGCGCGCGATGATGGTGACGTGGCTGTCGCGCAGGCTGCCGCCAGCCTCAAGCCTGGCGCAATATGTTTCATAAATCGCCTTGAAGCGATCCATCTGCTCGTCGAGCGCAAGGTGCTTTTTGGGGAAACCCGTGAGAAAGCTCATGTCCGTTGTCCTTAACCGGATGAGACCCGGGCCTATCTGTTAAGGCTCCGCTGAGGCAGCACACTACATGAGCTAAGGTTAAGGAAGGATTGACCGGTCAGCTCCCAATAATAGGAATGAATAATGCAATTCAGCCAACAACAATCTGAAACATAATTGCCACGGCGGATAGCGTCGGGACGGCAAGGTCTCACGAACGACCGCGGGCGGATCGGAGCGTCTCATGCCGATCGCCTGCACCATGATGGTCAATGTCGCAACAGCATACGCTTGGGGCAGCCCTGGAACGGCGGAGATCGCTCTCAAGCGTCAGATTTCTTCGATTTGCCGTTCAAGATCGGGCTGAAGCTGTCGCGCTCCTTTGGATTTTCCTGGTTGATCTCTGGATCGGTGGCCCCAGGCTCGCGCTTTTCGCTCTGCTTGTCGCTTGGGATGAGGCCGAACGGTTTGCGTGTCCCGATCTGCTTGGGTTGATCCGGTGCCTTTTCCTCTCCGCCTGCCTTCGGCGCATCGAGCGTGCCCCGGTCGATCGGCCCATCTCCACGACCCAGCAGACTCTTGAGTTTGTCGCTCCTGACCCTCTCCTTGTATTTCTCGCGCGCCATCTGCTGCTTGTGCGCGCTCACCACCGAGCGGGTGACGATGTCGGCCCACGCCCCGTCGCGGAATTTGTAGACACGGAACGTCTCGGCGTCGGCGAACTGGCTCTCCTGATTCTCCAGCTCCTTCTGCACGGTCTTGTCGTCGAGCGAGTAATCGAGCTTGACGAACCCCTCGCCCTCGAGTGCCACGAACACATTCGCAATATAGCGCGACATGGCGTGATGCAGCGGCTGTCCCGTGGTGGCGGAATATTCGCGGCTGCCGTTCTGGTCGATGACGTAGTCCTTGAACTTGAGCGGAACCGCCGCGTAGTAATCCCCCTCATAGTCGAACACGACATCCTGCACCGGCGCGAATTCCTCCAGCGCTTCCGGCTCGCGGCGGAACTGATCCTGGAAAACCTGATAGAATATCGTGAGGAACTTGTTCATCTGCCCCGTTTCGGCGGCCTTGACGCGGCCGAACAGGCGATCGAACGGACCACGCAAGGGCCGGTTCATCGAGACGAGCAGGATGCAGAAATCGACGAAGATGGCGATGGCGAGGGGGATGTAGTCGCGCTTGCCCAGGCCGGACTGGTCGGCCGACAGCGCACTGCCGCCGGCCTCGGCCGAAGCGGTTGCGGCCTCGCGCTGGCTGGCGCGAACCTCCTCCGGCGTGGGCGGCCGCTGCAGGCTGAGCACGCCGAAAATGCTCGTGGTGAGCCGGCGGAACGCTTCGATCACGGCCTCCGACCCCTCGACCGCAAGGATCTCCGGTGTTTCGAGAACGGGCAGGTTGTCGATGGCGCGCACCGCGCCGTTCAGCGCCGTCTGGATTTGCGGATCAGGGCAGGTGAAGGTGCCGCCGCGGTCATTCGGGAAGTTGACCTGCGCTGCGCGCGTGGCGAGTTCGTCGCGGATCTGGAGCAGCTGCGGATCGCTCCGCAGGGCGTTGAAGCGCGTGGCGGCAAGCCCGAGCTTGCGATTCAGTTCGCGCAGGTAAGCATTGCGGGTCTTCGTGACCGGGTCGATCGTCGAGGGGTCGTTGGCGAGAACCTTGACGAGATCGTCGTTGATCGTGGCGATATCCGCTTTCACCATCGCGACGCGATCGCCCACATAGGTGTTGGCAAACGAGAAGCGCTGGGCGTCAGCGTCGCGCAGACGGCGGCGCGGCCCATCGCCGGGCGGGCTGTTGGGGCAGGTTCCGCCTTCGGTGCGCTCCTTCTCGGCTTTCTCCATGGATGTTGTTGCGAGCGTTGCAAAGGTGGACTGCAACTGTTCCAGACGGCTCTGCCCCAATTGCAAGGCGGCCTGAACTTGCGCGATCGAGGCTTCGGCGGAGGCGGTCGTCTGGGTGCGGGCCTCCAGGAATTTCCAATAGAAACCGAAGCCGAAACCGACGGAAATCACGCTCAGCAGCAGATATCCGATGAAGAACATCACCGCGAGCGGGATGGCCGTCTTGCGGAATTCGCCAAATTCACGGAAATAGAAGCCACGCGAAAAGAGCGAATCAAGAACATAAAGTATCATCAACTGCAGAACAGCTACGGCAAAACCGATGGCAACCATGGCAAGCGTGCCGATTTCGCCGGTGTTCGCCTTGATAAGCTCAAGCATTCCTGTGTAGGTTGAAATCCATGACAGGACGGTTAGGCCGATGATCAGCAGAATTGAAATCAGAGAACTTTTTTGCTCGCCGTAGCTGGCAGAAATGGTGTGAAATTCTGTCTTGGTTTCTTTACTTGCCACACGCAATACTCCAAAAACCAAAGTGTAATATAACACTTGCCTCAGATTGAATTGCTGGATAGGGCGTGAAACGATGAGTTTTCAGTCAACATCCCAAGCACCACCCCACGCGGCCCTATCCGTCAACACGTGTATAGTATGCGCATCCCGACCCGTAAACTTTAATCAATTTCGGGCGGTAGCAGGGCACCACAGGCATGCACCCGCTATGCCCTCCTCCCGGCTTACAGGCCGAATTCTGAAAACGGCATGAACGGAAGCATGTCGCCCCGCCGGACCTCTTCCACGTCCTCGGCCATGTCGATGAGGCCGTCGGCGTCGCGCAGCGACGAGATCAGGCCGGAGCCGTCCCTTTCATATTTGCGAACCATCAGCACGCCGCCTTCTGCAACATGGGTGCGGGCGCGCCAGAATTCGCGCCGGCCCGTCTTGCGCGCCGTGATTTCGAAATCGGCCGGCAGGGGAAAGCGCCGCGGCTCCGGCCAGTCCGCACCGGCGAGCGCCATCAGCACCGGACGTGCATAGATCAGGAAACACACAAAGGCCGCAACCGGGTTGCCGGGCAGCACCAGCACGGCGCAATCGCCGATCTGCCCGAAGGCCATGGGGCGGCCCGGCTTGATCGCCAGCTGCCACAGATGCAGCGACCCGAGCGAGCGCACGGCAAGCGCGAGGTGATCTTCCTCGCCGCGGCTGGCGCCGCCTGTGGTGATGATCGCATCGTAGCTCGGGGCGACCTCGCTCAGCCTGGCGCTGACCGTCTCGGCGCGATCCGCTAGGATGCCGAGATCGTCGCAGCGAAAGCCGCTCGCCTGCCCGAGCGCCTTCAGCATCGGCGCGTTGGCATCGAACACCTTGCCCGCGCGAAAGGTCTCGCCGGGGCGGATGATCTCCTCTCCGCTCGAGAACACGCCGACCCGCAGCGGCGCATGGCAGGCAAGCGAGCCGAGCCCGCAAGCGGCCGCCGCGGCGATGTCCTGCGGGCGGAGCCGCAGCCCGCGCGCCAGCACGGTTTCGCCCGCCTTCATGTCCTCACCGGCAAGCCGCCGATTGGCGCCGCGCTTCAACCCGGCCGGGATCAGGGCTACCGTGTCCGCGCCGTCGCAGCGCGTCTCCACATCCTCCTGCATGGCGACCGTGTCCGCCCCCTGCGGCATCACTGCCCCAGTGAAGATCCGGGCTGTGCATCCCGGCGGTAGCCCATGCGGCCCTGCATCGCCCGCCGCGATGCGGGCGGCAACGCGCAATGCCGCGCCGCGTTCGGCATCATAATCGGCATGAGCAAAGGCATAGCCATCGACCGCGGCGTTGGTGTGGGCGGGCACGTCGCGCGGGGCCACCACCGGCTCGGCCAGAATGAGCCCGCAGGCCGCATCGAGCGGCACCGTTTCGATGCCCGTAACCGGGCGGACCCGGCTTCTCAGGATGGCGAGGGCCTCGCCGTGGCGCAGCCTTTGCCGGTCGTGCACGAAACAGTCGTTGGCAAGAGCAGGCTTCATGCCGATTGTCTCCGGGGCGCGAGGCGGAGATGACGGGCAATGAAATCGGCGATGCCGGGCACGTCGTTGAGGTCGAACACCGGCAGCCCGTTCGTCTCGCCGAGGGGGTGATCCGAAGCGATGGCGACGATGCCGGGAAAGTCCGGCGCGATCGGGTCGAGGCGGCGCGCGCCAAGCCGACGTAGTTCGATCTTCGGGTGCGGATTGGCCTTGAACCCCTCCACCAGCACCAGGTCCGACCCCTCCAGATGCTTCAGGATGGCGTCGAGATCGGGTTCCGGCTCGTTCCTCAGCTCCGTCATCAGCGCCCAGCGCCGCGCGCTTACCACCGCCACCTCGCGCGCCCCGGCGAGCCGGTATTTGTGGCTGTCGCGGCCTTCATGGTCGATGTCGAACTCGTGGTGCGCGTGCTTCACTGCCGCCACCCGGTAGCCGCGCGCCACGAACTCCGCAATGAGTGCTGCAACCAGCGTCGTCTTGCCGGAATTCTTCCAGCCGGTGACACCGAACACCGGGAGTGCGCCGCTCATGCTCCTGCCGCCATCCGATCAAGCATGGTTTCAGCCTCGCGCAATTCGTCCGGGGTATTGGCGTTGAAGAACGGGTCGATGCCGTCATTCGCCGCCGTTGTCGGCTTAAAATCGTGCTCGACGGTTCTGTGCCGCGAGGTCCAGTCGAGCACCTTGCGCACGCCGGCCTCGAGCGAGCCTTGCAGATCCTCGGCCAGTGCCACGGGCCACAGCCCGAACACGGGGTGCACCTGGCCGCTGGATGCCGCCAGCACGATGGTGTCGGTGCGCCTGCCTCCCGCTTCCATCAGCGCGGAAACAAAATTATGAGGGAAGAAAGGGGTGTCACAGGCGGCAGTTGCGATGAAGCGCGCGGCGGGGCGCATGGCCCGCGTCCACACCATGCCGGCGAGCACGCCCGCCAGAGGGCCCGAAAAATCCGCCACCCTATCGGCAACGACGGGCAGCCCATAGCGGTCGAAGCGGCGGGGATCACCATTGGCGTTGATGATCACCGTGCCGACCTGCGGGCGCAACCGTTCGATGACATAGCCCATCAGCGTCGTTCGCCCGAACGGCAGCAGCCCCTTGTCGCCGCCGCCCATACGCCGCGATTGCCCGCCCGCCAGCAGCACGCCGACCACATCCGCTTCTGCGCTCACGGCTCAAACCTCGTCATCGTGGCCGCTGCCCTTGCGGCGATGGCGCGCATGCTCTTCCTCCACCTGCTCCGGGTCGAGATCGTAGATGACCCGGTCGAAGCCGGAGAGCACGACGAAGCGCTTGCCGCGCATGCGTCCGATCAGCGTCAGCCCGGCCTTGCGCGCCAGGTCCACCCCCCAGGCGGTAAAGCCCGAGCGGGAGGCGAGCACGGGAATGCCCATCTTCACCGTCTTGATCACCATTTCGCTCGTCAGCCGGCCGGTCGTGTAGAAAATCTTGGTCTCCGGCGTAATGCCGTTCAGCGCCATGTAGCCGGCGATCTTGTCGACCGCGTTGTGCCTGCCCACGTCCTCCATGTAGATGAGCGGGCGGTCCGCCTCGCACAGCACGCAGCCATGGATCGCCCCTGCCTTGAGATAAAGGCTCGGCGCGGTGTTGATCTTCTTCTGCAGGGCATAAAGCCAAGAGGAGCGCACCTGCGCCGCGGGGTTGAGGCGGACGCTCTCGAACTCCTCCATCAGGTCGCCGAACACGGTTCCCTGCGCGCAGCCGGAAGTGTGCGTTTTCTTGCGGAGCTTCTCCTCGAAATCGGTTGCGTGCGCGGTGCGCACGACAACGGTGTCGATGTCCGGATCGTAATCGATAGCGGTGATGCGGTCGTCGCGGCGGATCATGTTCTGATTGAGCAGATAGCCG
>Ga0129299_1002873_pt1 | contig 11354 bp, 6 predicted proteins | sample ConPoolayeCmetaG_FD_94477 | JGI IMG/M metagenome (GOLD analysis project Ga0129299, IMG submission 94477) | Hot spring microbial mat communities from California, USA to study Microbial Dark Matter (Phase II) - Cone Pool mat layer C metaG ... | reverse complement strand
GACGCTTTTGAAGGCGTTGGGGACGCGTTGCCGGAACCGCTGTCGGCTGAGGGGACAAGGGACTCCCACGACGGTCATCCAGATCACGGAGCCCACACCGCTCCAGACCCAAGCGCTGGCACTCCTGGGCCTGGGTCCCCCGGCCCGTTCCCAGTAGCCGGAAACACATTCTTGCCGTAAGCTACCCCGTACCAGAGGCTTAGCCGGATTTATCAATTGGAACTTCGGGTTAGCGAATCGGAAAGGAGTCCACGATGCTTCCTCTTCCATCGGCGGCGGAGCGGCTCGCGAAGCATCACAGCATTCCGGTCGATCGTCTCAGCACCTGAAGCTCGAATGTCCCCCTCATGGAAGGACCGGCTGGCCGGATTCCATGACATGGGTGCCTGGATTCCGCGCCAATACGACGATCTCGCCGGGGGTGCACCTGCGGATAAGGATGCGACCTGAGGCGAACGACCAATCGTCCGCTCCTTCGACGCGGGCGGGCCTGTCGGGGGCGAGAACCTCGATTTCCGCCGGTGACAAGAGCTGCAAGAGCTCCATGGTCAGGACCGGGTCGCGCTCTGAAGGCATGCGGATTCGCAGGAGGTTCACACCGCGCAGCCGATGCGGAATCGGGTACGGAACCCGCGCCAGCGGCGCAAGAAGCACCTCGGCGTGAGGGGACCACTTGTTCCGGAGCGGGCCGATTTCGAGCCGGCCATCACGGAACGCGGCAGGTGCGTTTCGCACCTGCCACAACAGATTCGTGTGCCGGATGAGCCAGGTCATGCGTCGATTGCCCTGCGCACGGGCCGTCACCACCTCGCGCGCCGCGGTGGGCGCCAGGATTTCCGTTTGCCAGGGGCGGTCAACGGCGAGGGGGCCTGTCGGCCCGAATCGCTGCCGCGCCAACTCGATCGCTGCATCGCGAGTCGGCCCGTCCGCATCGGCGAACGACAGTTCGAGGCGGCGTACCGTGACCGGTGCGGCCAGGTTCGAGAAGTCCGCCAGCACCATGAGCTGGACCTCTTCGTCGCACTCGGGATCGGCATAGAGGGTCCTGGATTCGGCGAGGGCAGGGATTTGCGCCTCCGTTTGCTGACGCTGTTGGCCCTCGGTGAGGGTCCAGAGGGGGCCGGGGAGCCTGGCGAGTTCGCGGCCGCTGCGGTCGTGTACCTGGAACGTCAGTTGCAGACGCTGGCCCCCGGGACCGGCCTCCAGCTCGACCGAGGCCCGGTAGGCGCGACCCGGGGGGCAGCGGTAGTAGTTCGCGCGACCGTGTCGCTGGTGCGGCACCGTCAGCGTCGTCACGGCGTTTGCGCGGGTCCGGGGCAGAATGCGGACCCCCGGGTTGGCCCATTCCCACAGGGCGTTCGGGCCGACCACCGACGATCCCATAAGCTGCCAATCCGGTTCCTGGCGTCTGCCGGCGCGGCGGGACATGAACATCGAAAAGCCGGGGTCGTCGTTGATAACCCCGCCGGCCGCTCCTGCAAGAAAGATTTCACGATGCGCCGCCGGACCCACATGGTGATGATAGACCGGTATTCGCTGGTCGTCTCGAGCGCCGCCGTATCCATAGCTGAAGCCCGCCGCGGCCTTGGGATTGAATGAGGACCTGGCCGCCAACCGGCCGGAAACGCCCTCGAGACCAAGCTCATCCAAGAACACGCCTCGCTCCGCGCTGAAGGACCGGACGGTTAGGCCATTCGACGCGACCTCGAAGTAAATGCCGCCAAGGCCATGGAATCCTTCCGGATTGTCCCGGCTGGGGTCAAATCCACCGATTCGGCCGTTTGAGACGAACAGCTTGCCGTACTTTTCGATGACCTGGTAGTTATGGTTGTGCCCGTGCATCCACGCCAGCACGTTGGGGTGACGTTGCAATAGCTCGAGAACCTGCCGGCTGTTGGCCAGACCCCGATAGCCTTCCTCGTACGGCGTGGTGGTGCCCTGTAGACTGTTGTGCGACAGGACGATGACGGTCCTGTCGGTGTTGACGGCTAGGTCGAGGGCCAGCCATTCCAGCGACTCCTTTGTGACGTAGATGGTGCGGACAAGTTCGGGCAGCGAGACGAAGTGTACCCCCTTGATGTCGAAGCTGTAGTAGGGTCGGCAGGAGAAGTTCGCCAAACGGGCGCAACGCCATTCGTGGTCCCCCTCGCCGGTTCCGGTGACCTCATGGTTGCCGGGCACGAGGTAAAAAGGGAGGCGGCCGCAACCGTTGGCAATGATTTTGGTCCACAGCAGTCGCGCCCGATCGCCGACCTCGCCTCGCAGGTTGCCGTGATGGATATCGCCGGTGTCGATAAAGAGATCGAGGTCGCTGAAGCGGGACAGGATTCGCCGCATCATCTCGCGTTGCTTTTCCGGGGAAGGTTGTCGCCTGTCCTGCCAGCCGAAGTGGGCGTCCGCGACGATGAAACCCTTGAGGCAGTCGGCCTGTTCCGGCCGGGTCGTGGCCTGGGCCGGGGCGGCGGATGTCTGCGCCATCCACCGTGCGCCAGCGACCTCAAGGACCGTTCTCGAAGTCTGTCGGAAGAATCTGCGCCGGCTGATCATGAATGTTCCGTCCTCCAACGTGCGAACCCGACGCCCGTCGTTGCCGGCGCACTGCCCGACGCCGGCGCTGTCGCTTGCGGCCCTCGAATACCAGCGGCTGAGACGTTTCCGAATAGGCCTAACGCAACCCTGTCGGCGCTATTGCCTGCGGTGTTCGAACACCAGCGGCTGGTAGGCCTCATAGCAGTAAAACCCGTGGCCGGGCGATTCAGGGATGGGCCTCAGCAGAAGCGGGTTCTCGTACGACCACGTGTAGTCGTAACGGAAGACCCCGAACGTCCAGCGCACTCCGTGCGCCGGCCGGGAGCCGTCGCTGAGGGCCGAAAAGGGGATGGCCATCTCGATCGTGTAACCCCGATCCGTATCACGTCCGTCGCCGTCGGTGGCGTCCCCCCGGGTCACGATCCTGGCGCCGGACGACTAGCCCTTGAACCGTCGGTAGCCGCCCGCGTCCCGACTGAGGTAGCGGACGTCGAAGAGGATACCGTTGAATCTAATACTCACTTCATGCCATTCGTACCCATCCCCGTTTTTTGAACCATGCCGGATTGTGGGCTTGGTCCAACCGACGGAATAACAGACCGGCGGTTGGCGCCGCTCGGTTCAGTTCTCCCCATTCCTCGGGCGGGGCATTGAACCAAGCGGAACTTTGGGTCCGCCGGTCCGAACGAGACCGTTTTCCTCCTCACGATTATGGGTCGTCACAGGTCGGATTTGACTTGCCCTGCAACGATATCGTACGTCCTTCCTGGAAGGGAAGATCGTGTCGTACGGTACGGGTATTGGCTGACCGCCAAAGGGGGGTTTTATGCGCGCGGATCTTTCTTTCGGTACTTCCTTGAAACTCTCGGCGTGGATTTGCGGGTGGGCCTTGCTCACACCCGTTCCGGCGTCACCGATCTGGTTCGACGAGACGAACGGCGGCAAAGGTTACGCGACGTTTCTGGGGATGGTCGAGGGGTACACCGAGTTCCTGGGCGAACCCACGGGGGTCATCACCTTCGATGACCTGACCCGCGGGACGAAACTCTCGAACCAGTACGCCACGTCCTTCGGTGTGACGTTTCTGAATACGGCCAACGGCCCGAACGCCAAGTACTCCGGCGTGGATACGGAAGGGGGATACATCGTCGAGAACCTCACCGGATACGACGGCACCTACATGCCGGACGGCAACAAGGTCTACGTTAAGTTCGACAACAACCGGACTGCCACGCCGTTCACCATTCTGTTTGATGATCCCGTGGCCGGCGTCGGCGCATTCCTGGGTATGGGCGTGGAAGGAAAAGTCCACAACCTTCAAATATCGATCTACGACCCGGATGGGAATCTGCTTGGCCAACGAAAAGTCGAGTCGTGGCTCTGGGAGAACTTCCCGAAGCTGCAGAACTACGAAACGTTCTTCTCTGTCAGAACGGACAAGCCACTGATTGGTCGCGTGGAGATCCTGAACCTGGCCGATACGGACTACGCCAACGGCCTGGTGGTCGACAATCTCGCCTGGTCCTCGGGTGACCATGTGGCCCCGGAGCCTGCCACCGTCCTCCTCTCGATGATCGGGGCGTTGTATCTCTGGGGCAAACCGCGACGGAACATATAGCCTTCTCCCATCGGGGCGAAGGCAGGGCAGAAAGATTCCTGCGGACGGACGGCACCATCTTCATCTTCGATCTCACCGAGGCCAAAGTCGATTTCCAATGTGACCGATAAAGTCAGTGATGGTCCAACTACGAAGGGATATCGGTGCGCGCGTTCGCGGGTTCCTCCGCGGAGTCGGCATCTACCTGACCCCAGTTCGCTCGGTTCGCGAGCGCCGCATTCTCCTCTTGTTGGCGGGGGCCTGGGTCCTCAGCGGATTCGATCTGGGCTTCACCCTGGTCGCCCGAGCCATGGGGCTGCTGGAAGAGTTGAACCCCGTGGCCGGGTGGTTCATGCATAACGGCGGCGATTCCGCCGTTATTGTGTACAAGCTCGTCTTGATGGGTGTGGGCACGGCGATCCTCTGGCGGTTCCGCCGCTCCGTGCAGGCGGAGGTGTCCGCCTGGATCATCGTGGGCGCTTACGTCGCCTTGTCCTTCCGTTGGGACACGTACTACCGTGAGCACAGGATGCCCGATTCCTCGCCGGCGTCGTGGCCTGCTCCTGCCGTGGTGCGAAACAGGACGGGGACCCCTTCCCGGGAATCGCTCACCGCCTTCCGAGTGCACGCCTTTTCACCGGTCGATCTGAGCGACGCATCACCGGTAGCCAGTCGGTAGTGAATTCGATCGGACGTCCTTCTCGGGTTCTCCAGGGACACGTCACACAAACAGCAGTCGGGGTACCCGAACGAGACGTTCTGATCAGTTGATCATTGGCCTTCGGCCCATCCATAGAGGATGAAAATGACGGCGGCTCATAGCACGGCCATCTTGGCCGTGACCCCCCGTAGCATGGGCATCTTGCCCATGAACAACCACGGGCGAGACGCCCGTGCTACGGCGGATGTTCGGAGCGGGCGGAGAGCGGTTGCAAAAAGCCGTTCGCAAGGGCGTCCCGAATGAGAAGATGAGCCACCTGCCCCGGCTTGGCATCTTGTCGCCGTGGTGGGCATAATACGCACCGCGGTTGTGGCTATCACAGCGGTCAACTTCGGACATTCCGAGGGAGGCGGTCATGGATTCCATCCGTTCCCGGTCGTGCAAGTGTACGGGCGTTTCGCGCAGGGAGTTCCTCAAGTCCGGCGCGGCGGCGACGGCGCTGGCGGCGACCCCGGCAAGCCGCGGCGAGGTCGGCTACTTCCCGCCGGAGGCCAAGGTCCCACCACCCAAACCGTGGTGGGACCAACTGCTTCAGCGCGGCCAGCCCATCACCTACACCGGACCGGCGCTCCAGAAGGTCGCCTTTCCGCTCGGCGGCATCGGGACGGGAAGCCTCGCCCTGCATGGAACGGGTCGCCTCGTGGAGTGGCAGATCTTCAACCAGATCAATAAGGCCTCGCTCGTGGACGACAGTTTCTTTGCGATCCGCGTTCAGACGGCCGACGCCCGCGTCGTCGCGCGGGTATTGCAGGAGGGCGACCGAGGCGATCTACCCGGTGTGGAATCGGTCGAGTTTCTCGGCGAGTACCCCATCGCGCGGATTCGATTCGCCGACAAGGAACTGCCCGTCGAGGTGTCGCTGGAGGCCCTCAACCCGATGATCCCGCTGAACGAGAAGGATTCGGCGCTGCCCTGCGCGATCTTTCTTTACCGCGTTAAGAACCCCACACCGCAGCGGGTGCGGGTCCAACTCCTCGCCACGCTGCAAAACGCCGTGGGGCACTCCGGACACGCCGCGTCCAAGGGCGTGGCGCTCGACTCCTATGGCTTCAACGTGAACGAGCCGGTCCGCGACGAAACCTTCCGGGCCATCCGGATGTCGGCGATCGGATGCGACCCGCCGAAGGTCGATCCGCCCATCACGATCGTCCGCGACCACGAGATGATTTGGGCCGATCAGCGGTCCCCGATGAACGGCGTGCAGCTTTTGTCGGTCCAACACGCCGCCCAGCAGGTTACAAAGAGTGGCCACGCCGGTGCGGAGCGGCGCTGCTGGATGCTCACCGGACAGGACGGGGCGGCGCTCGTCCTGGACAACCAGAAGGCCATCGTCGCCGACGTCACGGCGGGCGCGGTGCTGGTCCTCGGCGGCGCGGTCCACCCGTGGTTACGGTCGATCGTTGACAGCCGTCAACTCGGCCAGACCGAACGGACCGAGACGGTCTTCGCCGATTTCGAGGGTCCAGACTACGGCCGATGGGTCGCGCAGGGACCGGCCGTCGGGCGACGACCCGCCAAGGGCAAGATCGGTGGGCAGCAACCGGTCAGCGGATGGCGAGGCAAGGGTTTCGTCAACACCTTCCTACCGGACGACGACACGCGCGGGACGCTGACCAGCCCGGAATTCACCGTTGAGCACCGGTACATCAACTTCCGGATCGGCGGGGGTCAGCATCCGGGCACGTGCTGCCTGAATCTCCTCGTTGACGGCAAGGTCGTCCTCAGCGAGACGGGGCATAACACCGAGCAGCTCGTTCAGAAATTCTGGGACGTGCAACCGTACATCGGCAAGAAAGCCCGACTTCAGATCGTCGACGACCAGACGGGCGGGTGGGGTCACATCCTCGTGGATGACATCCGGTTCGCCAACATGCCCCCGGACGTCTGGCCCAGGGATCACGCCGAGGCGATCGCCGCCCTGTTGCCGATCACGTTCAAGACGGTTCCATCCGCCAAAGCGGGCGCGACCGTCACGCTGCCCGGGTCCCAGGGGGCAAGCCACCTGGTCGCCACCGGGCACATCGCAGACATGGAGCTCCGAGCAGGTGCGGAGGTGCTGGCCAAGGCCGCCGATGGTCGCCCGTTGGTCGTTGCCCACCGATTCGAAAAAGGGCGGGTCGTGCTGCTCCTGGGGGACCCCGTGCGAGGTCGGGAGCGGACCTCGGTCCTGGAGCGCAATCGCCTGCTTGCGTTCGTCGCCAATCAGCTCGGCGGCAAGTTGGATGCGGTGGAGGGCATGCCCAAGACGCTGGACGGCTACGGAACGATGTGCCTGGCCAGCCCATACCCGAAACTCGCCCACCACCTTGCCTGGACCAGCCGCAGCCGGTTCTGGTCGGAATTCGTCAGCCGGGAGGTGTCGGACGACAAGGGCGAACCGACCCCACCCTCTCCGACCGGTCGGACGTACAACGCGGCGTTGGGCGCGAGCTTCGACTTGGAGCCGGGTCAGGACGTCACGGTGCCGTTCGTCATCGCCTGGCATTTCCCGAATCATTTCTGGGGCGAGGTGAACGTCGGCAACCGATACACGGCATGGTTTGGTGACGCCGCTGCCGTCGCGAAGTACGTGATCACCAACCTCGACCGGCTTGTCGCGGAGACGCGGCTCTACCGCGACACGCTCTACGACGGCACCCTGCCGCACTACGTCATCGACGCCCTTGGGTCGCAGGCGTCGATCATCCGCTCGCAGACGTGCTTCTGGTGCGCCGACGGGACCTTCGCCGCGTTCGAGGGGTGCGGCGGAAACAGCGGTTGCTGTCCGATGAACTGCAACCACGTGTGGAACTACGAACAGGCGCTGGCCAAGCTCTGGCCGAGCATCGAGCGCGACATGCGGATCACCGAGCTGGACTTCAGCCAATGGGACCACGGCGGGTGCGCCCATCGCGTGCGAATCCCCCGGCCGCCGACACCCGCCGGCGATTTCCCGGTGGCCGACGGGCAGTGCGGCGCCGTCCTCAAGGCCTATCGCGAGTACCTGCAAAGCCCCGATGAGGCGTTCACCAAACCGCGCTGGCCCCGAATCAAGAAGGCGATGGAGTACGCCATCAAGACCTGGGACAAGGACGAAGACGGCGTGATGGAGCAGCCGCAGTTCAACACGTACGACCGCGTGATCTACGGGCACAACACGTTCGTCACCTCGCTGTATCTGGCGGCGCTGCGCGCGGCGGAGGAGATGGCCAAGGCGTTCGGTGACGCCGAAGCCGCCGGGCGGTTCCGCGGCCTCTTCGAGAAGGGCAAGGCCAAGTGCGCCGCCGAGCTGTTCAACGGCGAGTACTACATTCAGAAGGCCGACAACATCAACCTGGGTTACGGCACGGGCGTCTGGGCGGACCAAGTCGTCGGGCAGTGGTGGGCGCACCTTCTGAACCTGGGCGAGATCCTCCCGTCGGATCAGGTCCGCTCGGCACTGAAGGCAATCTTCAAATACAACTGGTTGTGGACGCAGGTGGGGTTCCAGGGTACGCAACGATACCTCCAGTTCGCCGACGGAGACGACAAGGCGCTGTTGTGCGGTTCCTGGCCCAAGGGCGGTCGACCCGCCGACCCGATTCTCTACCGCGACGAAGCTTGGACCGGCGTGGAGTACCAGGTGGCGGCGCACAAGATCTGGGAGGGGCAACTCGACGAGGGGTTGGCCATCGTCAAGGGCGCCCGCGAGCGGTACAACGGGATCAAGCGGAACCCCTGGAACGAAATTGAGTGCGGCGACCACTATGCCCGCGCGATGAGCAGTTGGTCGCTGCTGCTGGCCGCTCAGGGGTACACCTACTGCGGTCCGACCCGCTCGCTCGGCTTCGATCCGAGGATCACGCCCGACGATCACAAGTCGTTCTTCACGTCGGCGGAGGCGTGGGGCAGCTTCAGCCAGAAGCGGGAAGGCAAGGCGCAGCGCAACGAGCTGGTCGTCCGCTACGGACAATTGCCGCTGAAGCAGCTTTCGCTTGGCCTGCCCGCTGCGGTCACGTCGGCCAAGGCGACGGTGAAGCTCAACGACAAGGCGCTGGAGGTCTCGTCCAAGCCGGTCGACGGCAGGCTGGTCCTCTCGCTCCCCGACGTCACGCTCCGCAAAGACCACACGCTGAGGGTCGAGGTGAACTGGGAGTAGCTCACGGATTCGCCGCCAGCCAGTCGCGGAGGTACTGTTTGGGATCGGGGGCCCGAGCGGAGGCGATGAAGACCTGAATGGCCGCTTGCAGATCCTGTCCCAGCTTGTCGTACACGGTTTGGAACAGGTCCAGATCGAGGTTGTATCGGCGCTGGATCATGACCAGCGCGTTGTCCATCGCAAGACCGGGAACGCCGGCGAAACGCTGAGGATCGTGGAACAGGGGCAGATAGTCGGTTAGGAACCGCTGTTTGAACTCGTCGAAGATCGGGTCGCGCAGGGCGATCTTCTGCTCGCTGGTCAGGTCGCTCCGGGTGTATAGCGCGTTGAGCGACTCGTACAAGTCGCTCCAAAACCGGTTGTAGAGGTCCGTATCGGCCCAGCGCTGCTCGGCGATCTGTCTGACCGGATGATCCGCCCCCAGTCGCCCTTCCAGATACTCCAGGGTGCCTGCCCTGCCGATGAAAGTCGCCACACTCTCATTGAACACGCTGTTTCCAATCAGATAGATCGTGTTGTGCGCCAGCTCATGGATAACCAGTTCGGCCAAGTCGACGGCGTCTCGATGCAAGGCCTCGCTGAACAGCGGATCGGCGAACCATCCCATCGTGCTGTATCCCTGCGGCGCGTACATGAACACGTCGTATCCGAGGTCTCGAAGCTGCTGGGCATAGGTGTCGGCCTGAGGCTTCTCGAAAAACCCGATGTACTCGATCTGCCCGACGATCGGAAACCACCACACGTACGGTTCGAAGCGATCTTTCCGGCACGCGGAGATGTTGTAGACGACCGGTTGACCCTGGCTGTCATAGAAGGTCGTGAAGGCCTGCCCGGCGTTCAACCCCAGGACGTTGACGGCGTAGTCTCGAACGTCCAGGACGTATCGAAGCGCCGCCTCGGTCTCGGGATCGAGGGTGTTGGAGTCCAGCACCTCCGTGATCGGCCGACTCCCGAGCAGGATACCCAATTCGCCCAAACCGACGGTGATCACATAGGGGACCCAGCAGCCGGTATTGACCGGCAACAGGATCGAGGCAATCGCGGATAGGACCCACGGAAAACGCCTGGCAAGCCGACGGCAAGAGTGGTCTGACAATGTCCGGCTCCTGGGTTTGCGGAGTGACCCTCGCCCTGACGAAACAGAAGACAGTCGGTCGTGAGGTCCAGTCCCGTTCACGGCCAACCGTCCTTGATCCATTCCCACCGTCAGCGAGCGCCGAACAGTGCGCCCCTTGCCCCTCGCCATGATCGAGACTCGACAAGACGGTCCTCACGGTGCGCCGACCGTCGAGCGTTTCTTAAGGATATGCCGGGTACCGGAACCGATTCAACCGGCACGCCCCACGGATACGGAAAAGGGGTCCGGCTTGTTTACGGCGGCTGAAATGCTGTCGACGCTCCACGGGCCCACGCCCGATCCTCGGTCCGTGCCACCGACGGGATACTAGGGATGCACCCTATTTGTTTTGACTTGGCATACCGTTTGTGGTACGGGTGCAGTATGCTCAGGGCTGCAAGAGTTGTCGTTCCGGGTTAACAGGGGACGTACCCTTATTATTGGGCGTGGTTCAAAAACGGGGACTCACCTCCGAGCCAGCCCTCGACTACGACCCAGAAAACGGGTTCCGGCGAGGTGCCTGTCCCCGTTTTTGAACCATGCCTCTATTATTGGTGCGCCATAAAGTGGGGTGTGTCCCTATTTCGCTGAGACTGGTCGGGCGCCTGCGGCTGTGGACCAGCCGGGGGCGTCCGCGGGGAGGCGACGCGTTTGTGGCCAGGTTGGAGGTCCTGATCGGGCGTCGGCTGCGCCCGCTGCCGCGCGGCCGCCCTCGCAAAGAGCCGCAAGAGAAACACCCCAACAGAGAGTGGGGTACGTCCCCAGCATTCAGCAATTACTCCCCATCACTCCTTGGGGGGGTAATCGGGAACAACGACGCGGGCGATCCGCGGCATGGGCACATGATACGCCCAGCCCGATCGTCGTCAACAAATCAGTATGGTGTCCCCCGATTTAGGGGAAAAGCCCAAGCCTCACTGGAGCGGCAATGCGCCCGCACCGGGGACATGATGGAAAGGCATGGCCGCATCGCGTGGCGCCCAGAGATCACATGATCAACGCCTTCACGATCGACGTCGAAAACTGGTTCAACATCCTCGACGTGCCCCGAGCACCGGGACCGCGGCAATGGGACGAGCTGGAGGATCGGGAGACGGTGCCGACGCGACGGTTGCTCGACCTGCTCGACCGACATGGGGTTCGCGCCACCTGCTTTGTCCTGGGATGGACGGCCGAACACCGTCCCGGCCTCTTGGAGGAGATCGTCCGGCGCGGGCATGAAGTGGCTTGCCACGGTTACGCGCACCGCCTGTTGTACGACATGACTCCGGAT
>Ga0129299_1002872_pt1 | contig 11356 bp, 11 predicted proteins | sample ConPoolayeCmetaG_FD_94477 | JGI IMG/M metagenome (GOLD analysis project Ga0129299, IMG submission 94477) | Hot spring microbial mat communities from California, USA to study Microbial Dark Matter (Phase II) - Cone Pool mat layer C metaG ... | reverse complement strand
GGTGTCATTGCGAGGAGCGTTTTTTGCGACGAAGCAATCTCCGCGTTACGATCTGCGGTGGGCAACGTTGGGGATTGCTTCGCAGAAATCGCTCGCAATGACAGAGCGGGCTGAACGGTTACTGTTCGTTAACGCGAAGATTGCCGCGTTTGCATCGCGCGTTAATCGGCGTATAATACCGGTGGTTGCTGGTTTGGTTGTCCGCGTACAGGTTTGCCTGACCTTCACCTGGCATACCCATTGGACGAAAGTATCCAACTTGAGGATAACAGATGAATCGCGTCATACAAGTTTCAGTAGATGAATTGGGGCGCATTGTTATCCCTGCTACTCTGCACGAGCAACTGCATTTGGCGCCAGGGATGACCTTAGTCGTCGAAAAAGGGGAGCAGGGGTGGCATGCGTCTACGGATTCAGTCCAAGCCCACTGTTCTTGCAGAGAAAGGGGGGCTTTTAGTTGCCAGGGTGACAGCCTTGAGCAACCTTGCGAATGTCACGCGTCATGAGCGTGACCGACGTATCTTTGACCTCTTACAGCGAACAGATTAACCTGTGGATGGGGTTGCCATCGCTCTACGCGGGAATGGGAGTGTGGTTGGGCGGCTGCGCCGCCCAACCACACTCTGTCTCCCATCTCCCCCTGCTCTCCCCGCCACGCGGGGAGAGCAGGGGGTAGGGGGATGAGAGGGGTTGTCCCGTAGGGGTGAAAGATTTTTCGCCCATACAAAGATGGTGCAACAACGAGCACGTAACCTTCCGATGGCAGAAAAGATTTGCACTTTGTATCACCTATCATTCGAGAGAAATCAATGTCAGGACCCATTTTTCCATTTACAGCAATCGTCAATCAAGATAAGATGAAGCGCGCGCTCGTGCTGAACGCGATCAATCCGCTCATCGGCGGGGTGTTGATTCGCGGCGAGCGCGGCACCGCGAAATCTACGGCGGTGCGCGCGCTGGCAGCGCTACTCCCCGAAATCAACGTCGTCGCCGATTGTCCCTTTAGTTGTAATCCGTACGAACCAGATCGTTTGTGCGATTTCTGCCGCGAGCGCGTCGCGCGCGGCGAAGAGTTGCCGGTCGCGCGCCGCAAAGTGCGCCTGGTGGATTTGCCGGTCAGCGCGACCGAAGACCGCGTTGTTGGTACGCTGGACATCGAGCAGGCAATCAAAAAAGGTGAAAAGCGTTTTGAGCCGGGCGTTCTCGCTGCCGCGAATCGGGGCATCTTGTACGTGGACGAGGTGAATCTCCTCGATGACCACGTGGTTGACCTGTTGCTCGATTCTGCCGCGATGGGGGTGAATGTCGTCGAGCGCGAGGGGATTTCGTTTCAACACCCCGCGCAATTCGTGCTGGTCGGCACGATGAACCCCGAAGAAGGCGAACTGCGCCCGCAACTTTTGGATCGCTTTGGCTTGTCCGTCGAAATCAAAGGGATTGCTGACGCGGACGCGCGCGTCGAGATTATCGAGCGCCGGCTGGCGTTTGAAACCGACCCGGTGGGATTTTGCCAGGAGTGGTGCACCGCGGAAGAAAAGTTATCGCGCGAAATCGAGATGGCGCGCAAGATGTTGCGCTCGGTCACACACACGCAAGCCGATTTGTATGCCATTGCTGAACTTTCGGCGGGCCTGGAAGTGGACGGGCATCGTTCCGATCTGGTGATTCTCAAAGCCGCGCGCGCCCATGCCGCGTGGATGGGACGCACAGCGATCAACGAGGAAGACATTTTGCTGGCAGCAGAACTGGCTTTGCCGCACCGGCTCAAGCGCAAGGCGATTCACGAAGTCGAATTGCAATTCGAGCATCTCGAAAAACGCCTGGAAGCCTCCCGACAGAGCGCGGCGACTCCGTTACAGAGCGAAGCGCGGCACGAAGTAAAAAAAAAGCCGGCCTAGCGGCTGACCAGACGGCGGAGCAAGCGCCACCACCTACGGAACAGACTCCCCAGAGCACGGGGCACGAGCCGGGCAAGCCGGCAGCGCGCCCCGCCGATTTGATCCCCAGCGTGGGCAAGACGTTTCGCCCCCAACGTCTGCAAACTCCTCTCGATAAATTGCCGCGCCAGATCGCGGGCAAGCGTTCGCGCACGCGTACGGAACGCAAGCGCGGGCGTTACATCACCGCGCGCCTCGCGCGGGACAAACCCTCCGATCTGGCTTTTGATGCAACGTTGCGCCAGGCGGCGCCCCACCAGATCCATCGCGAGCACAAGGACGTGGCACTAGCCATCGAGCCGCAGGATTTGCGCGAAAAAGTGCGCGTGCGACGCGCCGCAAATTTGATTTTGTTCGTGGTGGATGCCTCGTGGTCAATGGCAGCCGCGGAACGCATGGTGGCGACCAAAGGCGCAATTATGTCGTTGTTGATTGATGCGTACCAAAAGCGCGATCGCGTCGGTCTAGTGGTCTTTCAAAAAGAGGAGGCGCGTCTGGTGTTGCCGCCTACAACATCGGTGGATCTGGCGGAAGAAGCGCTCAAGGATTTGCCGGTGGGCGGCAAGACGCCGTTGAGCGCCGGCTTGTTGCTGGCGCATCAGGTTTTGATTCGCGAGCGCATCAAGGATCGCGAGGTGATGCCGCTGATGATTGTGGTGACGGACGGCGCGGGGAATGTTTCGATGAGTCAGATGCCGCCGCAGGAGGAGGCGTTGCGCGTGGCGGAGATGATCAAAAAGATGGATATTCGTACGGTGGTCATCAACACCGAGCACGAGGCGTTTGATCGCGGTCTGGCGCAGGAACTAGCAGATCATCTCGGCGGACCGTGCTACACGCTCAAGCAATTGCGCGCCGAAGAATTGTATGCGCGCGTGCGCGAAGAGATGCGTGGTGTGGGTGGCATCGCCCGAAAGGACGCCGGGCTTGTGTAAAACCTGTGGATAGGTGTGGAAAATCGTCTTGTGTACCCGAATTTTCGCGCCTTGAGGTGTCAACCATCGGCTTGTGTTCAACCAGCCCATATTTTGGTGTCCATTAACACATCGAACACAACATTTAGTTATCTTTCAGGATGATGTGCTACAAGCGCGCAGAGGCGCAACACAAAAAGATACGCTTGTGGTGTATGTTTCACGTGAAACATTTACATAAAATTTTCGATGAGAGCACGCTGGGTGCTCTCATTTGTTTTCCAGCACCACCTTGATCGCGCGCGACGACTTTTTGTCGCTTGCTACGGCAATCGCGCGCCGATACTCGCTGAGCGGAAAGCGATGCGTGATCAACCCATCGGTCGGGAGTTTGCCCGCGCGCCAGTACTCGAATACCCACTCGTACGTGTGCTTGCGTACCCCATTCCACGTGTTCATCCCGTGTCCGTAACTCCCCACCAGATTGATGTGGTGGTACCAAATCGGCGTCAAGTCCACGCGCGGCATCGGCGCCATATGCGCGCCGAGTAGCACCACCGTACCGCCCGCGCGCGTCCAGCGGAGCGCGTCGTTCACTGTCTCGGCGGTTGCCACACAATCGTACACGCGCTCGAACCCGCCGATGACCACGCCTTTGTTGAGGAGGGCGGAAAAGTACTTGCCGCCGGTCACCTGCGCGATGGTCTGATAGGTGGGACGCCCGCGTAGCACCCGCTGCGCGCCAGCGCGCTCTGCCATTTCGGCTTGATGGGCATAGCGCGCCAGCACCGTCACCTCGCACGATGGCACGAGTGCACGCACCACCATCGTGACGAGCAAACCGATGATGCCCGCGCCGACGACCAGCACGCGCTCGCCGGGTTGCGGCGGAAAGCGCATAACCGCGTGCATCGCAATCGAGAGGGGTTCGGTCAGCACGGCGGCGTCATCGGAAAGATCGGGGGGACATGGGTACACGGCGGCTTGATGCGTGATGTATCCTTCGCCAAAGCCGCCGCCCACGCCGCGCGGTCCGGGCGCGGATTTGTTTTCGCAAAAGTGATAGTCCTCCTCGGCGCAGTAGCGACACGGCGGAGTGATCTCCAGGGTGGCGCAGTTGGCGCCAGCAAAGTGTGTGTCCATCAACACGCGATCGCCCACGCGAAAACGCGTCACGCCTTCGCCCACTTGAATCACCGTGCTGACGACTTCGTGCCCCAGATAAAAGCGTTCGTTCGCCGGCAACGCTGCTGGCGCAATCGAAGGATCGGCTTTGACGAAGAGGAGCGAAAGATCGGACGCGCAGATGCCGCAAAGTTCGTTGCGCACGCGCACCCAGCGCGGACCGGGCAACGGCACGCGCGCCAGGTCCTCCATTCGCGTAACCGAGAACGGCGTCCACACAAAATCGTGCCAGTGCGGTGCAAGCGCTTTGGTGAGTAACGCGCGTGGAATATTTTTTTCGACGTAGAGCGCGCGCATCGTTAGATCTCCTGCAGGTGCATTTTGCCATCGCTCTGGGGTACAAAGGTAATCGGTCCCTGCGGCACATGCGAGTCAATGTGCAGATAGCCCGCGTCAATGTACTCCCAGATGGTCTGGAAGGGTTGTTTATCAGTTTGCCATTTTTCGACAATCACGACGCCGTGACCGGGCAGCAGCGTGAAGACCACCCGGCGCGCGTCGGCGGGATCGTTGAGGGCGCGCGCTCGCGCAAAGGTCTCGCGAATGCCGCGCGCTTGCGCATCTGTCGCACACGAGACAGGAAAGTGGTGATAGGGCGCGTCCATTGCAACATACTCTACAAAGTCGGGATGAAAGGTGGCAACGCCGCGATGACCGTGCAGTTTCGAGCGCGTGACCGGCACCTGTCAGCGTTTGCCCTGCCACTCGATTGTCACGCGCGGCAGCAACTCGTCGAGCCAGATCATTTCGACTGATTCGGAGGAGGGCGGATCGTTGCGTTTGCCTTCGACGTGACGCACGCGCGCACCTTTGCCATCGGGACGCACACCGACAATCACCGTGAGGTCGTCCTCGTTGATGTGACCTTTGTTGACAGGGCGCGCGCTGCCGGTCACCGTGGCAATCAACGCATCGAGTTGCGGCTCCCACGTGGCAAAGCATCCTTCGCTGTACTGCCGCGCGACCGAATCGTGGACGGCAGGGACACTGACCAGTTCCGCGATTTGCACGGTCGGCGTAAAAAAGTCGCGGCGATCCAACTCGCGCGCGGCGGTGAGCATCGCGGCGGGTGTGGTCAACGCGCGCCATGTGGCGTACGGAATCGGCGCGTCCACTACCTCGTGCTGGGTCACCTCCGTGGTGCTCAGCGCGGTGACAAGGCGCAAGACGATGTTGGTGTAAAACGCGTTGGCGTTCGCGTTGGGAATGCGCGGATGCGCGCCGACGAGATCGAAGAGGTAAGCGCAGTCGGGTTTGTCCTCGCCGACGAACAACACGATGCGAATACTTTTGCTTTGCGCCTGGAGCATTCGCTCGAGCGCGAGGATCGCGCCGCCGCGTTGACTTTGCTCGATGAGCGTACGGTACGCGGTGGGTGCCAGACCCGGAAAAGTGAAATCGGCGGGGTCGAGCGGATTTTTGCGCAGCGCTGCGTCAAAGTGATCGAGCCAGCGCTGGAATTCCACCGGGCGCGCGTACAAGAGCGTGACAATCGTGGGCGTGTGTTTGAGGCGAAAGCGCGGACGCGCGGTGAAGAGGACTGCCTCATGCCAACTGAGCGGTTGCGCAAAAGGCGCGGTGGTGAGGATGAGATCGGTGTGCTCATCGGGTTGAGGTTGGACGGTATGATTCAAATGGCGAAATGTCTCCAGAAGACGCGCCACTGCCTCTTCCAGCGCTGGACTGGTGATCCCCGGCACAAAACTCACGTAGAGTTGTTTGAGCCAGGGGTGAAGTGGTGGGTTGGAAAACATAGTGAACTCCTTGAGAATGACGAATGACGAAGGACGAAGGACGAATGAGCCAATGAGCCAATGTGCCAATGAGCCAAAGGTGACAGTGACGAATGACGAAGGACGAAGGACAAATGATTTTCGATTTGCGATTTTTGATTTGCGATTTGAATCGGCAATCGAAAATCGGCAATCGGCAATCTAAAATTTGTCGGCGGTCGTCCGTCGGCGGTCATCCGCAGTAGGGCACAATTCTTGCAGGGGACATTCGTCACAACGCGGTGCGCGTTTGCGGCAGACGTTTTTTCCCAGCGCGACGAACAGGGCGTGATACTGGTTGAACATTTTTTCATCGCGCGGCAGATGGCTCATAAACAGAGTTTGCAATTCATCATACGCGGCATTTTCGCGCGCGAGCCCAAGACGCGCCATAATCCGCCGCGTGTACGCATCCACCACAAAGATCGGCTGATGCGCGGCGTAGAGGATGATCGAATCCGCCGTTTCGGGTCCGATGCCATACACGTCCAAAAGTTCCGCGCGGAGACGTGCAGTATCGAGACAGAACAGGTGTTCTAATTTGCCATGATGCGCCGTGAACAAAAAGTGTGTGAACGCTTTGAGTTTTTTCGCTTTGAGATTGAAATACCCGGCGGGACGAATCAGTCGCGCGAGGCGCGCGGTGGGCGCGCGGTGCAACGCTCTGGGAGTGAGCAAGCGCGCGCGCCGCAGGTTTGCCAGCGCGCGCTCGACGTTGGTCCACGCGGTATTCTGCGTCAGAATCGCGCCGACGATGATTTCGAACGCGCCGCCGGAACTGTGGGGCCACCAGTGTTGTGGTCCAAAGTGCGCGTCGAGGCGCTGATAAATTTCCTGCAGGCGTGTGGCAATGTCGTCGCGCGCGTTCATGCGTTATCTTCCCAGCACGCGTTTGAGTTCATCGGGGCGATCCGTGGTGATGGCATCCACACCCCACTGCGCGAGTCGCGTCATATCAAAAGTGTTATTCACTGTCCATACACCGATCTTGATGCCGCGCGCGTGTACCGCTTGCACCAGCGCTTCGGTCACCGGCACGTACGTGGGCATAAAATAGTCCGCGCCGGTAGCGTCGAGCGCCTCTTGAACGATGCGTTCGACGTTGTTGCCGCGCGCGCTAAACCAGTCGGCGCGCACGAGCGCGCCGGTTTTCAGTCGCGGTTCGATCTGTTTGATTTCTTTAAGCGTCGGAAAATCGAACGAGATGATGATGACATCGCTTACCATTCCGCGTGCTTGAATCAAGTCCACCACCAGGCGTTCGATACCGGGATAGCGTTGTCCTCTGGCGTTCACCTTGATTTCGACTTGAATGACGGTTTTGCCTTTCACCAAATCGAGTAACTCGCCGAGCGTGGGAATCGTTTGCGCGGCATAACCGCCGGAAAATTTTGCCGCCGCGTTGAGTTGCTTGAGTTCTGCCAGCGTCAGATCGCTGATGTAACCTCTGCCGTTCGTCGTGCGCGACACTTCGGCATCGTGCATCACGATAACGTGCCCGTCTTTGCTGAGATGCACGTCGCACTCGAGCATATCCGCGCCGAGTTGGAGCGCGTGCGCGAACGCGCCGAGTGTGTTTTCGGGGGCGAGTGCCGCACCGCCGCGATGCGCGACGATGAGTGGTTTGGGCGCGCGGCGGGGTGTCGTACTCGGGGGTACGGCAGTCGCGATGGGAGTGAGTGCAGGCGCGACAAGCGTGCTGGTGGGTGGGGTGGGCTGGGGAGTCATCGTTGCGCCGGGAGTGAGCGGCGCGCTGCAAGCAATAAGCAGGAAAAGCGGGAGCCAGAAAAATTTTCTCATCAATGTCCTTTCGGAGGCGGTTTGAAATTATTCTATCGCGAGTGGTTGAGAGTGTCAAAGTGTGAATATTACCAATCCCCTATTGCATCTTACTGCAAGCGGTGTTATAATTCGGGCAACAATTCAAACCCTAAGGAGGGAAAGAAATGGACATTGGCAAATCGTTTACGTACGTCTTTGATGACCCGAATTGGATCATGAAAGTGCTCATCGGAGGCGTGGTGAGTATGATTCCGATTGTGAACTTTGCGGCGTTCGGCTATATGGTCACTACGCTGAAGAATGTAGCAGAGGGACAGTCTCAGCCCCTACCCGAGTGGAGCAATTTTGGTGACCACTTTATGAAGGGCTTGTACGTCTTTGTAGGTGTTCTTATATACTTGGCGCCTGTCCTTCTGCTGTACTGCTGTATGATTTTGATTAGCGCAGTGCTCCCTGCTGCAAGTGGCGGTGGTGATGCCGGTGGCGCATTGGCGACTCTTGCTGGTCTCCTCGGTATGTGTTTGATGTGCTTGATATTGCTCTTCGTTCTTGTTATCGCTGTCATGTTCCCTGCCGCCTTGATACGCTATGCAGTCAGCAATCAACTCTCGGTCTTTTGGGATTTTCGTGGCAACTTTGACCTTGTCCGTGCGAATCTAGCGAACTATATCATCGCGCTGTTGATTGCCTGGGTCGCCGGGTTCGTCGCTGGCTTTGGTGTGATCCTTTGCGTGATCGGCGTGATCTTCACGACGTTCTGGGCATACTTGGTCAGCGCGCACGTGTTCGGTCAATTCTGGCGCACCAGCCAGGGTGTGGTAAGCGTCTGAGGTCGTAGAATAATCGAATCACGATTTAACAAAGGGACAATCTCGATGGGTTGTCCCTTTGTCATTTTATCTGTACGTAACTGCTCAGCCCCGGGCTCGCTCGCTATTGGTTAGAAACTGACGACTAACGCAAGCCAATGGCTGAGCCTGAATTTCGCCGTCGTGTCCCGGGAACAACCCCACTCATCCCCCTGCCCCCTTCTCTCCCCGCATAGCGGGGAGAGAAGGGGGCAGGGGGATGAGAGGGGGCATTCCCGTAGAGGCGAAAGATTTTTCGCCCGTACAACGATGTTGAAACAACGAGCACCGCAACCTTCCGATGGCGGAAAAGACTTTTGCACACCTACTCTGTTCTCTCCCCCGCGATTCGCGATCTTCCGCATTGACAAATTTGCAACGCGGTGATAATCTACGCGTGTGAATCTTGACGAATCGCGTGCTGATCCAGAACCAGGTCTGGGTGTGACAACCTTTGTCCTGTTACTCCTGCTCTTTTTCAGCCTCACGGGTGCCATCGCGGCGGCGGAGTGGACGGATGGTTTGAATATTCTGGGGTGGGCAGCGCTGGGTGGCGTATGCTTTGGTTGGATGCTGGCTAAGATGCGGCGTCTCCCCGGCGTCCTGGCTCATCTGACCGCATGGATGCTCGCAGTCCCCGTCACTGCTTTTCTGGTGACGTTTTTACTTCCTCCCGCGCTCACCTTTGAAGAAAAATTGATTCTGCTGCGCGAGCGCTCAATCGAATGGTTCTTGCGCGTGGCTGCCGGCGGTCCCGCCAATGACAATTTGATCTTTGTCATTCAAACGACGTGGCTGATGTGGCTCCTGGCGTATGTTGCCGCGTGGTTTGTCTATCGGCGGAGACAGGTGTGGGGAGCAATTGTGCCTGGCGGCGCGGTTTTGCTCCTCAATTCGTTTTATGCCGCACCGCCGATTGACGTGCATCTGGGCTTTTATCTGCTCTGCGCGTTGCTGTTACTTGTGCGCACCAATCTCCACGCGCTTGAACGGCGCTGGCGCGCAAACGCGGTGGGTTATACGAGTGACGTGCAACTCGATGTGCTGGGGTATGGCGCGCTGTTCGCGTTGATCCTGTTGAGTGTGGCGTGGGTATTGCCTGCGAGCGCGCCCGGACCTGCGTGGTTGGCGGTGTTCGAGCCGTTACACGAACCCTGGCAGTCCGTCGAGAACAACTTTGCGCGCGCGTTTAGCGCGCTGCGCGCCGTCGTGCGCCCCGCGCCTGCCGCCTTTTCGAACGCGGCTCTGGTGATGGGGGGACCGGTCTCTCTGGAGCAGCGTCCCGTGATGGAGATTCGCGCCGACCACGCGCGCTATTGGCGCGCGCGCGTGTACGACAAGTACAGTGGCAGCGCGTGGTTTAGCACGCTGTTGGATCCGCTTGTGCTGAATGCCAGCGATCCACGTCTGGACGTCCCGCTGGGCGGAGCGCGCGCGGAGGTCACCCAGACCGTCAAGGTCTATTTCAGCGACCAGCACATTTTGCATGCCCAATCGCAACCGGTGCGTTTTAGCGTGCCGGTGGAGGTGCGCGCGGGTATGGATCGCAGCACCGTGCCGCCGGCGCTGGATGTAACGCTGGTGCGCGCGCGACGTCCCTTGCGCGAGGGTGACGTGTACGTGGTGGTGTCGGCTATCTCGATTGCCGACGAAGATGCCTTGCGCGCCGATTCGACCGCGTATCCCGAGTGGATTCGCACACACTATTTGCAATTGCCGGCGGATCTGCCAGAGCGCGTGCGCCTCAAGGCGCAGGACATCGCTGAACCGTTTTCCAACCCCTACGATCGCGCCGTCGCGCTGGAACGCTTTTTGCGCGCGCACATCACCTACGACGAGAAGGTGAGTGCGCCCCCATTGGGCGTGGACGGTGTGGACTATGTGCTCTTTGAACGCCCAAGCGGTTATTGCAACTATTACGCCTCGGCAATGGCAGTGATGGCGCGCACACTGGGAATCCCCGCGCGGGTGGTGTCGGGTTATGCGCCAGGAGCGTATGCCGATGGCGTGTTTCACATCGTTGAGGCGAACGCGCACACGTGGGTGGAAATCTATTTTCCGACGTACGGCTGGATTGAATTCGAACCGACGGCGAATCGTCCGGCGCTGGAACGCTTGCGCCGATCGAACCCCGCGCCCGAGGATCCAGAAGCAAGTCAAGCCGCGCTGGAACAGCGGCGCTGGCGCGAACGCTCTAGCCCCGATGAATGGGAAGAGCCGTTCCTGGATGAATGGATTGACGTGACGCGCGGCGGCACAGTCGAGCCGCAACAGATGTTCCTGCTGTTGGCGAGCGCGATGGCGCTGGGCGGCGCAGGCGCGTGGGGAGTGCGTCGCTGGTTGCAGTGGCAACAACGCGCGCGCCTGCCGCACGCGGCACGCGTGTACGAAGAGATGCTCGACCGCGCGCGCTGGCTGGGCGTGCGCGACGAACACCACACCACACCGCTCGAACGCGCTGACGCTATCGGTGCGATGCTACCGAGCGCGCGCGGTGAAACCGCACGTATTGCGATGCTCTACACGCGCGAACGTTTTGGCGCGTACCAACTCAATGATGCAGAACGCGCAATGCTTGCGCGCGTGTGGAAAAGATGGCGCGCGGCGTGGTGGCGCGGCATCGCCGGACGCGCGTGGGAGCGTATCGCTGTGCCCGCGCAGCGATTCCGCGCGCGCACACGTCACGCTGGAACGCTGGAGCAAGACTGAGCGGCGCTCGGCGGTCGTCCAGCCGCAGCCGTACAAGTTATACCTTCAACGGTCGCAAACTTTCACTTTGGTTTGCACAGTACAGGCTTGACCCCACTCATCCCCCTGCCCCCTGCTCTCCCCGCAAAGCGGGGAGAGAAGGGGGAGATGGGGGCGGAGAGAGTGGGTGGGCGGCTTCGCCGCCCACCCACTCTCCCCCACCCTTGATT
>Ga0129299_1002871_pt1 | contig 11358 bp, 9 predicted proteins | sample ConPoolayeCmetaG_FD_94477 | JGI IMG/M metagenome (GOLD analysis project Ga0129299, IMG submission 94477) | Hot spring microbial mat communities from California, USA to study Microbial Dark Matter (Phase II) - Cone Pool mat layer C metaG ... | reverse complement strand
GCGAACGGCTGTGGAGCGCGCCGGGCGCTTTCTCTTTCTCAACCACACCTGCTACAACGGCCTCTATCGGGTCAACCGGCAGGGTCAGTTCAATGTGCCCTTTGGCCGCTACCGCAACCCGACTCTGGGCGATGCCGACAACCTGCGGGCCGTCAGCCGGGCGTTGCAGGGGGTGCTGTTGCTGGTGGGCGATTTCGAGCGTTGCCTGGAGTTTGCCGACGCGGGTGATTTCGTGTATCTCGACCCGCCTTACCATCCGCTGTCGGACACGGCCAGGTTCACCCACTATACCGCTGCCGACTTTGGGGTTGAGGATCAGCGGCGGCTGGCGGTGCTTTTCCGCGAACTGGACCGCCGGGGCTGTCAGGTGATGCTCAGCAACTCCTGCACCCGGTTGGTTCGGGAGCTGTACGCCGGCTACGAGCAGGTGGAGGTGCAGGCCGCCCGGCCCATCGCTGCCTCTGGCGACCGGCGGGGGGCGATCCCTGAACTGCTGGTGATGAACCGCTATCGGCGGAGGGGGCCATGACCTCTCTCCCACCACGGCGTTACTCGATGGCTGAAGCTTCGGCGGTGGAAGCGGAGGCGATCGGCGTCCTCCTCCATTACCTGTGGCAACGGCCCGGCACAGTCCAGGTCCGGGATGTGCGTGCTGACCCGGAATACCGCGTGGCCGACGTGGACCTGCTCTGGACCTGGCAGGATCAGGCTGGCCGGCTCCACACCACCAGGCTTGAAGTCAAGGCCGATCGCTGGCACAACACCGGTAACTTTTTCTTCGAGACCCAGAGCAACAAGGCCAGGGGGAGGCCGGGCTGCTTTCTCTACACCCAGGCCGACTACCTGCTCTACTACTTTGTCGGCCCGCGCCTGCTGTACATCCTGCCCATGCCCGCTATCCGCGACTGGTTCCTGGCTCATCAAGAGCGCTTCCCGGAACGGGAGACCTCTACGCCGGTCGGGGAGGGGGAGGAGTATATCACCGTGGGCCGCCTGGTGCCGATCGGCGACCTGTTGGCCCAGGTGCCTGGCGTGAGGACGAGACAGCTCTGAAACTTGCCCTTCCCCCTGTTGTGTGGGATAATAGTTGTGGAGTGTGTGTATGGCGGACGAGCTGACTCCGCTGAGCGAGCGAGAGATGGAGATCTTGCGGCTGGTGGCGACGGGAGCCACCAACCAGCAGATCGCCCAGGAACTGGTGATCAGCACCAACACGGTCAAGGTTCACCTGCGGAACATCTATGCCAAGCTGGAGGTGGCTTCGCGCACCGAGGCGACCATGGTCGCCGTGCGCCGTGGTTGGGTCCAGGTGCCCCGCCCGACCGGCCAGGGGGAGGAAGAAGCGGTCGAGGAGAGGCAGAGCACACTCCCCCCACCTGCCCTGCCCCGTTGGGAACGATGGCCCCCCATTTCGGCAGCCAGGCGGGTTGCGTTGGTGGTCGTCCTGTTGCTGGCTCTGGCCAGCCTCATCCTGCCGGCGGCGATCCAGGGGCGGAGTAATGGGGCGGGGAAAGACCCGTTTGGTGCGGTGTTCCCCACCGAGGCTGTCAGCTCCTCGATCACCCGCTGGCGCACCCGGGCACACATGCCCACACCACGCACCAACCTGGCGGTGGTGGCCTGCGACGGCCTGGTGTATGCTATCGGCGGGGTGAGCAACGACGGCGTCACCGGCAAGGTAGAGGTGTACGATCCGCGCCACGACACCTGGACCGGCCGCCGGTCCAAGCCCACAGCGGTGGGGTTTATTTCGGCCGCCGTAGTGGGGGGCAAGATCTATGTGCCGGGCGGCATTGACGATCAGGTCGAGCCGCAGAAGGTGCTGGAGGTGTACGACCCTGTTCAGGATGCCTGGGAAGCTCGCGCCTCCCTTCCTGAACCGGTCGGGGCCTATGGCCTGGCCGTCCTGGAGGACCGGCTCTATCTGTTCGGTGGGCGGGGCCGGGAGGGTTACGTCGCTTCCGTCTATCGCTACGATCCGGAAGCCGACCGATGGGAGGCGTTGCAGCCGATGGCCCAGCCGAGGGGCTTTCTCGGTGCAGCCGCGCTCCAGGACCGCATCTACGTGGTAGGGGGGTACGACAATGTGTCCGAACTCAACACCTGCGCGGCCTACGTCCCGGCCACCAACACCTGGGTCCCCTGTGCACCGATGGCCATGCGCCGGGGAGGGCTGGCCGTGGTGGCCGTGCGCAACCATCTGTTCGCCCTCGGCGGTGGCATGGCCGGCTATCTGGCCTTCAACGAACGCTACGATCCCAACCTTGATACCTGGAACCGCATCGAGACCCCGGTGACCAGGCAATGGCACGGGTTGGGCGCGGCCTTTGTCAGCCCCTACATTTATGCTATTGGCGGCCGGAGCGAGGTCAACCTCAGCGTCAACGAGGCCTACCAGGCCCTGTTTGTCGTGCCGGTGCCCGCCTGGCCGTAAGTAGGGCAACTGCGAGCAGTTGCCCTACTCTGCCAGCCGCTGGCCGTACCAGCGTTTGTAGTACTCTTTGTATTCTCCGCTCTTGATTTTGCGCCACCACCACTCGTTGTCCACATACCAGCGCACCGTTTTCTCGATGGCCTGCTCGAAGGTGTGGCGGCTCTGCCAGCCCAGAGCGCGGATCTTGTCCACGTTCAGCGCATAACGCCGGTCGTGACCGGGCCGGTCGGCCACGTGGCGGATCAGGCTATAGGGTTTGCCCAGCAGGTCGAGGATGGCGTGGGCCATGACCAGGTTTTCCGTCTCTGTGCCGGTGCCCAGATTGTAGACCTCGCCCGGTCGGCCCCGGTGCAGCACCAGGTCAATCCCCTCGCAGTGATCGAGCACATACTGATAATCACGCATCTGCCGCCCGTCGCCATAGAGGGGGAGCGGCAGGTCATCTATGGCGTTGGTGACAAAGAGCGGCACCACCTTTTCCGGATACTGGTAGGGGCCGATGTTGTTGGACCCCCGGGTGATGGTGACCGGTGTGCCGAAGCTGGTGTGATAGGCCAGGCACAACAGGTCCCCGCCGGCCTTGCTGGCCGAATAGGGGCTGCGAGGGGCCAGCGGATCGGTCTCCAGCGAGGAGCGACCGGGCGGGATTTCGCCATACACCTCGTCGGTGCTGACCTGGTGCATCCGTTCTATGCCATATCTTCTGGCCGCTTCCAACAGGACATAAGTTCCATATACGTCGGTACGGATAAATTCATCCGGCTCCATCAGCGAGCGATCCACGTGGGTGGCCGCCGCAAAATTGACGATGGTGTCAATGTCGTGCGCCTGCATGGCGGCCTCCACGGCTGTCGCGTCGCAGATGTCACCTTGAATGAAGGTGTAGCGGTCGGCAAAGCGAGCGGCTACATCCTGCAAATTGTCCAGGTTGCCGGCGTAGGTCAGCTTGTCGAACACGACCAGGCGATAGTCGGGGTATTTTTCCAGCATGTAGCGCACGAAATTGGAGCCGATAAAGCCAGCCCCGCCGGTGACAAGAAGATTCCTCATCCGTTCATTTCTCCTGATTTGTAGGGCAACTGCGAGCAGTTGCCCTACGGTGGTTATGGATAGACCTGAACCCAGTCCCCCCCCTGCACCTGAAAGATGTAGATCGTCTGCTCCTTCAAGTCGCCGGTGGCCGTGTAGCTGAGTTTGCCCATCGGCGTTTCGATGCCGGGCAGGCTGCGGATGGCCTGGATCACCTGAGCGACATCCAGGCTGCTGGCCTTTTTGACCCCTTCGGCCAATACCGCCAGGGCGCTGTAGCCGTTGATACTGTAGGTGTCGGGGTTGCGATATTCCACCGCCTGATAGGCCCTGATCCAGGCTTCGTCGGCCACCGCTTTGGGGCTGGGGGCAAAGGCGGAGACATAGATCCCCTCGGCTGCGCCGCCTGCCTCGTCAATGGTGGTTGCCAGGAAGGCGCCGTCGCTGGCCAGGAAAGGCACCGTGACCCCGGCTTCTACCAGCGCCAGGCGCAGGTAGGGCGCTTCCACCTCGTAGCCGGCGTAAAAGATGGCGTCGGGGTTGGCAGCCACGATCTGCGGCAGTTCTTGAGCAAAGCTGGATTGCTCCACAGCCACCTGTAAGGTCAGCACCACCTCGGCACCCAGGGCCTGCAGTTCAGCCGTGATCAGCCGGCCCAACCCCTGGCCGTAGGGGTCGTCGTTGTGGATGACGGCCACCCGTCTGGCCCCCAGCTTGTTGACCAGGAATCCGGCATCCACCCGCGCCTGAGCCTCGTCGTTGGCGTTCACCCGGAAAAAGTTGTGGTAGCCTTTCTGCGTCAGGCTCACCTCGCTGGAGGTGGGAGTGATGACAACCAGCGGCAGGTCTTTGTAGATTTCCATCGCGGCCAGGGTCTGGCCGCTGTTGTAATGGCCGATCACCCCCAATACCTTCTGCCCCTGTTCAACGGCGGCCTTGATCTCCTCCGCCACCTGCACCGCTGCATCCGAATCCGATTCGTCATCCAGGCCGATGACCGTCACCTTGTAGCCCAGCAACCCGCCGGCGCGGTTGATCTGTTCGGCAGCCAGGCGTGCTCCACCCAACACTGTCTGTCCGCCGTTGGCCTGGAACCCGGACAGCGGGGCAGCGACATAGACAATGACCTCTCCCTTGGTCGGTTCTGGGGGACCGCCGCAGGCAGTGAGCAGAAAGAGGCAGGAGGCAAGAAACAGGAGGCAGGAAGCAGGAGGCAAGATGGTCGGTCTGTTCTTCATCGTTTTCACCTCATTAAGCTAATTCCCCACTCTCTTTTGGCGCACTGACGATGTGGCAGGGCCGGCTGCGGTCAGGTCGGCTGCGCCCAGGCCCGGCGACTCGGCGCCGGCCTGGTATACTTCATCCACGGTCTGCACGATGTCCTGGAGGGCCTGGACCTGGTCGGCAATGTCCTGTTGCAGGCGGTCGGCCCGGCCTGAGGCCACGTCGCGGGAGCCGAGGATCATGATTTGCGAGTAGACGGTGCCCATGGCCGTCAGAGTGCTTTCCAGTTGGAACTGAGCGCGCTCCATCACATTCTGCAACTTGCGCAGGTTGTCGCGCTGGATCTGCCGCTGGGCGATGGCCTGGCTGATCTGACGTTTGACGGCGTCGTCATCCTCCAACGCCAGCCGTTTTTTCAGGTTTTCGATGGCCGGTTCCACGGCCTGCAGGTCCTGGCGGATGACCGGATCGGCCAGGTAAGCGTCCAGCCTTTGGGCCAGACGAAAGACGCTCTCCATCCAGGTAGTGATGCCGTGGCTGGTATCCTTCAGGTGGTCACGCAGCACACCTGCCCGACCCTTGTGGATCGCCTGGTCGATCCGATCTCGATATTCCAGGGCCTTTTCCACCTGGCTGCGCAGCGCCGCGTTCCGGATCTGTCGGGGCTTGAACTTTTCATGGAACATCTCGGCGACCGCCTGGGCCCGGAATTCAGGATCCTGGATGCTGCTCCAGATCAGGCCGATCTCCCCCAGCCCGCCCAGGATCAGCCAGTACCACGGCTGCCAGAAGGGGAGCGGATGGCGGACCAGCACAAAGAGGATCAGGGTCAGGGCGATGATGGCCGCACTTTCCCAGCGGTAAACAGCCCGGGTCAGGATGGCCCGTCCGGCCCGCTTTTCCAGTTCGTCTTGGAAGCTGCTTTTTGCCATTTAGAAATAGGTAGACAGGATTTTGTACAGGTCCCGGATCGTCTCCAGGTTGCCCACATACACCTGCCCGCCCGTTGGCCCGGCGATGGCCTGGAGAACATCCATATCTGCGTCCTGGCCGTAGGCGATGCAAAAGATGACCACCGGCACCTTCGAGTCCCGTTCCAGCCGCCGCACCAGAGTGTTCAGGCTGATGCGCGAGTTGTTCTCCCGGCCATCGGTCATGGCCACGATGGCGTTGATCCGCCCGGTGTCGCCCAGGTCTTGCAGGCGCGTAAAGGCTTCGTAAACCGCATCCAGCAGGGCCGTGTCGCCGCCTGCCACCAACCCGTCCACGGCCGCTTCCAGCGCAGCGCGGTTGTGGCCCAATTCATCCAGGTAGATCACATTGTTGATCCCCGACGAAAACTGGATCATCCCGACCCGTTCCATGTCCCCCTGGATCTGGTCCAGAAAGACGCGCAGCGCCTCCTGGGCCTGAGCCAGTTTCTCACCCCGCATACTGCCTGATGTGTCCACCACCAGGTAGACGTTGGTGTGGCGTTTGGTGTGCCACCACACCTCGCGCACCACCTGCACCACGTTGGCGCCGGGGATCTGGAGCGCCGTCTTGGGCTCGGCGGGGTTCACGCCGTTGTCAGCAGTCAGGGGCGAGTCGGGGCCGCTCAGCGGGATGGACAGGTTGGCCGGGCGGTAGCCGTGGCGCAGAATGAGCTGTTGGGCCTCGGTTGAAAGGAGAAAGTCGCGGAAGCGGGCAAACACCTGGCGATGATAGGGGGTCAGCCCCTCTGTCTCCAGCAGGGCCAGGGGATGGTCTTCCCACAGTGCCCCTTCCACCGGATAGAGGGCCACCAGCCGTTCCTGGTCCCGGCGGTGGGTGTTAAAGTAAACCACCATCTGCTCCTGGACCACAAAGGCGTCCAGGAAGGCCCGGCCCTCTTTCAGCGCCTGCTCGATGAGGGCCGGTTCGTTGCCCTGGCCATAGTAGCGCACCGTCTTTTCCAAGGCCGCGACGTAATCCAGCGTCGTCTGAGCCTTCACATCCTCGATGGTCAGCCCCCGCGTCTTGCCTGCACCGGCGTAGAATTCGGCCAGGGTGGCCAGCAGGCCACTGGCGGAGCTGGTGGAGGGATGGCTCCAACGGAAGTTCGGGTCGGACTGCGCCCGGGCCAGCAGGTCCTGCCAGCTAATGGCCCGCTCCGGCCAGCCCATCTCGCGGGCCAGGCTTTCCCAGGCGGCGATCACCACCGGGCTGACGGCATAGCGCACCGTCTCGCCCACGACGGTGGCTGCTTCATCTCCCCTCTGCCGGCCCCACGCCTGGTCCAACTGACCCAACCATACCGACGAGTCAGGGGTCATGGCCTGAAAGTCGGCGTTGCCGGACAGTACAGCCGTCAGCATCGCCTCGGGATCGAGCTGAAGTGGAACGATCTGCATCACCTGCCCATCGGGCGTCTTGAAACGTTGCGCGTTGAACCGGTCCACCAGGGCGGTGAAGGCCAGCTCCTTCTCCGGCGAACAGGCCACCGTCAGAGCCGAAACGGCGACCTGGGGGGTTGGCCCGGCACGGTCCACCAGCCTGTCAATCAGGGCGTAGGTCCCACAGCACAGGCCGATCACCAGGAACAGGCCGATGATCAGCGCCCCCAGCACCGGCTGCACATTCCTGCTGGACACACGACGCTTAGAATGGCTCCCCATTGTTTTCTTCCCCTCGCACCCCCTTCGCCACCCGCTACCGGCCTGCCACATTCAGGTCGAACCAGCGCAGCAGCGTCTGCAACACCTCCCGGTCGGGCGAACGCATGGCGGTGGTGCGGGGGACCACTCCCAGCACCCCCTGCCCTGCCCACTGGTCGAACAGGCTGCCCTCGCCGGTCACCGGCACTTCAGGGTTGGCGGGCCGCAGGCCGTAGGCCAGCGCCTTCTTCTGCACCTCTGCCGACAGCAGGTACTTTTCAAACTCCAGAGCGGCGTTCTTTTCTGCTGCTGTCGTCTCCGGCCCCATCCACACGGTGAAGGGAAAGTCAAACCAGGTCACATACTCAGGATAGACGATGCGCAGCGGATCGGCCCAACGGGTCTGGATGCCCTGCATATTGACCAGCAGGTCACTCTCCAGCAGTTGGCCGGCGTCACCGGTGGTGTAGCCAAAGAGGGCCAGGTCGGCCACTGTGTAGGTCCCGCCCGACAGGTCGCTCATCGAGCTCAGGATCTCGCCCAGCCACTTTTGGAACTGAGGGTTGGTCACATCCTCGACGGTGATGTTGGTCCGGCCATAGTATTCGCCGGCAGCGGCGACCATGGCAGCCAGCCCGCCGATATTTTTGCGCGGGTTGGAGATGGCCAGCTTGAAGAAGCCCCAGTCGCTCTGGCCGCCCAGCTCGGCCCATCCACCGGGAGCAAGAGCCGCATCATGGATGGTCTGCCACGAGATGGTGCCGTACCGGGCCTGCAACACGTCGGCCCGGCTGCTGTAGATGCCCCAGGCCAGCAGCGAGATGACCAGTGGGCGGGCGCGGTACTCGCCGTCGGTCAGAAAGACATCGCGCCCCAGCCGTTCCTTGTAGGCCGCGTTGACCAGTTCGACCAGGTAACGGCTGTCGGGGATCCAGGCGGTGGGCAAGGGGGTCAGTTCGTCCCGCTCGTAACGCCCCTTGGCCGTCAGGCCATCCATCGGGGTGACGGTCACGTGGATGGCCCGGCCCTCCAGCTTGTGCCCGGCGGCGTTGAACTCGCGGGCCGCTTCCTGCACCCAATCGGCCACCGGCAGAGCACAGATGATCTGGACCTCCAGCGGCTCTTTGCTGGTCTTAGGCTCGATCGGCTCCGGCCCTGTCTTGTTCACCTGGCTCCAGATCAGGCCCCCGATGATGATCAGAAGCGCCAGGCCGATGATGGCAAAGAAAATGATGCGTGTTCGGTTCATCTCTTACTCCAGTTGACAAGGCACAAGGCGGAAGGCGGAGTTGGGTTTTGTGCCTTGCGCCTTGTGTCTTTCCCAGGAGACTGCTGAAAAAGTCCCGAATTGCACCACAGAGACACAGAGGCCGCCGAGTTTTTTTATGATTCCTCTGCGTTCTCTGCGTGCCCGGCGGTGAAAGGGACAGCAGATGCCTGGCAGCCTGTCGGAGTGGAGGTTTTAGCCGGTGAAAACAGGTTCGTTTCTGGCTAAAACCGGCTAAAGCCTTGACTCCAGATCGCTTCGCCGACAGGCTGCTAGCCCAGCCCCAGGCGTGCCTTGCGCTCGGCCAGTTGGGCCTCCAGGGCGCTCTTTTCCAGCACCTGATCCATCTGCGACTCCAGGCTGCTGGCCAGCATCTCGCTCCGCGCCGAGGCCTTGTCCAGCCGGGCCCGGATCGCCTCGGCCACCCGCGAGACATCGGCATCGCCGGAGCCCATCAGGTCGTCCAGCGACTTGATGGTTCTGGCCGTGATCTCTTTTGAGCGGGCCAGGTCGAGCAGGGCCTGCAACTCCTCCCGCTCCTGCTTGACCGTGGTCAGCTTGGCCTCCAGCTTGAGCCGGGCATCCTTCAGGCTCTGGAACTCCGATTCCTGGCGCTGGATCATCTCCTCATAGTTTTGCAGCAGGCGGTTGATCGAATTCAGCTTGCTCTGCGCCGCCAGGGCCAGGTCCTCCTTGCCCTCCCGCAAAAAGATGTCTATGTTGCGGTCCAGCTCGGCTGCCTTCTGGTCCAGATCCGCTTTTTTGCGTTGCAGGGTCTTGAGCTCGCCGCCCACTGTCGCCACAGCATCCTGCAGGTTCTCCAGGTTATCCTCCACCTCGCGGATGTACTGATCGAACACGGCCATCGAGTTGGACTTGAGCGCCGAATCCACCATGGCGTGCAGATTGGCGGCGATGAGCGTCTGAATCTTTTTCATCAAGTCTGCCATTTCTTTTCTCTCCTCAAAAGTCTGATTATTTGCGATCGGCGAATGGGCGATTGGTCATTGGTTGCGCCATTGGTCACTACTATACCCTCTTGTCATGGCCGGTGCATGACCGGGCACTGACAATCGGCTGACGCCTGGAGGGTCTGACTACGGGTTGACCAGCTTGTAACCCCGGCCTCGCACCGTGATCAGATAGCGAGGATTCTGGGGGTCCGGTTCGATCTTGGCCCGCAGTCGGCTGAGCAGCTTGTCAATCCGGGCATCGTCCACCTGGTCAATATACTCCTCCCCCCACACCGTCTCGACGATCTGATATTTATCGCACAGGCTGTTCAGACGGCCATAGAGCAGGAGGAGCAGACGGTACTCCAGGTCGGTCAGGGTGGGGACTGGCCGGCCATCCACCCACACACTGCCGCTTTCGACATCCACCCGCACCCCCTCGACACGATGGCGGCGGGTCAACCTCTGACGCCGGACAAACCCTTCAAAGACAGGGGAAAGGAGCAGGTCTTCCCCCTGACGCAGCAACCCCTTTTCTCGCAACGAAGCCAGGTCCTGCTCCGTCACCTGTCCTTCCCCGCCCGTCAGCGCCATCAGACAGGCCTGTTGTTCCTCGGTCAGTTCCTCCCACAGGCTGCGGCACTCCCCCTGAACGGTCGGGTCGGTTTCGAGCTGTTCCCGTACCTGGCGGTGGATCAACCAGTCCTGGCCAGCATCGCGCACCGGCTCGCCGGTGACCCGGCCCAATGCCCGGCAAACTGCCAGCAACAGTCCCAGATGGCCGTCGGCATGGTGGTTGATGAACGCCCGGTCGTTGTCGTCAAAGGTATATCGTTCCTGATCGGCGATCCAGGCAATCACCCGCTCTCTGTCTTCCGGGTCGAGAGGCCCCAGGAGGCGGGTGAAAGGGTTGAATAGCTCGATGAACTCGTCTACATCCCGGCCCCGGCGGATATTGGACAGCCGATGGTTGGTGGCTGTGACAAAGGTGAGCCTGCCTCGATACCTGTCCCTGAGCGCCCGCAAGTTCAGAAACGCCCGGCCCTCGATCTGCTCGAACGGCCCATCAAATTCGTCAAACAGCAGGACCAGGCCGTTCGTCATGCCCTGACAAACGGCCGTCAACCCCTCGCTGAAACTGAGAGGGATCTGAAAGGCGCTGGGCGGGGCGACCAGGGTCCGATAGGCGCTCTGTAACCGTTCCAGGAACCCGGCCTGGGGGGACAGGCGCGCCAGCTCCTCGCTCAGGCAGCGCAGGATCAGCTCGTAGAAGCCCTGTTCGGTGGCTTCCAGCATCAGGTTGAAATCAACGTAAACAAAGGCCCGCTCGTCAACCGAACCGCCCAGCAGCCTCTGCCGGACCTCCGGCCGGGCCAGGGCCTGTAGCAGGCATGATTTGCCGGAATTGCTCACGCCGACGATGGCGCAACAGTCGTTCTCGGCAACTCGCTGCAGGACATAGAGGCTATCCTCGCGGCGAAGGAAATCGGGCAGCATCCTGGTCGCTTCCTGCACTCCTGCCCCGGCGCCCGGTTCAGCTTGCCAGGCGCAGGCGACGGGCCATGACCAACAGCAGGGCCAGTCCCAATCCCGAAAAGAGGATCAGACCCCACCCCACGCCGGTCTGGGCCAGTTCGCCCCCTTCGCTCTGGGGCGTGGGGGTGGGTTGGACCCCCGAAGTCGGCGAGGCAGCCGTCGTCGGCTGAGTCGTGGCCGGCCCGGCAGCAGGCGAGGTGGGAGTGGCCGTAGTCGGCCCGCCGGCAGGCGAGGTGGGAGCGGCTGTGGCCCCGGCTGCGGTCGTGGCCGTGGGCTGGCCGGTCGGCACCGGGGTATAGG
>Ga0129299_1002869_pt1 | contig 11361 bp, 7 predicted proteins | sample ConPoolayeCmetaG_FD_94477 | JGI IMG/M metagenome (GOLD analysis project Ga0129299, IMG submission 94477) | Hot spring microbial mat communities from California, USA to study Microbial Dark Matter (Phase II) - Cone Pool mat layer C metaG ... | reverse complement strand
GGTATTCACTACGGCGACCTTGTCAAGAGAATTGCGACGGCGCACCCCGAAACGCCGGTCAACACGATTCACGGCTCCGTTTGGGATCTGGCGACGCGCTTTCCCGACAAAGTCGTGAAGCCTGGTCGAGGGCTGCTCAAACCGGCGGGCGAGGAAAGCGCGAATGACACAGTGCCGCTTCAGACGCCCAAGTTCAAGGAAGAAGACTTCTACGAGCCGTTCGCCGAGTATTTGAAGAACGACCTCGATGAGGTGACCAGCGTCGCGGCTCTGGGAGGCAGCGGTCTTAAAGGAAAGTGGGGCACTCCAGACGTTATCGGCGTGTACAAGTCGCTCGCTTCGAACCTCATCAAATTCCCTCTGGAAATCGTATCCGCGGAAATCAAGCTCGATCCGCTGGCGCCAGTTACGGCGTTTGGCCAAGCCGTTGCTTATCGCCTGTTTTCCGCCAAATGTTACGTGGTGATGCCCGTTACCATTTCCGATGAGGACCAGAGCCGGCTCGAAGCCTTGTGTATGTTGTTCGGGGTTGGATTGGTGGTATTCAACGTGGATCCCAAGTCGCCCGACTTCTCGATCCGCGTGCGGGCCCAACGATTCTCGCCCGATATGTTCTACGTGAACGAGTTCGCTCGGCGACTTCACCAGCACGATCCTGGCCTGTTTGAGACGCTCTTTTCGTGACCGCGCCGTCATGTCGACCGGTACTGCCCACGGGCGATTCTCCCACGACGCCAGCTCGCGGACGATTTCGAACGTTCTTGCGTGCACGTGGCTTTGGGGGCTTTTTATCGGCACAATCGCGTTGGGCGAGTCAACCGGCCAGGAGGCTTTGCGCTGGGCCGCCGACGCCGAGGGCGGGGCCCCCTATATCTTCAAGGACCCGAAGAATCCGGCGGTCCATGTTGGGTTCGAGGTCGATCTGGCGCGGGAGTTGGAGAAGGAGTTGGGGCGGCGGATCGAGTTTCGGCAGTATGATTTCCGCAGCCTGGTGTCGGGGCTCCAGCGCGGCGATTTCGACTTCGCCATGAATGGCCTGGAGATCACGGCCGACCGGGCCAAGGTGCTGCGGTTCAGCCGGCCGTATTATCTGTATAAGCTCCAGTTGGTGGCCCGGGCCGGGGAGAAGCGGTTCGAGACGCTCGATCAGTGCAAGGACGCCGGCGGCGTGGTCGGCACGCTGGAGGACACGGCCGCCGAACGGCTCCTTGACAAGCTGGGCGTGGCCAAGAAGGTCTACGACAGCCAGGTCGAGCCGTACGTGGACCTGGAATTGGGCCGCATCGACGCCGTGCTGTTGGACCTGCCGATCGCCGTCTACTACGCCAAGCCCAATCCGAAGCTTCGCTTCGTCGGCCAACCGCTGGCCTCGGGTTACTATGCCATCGGGTTTCGCAAGGACCAAGAGGAGCTGGCAAGCAAGTTCGACGCGGCCCTCGCCCGGCTGGCCGACCGCGGCGTGTTGAAAAAGATCTATGAGAAATGGCAAATCTGGAACGATGAGCAGGCCGCGCTTTTCGCCAACGGCGAGAACACGGACGTGCGGCTCCAGTCGCGACAAGGCTGGAGTTGGCTCGATTGCTTCCGCCTGTTGCTTCAGGGAGCGGCGGTCACCGTGCAATTGTCGGTGGTGAGCATGGGGGTGGCGATCGCCCTGGGGCTGCCGATCGCCGTCTGTCGGCTGTACGGGTTCTGGCCGCTCCGCCTTGCGGCCGCGGCCTACGTCGAGTTTTTCCGCGGCATTCCCGTGCTTTTGCTGCTCTACTTTCTCTACTATGGCTTGCCGACGGTCTCGGAAAGCCATGGTTGGGGCGACTGGTTGAAGCTATCGCCGTTCGCGGCGGCCGTGCTTGGCTTCGGGCTGAACTACGCCGCCTACGAGGCGGAAATCTATCGGGCGGGGATCGGTTCGATCCCGCCGGGCCAATGGGAGGCGGCGGCCTCGCTGGGCATGTCGCCGTGGCTCACCTTCCGCAGGATCGTCTTTCCGCAGGCGATCCGCGTGATCCTCCCGCCGATGACCAACGACTTCATCGCCCTGTTCAAGGACACCAGCCTGGTGAGCGTGATCGCCGTGGTCGAGCTGACCAAGCAGTACCAGATGCTGGCCAAGTCGAGCATGAGGTACTTGGAGATCGGACTGGCCACGGCCGCCCTGTACCTGGTCATGTCGGCGCCGCTAGGTTATCTTTCGCGCTGCCTGGAGAAACGTTGGGGCAAAGGGCTGTCCTGATGGAATCGCTCGACGTGGTGATCGACAACGTCTCGAAGCGGTTCGGCTCGCGAACCGTGCTCGACGGCGCGAGCCTGTCGATTGCCGCTCACGAAACCGTGGTCGTCATCGGCCCGAGCGGCAGCGGCAAATCGACGTTGCTCCGCGCCATCAACGGGTTGACGTCTTTCGACTCGGGGGAGATCCGCGTGGGCCCGCATGTGCTCCAACCCAACAGCCACCGCTCCAACGGCCATGCGGCCGGCGAGGTCCGCCGACTGGTGGGGATGGTCTTTCAGGATTTCCAACTCTTCCCCCATCTGACCGCGTTGGGCAACGTGACCGAAGCGCCTCGCCATGTTTTGGGGTTGTCGCGGGCCGAGGCGCGTCGGCGCGGCATGGCGCTGTTGGAGCGGGTAGGGCTGGCCGATCGGGCCGACGCATATCCCCGCGAGCTGTCCGGCGGCCAGAAGCAGCGCGTGGCCATCGCCCGAGCCATGGCCATGCAGCCCCGCGGACTGTTGTGCGATGAAATCACCAGCGCACTCGATCCCGAACTCAAGGGCGAAGTCCTGGCCGTGCTCGAAGACCTCAAGCGCGAGGGAATGACGCTGTTGGTGGTCACGCACGAGATCGCTTTTGCCCGCCGGGCGGCCGATCGGGTCGTGGTGCTCGACGAGGGCAAGGTCATCGAGGAAGGGCCGCCGGCCGAGGTCCTCGATCGCCCGCGCACGGAGCGCACCAGGCGGTTCTTGAGCCAGGTGCTGGTTTGATTTATGCCTGCTTGACGGGGACGGTTCAAAGCCCACGGGTCGCGACCCGTGGGCTTTTTTGGGGCGGACGCGATGACGCGAAGGAACCGATCATGAAAGAAGAATCCGATCCGCTCGGCTGGTATCACGTCATTCTCAGCACTTACGGCTCGTGGCTTTATGGCGACCCTCGCGGCTTTCGTACCCGTCGCCATCGCGAGCACGTGGAAGGCGACTACAAGAATCCCCCTCCGCCGGGCCGCTACGCAGAGCGCGAACGACGGAGCCGAGAGTCGTTGAAGTGCGATCCGATTCGCCTGCCCGAGATGCTCCGTTCCGTCGTCGGCGCGGCGCTTCGAGACCGCCTTCAGCAGCTCGGGGCATTCGTTCTGTGCATCAGCGCGGGCGGCCAGCACGTCCACGCCTTGGCGAAGATGCCGGGCAGCAAGGTGCGACTCTGGCGCGGCGCGGCGAAGCGTCATGCGTGGTTCGTGCTCCGCGAGCGCGGCTGGGAGAAGAAGCTCTGGGGCAAACGAGGAAAGGCACTGCGAGTCCGCGATCGGAAGCACCAGCTCAACGTGTACTATTACATTCTCGACCACGCGAAGGAAGGGGCGTGGGTATGGAAGTGGAGCAAGCCGAGGTCGAATCCTTGAGGGCGAAGTGTTCGCCGCGGGGAAAGAAAGCCCAGGGGTTGCAACCCCTGGGCTTTGGAGGGCAAACATCGCCAGTTGCAACCCCTGGGCTTCGGAGGGCAACCCCTGGGCTTTGGAGGGCAAACATTGCTCTTGATATCGCGGATCGCCCCTCTCGCACCACTGCCCAGTTGCAACCCCTGGGCTTTGGAGGGCAACCCCTGGGCTTTGCCAAACATCGCTCTTGATATCGCGGATTGCCGCTAACGCTTTCGGCCCTCGTTGAGCACCGCCTGAGCATGGCGGGCGAGGTGGCCGCGCAAGTCCTCGCAGTATTGCCGAAGGATTTTCTCGCCCAAACCTTCGTAATCGCCGCAACGGTAGAGGGCTCGAGCGACCATCAGCTCGCGGAGCGACGTGCGGCGGCTCTCGACGGCGGTGGTGCTCGGCGAGGCGCCTTCGAGTTCACGGGCCCGGGCCAGGGTTGACTGAACGTAGCCGGTCATTCCCGGCTTGGCCAGGTGCTCGGCCAGGGGTTTGGCCGCCCGTGGGTCGCCGATCGTTTCCAGCGCCAGGGCGATGGCCCGATGGTGCGAAAAATCGTGTTCGGCCGTGAGGATCGTCAGTTTGTCGAGCAGGGCGGGCACGGCCTCTGGCCGGCGCGTGCGGCCGATGGCCACGATCAGGCCGTCCATGGGACTCATCGCGTGGCCAAACTGGCCCATGGCGCGGTAGTTCCAGCCGGCGTCCCATTCCGTGAGCCGCCGCAACTCGGCGAGCAAGGTTTCCAGACCGGTCGCGTCGCCCAGCATTCCCAGGAGCCGGGCATAGGCCAGTTTGGCCTCGCCCTGGCTGGAACGGTAGGCATCCCGGATGAGCGGCAGCGCCTCCCGCACATGGGCAAGGATGACGGCCGCGCCCTTGCCCCCTTCGGCGGCAAAGCTCTTCACGGCGGCGGCGATCGCCTCGGGCGGCATGGGGTAGGAATCCGTGTCGGTGAGCACGCTTTCCGGCAGATTGCCGATCTCGACGAGGTGTTTCTGGAGGGCCTTGACGTCGATTCGCCGCGGCGGCAACCCTGCCTTGACGGCCATCGCTGCCGCCACGCCGGAGGCGTAGCCTTGGTTCTGGATGTCGGCCTGCATCCGCGTCAGCGGCAGCGCGTCGCGGTGGACGCTCATGCCAATGCCGACCACGAGCAGACCTTCCAGCCCCTTGGGCAACAGGCATCGGTAGGGAACATAGACGTAAAACCCCTTGTGCTCGGGATGTTCGAGCAGCAGGTACGGATCGACCGTGTAGCCATGGGTGTCGAAATTGCTGTAGGCCCGCACGATCGAGTCGGGAAAGGTTCGGCCATTGATCTGGTCGAGGATGGTGAGGGTGAAATCGCCGTCGATCCGCCGGCGTTCCCGGGTGTCGACCAACTGGCCCTGATCGAACGCCTTGGGATACTTGTCCTTGGCCAGCACGAACAGTTGCCAGAGGTCGAGCATGTCGGTTTCGTCGGTGATGGTGAAATCGGTGTTGGTGTAGCTCGCGCCAAGCTGGCGGGGCGGCAGGCCGGTGCCCTGCATGGCGAATTCGCCGTGGTCGGTATAGACGCACGGGGCGCCGGCCGCCGCGGCGACGTCGGCGTTGCCCGTGGCGTCGATGACCACCTTGGCGAGCACCACGCCGCGGCCGTGCGGGGTGGCCACCACGGCGCCGTTGACGTGGCTGCCGTCGACCAGCGCCCCGCAGCCGATGCCGCCGAACCAAATATCGGCGCCCGCCTTGAGGAGCTGGTCGCGGTACCACTCGCTTTTTTGCTCGATGTTCCAGGTGATCGCGCCGCCGGCGACTTCCTTGGTGAAGCCGACGCGGTTGCCCCAGTAATAGGACGAAATCGCGCCCATGGTGCCGACGCCGCCCAGGCCGGAGAGATACTCGACCACCAAGGTCTTGGCTCCCTGCCGCGCGGCCCCGATACCTGCCGGGGCGCCCGCCGTGCCCCCGCCGATGACCACCACGTCGTACTGCCCGAGCACGGGCAAGGCGCGGGCGTCTTGCGGCGCCGTGGGGAGTTTTTGCGTGGGGCGAACGCCTACCAGCGTCTCGCGGACATCTCCCCGCGCGGCGAGGACCGCGGGAAGGGACTGCCCGGCGGGCGCGGGCAATTTGACGTTTTGGGGCGCGGGCAGTTTTTTCGCCTCTTGGGCCGCGGCCGCGCCCAACCTCGTGCCCGCTTTGATCAACACCAACGGACGCAAGAGTTTTTCCGCCTGTTGCCGGCTCACGTCCGCGCATCCGCCCAACACCCATAACCGCGCCGTGCCCTTGGGACGGAACGATTCCAGGGGCAAGGCGTCGATGGCCGCCTCGCTGGGCGCCGTTTTTTCGGCGAACATGGGATCGGGCGGGATCTGGAAGAGCACGTCCGAGGTGAATTGCTGCTCGGGGTGATAAGTGATCGAGCGGGCCTTCTGGTCGGCCGCCGCCCACGAGGCAGGGCTGTCGTCTTTCATCGGAAGTCGCAGCGTGTATTCGAACACGCGGAACACGCCGCTGGAGGTCTTGGCCTGGTTGGGAAACGGGCCGTGGAAGGGGGGCTGGATTTCCCGCACGGCGACGCCTGGGCCAGAACGCGCTTCGCCGCCAATCACGACGCGATGGAAGGCGTGTTCTCCCGCCGGGTAGGGGCGGAACTTCGCCCCGGCGAGCCGCGCCGCCACCGCCCGATCCGTGGCGTCGATCACCACCTTGGCCACGACCGCCTGCCGGCCTGCCCGGTTGGCCATCACGATGCCGCACGGATTGCCCGCCCCGTCGCGCAACACGTCGGTCGCCTGGCAGCTATAAAGAAACTGCACCCCGGCCGAGATGAGGGCTTCGTCGAGGGTTTTTTTGATGTGCATCGGCCGCGGCAGGGAACGCCGCGCCGGCGGTTTCGCCTCGACCGGCCCCGGCGCAACCACCTGGACCTCGCCGAGCAGGATCCGCTTCGCGGCGGGATCCTTCTTGACCGCCACGCGGAGGTAACGCGTCGTGGTTTTCAGCGGCACGTGGAGGGCGATGCACGGGTCGCCGCCGTGGTCCGCCTCGTCGTTCTTCGCCGCGCCTGCTTCTTTCCAGTTCTTCTTGTCGTCGCTGACGAAAACGACGATCCTGGCGACCTTGAACCCGTCCGTGGATGATTCCCGCTGATAGGCGAGGACGCGGACCCCGCCCGTTTCCCTCGGCTCGCCCAGATCGAGGTCGAGGTTCACGTCGCCGGCATATTCCACGCTCTGCGTGGCGGCGTTGCCCCACAGGCCGTCGGTCAAAAGCGAGGGAGGATTGCGGTCCTTGTGTCTGGGGGCGCTGGGCAGGTCGGCCTGGTATTTGCAGGGCAGGGCGTTGACTTCGGCGGGCGGTTGGAATTGCACGGGGTCGTTGAAGATCGTCTTGCCCAGGGGCGAATCGGGTGTCTCGCCCTCTTCCAGCCAGAGCCGGAGCGTGGCGGTCATGTCGTCGCCGAGGTAGGGTCGCGGGGCGGCCAGAAAAACTTTCGCCCCGGATTTCGCCGCTTCGACCGCCGCGGCCACCGCGCCCGTGCTCCCGCCCACCACCACCACGTCCACCTCATAGGCCACGGGAATCTGCCTGGCGGATTCATGAACCACCGCTGGACCGGCCAGGGCGAATCCGCAAATCGCCAAAACCAACAGCGCCGCCGCGATTTTTTGGCCCCGCATCGCCAACCTCCTATCCTTCAAAAAACCCCTCGACCACCACCCGGATTGTAGGAAAGCCCCGTGCCCCGTGCAACCAGAACCATTTATTCGCCTGGTCCAGAGCCATCGGCCCGGGAGGCGGGCGGGCGAGTTGGTGAGTTGGCGAGTTGGTGAGTTGGCGAGTTGGTGAGTTGGCGAGTTGGTGAGTTGGTGAGTTGGCGAGTCGGCGAGTTGGCGGGCGGACGAGTTAGCGAGTCAGCGACCGCCGGCGCCAAACGCTCTTGTCGGTTGGAGAGGAATCGCATAAGCTAGCTTCATCGGCACGCGCGTCTGCCGTGTTCGGAAACCGCTGGCTTGCTTGGAAGCATCGAAAGGCGCCCGCCATGGAAACGTTGGGGAAGGGATCCCGAGTCAAGGAGGTGGAGCAGGCGATCGCGCTGGCGAGGCAATGTCTCGTCGGCCGGCAACACGCCGAGGGCTACTGGGTCGCCGAGTTGGAAGGCGACTCGATTCTCCAGAGCGAGACGATCTTGCTCTTGTTCTTTCTGGGCCGCGAAGATTCGGATTTGATTCCGCGCTGCGCCCGGCGGCTGGTGGAGACGCAACTGCCCGGCGGCGGCTGGGCGATGTATCCCGGCGGCGGGGTCGAGATCAGTGGGAGCGTGAAGGCCTATTTTGCGCTGAAGCTGGCGGGTTGGGACGTCGAATCGGAGCCGATGGTTCGCGCCCGCCGCGCGATCCTCGCCCATGGCGGCGCCGACGCCGTGAACAGCTACACGCGGTTCTTTCTGGCCATGCTGGGCCAGATTCCTTATTCCTGCTGTCCGGCGGTCCCGCCCGAGGTCGTGCTCCTGCCGCGATGGTTTCCGGTGAATCTCTACGCCGTCAGCGCGTGGTCGCGGACGATCATCGTGCCCTTGTCGATCGTCTCCGCCTTGCAGCCGGTCCGCCGCCTGGAGCCGCGGCAAGGGATCCGCGAGCTTTTCCTGAAAGATCCCCGGCATTGGCCGCCGTTGCGTCGTCCGGGGGCGAGCGAATCGCCGCGGGGTCGCGGTGACCGCCAGGATCGCGAACCGCTTTGGGGTTGGACCCGCTTCTTCCGCACGGTCGACAGCGTGTTGAAAGGCTATCAGCGGCTGCCGTGGCGGCCCACGCGGCGCCGCGCGCTCCGCGCGGCCGAGCGATGGATGCTGGCGCGGTTCGAGCGGAGCGACGGGCTGGGGGCGATCTTTCCTCCGATCGTGTTCAGCCTCGTGGCGCTGCGGGCGTTGGGCTACGCGGACCACAGCCCGGAGGTCAGCTATTGTCTGCGGCAGTTGAACGATCTGGTGCTCGAGGACCCCGATTCGGGTTCGGCCCGGGTACAGCCCTGCAAGTCGCCGGTCTGGGACACGGCGATCGCGGTGCGGGCGTTGGCGGCGGCGGGCATGGGCGCCGGCGAACCGAACATGCTCCGCGCGCTGGAGTGGTTGCTGGACCAGCAAATCACCCGGTCCGGCGATTGGAGCGAGACCGTCGCGGCCGAGCCGGGCGGATGGTGCTTCGAGTTCCACAACGACTTCTATCCCGACGCGGACGACACGGCGATGGTCCTCATGGCGCTGGCCGAGGCATTTGGCGTCGGCGGCCGGCAAAGTCCCTGCGAACCGGAGTGGGAGGAGGTGTTGGCCCGGGCCGCCGCGGCGATCGACCGGGGCATGAAGTGGCTTTTGGCGATGCAGAACGACGACGGCGGTTGGGGGGCTTTCGATCGGAACAACGATCGTCAGTTCCTTTGCCACGTCCCCTTCGCCGACCACAACGCGATGATCGACCCAAGCACTCCCGACCTCACCGCCCGCGTGTTGGAGGCCCTCGGCAGGCTCGGCCGACGTCTCGGCGATCCCGTGGTCGATCGCGCGGTCGCGTATCTCCGCGCCGCCCAGGAGCCGGATGGAGCGTGGTTCGGCCGCTGGGGGGTCAACTACGTTTATGGCACTTGGCAAACGCTGGTCGGACTGACCGCGGTCGGCGTGCCCCGCGACGACCCGGCCGTGGTCGCCGGCGCCCAGTGGCTTTTGGCCCACCAGCAACCTTCTGGGGCGTGGGGCGAATCGCCCGACACCTACGACCGTCCGTCGCTCCGCGGTCAGGGACCGGCCACGCCTTCGCAGACCGCCTGGGCCGTGATGGGCCTGATCGCCGCCGGTCATCGCGATCATCCGGCCGTGGCTCGTGGAATCCAGTTCCTAACCGACCAGCAGCGGATCGACGGCGACTGGCAGGAAGCGGAGTTCACCGGCACCGGCTTCCCCAGCGTGTTTTACCTCCGTTACCACTACTATCGCCTCTATTTCCCGTTGATGGCCCTGGCAATGTGGAGGCAGACGAGCGTGGGGTCGGAGACGGCCGAACGAACCGCGGCGGAAGCGTTCACCTTGCCCGGCAACAGCGGTTCGCCGCGTTTTTCCGTCGGCGCTTTCTAATCATGACCAAGCCGGCGCCGCCCGCGACGGCTTGGAAATCTTCCATCAGGCGATGCTCTCATGCGATTTCCCCTCTCGCTCACCCGTTCGATGGCTGCTTATCTGTTCAAGCACCGGCTGGCTGGCCGCGAGCGATTCCCATTGGTGCTCATGCTGGAGCCGCTCGTGGCGTGCAATTTGCGTTGCGAGGGGTGCGGGCGCGTCCGCGAGTACGCCGGTTGCGAGCGAGACCGGCTTTCGATCGACGAGTGCCTCGCCGCGGTGGACGAGTGCGGCGCGCCGGTGGTCAGCGTCTGCGGCGGCGAGCCGTTGATCTATCCCGGCATCGAGGAGCTGGTCGAACGCATCATCGCGCGACGCAGGCACGTGTATCTTTGCACCAACGGCCTGCTTTTGCGGCAGACGCTCCCCAGGTTGCGGCCCAGCGGCCGTCTGATGATCAACGTCCACCTGGACGGGATGGAGGCCACGCACGACCGGCTGGCGGGTCGGGAAGGGGTGTTTCAAGAGGCGGTGGCCGGAATCCAGGCCGCCCGGCGGGCCGGGTTCCGCGTCTGCACCAACACCACCATCTACCGCCAGACCGACATGCACGAAATCGCCGTGCTGTTGGAATTGCTTGCCTGTTTGGGCGTGGACGGCTTTCTGCTTTCGCCCGCCTATGGCTACGAAGCCGTCCGATCGTCGGAACCGGATGCCCAGCGGCTCTTCCTCACCCGAGAGGAGTGCCGCGCGAAGTTCCGCCAGGCCCGGCCCATGCTCTCCCGGTTCCGCCTGACCGCCTCGCCCATCTATCTCGATTTCCTCTGCGGCGAGCGAGATTTGCCCTGCGCCGCCTGGGCAAGTCCCACCCGAAACATCCGCGGTTGGAAAGGACCGTGCTATCTGATCACCGACCGCCATTACGCCAGCTACCAGGAGCTGGTCGAATCGACACGGTGGGACCGGCTCGGGCCGGGCAACGATCCGCGATGCGAACACTGCCTGGTCCATTGCGGCTTCGAACCGGCCGCCGTCCTCGCGGCCAACCGCCGCCTGCGCGACGCGGTCACCATGGCCCTCTGGCAGTTGGGATGAGCGCGGAAAAACATCGCTCTGGAAGGACGCCTTTCGTTTGGGCGAAGGTCTTCCGAGCGGGCCCGTCCGCCGGCGCTTCGGACTCGGCTTGCCCGGGTGCCTCGCTCGCCGTGGACGCTTTCCCCGGGCTGAATGGCAAAACGCGGCGCATTCGTGCGGTCGGGGGCGACAGACCGTTAGTCTCTTACGGCGGAACTTATCCGCGCCGTGCGCGCATGTTGTTCGGTAATGTACAACATCACTTATCGTTTTCTGAGAAACCCTGGGACTTTGCCTGGGTTATGCCAGTGTACGACTTTTTGCCTGCGACGGCAGGCCGCGGTAGGAAATCGGCCAAGGCCAAGGCCCATCACCGGGCGTCGTCGCTGTGGCAGCATAGGCTCCGGCTCCTTCGCGAACGCCCGTTGACGGGCCTTCTCGCCGGGGCGTCCCCGCCGGGCAAGATTTTGCGGATCGACGACGAGAACCAAGACGTTGGGAAGATCCTGGGCAAGGGGTAGTCCGATGACGCCCGTTGACGGGCGT
>Ga0129299_1002868_pt1 | contig 11368 bp, 10 predicted proteins | sample ConPoolayeCmetaG_FD_94477 | JGI IMG/M metagenome (GOLD analysis project Ga0129299, IMG submission 94477) | Hot spring microbial mat communities from California, USA to study Microbial Dark Matter (Phase II) - Cone Pool mat layer C metaG ... | reverse complement strand
GCATGGATACGGCGCAGGGGCGTCCGGGCGATCAGCTTGAATACACGGCTGGCTGCGGCGGCGCGGCTTTTCTCCTCGGACCGGCGGAAGAGGCGCTGGCGGTCATCGAGGCGGCTTTCTCTTACGTGACCGATACGCCGGACTTCTGGCGCCGCCCGCTGCAGAAGTACCCCGAACATGGACAGCGTTTCACCGGCGAACCGGCTTATTTTCACCATATCGAATCTGCCGCCAGTCAATTGATGAAAGAGCTGGGCATCAGTGCAGCGGACTATCAATATGCGGTGTTTCATCAGCCAAACGCCAAGTTTCCGCAAAAGGTGGGGGAAAACCTCGGCTTCACCGCCGAGCAGGTGGCGCCCGGTTTGCTTTCGCCGCTGATCGGCAACACCTATGCCGGCGCAGCGCTGATCGGCTTATCGGCGGTGCTGGACGTTGCCAAACCCGGCGAGCGGATTCTGGTGGCGTCTTTCGGCTCCGGCGCCGGCTCGGATGCGTTCTCGATCCGCGTCAGCGAAGCCATCGAAGCGCGGCGCGGCAAAGCGCCCCGAACGGCGGATTACATCGCCCGCCGCACCCCGATTGATTACGGCATGTACGTGCGTCTGCGCGGCAAGCTGGCGGATTAGGCGAGGGGCGTATGAGCGAAGTGGTCATTGCAGGCATCGGGCAGATACCGGTCGGCGAACATTGGGAACTGCCTTTGCACACGCTTTCCTCGCGCGCCATTCTGGCAGCATTGGGCGACGCCGGCGGCTTGAAACCGCAGGCGATGTATGTGGGCAATTTTCTGGCTTCGGTGGTCTCGCATCAGGCGAACCTGCCTGCTCAACTGGCGGATCATGTCGGGCTGACCGGCATCGAGGGCATTACGGTGGAAGCGGCAGGCGCATCCGGCGCGGCGGCTTTCCGGCTGGGTTATCTGGCGGTGGCTTCCGGTTTTGTGGATGTGGCGCTGGTGGTCGGCGTGGAAAAGGTGACCGACGTCATCGGTGCGGATTTAGAAAGCGCCGTATCGCTGGGCGCAGATTACGATTTTGAGTGTGTGCCGGGGATGAACTCCAAAGCCGCCGCCGGACTGCTGATGCAGCGGTATCTATACGAATACCGTCCGCCGCGGCAGGCGTTTGGCGAGTTTGCCGTGCTGGCGCACGCCAACGCCGTCCACAATCCCAACGCCATGTACCGGCGGGCGATTTCCGCCGGCGCGTATGAAAAAGCCGCCATGGTTGCCAGTCCGCTGAATCTCTACGACGCCGCCCCCTATGCCGACGGCGCGGCGGCGGTTGTGCTGACCCGGGCTGAACTGGCGGAGAAAACAGTCCGTCACAAACTGGTGCGCGTCAGCGGCTCCAGCTCGGTGATTGATACGCTGGCGCTGCACGACCGCAGCGACCCGCTGGCTTTTCAAGCGGCAGCCTATTCGGTCGAGCGCGCCTGCCGTAAAGCGGGCATCCTGCCGCAGGACGTGGATTTGTTTGAGCTGACCGATGCGTTTTCGGTGTATGCGGCGCTCTCGCTGGAGGCAGCGGGGTTCGCCAAACGCGGCGAAGGCTGGAAGCTGGCGCAAGAGGGCGCGCTCAGCTTGAACGGCAAACTGCCCATCCTGACGATGGGCGGCTTCAAGGGACGCGGCAACCCGCTGGCGGCAAGCGGCGTGTATCAGATCGTTGAGGCAGCCTTGCAGTTGCGCGGCGAAGCGGGCGCCAATCAGGTAGCTCAGGCGCGGCGGGCGCTGGTGCAGACGCTGGGCGGTCCAGCTTCGACGGCGGTTACGCATGTGCTGGAAGCGCTTTGAAACAAAGGAAGCAAGATTGGAAATGGAAAGGAGTATGCCATCATGGAAATTCCACGTCATTGGCGGTTGAAAAAACAGCGTTATGGACTGGTGGGCGAGGTCTGCCCGCACTGTCAGGTTAAAATCTTCCCGCCGCGCGATGTCTGCCCGGAATGCGGCGGGGAAGCGAAAGAACCGTATGTCTTCAGCGGGCGCGGCGAGGTTTACTCGTTCACGACGATGATGGACGGACCGACCGGCTACGAAGAAACCACGCCGTACACTGTCGCGCTGGTCAAACTGGAAGAAGGACCGATGGTCACCGCCCAGCTCACCGATCTGGGCGAGCAGCCGCCGGAAATCGGCATGCCGGTAGAGATGGTGACGCGCAAAATCCGCGAAGACGGCAGCGAACGCGGGATGATCATTTACGGATATAAGTTCCGACCGGTGCTTGCCCGAGGGCAGTAGCTTTGCCCCGGCAGCTTGACGGTAAAAAAGCGCTTACCCCAAACAGCAAGCGCTTTTTTGCACCGCTTGACTCGTTGCCCCTCCCAATCACTGCGGCAAGCGCTCCAGCCGGCGCAGGCATTTGCTCAGCCGCAAGCCGGGCAGACGCCGAGCGGCGTCATTTTGTTGCTCAGACTGATGTTCACGAAAAACGTTTGGGGATATAATCATCCAAAGGGCTGAGGCGCGCGAGCAACCAAGCTCCGCCGCAGGATCATCCGAACGAAAGTGTCGAAAAGTCATCGTTGGCGCATCTCTCCCCAAGGCATGCCTCTTAACGCCATATCTAGGGGAAAAATTTTGTTCTTAACCTCCTCTTAATGGCACGATGACCACTTCTTAAGCAGCCACGGCAGTAAATCCTCTATAATCGGAATATAGCCGGGCTGGGGTAAATCGTTGAATGCATTTTTCACTTTCCATGAGAGCTTTTTGAAAGAGCCATACGAAGGATAAGAGATGCTTTCAAATTTCGATCCTGTAGTTCTTTCAGTTCTTGTATTTCTCGTCTTTATTTCACCGGGATTGCTTTTTTTGTTTTACGGACTTTCTCAAAGAAAGAAAATCATTCAAAGCCAAGCCTGGTCAAACACTACGGGAATCATTTCTTCTAGGAAAATAGACACGGATTATTATAATCACTGGTTTTATCCGAGTGTTACTTATTCCTATGAAGTAAATGGGCGATCTTTTGTTCATTCCAGAATTCGCTTTGGCAGCCCGATAAGATTCCGCAGAAAACAAGATGCCGAAGATTATCTAGCCAACTTTCCCATAGGCAAAAAAGTCCTCGTTTATTACAACCCTGAACGTCCCCAAGATTCCGTTTTGTCCAAAACCCAAAGCAGCAACAACGCCATGATTTTTATAAGTTTGCTCATGTTATTGAGTGGCGGCACCCTTGCTTTTTATTTGATTTTCAATAACATCATGCCCCTTGATTTGCCTCTACTCAAGTGAGTCTTGCCTGCATGGTATGAAAGGAGCCCAACATGCAACACCAAACCTCTACCCATCAGGAAGCAAGAAAACTTGCTGCCTATTTCATTCTCGCTTATGCAATTTCGTGGACGATTGGAATCCCCCTAGCGCTGGCTAAACAAGGGATGATTCAACCTGTATTGCCCGAATGGTCTCATTACCTTGTGGCTTATGGACCCATGCTTTCTGCCTTGATAGTCACTTTGGCAACTGAGGGGCGGCAAGGGGTGAAAGAACTTTGGCGACGGATGATCCAATGGCGAGTGGGCGGCGCTTGGTGGCTTGCAGCCCTATCGCCGCTCATCCTAGGGTTTCTGGTCGCTTTGTTCATCAACTTATTCACGAACAACAACCTTTCCCTCTCCGATTTAGGAGAAATTCATTTTCTTCCCCCATTAGGAATTGGCGCACTATTCCTTTGGTTATTCACGTTTGGCATAGGAGAAGAAACCGGCTGGCGGGGATATGCTCTGCCCCGCTTACAAAAAAACCGAAGCGCACTTTCTGCCACGCTCCTGTTAGCTTTCTTCTGGGCATTATGGCACTTGCCGCAGTTTTTCTACCTATTTGACCCTTCGATCGCCATTGGATGGCTCTTTGGACTGTTGGCTGGCGCCATTGTATTCACATGGCTGCTGAATAGTGCAGAAGGAAGCATCCTGATAGCAGCCATTTTTCATGGCGGTTTCAACTATATCTCCGCCTCCAGCGCGGGCAATGGCCTGCTTGCAGCAGTCATCAGCACCATGGTCATGCTTTGGGCAGTGGTCGTAGTATTCCTTTACAAGCCCAAAACCCTATCCAGCAAAGGTAAGTTCGTGGTTTAATGCTGTCCATGATCAACGACTCCGCTCAACCCGCCCTTGCGCCTGCGGCGGAAGCTGATTTCCCCCCTATCGGTAGCACAATCACCGTCTGCTCACAATGGAGCGAACAGCGCCGCCGGCTCAGGAAGGTTTTGTCCGGTTTTCAGCATATGCTGCGCAAAACGGCGCGATCATCCAATCATCCTCATCTTCCTGTTGCCGTTCAGAAGTCAGACTTGTGATGGTGTCATGGAGGGTTAAACCCATGAAAAAACAAACGCTTTTGCTGCCTGGAGTTTTGCTGATCGTCATGATAGGGTGTGTTCTTTCGCCATCCAGAGAAACCGTTTTTGAAACCGAGCGCTTTCGCTTCACGGTGCCAGCCGGCTGGGGCATCACCCAAAACGGCAGAGCGTTTTACGATCTCGGCTTGACCGAGGTGGTGATGATTCACGACCGCGCCCGCCTGACCGATTCCAGCATCTTTTTTGCGGTGGCAACCTCTCCACTGGCGGGGGGAGAGGGGCTGGAAGAACGTTTCACCCAGGCATATCAAACGACCGAAGCGAAGATTGTCGAAGTCTCAAGGCAGCCCTTTGCGCGTGGCGGGCTTTCCGGCTATGAAATCATCTACAAGCGTCCCTGGGGTGAACCCTGGTGGCAGTTTCGCGATATCTGGCTGGAAAAGGACGGGGTGATTTATGTGCTTTCTTTTCACACCTCACCCTTCAGCTTCGCCGAACACCAGCCCATCAACGACCAGATTGTGGACAGCTTTTCCTTCAAAGATTGAGAAAAAACGGCTCGCTTCCCTCTGGCAGTTTGGAGCGTCTGGCAGCACCGCCGGTTTTCTCTCTGCCAGTGCGCTGGGGCAGGCGCCGATTTGGGTGAGCAGGCGCGCTCGGTCTCATGCTATGTGGTATAGTTAAAGAAAAGAAACATTTGAAAAAGCCGACTCCCACAAACGATTGCGGTAGCAACGAAGCGCATAAGAAGAAACTTAATCAACCACTTTCCTAAACAAACAACCTCGAGACAAAACATAGAAGCGGCAAAGGGAGGGCAGTATGAAGTTAGACGTTTTGTGGTTCAGGATAATCCTGTTGTTGATTTTTCTCTCACTTTTGTCAAGCTCAGCAAGCTGTGGCGCAACCTTTGCAGAGCTGCCTTCTGTATCGGAAAGCAAGGTTTTTCACACGCTGGAGGAAACAGACGTTGCATTTGGCGGTTCAAGAAACGTCAGCGTGGAACAACTGCCCGGCGGGTTGAGAAAAGTCACCAGCCCTGAAGGAGTGCAGTTGAGCGAAGCCGGCTGGGAGAAAGCCAGTCTTCAGCCTAACCCTGAAGAGAGGGCACTTTCAGCCGAAGCGGTTGGCTACCGCATCTTCCCGACCTCACCTGACGGCAGCATTGCTATCCTCATGAAGTTATCTCTCGGTGCAGACAGTTCCGTTCTGGCTTGGCTGCCCAATTCCCCTCGTTTTGACCCTGTAACTGTATTTGGTTTCCTGCCGGGACTAGGCATCCCCTTGAGCGTCAACGCACCGGCTAACTTTCTGCTGGGAGCGCCGGGTTCGACAAACCTCTCCGTAAGCATTGATCCAGCCGTTGGAGGCACAGAAGTCGCCGGGCTGAGGTTTTCTGAAGCGGTGATGCTCAACGTCTGGGAAAACGGTATTGTAGAACAAAACAGAGAAAACGTTTCCGTCCTTGACATCCATGGACAGCGTTGGACTTCCAAAAGGGTAAGGATAGGAGAACGCCCTGCCATCTTGTTGGTACAAGATTAGGATGGTTCGGAAGGTTTTTCGGTTTCTTATTGTCCTGGCTGCTCTTTATATTGCAGCCGGACTGGCTTTTCACTTCAAGTGGAAAAGCGAATTGGATGCTTGCCGAGCGGTGCGCAAAGCGCAGGGGGAATTTGTCGAACCTGAAGTCTTTGGCGGGATTTTGGGCTTGTATTTCACGGTGACCAACTGGCCGGTCTACGCTTGGGCAAACTTTTATCATGATGGAACGATTTTCGCCACCCCGTGTACCCATTCCCCTGCGTTTCGCCCTGCTGCCACCCCAACCAAGATTGCCAGCGATCAGCCATCCGAACAGGTTGCCTCGCCCACAAAGACGCCCCTCCCAACGCCATCCAGCTCCTTTTCCCGCACAACTGCCCCGCCTTTGCCGGAAATGCCTTTTGAAAACCGCCTCTTTCAACAAGGCGGAACTTACATCCTGCAATACCGCGACGCGCTGACCCAAATCCAATACCGTTATACGCCGCGCAGCGGCTCGCTCAACGATTTGGAAGTCATCATCGGCGAAGAGCCGCCTTTTCTGCCCAGCCATTACGGCGGTCCGCGCTTTTGGGTGCAGGGACAAGACATCCCCATTTGGGAAACCGAACCCGAACAGTTGCGCCATACTGTCCGCCTCATGAACAACAACACCCTGTTGCAAGCCCTCTGGCAGGCGCAATTCGGACAAACCACCATCCCTTACACGTACCGCTTTTCCATTCGAGGCAAGACCCTGCATTTGGAGGTGGAATCCCCCTCTACAGCGCTTTCCGCCTTCACCCTCGACCGCTCAGAAAAGACGCAGGGCGGGCGCATCCTTGCCATCCCTTACCTGCCTCTCTTTAACCTGCTGCTTTATCGAGAGCATTTTCTTTCCGCCTATTTCGATTGGGAAGTGAGTAACGCTTCAAAATTGGAACCCATGAACCAGCTCATTTCGGCAACGTCGCAGGCGTTCAGTCAAACAGCCTATTACCTGCCCAATACGAGCGCCGCGCGCCAGCCGCTTCACGAAGTCATTTATGTGACCGTATCCGATACGCTGGCGGAAGTCCTGCCGCGCCTGCCCAACGACCCCTCGCCATACCGCCGCCTGCTGGCGGGGAAAGCGCTGCTTGACCTCTGGGCAGAACGCCCCTTTGCCGAAGACACCCAATTTTTGCAGGAACTCGCTGAACAGGGCATTCCTGATCTGATCGTGGTGCGCCATAACTGGCAGCGCTGCGGCTATGACGACTGTTATCCCTCCGTCCTGCCCGCCAACCCTTTGTGGGGCGGCGACGCCCCGCTGCAAGAACTGAGTCAAGCCGCTCAACAGGCGGGCTATCTTTTCGCCTTACACGAGAATTATGTGGATTACTACCCCAACGCCGTTGATTTCTCAGCCGACCTGCTCGCCCTCGACTCGAGCGGCAAACCCATCCCGGCTTGGTTCAATCAGACAACCCATACGCAATCTTTCTTGCTCAGCCCGCTGCACAGCGTTAAAACCGCTGCCCGTTTTGCTCCCGAGATTCACCGCCGTTACCACACCAGCGCAACCTACCTCGACGTTTCAACAGCGGTCAACCCATCCGAAAAAGTGGATTACAATGCCGCATTGCAAGGCAGCGCCCGCCTGCGCACCACCCTAGAGGCTTACCGCCAACTATTGCAGCATCAGCGGCAGACCCATCAAGCTCCCGTGATCGGCGAGGGCGGACATCACTTCCTCTATGCAGGCGCAGCAGACGCCGTCATTGCTGAGGATGAAAACCGTCCCCAAGCAGGCACATTGATACCGCCCATCGTCCATTTTGATTTGCTGCGCATCCATCCGCTGATGCAAAGCTTTGGCGTCGGATTTTATCCCTGGTTCTTTGCTCAAGGAGACCAACCCCAATGGTTCGGTTACACCGATGAGGAACACTACCGCTATATGGCAAGTGAAATTGCCTTCTGTCATGGCGGTTACATTCCCACCCCCGACTCGCTCGGCGAGAAAGCGCAAGCGCTGGCGTTTATCGAGCGGGAAGTCAAGCTGGTCGCTTCTGTGCACCAGCGCTGTGCTTTGGCAAATCCCTTGTCCATTCGCTATCATGTCAACGGCGAGATGGTCGGCGTCGAACGCGCCTTAATTGAAAATCAGCCTTGGCAGGTGATGATCGCCTATGACAACGGATTAGAGGTCTGGGTCAATTTGCACCCTGCGGAAAACTGGCTGGTGACATTGGCACGAACGCCTGAATGGGTAAACTACAGCGCTCTGGTGGATGGACAGCGGCAGGATAGGGTTGGCGCAGGAAAGGCAACCACCTACCTTCTCCCGCCCAATGGCTGGGTCGTCTGGCAATAGGCGAGTATGCCAGTCTGCCTCCATTCGAAAAGCTCTTCTGAAAGCGCCAAAAAGAAATGAGAAAGGACACACACGCACCGCCTGCCTGCACGCGGCGACATGGTAAAATGGATAGACAGCCGCGGCGCCGTCTGCGACTTTTGCAGTTCAACGATTGCCGCAATGAATGAAATAACCACTCAATGAGGAAAACATGAGTTCAAAACCTGCTGGAATTCCCACCTATTCAAACGTCATCCGTGAAGTGCTCTCAACGGTCAATGGTACCATTGCCGTTTCAGACTTGCTCACCATTCTGCAGCAAAAACGCCCTTCGCAGGCAAAAAATCCTGAACAAAGCATCCGTCAAAAAATCCGCGAGCAAAACGGACGGCAACTCATTTTTGTGGATCGGGAGCATGTGCTGCCCTTATGGTCAGCTTTTCAGGGCGCACGTTTCCGTATCCGCTTGAGGCGGCAGCAAATCAAGCGGGCTGAGCTGGAATTTTTCACCGCGCTCCATGATTATCTACCCCAGTTTTTTGACGCAAAGACTCTGAAACTGATAGATGAACAGGGCAACCTCATACCATTCAAAGTAAAAGAGACAGGCGATATTTCAGAAGAGTTCATTCTGTTAACGGAGTGGTTTCATTCACAAAGGTTTGGTCCCAAAGACCACCTTTTGATCACCATTGAGGATTGGGAGAAGGGCGTCCTCCGTTTGCAGCGGCAGCGATACCAAGATCAATCGGCAGACCTGATCGCCCAGCAGAATCAGCACTTTGCCGATAGTTTTTATCAACTGCTCGAAGAAGAGACAGACGAATATATCTGGGCTCAAGTTGCCCTAGCAACTGTCTATGCCCGCTTGGAAGATAAGAAGAACGTCTGGTGTCCGGACCACTGGGCATTCATTGTAGATCATGACCCGCGGATGCGCATCCGCTACATGAACGAGATTACCTACGCAGACAGCGACTTTACCCCCATTGAGTACATCTTTGCACAAAAAGAAGGCGTCAGCTTGCTTCCGCTGCTTGAGCCTTTTACCCGCCAAGAGGGCTGCCGGGTGTATCGGATGCAGGTGAAATTGGCGGACAAACCTTCTATTTGGCGCGAGATTGAAATACAGGGTAACCAGACCCTGAGCGAACTGGACCGGGCGATTCGTGAGGCTTTTGAACATGACATGTGGGACCACCTGTCCGGCTTCTGGAAACTTGTACCGCGCGGCGGAGCGAAAACCAAACGTTACCGCAAGGTCGAACTGGGCACTGTTAACCCTTTCGAAGAGTCAGAATGTTCAGATACTGCCCTCGCTGCCCTGAAACTTCAGACCGGCGATGCCCTCTTATACGTATGTGACTTCGGTGATTGGATTGAGCATGTGATCCAGATAAAATCTATCGGCGACCCTGAGCCGGATGTTCAGTATCCTCGTCAGGTTGCCAGAAACAAGCCGCGCTACATGAATTGCGTGGAATGTGAGAAAAACGGCAAACAAGTCATTGCCGCGTGGATTTGTTATTCCTGCTCAGCGAGCCAACAAAGGGATGTTGTTTTGTGTGGTGACTGCCTCATCCACCATGAAGAGCACCATGTTGATAAACTGTTGTATTAGCTGAAAAAGCCCTATACGGCGTATATCTATACGAAAAACGGGCTGTTTTACCGCCATATATCGCGAGTGTGTTTTGTGTTTCAACCTTCCCCCTAGATAAACCTTTGGAGAGATACACGCCTTCGCCAAAGGCGGTTCGTAAACTCCCGCAAGCGCTCAAAGCACGTGATCAAGCAGTGACGACTTCCTTCAATCCGTTGAAGTTCAGATTTGTTGCTTTCCACCGCTTGCCAGCTTAAGGTGTTTGGATTAAGATAACGGCGAAAATTCGCCGGCAGAGCCGACCGCCGCGCCGCGCTTCCCCGCCCGCTCAGTCTGCGGCGCGCTCAATCGGAAGGCGCAGGACGGTTTTGAGCTTTTCCGGGGCGCTCCTGCGCGGGTCACCCAAATAGATTTCGTGGTGCCTGCCGCCCTTGCCCAGCCGTAAACGGTATCCCTGCTGGCTGGCGTAAGCGTGCATCCGCTCGAACGTCTTCGGCTCGCTGGCATATGGACCGATGTGCATCATCTGCACGCATAGCCCCTCTTCAAAGGTCTCTAAGCGCAAACGGGAAAAGACGGACAGGTCGCCGCGCTTTTTACGCAGTTGCGCCAACGCCTCCTGAAAGATGGACTGGGTGACCAGCGGCGGCTGTAAAATCATCAGCGTCCATTTCCAGTTATCCCTTTCATCTTTTTTCCTCAAAAGCCCCCTGCTTTTTTGTGTACTCAGCGACACAAGCTGGTTTGCGGTACTTTTCCAAACCGTCATCGGTCTGCGCAGGGAAAACTTTACAAAATTGTCAATCCATACTATGCCGATGGATTATATAATCAGTATAATCCCAAAACAGACGGCAAGCGTCAAGACTGACTTTCACATGAGCACAAGCCTCAAAATTCTTTTGGTTGAAGACAATGAAAGTAACCAGGTGCTGATGATGCGGCTGCTGGGGCGGTTTGGTTATTCGGCGGCACTGGCAAAAAACGGCGTCGAAGCGGTTGAAAAACTCAAAATGGGACAGCGCAAGGGTGGGGTGCGCTTCAGCGGGTTTTCCGTCACCCCGCCGATGGAGTAAATGCGGCGGAAGGCGAAAATGTAGCGCAAGTTTGTGCCTTGCGCAGGCGGGTTTGACCCTCACCCCTAGCCCCCCTCTCCCATACGAGAGAGAGGGAGGGCGAAAGCTGTAGCGCAAGTTTGTAACTTGCGCACCTGCGGCTTGGCTTTCCGTGTAAGGTAGGGCAAGATACAATCTTGCCCTACAAAAGCTGTAGCGCAAGTTTGTAACTTGCGCACCTGCGGCGCGGCTTGAGTTTCCGGGCAGGGTGGGGCAAGTTGAAAACTTGCCCTACAAGGTTTTGCAGCGCAAGTTTGTGCCTTGCGCAGGCGGGTTTGACCCTCACCCCCCAGCCCCCTCTCCCATAGGAGGGAGAGGGGGAGGGCGAAAGCCGTAGCGCAAGTTTGTCACTTGCGCACCTGCGGCGCAGCTTGAGTTTCCGGGCAAGGCGGGGCAAGATACAATCTTGCCCTACAAAAGCTGTAGCGCAAGTTTGTAACTTGCGCACCTGCGGCGCGGCTTGAGT
>Ga0129299_1002867_pt1 | contig 11368 bp, 10 predicted proteins | sample ConPoolayeCmetaG_FD_94477 | JGI IMG/M metagenome (GOLD analysis project Ga0129299, IMG submission 94477) | Hot spring microbial mat communities from California, USA to study Microbial Dark Matter (Phase II) - Cone Pool mat layer C metaG ... | reverse complement strand
GCTTCGAGACAGCCGCGGTTGCCGCACCCACAGAGGGGGCCGCCGGGTTGCATGACCATGTGGCCGATTTCGCCGGCGGCATTGCGGCGGCCGGTGACGAGCTGGCCGTTGATGACGAGGCCGGCGCCGATGCCGGTACCGACAAAGACGCCGACGGCGGAGGACGCGCCGCGGGCGGCGCCGCGCCAAGCTTCACCGAGGGTGCCGAGATTGACATCGTTGCCGATATAGACAGGGACTTTGAAGCGTTTGCGGAGGAGGGGGGCGATGACCATGCCCGAGAGGGTCATGTTTGGGGTAAACACAACTTTGCCTTCGGCAGGCGCGACGGTACCGGGAATGGCGAGGCCGATGCCGGCGAGTTCGCGCGCATCAACACGGCGTTCGGCGAGCAGGACCGCGACAATATCGGCGATGGCGGCGACGACATGATCGCCCTTCGTATTGCGGGGCGTGGGCATGCGCTTGCGGGCGATGACGGAACCATTGGCGTCGGCGAGGGCGGCCATGATCTTGGTGCCGCCGACGTCAATACCGAGATACAGTTGAGGCACTGATTTGCTCATAAAAGTGAGTTAGTGTGGTTGTTGGATAGATTGTAGCATATTTTGGGAAAATTGGTATAATACGGGGTATGAAAAAAGACAGTGAGAAAGAGGGGGAGGCGACGATGGGCGCGGAAACGCGGCGGATGATAGGGAGGTTGGAGCATGCGGTAAGGGGAACGAAAGGTTTTTTGACCTACGGGATTTGGCGTGTGCGGATGAAGGAATATCCGCGCTACACGTCGTGGCTGATTGCGATGCTGCGGGCGTTACTGTTGTCGGTGCGTGGATTTCAGAAGGACAAGTGCCAGTACCGGGCATCGGCGCTGACGTATTACACGTTGCTATCGATAGTGCCGGTATTTGCGATGGCGTTTGGGATAGCGAAAGGGTTTGGATTGGAGGAGCGGCTGCGGGCGACGTTGCAGAAATTCGAGGCGCAGCGTGAGGTGATAGAGCATGCGGTAGAGTTTGCGCAAAATCTTTTGAATCAGACGAGCGGAGGGTTTATAGCGGGCGTAGGAGTGCTGTTTTTGTTGTGGGCGGTGATCAAACTATTGAGCAACGTAGAGCACTCGTTGAATGACATATGGGGGGTAAAGCAGCCGCGGAGCATGACGCGGAAGTTTACGGATTACATTTCGGTGATGTTTTTGTGCCCGTTGTTGCTGATATTGTCAGGCAGTCTGAACGTAATGCTGAACAATCAGGTGGAGTTTCTGGCAGCACGGATAGCAGCGTTGGGGCCTGTGGCGCCGTATATCAAGTCGGGATTGAATCTGACACGTTATCTTGTGACGTGGCTGGTGTTTGTGTTTGTATATTTGTTCCTGCCGAACACGAAAGTGAAGCTGAGCGCAGGGATAATTGGCGGGGTGGTGGCTGGTACGATTTTCATCATGGTGCAGTGGGTTTACGTGGCGTTTCAGGTAGGGGTGGCGAAGTACAACGCGATCTACGGGGGATTTGCGGCGTTGCCGTTGTTTCTGATGTGGCTGAACACCAGCTGGGTGGTGGTGATGTATGGTGCGGAGCTGACGTTTGCCTGCCAGAATGTTAGCACGTACGAATATGAGCCGGATTCGGTCAATGTAAGCCACAGCATTAAGAAGCTGCTGGCGCTACGGATCGTGCATGTGCTAGCGGAGCGGTTTGTGCGCGGGGAGCGCGCGCTGACGGCTATGGAGATAGCGGAGCTGCTTGAGCTGCCGATGCGGTTGGTGCGGCACTTGTTGCATGAATTGACGAAATGCGGGATAGTGACGGAAGTGGTGGTGGCGGGGCAGGAGACGCGCGTGTACCAGCCGGCGCGAGATGTGCGGCAGCTGACGGTGATGGCGGTGATAGATGCGCTTGAGCAGCACGGGTATGATGAGATACCGCTGGGGCAGAGTAAGGAGTTGCGAGCGCTGGCGGGGACGCTGGATGAGTTTGGAGCGATCTTGAAGGCGTCGCCGGCGAACCGGCCGCTGGTGGATTTGGTGGACGCGGCGGAGCGAGCATGAAGCCGGCTGCGCGCAACGAAGCGGTGCGCAACATAGCGATTATTGCGCACGTGGATCATGGGAAGACGACGCTGGTGGATCAGATGTTCCGGCAGGCGGGGGTATTCCGGTCAAACCAGGAAGTGAATGAACGGGTGATGGACCGGCTGGATTTGGAGCGGGAGCGGGGGATTACGATTGCGGCGAAGAACTGTTCGGTGACGTGGCGGGGTGTGCGGATCAACATACTGGACACGCCGGGGCACGCGGATTTTGGCGGGGAGGTGGAGCGTGCGTTGACGATGGTGGACGGGGCGGTGTTGCTGGTGGATGCGTCGGAGGGGCCGCTGCCGCAGACGCGTTTTGTGTTGAAGAAGGCGCTGGATGCGAAATTGAAGATTATTGTGGTGATTAACAAGATAGACCGGCCAGACGCGCGGGCGGGGGAGGTGCTGAATGAGATTTATGATTTGTTCATAGATTTGGATGCAGGAGAGGAGCAATTGGAATTTCCGTTGCTGTATGCGGTGGGGCGGGAGGGGATAGTGTCGCGGACACTGGAGGATAGTGGGACGGACTTGACACCGTTGTTTGAAACGATCATCGAAGAAGTGCCCGCGCCGGTGTATGATCCGGCGAAGCCGTTCCAGATGCTGGTGTGCGAATTAGATTATTGCGACTATTTAGGACGGCTGGCGGTGGGGCGAGTGTTTCATGGGACGGCGCGATGCAAGGATCAGCTAGTCTGCATCAATGCGGAGCATGCGGCGGTGCCGTTGCGCGTGACGAAGCTGCAGATTTATGATGGGGTGGACATACGGGAGATAGAAGAAGTGCAGCCGGGAGACATAGTGATCATTTCAGGCGCGGACGAGGTAATGATTGGGGACACCATATGCACGGCGGGGGCGCCGAGGGCGCTGAAGCGCATTAGTGTGGACGAGCCGACGGTGGCGATGCAATTCAGCATCAACACGTCACCGCTGGCGGGGCGGGAAGGGCGGTATGTGCAGTCGAAGAAGATTGCGGAGCGGTTGCACAAAGAGGCGCTGCGAAACGTGGCGATTCAGATAGAAGATGGACAGGACGGAAACAGTTTCACGGTGAAAGGGCGGGGAGAGTTTCAGCTGGCGATTTTGCTAGAGACGATGCGGCGGGAAGGGTATGAATTGACGGCGGGGCGGCCGCAGGTAGTGTTCAAAGAACAGAACGGGGAGCGGATGGAGCCGGTGGAGCATGTGTTTATAGATTGTGAAGAGAGCTTTTTGGGAATTGTGCATGAGAAATTGTCGCGGCGCAAGGGGCGGATGATAAATTTGGTGAACCACAACACGGGGCGGGTACGTGTTGAATTTTCGATACCGACGCGCGGGCTGATTGGGTACCGCAGCGAATTTTTGACGGATACGCGCGGGACGGGGATAATGAATACGTATCATGAAGGGTATGAGGCATATCGTGGGGAGATCGTGACGCGGAAGACGGGCTCGCTGGTGGCGGACCGGGCTGGGGAACCAGTGGCATATGCGTTGTACAATTTAGAGCCGCGGGGGATTTTGTTTGTGGAGCCGGGGATGCCGGTGTATGAAGGAATGATTGTTGGAGAGCACAACCGAGACAACGATTTGTACGTGAATGTATGCAAAGAGAAGAAGCTGACGAACATGCGCGCGGCGGGGAAAGATGATGCGATTTTGTTGACGCCGGTGGTACCGATGACATTGGAGCGCGCGATCGAGTTCATTAAGGATGACGAAGTAGTGGAAATTACGCCGAAGAGCATCCGGCTGCGCAAGGCAAACTTGCCGGCGAACAAGCGATGAATGTCACGCAGCTAGCTGCAGTGATCATAGGAAGTGTGTTGGTGCTGGCAGGGCTGGCGGGATGTTTTTTGCCGATCGTGCCGGGACCGCCGCTCAGCTATGTTGCACTGCTGGTGATGGGATTGGCGAGCGGATGCAAGGCGCCGGTGACTGTGATGTTGCTGATAGGAATGGGTGTCGTGACTGCAGTGGTGTCAGTCGCAGACTATTTTGTACCGCTTATTGGCGCGCGGCGATTTGGGGCGACGCGATGGGGATTATGGGGCGCCGTGTTAGGATTGATTGCGGGATTGGTGCTGTTTCCGCCGTTTGGGCTTATTGCAGGGACGCTATTGGGGGCGGTAATTGGCGAAGTTGCCGGAGGGAAGGAGGGGCGGGCAGCGCTGCGCGCGGGTGTGGGGGTGTTTGTAGGGAGTGTGGTAAGTTTCTTGTTGAAACTGGCTGCATGGGCGGTAATTACGTATTACTTTGTAGCCGCAGCTGTGGAATGTTACGCTGGGTAATGATTAGAATTGGAGTATAAGATGAGAGCGGTACCGATTGCAGAGGAATTGTATTCAGTGCGGGAAGAAGCGGCGCCGGATGTGTTTGCGGAACTCGACACGTACTGGGTGCAAACGGGCGGCGCAGACGCAGCGGCAGTGATTGCGAAGTATGGCAGCCGCGCGCCGTTGCTGCACATCAAAGATGGACCGTGTGACCGCACGAAAGCGATGACGGCGGTGGGCGATGGCGTGATGGACTGGGCGCGGATCATGCAGGCTGTTCCCGCGAGCACGGAATGGCTGATAGTTGAAATTGACCGTTGCGAGGGCGACATGATGACGGCCGTGGAAAAGAGCTACCGGTATTTGACGGAGCGCGGATATGCGCGGGGGAGGAGATGAAGGAGAAGTAAGAATGCAGAATGCAGAATGCAGAATGAAGAGTGCAGAATGAAGAATGCAGAATGAAGAGTGCAGAATGAGGAATGCAGAATGCAGAATGAAGAATGCAGAATGAAGAGTGCAGAATGAAGAGTGCAGAATGAAGAATGCAGAATGAGGAATGCAGAATGCAGAATGAAAAGTGCAGAATGAAGAGTGCAGAATGCAGATTTGAGAATGAAGAAGTAAGGAGTGGGAGGGGACGAGGATAGAGTGAAAGGAGGGGATGCAGACATGCGGGGGCGGGCGACTCGGGCGCATGTGATTGGGACATGGGTGATGATCACGCTGTGTGCGTCGAGCGCGGCGGTGTTGACGCGGTATGCGGAGGTGCCGGCGGGGAGCATTGGGTTTTGGCGGGTGTTTGGAGCGGGGGTACTCTTGTTGCCGTGGTGGTGGAAGGCGTGGCGTGCAGCTGGGCAGCCGCGGGTAGTGAGTTTTGGGGCGTTGGTGAGCGGGGTGGCGCTGGGGATACATTTTGCGACGTGGTGCTGGGCGATCCAGAAGACGAGCATCGCGAACGCGGCACTGTTCATAGGGTTGCAGCCGTTGATCGTACCGATCATCGCACACGCGTTGATCCGTGAGAAGCTAAATACATGGGAACTGATGGGGAGCGGGCTGGCGCTGGTTGGTTCACTATGGATAGTCGGGCGGCAGGTGGCATATGCACGTGGTGATCTGGCGGGGTCGCTGGCGGCGATGTTTTCGGCGTGGTGGTGTGGGTTGTATTTTGTGGTTGGGCGGAAGTATCGCGGGCGGCAACACGTGATGCTGTTTAGTGTGCCCGTGTATTTTGTCGCGGCGGCGGTGCAGGCGCTTGTGTCCTGTGTGATGAGTGGGGGGATTTATGTTGGGCGCGGTTGGACGCCGGTGGCGCTGTTGGCGCTGATACTTGTGCCAACGGTAGGCGGGCATACGTTGGTGATGTACTTGCTGCGGCATGCGAAGGCGCAGACGCTTTCATTGTCGGTGCCGGCGCAGTTTGCGATCTCGGTGATCGCGGCGTGGATAGTGTTTGGGGAAGCGCCGTCGGTGTGGTTTTATCCGGGGGCGGCGTTGGTACTGGCAGGAGTGATGGTAGGCGTAGTGTATGGTGAAGGGGTTGTGGCGGCGGAGGGGTGAGAGGAGGAATAGGTCGGATAGGACAAAGGGGACATATGTTCAGGAAGAGTGAAAGGAGCAGCGATGAAGAAAAAGAGAGATGTGTTTGAGCAGCGATTGGGGCGGCTTGTGCGGGAGCACGAAGCGGTGATACGACGCAAGAACAGTGTTGACAAACGCTGGGACAACGGGGTGTATGAGCGGTTTATGAGGCCGGTCTTGACGCGGGATCATGTGCCGCTGACGTGGCGGTATGATTTTGACAAGCGGCGGAATCCGTATTTGATGGAGCGGCTGGGAGTGAATGCCGTGTTTAACGCGGGCGCGATAGAATGGGAGGGGAAGGTGGTGCTGATGTGCCGCGTTGAGGGATATGACCGGAAGTCATTTTTTGCGGTGGCGGAGAGCAAGAATGGGGTGGATAATTTCGTATTTTGGCCGAAGCCGGTGGTAATGCCGGAGACAGACGATCCGGATGTGAATGTATATGACATGCGCTTGACGAGGCACGAAGATGGCTGGGTATATGGGTTGTTTTGTACGGAGCGCAAGGATCCGAAGGCGGCGCGTGGGGATTTGTCGAGTGCGGTTGCGCAATGTGGCATCGCGCGGACGAAAGATTTGGAGACGTGGGAACGGCTGGACGATCTGAAGACGCCGTCGCCGCAGCAGCGGAATGTGGTGTTACATCCGGAGTATGTGGAGGGGAAGTATGCATTTTACACGCGGCCGATGGATGGGTTTATTGAGACGGGCACAGGCGGGGGGATAGGATTTGGGCTGGCGGATGACATTCGGCATGCGGTGATTAAAGAGGAACGGCTGGTTGATGAGCGGGCGTACCACACGATCAAAGAGGCGAAGAACGGGCTGGGTCCGGCGCCAATTAAGACGGCGCGGGGGTGGCTGCATCTGGCGCACGGGGTGCGGATGTGCGCAGCGGGATACCGGTATGTGTTGTATGCGTTTTTATGTGATTTAGGCGAGCCGGCGAAAGTAATCTGCAAGCCTGGGGGATATTTATTGGCGCCACTCGGGCCGGAGCGCGTGGGTGATGTATCGAATGTGGTATTTTCGAACGGGTGGGTGGCGCGGAAGAATGGAGAGCTGCTGATCTATTATGCGTCGAGCGACACGCGGTTGCACGTGGCGCGGACGAGTGTTGAGCGGATGCTGGATTATGTGATGAACACGCCGGAAGACCCGCTACGGTCCGCTGCGTGTGTCGCGCAGCGGATGGAACTGATTGAACGCAATCGCGCGGTGTGCAGCGGAAGCAGGAATGTGGTGCTGCGCCGGCTGGTGAGGTGAGCGGGATGGCAGAGCAGCAGCAGATCACGAAGAAGCACGTGCTGGCGCACGCGGCACCAGCACTGCTGCTTGCGGTACTTATGGGAGTAGTGTGGCAGCGGCATAGTGCGGCAGTCATGGTGGGGTGTGCTGGGGTATGCGTGTTGCTGTGTGGATTATGTGCACCGAGATGGTATTGGCGCTGGAAATGTCTCGTGCAGAAAGTTGTCACAGTGATTGTACGGTATGCGACGTGGGTGCTTTTGAGTGTGGTGTATTTTGGTGTAGTGACGCCAGCAGGGATAGTGCGGAGGGTATTGAGGCAGGACACGCTGGGATTGCGGTTTCCTTCGCGCGCCGCAACGTTCTGGCACATGCACGAGGAAGCTGGCGGCCGGGATAGTTACCGGCGGCAGTATTGATGAAGATACTCGGGATCAGCGCATTTTATCATGATGCGGCGGCGGCGCTGGTCTGTGATGGCGAGATTGTAGCGGCGGCGCAGGAAGAGCGTTTTACGCGCATCAAGCATGACGCGTCGTTTCCGGAGCACGCGATACAGTATTGTCTTCAAGCGGGCGGAGTGAGGCGTGGCGAGCTAGACGCAGTGGTATTCTACGAGAAGCCGCTCGTCAAGTTTGGGCGGGTGTTGGAGACGTATGTGAGCGTGGCGCCACGCGGGCTGCGTTCGTTTGTCATGGCGATGCCCGAGTGGGTGCGGAAGAAGATGTTTATGCGAAGGGAGGTTGAGGATGGGTTGACACGCTGTGGCTGCGGGCCGGCGAAGGAGCTGTTGTTTACGGCGCATCATGAGGCGCACGCTGCGGCGGCATTTTTCCCATCGCCGTACAGACGGGCAGCGATATTGACAGTGGATGGGGTGGGGGAATGGGCAACGAGCACGATAGGGATAGGTGAGGGGTCACGGGTGCGTTTATTGAAGGAGCAGCGGTTTCCGCATTCCTTGGGGCTGTTATATTCTGCGTTCACGTATTACTGCGGGTTTAAAGTTAATGGTGGTGAGTACAAATTGATGGGGTTGGCGCCGTATGGGGAGCCGGTGTATGTTGAGAAGATAATGAAGGAGTTGGTGCAGGTGCGGGAGGATGGCTCACTGCAGCTGAACATGGAGTATTTCGGGTATTTAGACGGGGTGCGGATGACGAACGAGCGGTTTGAGCGATTGTTTGGGGGGCCGCCGCGCACACCGGAAGGGGCTTTGACTGCGCGAGAAGCAAATTTGGCGCGTTCGATCCAAGCAGTGACAGAGGAGATAGTGTTGCGGATGGTGCGGCATGCACAGGAGGTGACAGGAGCCGAGGCGTTGTGCATGGCAGGTGGAGTGGCGCTGAACTGCGTGGCGAACGGGCGGATCGTGCGTGAAGGGCCGTTTAGGGATGTATGGATTCAGCCGGCGTCGGGCGATGCGGGGGGCGCTGTAGGGGCGGCGTTGTTTGCGTGGCATCAGTTATATGAGGGGGCGCGGGAGCCCGATGGCGTACATGATGGGATGAAGGGATCATTGCTAGGGCCTGAGTATAGCGATGAAGAGATTGGAGCATTTTTGACTTTACACGGGTATCCTGCGCGACGGCTGGGAGAGGATGAGTGGGCGGATCAGATCGCGGAGCTGGTGGCGCAACAACACGTCATTGGGTTGGTGCAGGGGAGAATGGAGTTTGGGCCGCGGGCGCTGGGGAACCGTTCGATCATCGGAGACGCACGTTCGCCGCAGATGCAATCGGTAATGAACATGAAAATCAAATATCGGGAATCATTCCGGCCGTTTGCGCCATCATGCCGTCTGGAAAAAGCGGGCGAGTATTTCGAATTGGACCGGCCGTCTCCGTATATGTTGCTTGTCGCGCGCGTGCGAGCAGAGCGGTGCCGGCAGGGCAGTGGCAGAGACGGAGACGATATCGTGGCGCGCGTGCATGAGGTGCGCAGTGACATTCCGGCGGTGACGCATGTAGATTATACAGCACGGATACAGACGGTTGAACGGCAGACAAACCCGCGGTTTTATGAGCTTTTACGAGCCTGGGAGCGGAAGAGCGGATGTGGCGTGCTGATCAACACATCGTTCAACGTGCGCGGTGAGCCGATTGTGTGTACACTGGACGATGCGTACCGTTGTTTCATGCGGACGGAGCTGGATTACCTGGTATTAGGGTCGTATATGTTGGAGAAGACGGCGCAGCCGCCATGGGATGAAGGGAGTGACTGGCGCGAGCGATTGACGCTGGATTAGGAGGATCTGCGGATGCGGGGCATCCGGAAGTGAATGGTGGGCGGCACGGGATTTGAACCTGTGACCTCCTGCATGTCGAGCAGGCACTCTAACCAACTGAGCTAGCCGCCCAGAACATCATTGTGAAGAATTGTAACGAATTAAGGAATGCTTGTCAAGAGAAAAACAGCTGCATCCGGCGACTAGCGCAGAAACAAAGCATAAGAGGCGATCCATCAATATGATACATTTCGATATGCTGACAAGTTGGTGGCAACAGCTGTACGCCGCGGAAGCTGTGCTTCCGCTCGAAAAAGCGGCAGCTTCGCCGCGCGCACTCCAAAAGTCGCTGTATCAGGGATAGAATATCACGTAGTGGCAACGAAGAAGACGAAGAGCAAGAAGGCGATGAGCGCGAGGATCATGGTGGTAATGATCAAGAGGGGAGCGAGGACGGCTTCGAAAAATGAGAGGTCGTGAATTTGATGGCCGCAGCGCGGGCATTCGTAGGTACGGTTGAGTTCGACGCCACCAGGTGTAAAGATGCGCAGGAGGAAGCGTTGTAAGCGAGACGGGGTGTAAGATGTTTCTGAAATGATGGCCATGCGGGTGTGCTTGCCGCAGCGTTCGCATCGTTTGGCGAAATCGGAGAGTGGGCGGCCGCACGAGTCGGTGTCGGGGCTGGGCACAACAGATTCGCCGGGCATCATTGGCATGATATCGGACATTCGAGAGCTCCTTCAATGAGATCAGCACAAAGAGAAGAGACGAGGTCATCAAACACGTTATCACGGGCAGCGAAGGGAATGATGCCGGCGACGGGAACACCAGTACAGCGGGCTATGATCTGAGGGTTGCTCGATGCAGGTTCAGCGTCATCACAGGGCTGACTATCATTGAAGACGATGGCGCGAACTGGGAGGCCGGCGGCCTGGCACGCTTCGACGGTGAGCCAGGTGTGATTGATGGTGCCGAGGGTACGGCGTGCAACGATGAGGATGTGACCGGCGATGTCACAGAAGAAATCGCGCATGGTGTAGATCCCAGTTGGGGTATCGCAAATTGGGACGAGCAGGCCGCCGGCGCCCTCAACAATCATGAGGGCATGGCGCTGGTTGAGGACAGCAAAAGAATTGAGGCAGGCGGGGATATCAATAGAGAGGTTCTCGAGTTGAGCGGCGCGATAGGGGGCGAGGGGAGCGGCGAGGGCGCAGGGATTGATGTCATCAAGGGAGTCGGTGACAGCGGCGGCATCGCGGAGTGCGAGTGCGTCATCGCGGCTGCCGGAAGAGAAGGGCTTGAAGACACCGACATCGAGGCCACGGCGGCGGAGAGCGCGGGCGAGGCCGCAGGCGACGAAGGTTTTGCCGACGTTTGTGTCAGTTCCTGTAATAATGAGAGTGTTCATGTACGGCCGAAGCGTTTGGAGAGTTCATCGAAGGGGATGACAATCATGGTAGGGCGGCCGTGTGGGCAGGTCCAGGGAGTTGAAGTGGCACGCAGGCCATCAATGAGGGCCTGCATTTCGGGCAGCGAGAGGCGCTGGTTGAATTTGACGCTGGCGCGGCAGACGAGGACAACGGCCATGCGCTGGCGGATTTCTTCGGTGCGCTGCGAACGGCCTGAGGAGAGGAGGTCAGCGGCAATTTCGGCGAGAAGGTCTTGGACGTTGGTGAGCTGCAGATAGGCGGGCAGGGCATCAATTTTGAACGTAGCGGTGCCAAATTCTTCGATGCTGAAGCCCATGTGGCGCAAGTCATCGAGGTGCGCGGCAATCATAGCTGCGTGATCGGGTTTGAGCTGGACGGTAACGGGCAGGAGGAGGGACTGGCCGGGGGCGGGAGCACCGGCGAACGAAGCGAGCACACGGTCATAGTTGATACGCTCGTGGGCGGCGTGCTGGTCAATGACAACGATACCATTGCGCGCGCCGGAGATTTCGGCGATGATGTAGGCTTCGCCGAGC
>Ga0129299_1002863_pt1 | contig 11376 bp, 13 predicted proteins | sample ConPoolayeCmetaG_FD_94477 | JGI IMG/M metagenome (GOLD analysis project Ga0129299, IMG submission 94477) | Hot spring microbial mat communities from California, USA to study Microbial Dark Matter (Phase II) - Cone Pool mat layer C metaG ... | reverse complement strand
TAGAATGGTTCGCCAGAGGCGTCAACGATTTTCTCAAAGCCTTACACGTTAGAGCGTAGGGAAATGTTGCAGAGGCTACGGTTATAGCTCAGCCACTTCTGTCATCGTACCCATGCTTGCTTTGATGAAATTTTATAAAAGGGAGTTATCCGCCCATGAAAGGATCCCTGCGCATGATGTCTTCACCCTCCCTGCAAACCTCAGCCGGCACCGACATCATCCAATGTGAAGATGTTCACAAATGGTACGGCGAGTTCCACGTCCTTAAGGGCATTACCACCCGCATCCGTCGCGGCGAGGTGGTGGTGGTCTGTGGGCCTTCAGGTTCGGGCAAATCGACGTTTATTCGCACCCTGAACCGCTTAGAAGAACACCAGAGAGGACGCATTGTGGTAGATGGCATTGAGCTAACCAGTGACCTGCGCAACATCGACGCCATTCGCCGCGAGGTGGGCATGGTTTTCCAGCAGTTCAACCTGTTTCCCCATCTCACGGTCTTGCAGAATGTAACCCTCGGCCCGATTCATGTGAAGAAAATGAAAAAGGCCGAGGCAGTTGAACGGGCTATGGAGCTGCTGAGGCGGGTGGGGATCGCCGAGCAAGCCGAGAAGTATCCTGGTCAACTTTCGGGGGGGCAGCAGCAGCGGGTGGCGATTGCCCGCGCTTTGGCCATGAATCCGGCGGTGATGCTCTTCGATGAGCCCACCTCGGCTTTGGATCCGGAGATGATCAAAGAGGTGCTGGACGTGATGCGGGAGCTGGCCCGCTCGGGCATGACCATGGTGTGTGTAACCCACGAGATGGGCTTTGCCCGCGAGGTGGCGGATCGGATTATTTTCTTCGACCGCGGCAAGATCGTAGAAGAAAACACCCCCCAAGAGTTTTTCAGCAACCCCAAGGAAGAACGTTCCCGTCTTTTCTTGTCGCAGATCCTTTCCCACTAGCGGGCTGCTCAAAGGGGGGTGAGGCGTGCCAGAAAGGCTCCCTCCAGCTCTTGGTAAAGAATTTGTCCCTGCCAGCCGTTGGCATGGGCATAGCGCAGCAGGGTTTCCGGATCCACAAACAGCCAGGGAAAGGGATCCCCGCGCTGCCCGCCGTACTCGGCCACAAAGTTCACCACCTTGGCTTTTGTCTCGCCCGCCGCTTTCAAGTCTTTCCCATCATCCTCGGCTTCAGAGTGGGCAGGAACGGCCGGCTCTGGAGAGGGGGCTGCAGAGCTTTCTACCTGCGGCAGATCCGCCGGGTCGCCATCTTCACTGAGGTCGGCTAGATCGGTGGAATCGAGGAGCAACTGCCCGGTGGGCTGAACCCAGTGGCGGGCCAAGGTTAAAAAACGCTCCAACCCCGCCAGGGATCCCACCAGGCCGGCGCCGTTCATCAGCAGCAGCAGCGTATCAAAGGGCTCTTCCGGCCCCTCCCAGTGGAACAGGTCGGCAGCGATGCGGCAGCGCACCCCCCGTTCGGCCATGATCTGCAACGCCACCGGAGAGCGATCCAGGGCGGCCACGGCAAACCCCTCTTCCTGCAGCAGCAGGCTGTGGCGGCCCGTGCCGGCGCCAATGTCCAGCACTCGACCGCGACAGAGATCCAAAGCCAGGGCCTCCACCTCCGGCAGCTCTTGGCTGAAGAACACCTCCGGCGAGACCACCTGGGGCTCCTCTGCCAGTGGGATCCCCTCGGCGCTGTAGGCGTGCAAGAGCAGGGATCCCCTCGCCTGGCCCCGGTGCCAGTCCCACAGGGCTTGCTCGAGTGGATCCTCAGGCAAAGGGTTTTCGACAACCTCTATCATGGGAAGGGAAAGCTAGAGCCTTGCCCCGATGGCCATCGTCGCATTTCTTTACGCTGCCGCTTTGGTTCTTTTGCTGATCGCAGGAGTCGTTTGGGCCACATCTCAGCAGGCTAACTCGGAGACCGAGCCACAGGCCGGCGCACCTCCAGAAGAGCCCCCGGCAACCCCATCTGTTCCCGTCTCTATTGTGGAGCAACTGGAGCGCCAATACCGCAACAGCCCTTCCTACAGTCCCGACCCTTAGCGTATACTTCAAGAAAGTTCTTGAAGATCCTTGAAGAGGGGGGTTCCAAGAGCTTCCTGAAGGCGTGAGCGGTACCCCTGCTGCCCGGATTCTGCTGTTCTCTTCCTTGGGGCCCATGGCTGCGAAGTCTCCACCCCCTATCGTCTACATTGCCCTGGGGCTATTGCTCCTCTGGGGTGGTCATCGCGCCTGGCAGGCGGGCTACATCCGCTGGCCAGAAGGGATCTCGCTGCCAGGGCTGGGCGGTGGGGCCCAGGATCTGCTCTTAACCAGCGGCGAGCGCACCCTGTTTGCCGATAGCAGCCCCGCTGCCATTGCTGCAGCAGAGCTGTTGCGCCAAGGCAATTTCAGGGCAGCGATCCCGGTCTTGGAGATGGGGCTGCAGAACAACCGCAACGACCCGGAAGCGCGGATTTTCCTGAACAACGCCCGCGCCCAGCAACAGGGCAACCCCTTGAGCTTGGCCGTGGTGGTGCCCATCTCCAGCAACCCCAACCGCGCCAAAGAGACACTGCGGGGCGTGGCCCAGGCACAGGAGGAGCTTTTCCAGCAAGGGGGCCTTGGGGGGCGGCTGCTGCGGGTGGTGATTGCCGACGACGGTGATAACCCGGAGCGAGCAGCGGCAGTGGCCAAAGCGCTGGTGGGCCAGCCTGAGATCTTGGGGGTGATCGGCCACAACGCCAGCGATGCCACCCTGGCGGCGGCTGAGATCTATCAGCCTGCCGGCCTGGCCATGATCTCTTCTACCTCCACCAGCACCCGCATCAGCCTGCTGGGGAACGCCATTTTTCGCACCGTCCCCTCCGACCAGATTGCCGGCACGCAACTGGCCCGCTACGTCCTCAACCAGTTGCGCCTGCAGAGGGTGACCATCTTCTACAACCCCAACAGCGCCTACAGCACCAGCCTGCGCGACGCCTTTGCCTCCACCCTGACCAGCGAAGGGGGGATTGTGCTGGCGACCTTCGACCTGTCGGCAGCCGATTTCAACCCCCAGGCCAGCCTGCAGACAGCTCTGGAGCAGGGATCCCAGGCGGCTTTTCTGGCTCCCACCGCCTCAGTAGCGGAAAAAGCGCTGGCCGTTGCCCGCGAGAACGCCATCCTCGGCCAACCCCTCGCCCTGGTGGGCGGGGATGTGCTTTTCAGTCTCACCACCCTCAAGGAAGGGGGAGCAGCAGTAGAGGGCATGGTGGTGGCGGTGCCCTGGCATCCCGATCTTCCCCGCAACCGCGGCTTTGCCCAGAAGGCAGCTCAACTTTGGGGAGGGCAGGTGAGTTGGCGCACGGCGCTGGCCTACGATGCCACCCGTGTTTTTCTCCAGGCTATTCGGCAGGGATCCCCCAGCCGCAGCGGCATTCTCGCTGCCCTCGGCGACTCCAACTTCCGCTTGCCAGACGGCGCTTCCGGGGAGGTGCGCTTTTTGCTCTCCGGCGACCGCGATGCTCCCAACGTGCTGGTGCGCATTGAACGGGGCAACCGCTCTGGCACGGGCTATGACTTTGTGCCTCTCCCCTAGGGATCCCGGCAGGCGCTACAGTGGGGGATCGATCTCCTCAGCTCGGACGGATCCCATGCCCAGCCGGATCACCACGTGTTTTCAGGCGCTGCGCAGCCGCGGCGAAGCCGCCCTCATCCCCTACCTCACCGCCGGGGATCCCGATCTAGAAACCACCTTTGCGGCCCTGCAAGTTTTGGATGAGAACGGCGCCGATCTGATCGAGCTGGGGGTGCCTTACTCGGATCCCCTGGCGGATGGGCCGGTGATCCAGGCAGCAGCCACCCGCGCCCTCAGGCGGGGCGTCACCTTGGGCGCCATCTTGCAGGGCTTGCGGGGCCTCTCGCTGCAGGCTCCCCTCATCCTCTTCACCTACTACAACCCCATCCACCAGCTCGGTCTCCCCACCTTTGTGGGGCAACTGCGCCGGGCCGGCTGTGCCGGTTTGGTCGTCCCCGATCTGCCCCTGGAAGAGGCCGGATCCCTACGAGCAGCGGCTCAGGCAGAGGGGATCGACCTCATCTTACTGGTGGCCCCCACCAGCCCGGCGGAGCGGATGCGCTGCATTGCCCAACAGTCCAGCGGCTTTATCTACTTGGTCAGCACCACCGGCGTCACCGGCGAACGGGCCACCCTGGAGCAGCGGATCCCGGCCTTGCTGCAGCAGTTGCGCCAATACACCTCCCTACCGATCGGGGTGGGCTTCGGCATCTCCACCCCTGACCAGGCCGGCCAGATCGCCCGCTGGGGAGCGGATGCGGCGATCGTGGGCAGCGCCTTCGTGCAACGGCTGGCCAAAGCCCCCACCCCCGCCCAAGGGCTACAGCAAATCGCCCACTTCTGTCGGGATCTCAAGGCTGCCCTGCAGGAGATAAGCATCCCACAACATTGACAGACGATGGCTTTGCCTCTACCTCAAAACAAGTGAAACGAATGTTTACATTACAGGCGAAACAAATGTTTACATCTTATCAGCATCCTCGCCGACCCATTTCCCGCCCGCGGCCCCATCAGAGACGGGAGATCGGCGGCTGAGCAGATATCTCGGCATTGGTTTATTTGTAAATCTTTACAAAACACTCATCCCTCCCACGCTATAAAATTGACCTGGATGCTCGGCTGTCTGAAGGTCGCAGAAGTTCTTGACCTATCTCAAAATCTGGGGCTTCGGTGGGGGTAGTTTTGAGAACCTGCTCCCCGGGATCCCCGGTTTTTGGGAAGACCGGATCCCTCCAGAGACTTGGGATTCGGCTTTTGAGAAGTTCAGCCAGTCGCTCATCGCTTTTTGGAAAGACCAGAAGGAGATCCATCATGCAAGACGCCTTTACCCGGGTGATCGCTCAGGCAGATGCACGCGGTGCCTTTTTAAGTGATCAAGACTTCGACCGTTTGGCGGCTTTGGTGGCAGAGGGCAACAAGCGCCTCGATGCTGTCAACCGCATGACCAGCAACGCTGCCCAAATCGTAACCAACGCAGCTCGGTCTTTGTTTGCCCAGGAGCCGGATCTGATCGCTCCTGGCGGCAATGCCTACACCAACCGTCGCATGGCCGCCTGCCTGCGGGACATGGAGATCATCTTGCGCTACATCACCTACGCCACCTTGGCGGGGGATAGCTCGGTGCTGGAAGATCGCTGCCTCAACGGCCTGCGGGAAACCTACATTGCTCTGGGAGTGCCCACCACTTCTGTGGCCAATGGTATCGCTGCCATGAAGAAAGAAGCCTTGGCCAAGATCATGGATCCGAAAGGCATCACCCCTGGCGACTGCTCGGCGCTGCAAAGCGAGGTGGCCAGCTACTTCGATAAAGCCGCTGCCGCCATCGTCTGAGTTCGGGCCGAGGCCGGCTTGGTTGTCCCTTTTCAGGCCTGTTCAATCCATCTTTCTGATTGGGTGGGTGGAGATCCTCAAATTGGGACGTAATCCACCATTCCTGCAGAACGTTCGTTAATAACCAAATCGATGAATTTAGGAGTTGCAAGGTGAAAACCGTCATCACTGAGGCGATTGCTTCCGCTGACAATCAAGGGCGTTTTCTCAATGCCAGCGAGCTGCAGGCGGTCAATGGCCGTTACCAGCGTGCTGCTGCTTCCCTGGAAGCCGCCCGTGTCCTGACCAACAATCAGCAAACCCTGGTGCGGGAAGCGGTGCAGGAAGTGTTCAAGCGCTTCCCCTACCTGACCCAGCCGGGCGAAATGGGCCACGGCGATGTGTTTCAAGCCAAGTGTGCCCGCGACGTCGGCTACTACCTGCGCTTCATCACCTATTCTCTGGTTGCGGGTGGCACCGGCCCCCTCGATGAATACTTGGTAGCCGGGCTGCGGGAGGTGAACCGCTCCTTCAACCTCTCCCCAAGCTGGTACATTGTGGCTCTGCAGTACATGAAGAGTCGCGCTCTGGGCATGCTGAGCGGCCAAGCGGCCAACGAAGCTGCCATCTACTTCGACTACGCCATCAACGCCCTCAGCTAAGGGATCCCAGGACTAGAGATCCCCGCTTGTGGGGAGTGGACGATCTCTTTCTTCGTCTTTCAGTTGTATGTCTCTCCACAGAGCAGGCGGCGACTCTAAGGGGGTCTAGCCCACCTGTTTTAAGTCGAGCCAGTGTTTTGGCTCCTCTTCGGCCAAGGGGTTGGCCGCCTGCTCTTTGTCTTAATCATTCTGGGCAACGCGACTTGGCCCGCAAAAGTAGCCGATACGGCTTGTCGGGTGAGGGATCGATCTTGCCTGTGTTCTAAACAAAGTCCAAATAGATACCTGGGAAAAGCGATGTTTGGTCAAAGCACCACCGGCCCTGAAACCCTGACGGAAGCTGGCAGCCGGGTTTACAGAGTTGAGTACACCGGCCTGCTCAACCCGCCGGATGCCCTGGCCACCTCTGCCAAGGTGCGTCGCAGCACCCTGAGCACCACCGTTCCCTACAGCCGCCTGTCTGCCGAGATGCAGCGCATTCTGCGGATGGGCGGCAAAATCGTGCAGGTCACTGCTCTGGCGGGAACCGATGCCTCCTCTGCCCAAGGCAACGGTGCTGCTGAGTAAGGGATGCTCGACGGCTGCCGACAGGGTTGCCCAAGGGTCATGAACAGCTCTGCAAAGGTTCGCATGGCATCCAACACGGCGGTGCTGCCGCAGCAGCTCACTTGGGAGCAGGCGATAGCCCGGCTGCAGGGGGATGACCTGCAAGAGCGGTACTATGCCGCTTGGTACTTGGGTACGATTCGGGATCCGCGCGGGGTAGAGCCGTTGCTTTTGGCGTTGCAGGATGAACGGGATCGCACGGTCTTGGGGGGCTATCCGCTGCGGCGCAATGCTGCCAAGGCCCTCGGGCAAATCGGGGACGTGCGGGCCGTGCCCGGCTTGATCGAGGCGCTCACCTGTGCTGACTTGCATGTGCGGGAAGAGGCCGCCTATGCCTTGGCCCAGTTGGGGGACAGGCGGGCGGTGGATCCCTTGCTGGCCTTGTTGCAGTCGCGGGAGCAGGAGCAGCCCTGGGAAGCCCTTATCGAGGCGCTGGGGCAGCTCCAGGCCACCGAGGCCGAGGCGGCGATCCGGCCTTTTTTGAGCCATTCTTCCGAGCGCGTGCGTTCGGCAGCCGCCTGGGTGCTCTATCGCTTTACCCAAGCTGAGGAGCTGACCCAAGTTCTGGTGGCGCTGCTGGCTCACCCCAATTTCAGCCTGCGCCAGGCTGCTTTGTTCGACCTGGCAGAATCCGGCTGGGTGGCAGGGGCACCGCTGTTGGCGACCGCCGATGTAGCTCTCAACCTGCGCATCAACGCCCTGAAGCGGCTGTTTGACGTGGCGCTGCAGTTGGGGCGAGTGCCGCTGGCGCAGGTGGCGGCGGCAATCCTCCCGCAACTGGACAAGCTGTTCTAGTCGCTCTCCCCGGCTCCGGCTTTCAACTTCACTTCTAACTCTGCCTATGTCCTCTGCCTCGACTGCGCAAGTGCTCCCTGCCGCTGTGGCTCAACTGGCCGCCGAGCTGGAACAGGCCACCTCAGCAGAAGAGCTGCTGCGGGTGGTGAGAGCCCTGGGATCCCTGGGCCAGGTGGAAGGGATCCCCCTGCTCATTCGCGCCTTTGGGTTTAATCGCCCTGCGGTTGGGGAAGCCGCCTTGGAGGAGGTGTTGCGCTTTGGGGAGGCGGCGGTACAGCCTTTGCTGAGCCATATCGACGGCTTTGACTACGGGGCGCGCGCCTACTCGGTGCGAGCGTTGGCCCGCATCGGCCACGGGGATGCCTATCCCTTTTTGGCGGAAGCCATTGTGGCCGACTTTGCCCCCAGTGTGCGACGGGCGGCAACCCGTGGGCTGGGACGGGTAGCGGCGCGGCGGCCCCTCTCCGATCAAGAGCGAGCCTTGCACCTGTTGCAGCAGTGCTTGGGCGATGCCGACTGGGGAGTCCGCTATGCCGCCGTCGGATCCCTGACGGATTTGGCTCGGCTGGGAGAGGCGTCCCTGCGATCTGCCGTCGAGGCAGCCCTGCAAATGGCCTTGCAGGATGCGGATCCCTTGATTCCCCTGCGCGCCCAGTTAAGTCAGCAGGAGCTGGCAGCCGATCCATAGCTCTGTCCCCCTTTGTCGTTTTTTGTTTCTTCAGGAGCACCACCTATGTCTCTTCCGTTGCTTGCCGATCGTCCCACCACCCAAAATGAGCGGGTGCCTCGTTACTTTGTGCCCAGCGATGAAACCCCACCGGTCTATCGTCCTGATGACCCAACGGGGGTGGACAACATCATTCGCGCTGCCTATCGCCAAATCTTCAGCGAGCATCTGATGCTGGAGAGCTATCGCCAAAAAGCTTTGGAGTCGCAGTTGCGCAACGGGGCGATTTCGGTCAAAGAGTTTGTGCGCGGCCTGGGCAAGTCGGAGGTGTACCGGGATCTGGTCATGGTTCCCAATGACAACTACCGCTTCATCGAGGTCACTTTCCAGCGCTTCCTGGGCCGGCCCACCTACAGCCAACAGGAGCGCATTAAGTACTCCATCATCGTTGCTACCCGTGGGCTGGATGGTCTCATCGACGCTGTGGTGGATAGCGAAGAGTACAACGCCGCTTTCGGGGACGATGTGGTGCCCTATCAGCGTCGCCGTCTCTCCGAAAAACCCGCTAACTTGGTGACCCCCCGCTATGGAGCCCGTTGGCGGGATGTCTCCGGCGTGAAGCGCTCAACCCGGGAAGTGGTGCGCACCTACCGTCTCACCCGCCCGCCCAAACCCGGGGATCCGGAAAACTTCCTCAACATGGCCCGCATGCTCAATCCCCAGCCGGCGGCGCGGCAAAACATTAGCGTCTTCGATCTGAAGATCCCCGACATGACCACCAACCGCCGCTAGCACTGGACAAACTTTCCAGGACAATCCCTCACGGGATCCGTCGGGCCGATCGATCCGATGCTGTTCGGGTAGGTCGGCTCGCGGCTGTGCTCGGGCAAGATTCGTTATAATCTGAGTGATGCTTCTTAACACTTGGGTTGCATGAAGAATCCGGTTGTGCGGGCTTTTTTTGTCGGCAAAGCTGTAGCAGATGTTCTGCGGGAGCGTTGGGAGAGCGCCCTTGCCGACCTTGCCGGAGAAGTGGGCAAGGTGTGGGCGGAGCTACAGGAGGGCTGGCAAACCTTTGCCCAGGATGTCATGACCCGAGCTGAGGCAGAAGCATCGGTGGCTGCCCAGGAGATGGTGCCCCCTCCTTTCAAGACAGAAGATCTGCAGGCAACTCTGGACGACCTGCGGGCAGAAGTGGCGCAGTTGCGCTCCGAGTTGCAGAAATATCGGAGTCGAAACACTTGAATGCCAGCAGACAGGGATCCCCGACTTCCCTAGGATCCAAACCCGTCAAGCCCTATACTGCCTACCGTTGGGCCCGGGAAAACTACACCCATTGGGGCCGCCTTCTGGACATTTGGCGATTTGTGCTCACCTGGCTGTTCTACCTCTGGCTGGATCAGCAGGCTTGGAGCTACGGGGGGCAGCCCACAGCAGGGCGCAAGGCCAGACGTCGGCGCGCCAGAGCCATTTGGATCCGTGAAACGCTGCTCAACCTCGGCCCTACTTTTATCAAAGTGGGGCAGTTTTTCTCCACCCGCGCCGATCTCTTCCCCAGCGAGTACGTCGAGGAGCTCTCCAAGCTGCAGGATCGGGTGCCCGCCTTTGGCTACGAACAGGTGGCGGCCATCGTGCAACAAGAGTTAGGCAAGCCCATTGACCGGATCTACAGCTATTTCGATCCCACCCCCTTGGCGGCGGCCAGCTTGGGGCAGGTGCATCGCGCCAAGCTCAAGACCGGCGAAGAGGTGGTGGTCAAGGTACAGCGCCCAGGGCTGACCCGGCTGTTTACCATCGATCTGGAGATCTGCCGCGGCATTGCCGAGTTTTTTCAGTACCGCACCCCTTGGGGCGGGCCGGGCCGGGACTGGATCGGCATCTACGAAGAGTGTCGGCGCACCCTCTGGGAAGAGGTGGACTACCTCAATGAGGGTCGCAATGCCGATACCTTTCGTCGCAATTTTCGGGACATGCCGCAAATTGCCGTCCCCAAGGTGTATTGGCGTTACACTTCCCCCCGTCTGCTGACATTGGAATACCTGCCGGGGATCAAAATCAGCGATTACGAAGCCCTGAGCGCGGCGGGGTTGGATCGCAAGGTCTTGGCCCGCTTGGGGGCAGAGGCCTATCTGCGGCAACTGCTCAAAGACGGCTTTTTTCACGCCGATCCCCATCCGGGCAACATTGCCGTCAAGCCCGATGGCACGTTGATCTTTTACGACTTCGGCATGATGGGCCGCCTGCGCTCCGATGTGAAAGAGAAGCTGATGGGCACGCTGGCAGGTGTGGTTTCCAAAAACGCCGATCGGGTGGTGGCCTCGCTGGTGGAGCTGGGCGTGCTGGTGCCCACCGCCGATCTGGCGCCGGTGCGTCGCTCCGTCCAGTACATGCTGGATCACTTTATGGATAAACCCTTTTCCAGCAACTCAGGAGAAATCTCGGTGGCGGCCATTAGCGAAGACCTCTACGAGCTGGCCTACGATCAGCCGTTTCGCTTTCCGGCTACCTTTACCTTTGTGATGCGGGCCCTGACCACGCTGGAGGGGTTGGGAAAGGGGTTGGATCCGGAGTTCGACTTTATGGAAGTGGCCAAGCCTTTCGCGGAGGAGCTGATGAGTTTAAACGGAACCGAGACCGAGACTCTCTTGGCCCAGGTTGGCCGCCAAGCGGCTGAGTTTACCAGCAGCAGCCTCAGTTTGCCCCGCCGCCTCGAATTGACCTTGAGCAAGTTGGAACAAGGAGAACTGCGCTTGCGGGTGCGATCGAGCGAGGCAGAGCGCCTGCTGCGCAAGCTGAACAGCACCGGCTTGGGGGCTATTTATGCAGTGTTGTTTGCAGCCTTCTTTCTGAGCGCAACCCAGCTCCTTTTGGCCGGACATGCTACCTTAGCCGTTATCACTTTGGTTTTGGCTGCCCTCGCTGCTCTTGCTTTAATCAGGGTACTCTTGAGGTTGAATCAGTCAGAGCGATTGATGTGATGCGACGATACGCCTGCGCTACGGATCCGGGCAAGGTCCGCAGCAGCAACCAGGATGCCTACTACTGCGATCCGGAAGGACGTTACTTCATCGTTGCCGACGGCATGGGGGGACATGCTGCCGGGGCAACGGCCAGCCTGTTGGCTGTCGAGACCATCCGGGCCTATCTGGATCGAGGCTGGAAAAACGTGCCGGCACCCAAGTTGCTCAGCGAAGCGGTAGAAGCAGCCAACGAGGCCATCCTCAGGGATCAGCGGCAAAACCCGGAGCGGGCCGACATGGGCACCACCGTGGTGGTGGCCTTGGTGGATCCCAATAACAATTGCTGGAG
>Ga0129299_1002862_pt1 | contig 11378 bp, 11 predicted proteins | sample ConPoolayeCmetaG_FD_94477 | JGI IMG/M metagenome (GOLD analysis project Ga0129299, IMG submission 94477) | Hot spring microbial mat communities from California, USA to study Microbial Dark Matter (Phase II) - Cone Pool mat layer C metaG ... | reverse complement strand
GGGTGAGGTCAAATTTAACATTGTCGAGGCAGGTAGTTACCGTTACTCTTTCTTTTCCCCGGTTTCTGTCTTCTCCGATTCCTTGACGGGCCCCTCTTCCTCTTCTTCCTTCACAGCCTTCTTGAAGCCGCTGATCGCCTTGCCCAGGGCAGGGCCGATGTCGGCCACTTTGCCCACGCCAAAGATGAGGACGACGATCACCAGGACGATCAAGATCTCTGGCCAACCAAAACTGCCCATTGTTGCTCCCCCTGTTTCAATTTATTTCTACGGAGTGCAATCACTCCCGCACCCAGCCAAAAATATCCCCTCTCACTGCAGAGCACGCAGAGAACGCGGAGGGATCATAAAACTCAGCGGCCTCTGCGTCTCGGCGGTGCAAACCAGGACCTTTTCAGCAGCCTCCTCATGAGGAAAAAGCCCGAACCGCCCGGATCAGGACCCTGATGCCGCTTCCAGGCCACGGCGCACCAGGGCCCGGATCAGCGGCAGCTCATGGGCCGACTCCTGGTCCATGGCCCTGGCCGCAGCCAGAGCCAGCCGGGCCAGCCATGGCTCCCCGGCCAGCAGCAACCACTCGCTCATGGCCGTCAACCGCCGGCCAAGCAGATGCCTGACCATCGGTTCGGAAAACAGCTCCCTGGCCAGCCGCCGGATCCACACCTCCCGGTCCCGGCCGGGATGGTGCCGGCCCTCCTCTGCTGCCTGGAGGAGGGCCGGGTTGTGGACCGTCCAGGTCAGGAAGGCGGGATGGCTCAACAGCCGGTCTGAAACGGCCATCAGCCCTTCATCCGGCTCCTCCAGCTCCGGCAGAAGGGGCGGAGGGAGTGAGTCTGCGCCGCCAGACCCCCACAACCAGGGGCTGAGCAACCGCAGCGGCGCGGCGACCGGGATCTGAGTCTGGCGGTTGTGGGCCAGCGCTTCAAGCACCAGCCGCCGGCCCAGATCGAACGGGGCTTCCAGCATCAACAGTTCCCCCGAACCATCAGGCAGGAGGAGGTCATGCAGGGTTCCCAACGGCCGGGGTGGGGGCAACATCAGCGCCGGCACCCGGGCATGCCCGATGGCCTCGACGATCCCGGCCTGATCGGCCAGCAGCAGGTTCAGGAACCGCACCTGGGCCGTCCCCCGGCCGGGCTGGAGAAACCACACATTCTGCCGGCCCAGGCCATCCACCGGCCCAATGAGCGCCCGCCAGCCCGGATCGGGTGGGGGCAGTTCTTCGATTGCCACGCCGGCGAAGCGCAGCTTGCGCAGTGCCCGCCCGGCGGCGGGTTGCAGTTCCGGGTGGACGATGGGCCGCAGCGTTTGCAATGCCCACCCCGCCTCCGGTAGACGGAGGGTGCCCAGGGCCTGTAACGCTGCGGCGGCGATCTCGCCACGCACATCCTGGGCCATCATCCGCAACGGTTCGACAGCCCGGCCGGTGCCCATCCCTCGCAGCGTCCGGACTACGGCCAGCACCACATCCGGCTCCTGTCGATCCAACCCCCGGATATATTCGATCCACAGGGCCGGGTTGCCTTCCGCCTGGCTCAGCACCTCCTCCAGGGAACGGAGGGCCACCCCCTCCGGATCGCGCAGGCTGGTCAGCAGTTCCTCGTCGGGCGGCTGGCCCAGGAAACGCTCCAGGAGGGTCATGGCGGCCATCCGGCCCTGATCGGTCCGCTGCGGCTGAAGGATCGCCTGGCGCAGCGCCGCCACCACCTCCTGGCGGTTGAGCAGCGCCGCCACCGTGCCCATCGCCGTCAGCAGCCGGGCGTCGGCGCGGTCCAGATTGCCCACGATGGCCGGGATGACCTGCGAGCCGAGGGCGGCGATCTGTTGCGCCTGCCGTCGAAACTGCCACTCCGAGTCGGCAGCCAGCATCTGGCGCAGGCCGGCCTCCACCTGTCGTCGGTCGCGCAGCGTGGTGATGATCTTTCCACGGGCCATGATCGCACCAGGTCTCAGGCGATGGCCGCCTCTCGCTCAGCGGCCTCTTCCTGACCAACCTCTACCGGCCTGAAGGTGGTCGGATCGGTCAGGCGATCGGTGTAGAGGATTCCGTCCAGATGGTCAATCTCGTGCTGAAAGACGCGGGCCAGATACCCTTCCACCTTGTAACGCACCGGGCGACCCCGCTCATCCACCCCCTTGACCGTCAACTTTTCGGCACGGGCCACCTGGCCCACGTAGCCGGGGATGGACAGACAGCCCTCATAGCCGACCTGTTCCCCAAAATTTTTGACAACTTCGGGATTGAACAGGATATAGGTCTCGCGGGGCAGGTTTTTCTCCCTGTCTTCGGGCAGTTCGGCGACAAAGAAGCGCTGCAGCACGCCCACCTGGGGCGCGGCCAGGCCGACGCCGTTGGCCTGGCGCATCACCTCCAGCATCCGCCGGGCCAGCGCGACCAGTTTGGGTGTCACCTGGGGCACCCGCTTTGATTTGCTGCGCAGCACCTTGAGGTGCTGCGGGTTGTTTACGGTCAGAATTTTCAGCTCAGAGTCAGACATGGTCTGGTTTCCAGGTGGCCGGCGCTTTTGAGTGCCAGCCACTTTCATTGTATCATCAGGCCTGCCCCTTGTCAAGCCGATCGGGTAGCCGACGGCATTGCCCTCGGCCACCCGGCCATCGGCAGCCCGATGATGCGCAGCCAGCCCAGGTAGCGGGGGAGAACCTCCCCATACAACCGGTATCCCCACCGACTGACCGGAAAGTCCCAGGCCCCCAGGCCGCGCACCAACTGCCCCCCCAACCCCAGCTTGAAGCGCACCACCCCCCACATCGGGTCCGACTCGACCAGGGTGTCGGGCGCGCCCCACAGGTCATAGAGGGTGCAGCCGGCGGCCCGGGCGCAGCGGATCGCCTCCCACTGGAGCAGATAGTTGGGCATCCGCTCCCGGTGGCGGTCGGACGATGCGCCGTACATGTACCAGGCTGTCGGCCCAAAGAGGAACAGGATCAGCCCGGCCACCACCTCGCCAGCCACTTCAGCCAGGAGGAGCCGGGCATGCCCTGCTTCCAGGAAGCTGCCCCAGGCATCACGGTAATAGTCGGCCGGCCGGATGGGAAAGCCGTCGCGTCGCGCCGTTTCGGCATAGAGCCGGTAGAAAATATCTAAATCGGCAGGGGTGCCCAGGCGGACCTGCACCCCATGCCGCATCGCCAGCCGGATGTTGTAGCGAGTTTTCTGCTTCATCGCCGCCAGGAGATCCTCCTCCGGGCGGGTCAGGTCCAGGAGCAGGGTGTTGCGGAACTGGACCTGTTCGCCGGAAAAGCGCCAACGGCGTCGGGTCAGCAGGCGGGCAATCTGTGGGGCGTTGGTCGGTCGAGGGCAAAAGCCGGGGGCGCCGTCCGGGTCATAGAGGTCGGGATCGATCTTGAGGAACAGCGCCCGCCGCTGCCGAGCCAGATGTTCCAGGCTGGCCAGGAGGCGGTCAGCCAGGCCGGTGTCGTTCCAATCCAGGGCCGGCCCTTTGGGCACATAGAGGACCGACACCGGCAGTCGGGGCAAGCGGCGTTCCAACACCGAGGCGGCGGCAACCGTCCGACCCTCTTCCTGGAAGAGCAGGCGCCTGGCCCTCCAGCCATGGCGCGACTTGAATTCGCCCCAGGCCCAGCTTTGCAGGATATGGGGGTTGGGCAGGGCCAGCAGGGCGCGGTCCCAGACCAGGGCGTCATCAATTTCAAGGTTCATCAGGTCGTTTGACCCTGTTTCAGCCATTTGACCGCCAGTGTGTAAAGCCGGTAACGCAGTGGGGCATAGACCAGGTCCCAGGCACCGATGGTCCGCACCAACCGCCCGCCAAAGCCCCGTTTGAAGCGATAGACGCCCCACAACCCATCGCTGCGGGTGGGAAAGCCGGCCTCCAGAACTGCCTCCTCTTCATCGGGCACACCCCACAGGTCATAGAAGCGATAGCCCTGCCCCCTGGCCCACAGCATCGCCTCCCATTGGAGCAGGTAGGCAGGCATCAGGTGCCGCCCCTCATCCGCCGACGCGCCATACAGGTAGATGGCCGTGTCGCCAAAGGCACAGGCGACCAGCCCGGCCAGCAGTTGCCCTTCCCGCTCCGCCAGGAGCAGCCGCCCCTGACCTGCGGGCACAAACAGGCGATACGCTGTGGCATAATAATCCTGGCTGTGGATGGCAAAGCGGTCCCGTGCAGCGGTGATCTGCATGAGACGATAAAAAGACGGCAGATCGGCTTCGTCGCCGGGGCGGACGGTAACCCCTTTGCGCGCTGCCAGGCGGATGTTGTAGCGCGTCTTGGGCTTCATGCGCGCCAGCAGCTCCTCCGGGTCGGCCTCCAGGTCCACCAGCAGGGTGCGGCGCGGCTGGATGGTCTGGGGGCTGGGGCGGAATCCCAGCGCCCGCAGCCGGTTGGCCAGCGCCGGGTCCTCTTCCCGGTTCGGCTCCACCTTCAGGCAGATGGCCCGTTGCCGGCGTGCCAGAGGGCGGATCGCCTCCAGCAATGCCTGCCAGGCCCCTTCATCCAGGCTGCCCACCGGCCCCCTGGGCACATAGGCGATACTGCCCAGGCCAGCCGGCAGGGAGCGAAAGAGCACCTGAGCCCCCGCCCCGGCTGCTGCCAGCCGATGGACGCGCCAGCCAAACCGGGCTTTGAGCTCGCCCCAGGCCCGGCTTTGCAGCAGGTGTCCGCCGGGTGCGGCAGCGACAAACTCATCCCATTCCGCATTCCCCATTCCGCATTCCCCATTCCGCATTCCCCATTCCGCATTCCCCATTCCCCATTATATCACGAGCGGCCCGGCCAGGGAAAAACACTCCCCCACCTGGTAAACTCACCCCCACCTCGAACTTGCCCTTTTGGAGGAGTTGTGGCATAATGGCGCTCGCTTTGCAACCTGTTAAAGGGGGTGTGACATTGCTGTCAGACTATAACTTTATCGGGGTCTTTGTGGTCGTCGCCATTCTCTTTCCCTTCGTCGCCCTGGGGATAGCCTGGTTGCTCCGTCCCAAGAAGCCAAACCCGGTCAAAGCGAGCACCTATGAATGCGGCCTCGAGACCATCGGCGAGACGTGGGTGCGGTTCCGTGCCCAAGATTACATCTACGCCCTGGTCTTTGTCGTTTTCGACATCGAGGCCGTTTTTCTTTTCCCCTGGGCGATGGCCTATGACCAATTGGGCCTGTGGGCGCTGGCCGAAGCGGTCCTCTTTCTGGGCATCCTGATCGTGGGTCTGGTCTACGCCTGGCGCAAGGGGGCGTTGCGCTGGCAATAACCAATATCGAATATCTAATATCCTATAACGGCGGATATTGGATATTGGATATTGGATATTAGATACCAGGAGAAGCGTATGGACATTCTCAATTTCTGGGTCGAATTGGGGCGGGTCGTGGGCGAGTGGATGGCCAGTTGGGGCCTGCCTCCGTGGGCGGTGAATCTGATCGCCGATTTTATCGGGGTGCTGATCCTGGTCGTTTTTGGGGTGATGGCCGTCATTATCTTTACCCCCATGGAACGGAAGGTGATCGCCCGGATGCAAGACCGGCCCGGCCCGAACCGGGTGTGGCCCTATGGCCTGCTCCAGGCGTTGGCCGACGCCATCAAGATGCTGACCAAGGAAGACATCATCCCCAGCAAGGCCGACCGGGCGCTGCACATGCTGGCCCCCATCCTGGTGGTCATCCCCGCCCTGCTGATCTATGCCGTCCTGCCCTGGGGCCCCCGGCTGATCGGCCAGGACCTGAATGTGGGGGTCCTGTACGTTGTCGCCATCGGTGCCATCCACATCCTGGCCGTTGTGATCGCCGGCTGGGGTTCGGACAACAAATATGCCCTGCTGAGCGCCTTCCGCACGGTCAACCAGTTGCTGGCCTACGAGGTGCCGATGGTGTTGTCAATCCTGGCCGTGGTCCTGCTGGCCAGGACCATGTCCACGCAGGGGATCGTGGAAGCGCAGAGCGTGCCCTACCTGATCGTCACCCCCATTGCCGGGCTGATCTACCTGGTGTGCGCCATGGCCGAGGCCAACCGGTCGCCGGTGGACCTGCTGGAGGCGGATTCGGAGATGGTGGCCGGCTACATGGTCGAATACAGCGGCATGAAATTCGCCATGTTCTTTATCGCCGAGTATGTCAACATGTTTGCCGTTGCCATCCTCGTCTCTACCCTCTTTCTGGGGGGATGGAAGTTTTTCGGCCTGGAAGATGTGGCCCCGGTGCTGGCCCCGCTGATCGTCTTTGGCAAGTCGGTGCTGGTGATCTTTTGCATGCTCTGGTTCCGGGCGACTTTTCCGCGCCTGCGCTTTGACCACCTGGTCGGCTTTTCCTGGAAATTTCTGGTGCCCCTCAGCCTGATCAACCTGCTGCTGGTTGCCCTGGTGGTCAAGATCCCGGTGGCCGACTCCAGGCTGGCGCCGTGGGTCCAGGGGGGCGCGATGCTGCTGGCCAGTCTGGTCGTGATGGCCGCGACCGCCCTCCTCCTCAACCGCGCTGCTCGCCGCCTCAAAGACGCCCCGGCCCTGAAACGGATCGTGGCGGTGGAAAGGTAGGTAGCCTATGACCCTCTCGGTCTCGCACGTGATCTTTGTCGTTCTCAGCGCCACCGCTCTGGTCGGTGCCTTGGGTGTCGTCCTGAGCCGCAACCTCTTCCGCGCCGCACTCTTTCTGGTGCTCTCCTTCGTCGGCGTGGCCGGCCTGTACATCCTGCTGGAAGTGGAGATCCTGGCGATGATCCAGCTATTGATCTATGTAGGAGCCATCGCCATCCTGATCATCTTTGTCATCATGGTCTCCCGGCAGCTCATGTCGCCCCAGTACCGGGCCTGGAACCAGCAGCGGCCTGGCGGAGCGGTGGTGGCCGTGGTGCTGTTTGCCGTTCTGGCCTTTGTGCTCCTGTCGGTCACCTGGCCCACTGCTGAAGCAGCAGTGCCCCAGGACGCCATCGCCCGGTTGGGTCGGGCCCTGGTCGCGCCTGACCAGTTCGTCCTGCCCTTCGAGGTGGCTTCGGTGCTGCTGCTGGTGGCGTTGGTCGGGGCGGTGGTCATCGCCCGGGAAAAGTGAGCAAGGAGGAACGCCCATGCAAGTCCCGTTGTCCTGGTATCTGATCGTCGCCGCTGCACTATTCTGCATCGGACTGTACGGCGTACTCTCCCGGCGCAACGCCATTGCCATCCTGATGGGGGTGGAGCTGATGCTCAACGCCGTGAATGTGAACCTGCTGGCCTTCTGGCGGTATGGCGAGGTGGCGCGGGGCACGCTGGCCGGCCAGGTGTTTGCCATCATTGTCATCACTGTGGCCGCCGCTGAAGCAGCCGTGGGCCTGGCGCTGGTCATCGCCGTTTACCGCGCCCGCCGCACGGTGGATGTCGAAGAAGTAGAGCTGATGAAATTGTAGAGGAGCGAAGAGCCGATGACCGAATTCTTTTTCAATCTGACCTGGTTGATCCCGCTCTTTCCCCTGGCCGCCTTTGCTCTCATCGTGCTGTGGACCAACCGCAACCGGCTGCTCAGCACCTGGGTGGCCTGGATCGGCATCGGCCTGGCCTGGATCCTGGGCTGGACCCTCTTTTTCCTGTCGGGACGTGAGGCCCACAGCCTGACCCCGCCCGGCGGTGGCCATCCTGTGCCCCTGTTCAGCATCCCCACCGGCACAACCCTGCTGCGGCTTGGCTTCCAGGTGGACACGCTGACCGGGCTGATGCTGTTCATGGTCCCCTTTGTCTGTCTGATGATTTTCATCTACTCCAAGGGGTACATGAATTATGGCCGGGAAGATGTGGACCCGCGCTACTCCCGCTTTTTCGCCTACATCTCCCTCTTTGCCTGCGGCATGTTGGGGCTGGTGGTCTCGGACAATTTCGTCACCCTGCTTATCTTCTGGGAGGTGATGGGCCTCTGTTCCTATTTGCTCATCGGCTTCTGGTTCGACAAGTCGTACAAAGACCCGAAGCGGATCACCCCCAAGCAGGCCGGGTTAAAGGCCTTCCTGACCACACGCATCGGCGACGCCTTGATGCTGGCCGGGATGCTCTTGCTCTACTCGCAGACCGGCACGCTGACCTTCCGCGAGATTTTCAGGGAGGAGACGTTGCACACCCTGGCGACCAGCTATGCCTGGGGCCAGGTGCCCTGGGCCACGCTGTGCGCCATCCTCATCTTTGGCGGGGCGGTGGGCAAGAGCGCTCAGTTCCCGCTGCACGTCTGGCTGCCCGACGCGATGGAAGGTCCCACCCCGGTCAGTGCCCTCATCCACGCGGCGACGATGGTCTCGGCCGGCGTCTATCTGGTAGCCCGCACCTTCCCCCTCTTTGTGGCGGTCGAGGGAGGCACTCAACTGGCCGTGGTGGCCTTTATCGGCGCCTTTACCGCCTTTCTGGCCAGCACCATCGCCGTGGCCCAGAACGACATCAAACGGGTGCTGGCCTATTCAACCATCAGCCAGCTCGGCTACATGATCGCCGCCCTGGGCCTTGGCGCCTATGTGGCTGCCGTGTTCCATCTGATCACCCATGCCTTTTTCAAAGCCCTGCTGTTCCTCGGCTCCGGTTCGGTGATCCACGGCGTGGAGCACGGCCATCATCACACCCATCATCACCCCTCGGAGGGAGAGGGGCACGGGGATGAGAGGGAGTTTGATGCCAACGATATGATGAACATGGGCGGGTTGCTGCGGCGGATGCCGACCACCGGCTGGACGTTCATCATCGGCGCCCTGGCCCTGACCGGCATCTTTCCCTGGGCCGGCTTCTGGAGCAAGGATGAGATCCTGGCCGATGCCTGGAGGGTGTTCACCCACGGCGGGGAGTTCGGGGTCAGCATGGGCTGGGGCTTTTTTGTCTGGCTGCTGCTGACGGCTGCTGCTCTGCTGACCGCCTTTTACACCGGACGGCAGATCTTCCTGACCTTCGCCGGCCGGCCGCGCACCGAAGCTGCCGCCCACGCGCCTGAAAGTGTGCCCAGCATGACCTGGCCGCTGGTGATCCTGGCTGCCTTTGCCACCGTGCTGGGCCTGTTCGGCACACCGTGGGCCAATCGGTTCTACGCCCTCATCGGCCACCAGGCCGAGGTCATGGGCCGGGAGATCGCCCACGGGGAATTCAACCCGACGGTGGCCGGCATCTCAACCCTGGTGGCGTTGAGCGGCTGGCTGATCGCCTGGCTGATCTACGGGCGCAAGCCGCTGCTGGTGCCGGTGGACCCGCTGGAGAAGGCATTGGGGCCGCTGTACAGGTGGCTCAAGAACAAGTGGTACTTTGACGAGCTCTACATGGCCCTCATTATCCGGCCGGCGATCGCTCTGGCCAGGGCCTGCTACACCTTTGACGACAAGATCGTCATTGACCCCATCGTGGATGCGGTGGGCCGCTTTGGCCGTTGGCTGTCGGAGTGGCTGAAGAAAGCGGTGGACAACCCCGTTGTGGATGGCGCGGTCAACGGCGTGGGGCAGGTGACGGCCTGGCTCGGCGAGTTTATGCGTGCCACCCAGACCGGCCAGGTGCAAAACTATCTGCTGGTGGCCGCGGTGACGGTGCTGTTGCTGCTGGCCATGTTCCTGATCCGCACCTGGGGTACCTGGAGTGTCTGGCTTGCCTTTCTGACCGGTTAGGAGCCATCAACGCACTTTGACATCAAGGAGGATTAGATGGACTATCTGCTGACTCTGATCACCTTTCTGCCCCTGGTCGGGGTGCTGCTCATCCTGCTCATCCCCGGCGAGGAGGAACGGACCATCAAGCGCCTGGCCATCGGCCTCAGCTTCATCCCGCTGCTGCTGTCTATCTACCTGTGGTTTGCCTACGATAAGGGAAAAGGGGGCATCCAGTTTGAAGCCCTGAGCAGTTGGATCCCGGCCATCCATGTCAACTATCACGTCGGCGCCGACGGACTGAGCATTCCGCTTATCTTCCTGACGGCCCTGCTGACCACGCTGGGCCTGATCTATTCCTCGTACACCATCACCCGGCGGGTCAAGGAGTTCTTTTTGCTCTTCCTGCTGTTGGAAACAGGCATGTTCGGCGTCTTTGTCTCGCTGGACCTGGTGTTGTTCTATGTCTTTTGGGAGATCGGCCTGGTGCCGATGTACCTGCTCATCGGCATCTGGGGCCAGCCCAAAGACCGGCCCCAATACTCGGCCATCAAGTTCTTCCTCTACACCCTGGTCGGCAGTGTGGGCATGTTGCTGGCCATCTTGGGCCTTTACTTCTACCACGGCACCTTTGACATCCTGGAGCTGTCGGAGGTGGGCTATCTGTTCAGCGGCATCTCGTGGCTGGCCACCCTGGCCTTCTGGGCCTTCTTTATCGCTTTTGCCATCAAAGTGCCCCTCTGGCCGTTCCACACCTGGCTGCCCGACGCCCACACCGCAGCGCCCACCGCCGGCAGCGTCATCCTGGCCGGCATCCTGCTGAAGCTGGGGGCCTATGGCATGATGCGTATTGCCCTGCCCATCTTCCCGGCGCAGTTCAAATATTTCAGCACGGTGGTGCCGATCATCCCCATCCTGGCGCTGCTCAGCATCGTCTATGGCGCGCTGGTGTGCATGGCCCAGTGGGACCTCAAACGGCTGATCGCCTATTCCTCGGTGAGCCACATGGGCTATGTGATGCTCGGCCTGGCGGCGACGGCAGCGGCCTGGGGGGTGGACAGGTGGAAGGACGCAGCGGCCATGGCCTCCAACGGGGCGTCGTTGCAGATGTTCAACCACGGCATCATCACCGGCGGCCTGTTCTTCCTGGTGGGGGTCATCTATGAACGGGCTCACACCCGCGACCTGCAGAACTTTGGCGGCCTGAGCAAGATGACGCCCTACTACTATGGCATCTTTATGGTGACCGCCCTGGCCAGCCTGGGGCTGCCCGGCCTGGCCGGTTTCTGGGCCGAGTTCTTTGTCTTCCGGGGGGCGTTCCAGATCATGCCCCTCTTTGCGGCCATCGGCATCCTCGGTGTGGTGGTCACAGCCGCCTACATCCTGTGGAAGATCGTCCAATCGGTCTTTCTGGGCGACTTTGATGCGAAAAAGTGGGAGGAGGTGACCCACGGTGCCCGGCTGACCGATATGCTGGCCTTTGAAAAGGTGACCATGTGGCCGCTGGTGCTGTTCATGATCGGCTTTGGCGTCTATCCCACCCCTATCATCGAGTTCTTTAACAGCTTTGCTCAGAAGCTGTTGGGTGGATAGTCCCATTCGTGGTTTTCAAACCAGCTCTGAGCGCCTGTCTGAAAACCACCAAGACACAAAGGACACCAAGGGGGTTCGTTTCCTTCGTGTTCCTTTGTGGCCTTTGTGTCTTTGTGGCAAGCTTTTCAGACCAGCTCTGAGTGCCTGGCACCTGGAAGCGACGGAGGTGAGTCTTGACTCTGGAAACGTTTCAGTTGCTGTCCCCAGAATTAATCTTGTTGCTCGCCGGGTTGGTGGTCCTGTG
>Ga0129299_1002860_pt1 | contig 11384 bp, 9 predicted proteins | sample ConPoolayeCmetaG_FD_94477 | JGI IMG/M metagenome (GOLD analysis project Ga0129299, IMG submission 94477) | Hot spring microbial mat communities from California, USA to study Microbial Dark Matter (Phase II) - Cone Pool mat layer C metaG ... | reverse complement strand
TTGTAGCCCCCAAGGCTGATCACCGCAAAAAGCAGTACGACCGGCGCGGCCCAGGCCGAGAGCATTCGCGCGCCCAAACCGGCGCGCTCACGTCGGCGCTCGCGCCAGGCGAGGCGGCTTGCCGGCCGGCGGCGACGGCTCCCACAGCCTGGCCCGCGGCGAGCGTGGCGGCAGCCAGCGCAGCGCCAGCAGACCCATCAGGCCGACCACTGAGATGGGCAAAGCCAGCACCTGCGACCAGGTCAACGGCCCCAAGACGGGGGCCTCGTCCACGCGGATGAACTCGAGTACGAACCGCGACCAGGGCTCGACCATCAGCAGCGTGCAGGCGATCTGGCCATCGCGCGTCCGCCGCCAGTACGCCGCGTTCAGCAACATCGCCAGCAGTACCAGGGCAACGGTCGAGTAGAGCTGGACCGGATGGACGGGCTGCGAGGGGAACTGACGGGCCAGCCGGCGCAGCTCTTCCAGCGACAGCCCATGAGTCTTCATGGCCAGGTAGATGGATGTGAGGTTGGCCGCGTTCGGCAGGCAACAGCCGATGCGCGCGTACTGCCGCTCGATGGCGGCCCGCTCCGCGTCGGTCTTGGCCCGAGCGTGGCGCGTGTACAGCTCCCCGACCTTCTCGACATCCGCAGCGCGCACCCAGAGCAGCTCGCGCGGCAGCGGCTCGGCCGCCTGCCCGTCAACGCCGATGCCTCCGGGCGGCAGATAGATGAGCTCCTTCGGAAGCTCCGCACCCGGCACCCCGTCGTGCCACTGCTGTATCGCCGCGTTGCTGCCGAAGGGAAAGCGCACGGCCCAGGGCAGGTCCGAAGGCGCCCCCCAGCAGCAGCCGTTCAGGAAACAGCCGATCCGCCCCAGCCCCATCCCCAGCGCCGTCGACGGCGCCAGAATGTCCAGGTACCACCGGATCGAATGTCGCCAGAAGCCCAGGTAGATCAGAATCCCCACCATGGCGGCCAAAAAGCCGCCGTAGACGACCAGCCCGCCCTGGCGCACGTCCAGGATGGCCATCAGAATGCTGAGCCAGTTGCCGCGATAGCTGAACTGGTCCCAGAAGTGGGCGACGTACATGATGCGCGAGCCGACGACGCCGCCCACCAGCGCGATGAACGCGCAGTTGAGAACCACGTCGGGATTGGCGCCGGACTTGACGGCCCGCCGAACCGCCCAGACCACGGACAGCAGGAAGCCCAGCGTCAGCGCCAGCCCATAGCCCGGCACGTACCAGTTGATAAGCGGTATGCGGAAGATGACCGGCATCATCGCGCTGCGTCCCTCCTGCCGGTGGCTGCATCCGACAGCCACTGCTCCGGCGCCGCCGCCGGGCCCGTCGCGCCGGGATCCACCAGCAAGTTGTCGATAAGCCGAGCCGGACCAACATGCACCGCCAGCGCCAACAGCACCGGCCCGCCGATGCGCTCTACCGGCTGCATCGATGCCGGATCCACCACGCTCGCATAGTCAATCCGCTCGGGACCGGCCCGCCGAATCACCTCCCGCATCAGACCCGCAACCGCCGCCGGGTCACGCTCGCCGGCTTTGATCCGCTCGGCGGCCTGACACAGAGCGCGGTATAGACAGGTGGCTTGCCGGCGATCCGCCGGGGAGAGGTAGCGGTTGCGGCTGCTGAGGGCCAGTCCGTCCGGTTCGCGGACGGTCGGGCAGGCGACGATCTCGAGCGGCAGATCGAGGTCGCGCACCATTCGCCGGATGACGGCGAGCTGCTGCGCGTCCTTCTGGCCGAAGTAGGCCACGTCGGGCTGCACGATGTTGAAGAGTTTGCAGCAGACGGTGGCCACGCCCTCAAAATGGCCGGGACGAAAGGCCCCGCAGAGCGTATCGGTGAGCTTGGCGACGCGGACGGTGGTGACCGCGTCGGGGTGGTACATGACTTCGACCGGCGGCGCAAAGACCAGATCGACCCCGGCCTCGGCACAGATGTTCAGGTCGCCGGCTTCGTCGCGCGGGTACTTGTTGAAATCCTCTTGCGGCCCGAACTGGGTCGGGTTCACGAAGATGCTCAGGACCGTGTAGGTTCCGTCGCGTCGAGCGGCCTCGATCAGCGAAACGTGCCCACGATGCAGGGCCCCCATGGTGGGAACGAAGCCGATGCGGCGCCCGGACTCCCGAACCGCCCGAACCGCCAACCGCGTGCTGGCAACGTCTCGCGTCACTCGCATGGGCAACATTGAATACCAGCCGACACCGATTGTCACGCCCCCGCTTTCACACGAGCGGCCGCCCCGCGGGCTAGAATACGCTCAGGCCCGCAATCCGCAGACTGCTGGCGCCGCACGTGAGGAACGCAAAATGCAGAACAGAAGAGCCGCAACCATCTTGTTGCTGTGCTTGCCGGCGGCAACGGCCGCCGCCGATCCCCTCTGGCTGGCTCGCGGCCGACAGGGAATGGTCGCGTCCGACGCCCCGGAAGCGTCCCAGATCGGCGCCGCGATACTGAGCAGCGGGGGAAACGCCTTCGACGCGGCGATCGCCACCTCGCTCGCTCTGGGCGTCGCGCGGCCACAGAGCACCGGACTCGGCGGCGGGGGCTTCATGCTGGCCTACCGGGCCGAGCAGAAAGCCCTGGTGGCCCTCGACTTCCGGGAAACGGCCCCCGCTTGCGCCACTCCCGAATACTTCGCCCAGGCCCAACCAGCCGAAGCCGGACCGTCGCCCAGCGTTTACGGCGGCAAGGCGGTGGCTGTCCCGGGGCTGCTCGCCGGGCTGCACGAGATCCACCGCCGGTACGGGAGCAAGAGCTGGTCGGAGCTGGTCGCGCCGGCGGTCGAGCTGGCCGAGCGGGGGTTTACCGTGGACCAGGCGTATCGGGACGCGTGCGCCGACGCCCTGCGCGACTTTCAGAAATGGCCGCAGCTTGCCACCAGGTTCGCCGCCGTGCACAGCACGCTATTGAACGGCGGCGAGCCGCCCGAGCTCGGCCGGCGGATCCCGCCCGGACCTGGCCGAAGCGCTCCGATTGATCGCCCGCGACGGACCGGCGGCGCTCTACGACGGACCGATCGGCGCGGCGATCGTCAAGGCGATTCGCAGCGCCGACGGTTCGCTCAGCCGCGAAGACCTGCGCGCCTATCGCGTGCGGGAGCGTCGGCCGCTGCGGGCGACGTTCGGTCCGTACGCGATTGTCTCCATGCCGCCGCCGTCTTCCGGCGGCGCCTGCGTGATCGAGTCTCTCAACGTGCTGGACTGTCTGGCGAGCGGGCGGGGCGGCATTCGGCAGGTCTGGCAGGCGGGCGAGCTACCGCCGCTGTTGGCCCGGTCGTTTCAGCACGCTTTTGCGGACCGGTCCCGCTGGTTCGGCGATCCGGACTGCGTCGAGGTCCCGGTGGCACAGTTGATCGACCGCGAGTACGCCTGCCGGCTGGCGGCAAGGCCGGTCAGCGGTCTCGATGATTTCGGCAGCACGACGCTTCCCGACGACGGAGGCACTTCGCACTTCTGTGTCGCCGACCGGCTGGGCAACGTCGTCGCGATCACCGAGACCATCAACGGCACTTTCGGCTCGCTGGTGGTTGCCGATCCGTACGGCATCGTCCTGAACAACGAGATGGACGACTTCTCGATCTACCCCGACCGGCCGAATATCTACGGTCTGGTGCAGGGACGCGCCAACGCGGTCGCGCCGGGCAAGCGTCCGCTGTCCAGCATGTCACCCACCATCGTGTTGAAGGATGATCGACCAGTGCTGACCGTGGGAGCGTCCGGCGGGCCGCGCATCATCACGGCGGTAGCGCAGGTGCTGCTGGCCGTGCTGGCGCTGGACCAGCCGGTTGAGCAGGCAGTGTCTGCGGTGCGCATGCATCAGCAGTGGCGACCTGAGGAGGTCTACTTCGATCAGGCTCCGCCCGAGGACCTGGCTGAGACCCTGCGCCGCGCGGGGCTGAAGGTCAGCGAGGAGCGCAAGACGGCGGTCGTCAACGCAATCCAGCTTCTGCCGGACGGCACCATGATCGGCGTGAGCGACCCGCGCAGAGGCGGCCGGCCGGTCGCACTGCCCTGATCCGGGAGATGTTTGTCCTGCCGATCTGGCGGACGAGCGGCGATCAGTTCGGCCCGGTCCGCTTGACTCGATGAACCAGCGACTGGGCCGCCGCTTTGATCCCGCGGAGCTGGCCGATGAGCTGCTCGCGGTTCGGGGAGTACTCCATGGCCACGTCGGTGTAGATCAGCTCGCTCTCGACCAACTCCACCAGCGAATCGTTGATGGTGCGCATGCCGGACTCGCGGCTCCCGACGATGATCTCGGGCAGGTCGGAATCCGCCCCCTCACGGATCTTTTCCTTGACTATCGGCTCGCCCAGCAGGACTTCGGTAGCCGGCACCCGGCTGATCTTCGGATCAATGGCCGGCAGCAACCGCTGCGCGCAGATCGCCCGGAGGCTGTTGGCCAGGGAGCTGCGGATGAAGTTGTGCTGATCCGGCGGGAAGAACTCCAGAATCCGGCTCAGAGCCTGCATCGTGTCCGCCGTGTGCAGCGTGCAGAAGACCAGGTGGCCGGTCTCGGCGGCCTGGAGGGCGGCGAGCATGGTCTCTTTGTCGCGCATCTCGCCGACGAAAACGACGTCTGGGTCCTGCCGGACGGCGGCCCGCAGCGCGTCCGCGAACGAGAATACGTCCAGCCCCAGCTCGCGCTGACTGACGATCCCCATTTTCGGCTTGAAGGCGTACTCGATGGGGTCCTCGATGCTGATGATGTTGACTGCCTGCGTCTGGTTGATGTGGTCGATCATCGCCGCCTGCGTGGTGCTCTTGCCGCAGCCGGTCACCCCGCAGACGATGATCAGCCCCTCCATCGTCTGCTCGGCCAGCTTGCGATAGATGGGCGGCAGGTGCAGCTCCTCGAAACCGGGGATCTCGCCCTTGACCCGGCGGATGGCCACATGCATCTGATCCGAGGCGCGCATGACGTTGATGCGGAAGCGGTCGCCGTTGGGCAGGTGGTAGGCGAAATCCAGCCCGCCCTTCTCTTCGTAATCACGCCAGCGGCGCTCCGGGATAATCGGCTGCATCAGCTTCTCGATCTGACGCTCGCCCACCTTGAACGGGGCCAGCGAGGTTCGGCGCAGCTCCCCGGCCACCCGATAGACGGGCGGTATGCCCGTCTTCAGGTGCAGGTCGCTGGCCTGTACCTCACGCATCTTCTCCAGAAGCGGGATGATCGAGTCCGGTACGATCTGACCGGGCATACTTCACCTCGCGCGCTCGGACCTGCCCTCCCCGCCATCCAGCACACCTAGCATATCCGCAACACCCAACTCCACAAGGCGCACGGACGCACATGCCCGCTTGGCCCCCCTTTCCGCCTCGATCCGCGAAAGCTCGTACAACACCGGCCGGCTCCCCTCACTGATCGTCAGCAGCGACCGACCGTCCGCACTGTAGCACAGGGCTTCTCCCTGCGGCTCCGGCGGAAGACTGAGCCGCTGCGGCGCGGTGCCGAAAATCAGCAGAAAGCCGGTTTCGCCGGCGTCGTACGGCAGACGCCATTCCCAACCATCGACATAGCACCGAACCGCCAAGTGGCGGCCATCGGGAGAAACGTCGGCCGCAGTCACCGTCCTCGACAGCGCCGTTACCGATGGCAGCTCCAAATCCATCAGCTTTTTGAGCACCATTGGCTGCTGTGCATCCCAGGGCGCGGGCAGGCGGTAGACTGCCGCCCGCTCGGCCCCCTTGGTGACGATGTACGCGTCGCCGCTGCGCGGATCCACGCAGAACGCCTCGGCATCCGCCGGCCCGCTGGCATACCGCAGCCGGTAGCCGATCGGCTCGACGTAGACCGGCTTTCCGTCAGGCTGCTCATCCAGAGCCACCTCCGCGAACCGGTAGATGACCAGCTCGCTCCGCCGGCAGAAGTTGTCCCCGATGTCCGCCACGCAGACGTCGAACGCACCGGGCGTCCGGCCGGGAGCGATGGCGATGTCTTCCCAGTCGACGGCCTGGGCACCGCGCAGGCGAATGGTCAACCGCGTCCGCCCGCTTCGGTCGATCAGGAACACCTGCGGCTGGTCGCCCGAGTCGTTGTGAACGTAATAGCAGCCCGGATTCCGTCGGCTGGCCGCAATCCCCGAGGCCTCTTGAATGCGCTGATCCGAGAGCTCACAGATGGCCACCGGCGGACCGTAGAGATCGGCAGGCCGCGATTGCGCCGCCGCCGACGCCAGCCCCAGCACGGCCCAGCCCGTCAGCAAGACCAGCAGCCGGCTCCGACCGAAAAAAAGGTGCGCCCCTCCGCAGCCTCGGGCCCGCAGCCGGAGAGCGAGCCGACGGCGGCGCGCCTTCGGCGGAAGCTGGATATGCGGCGTACCTTGACGGTCCTTAGCACCGGCCATGGCTGGCAAGTATGCACTGAGGCCCGGATACCGCGACCCCCGTCGAGCGCTCGAGCGCGGCGACAGACCGCAGATGAGTATATCCATCGGCACGTATTTCGCCCACGCGCCCGGCTACAGCCCCCGCAAGATGTCTCCGCTATACAGGGCGCTCGGTATGACCTCGCACTCGGCCCAACAGCCGGGGCAGGCATCGACCCAGCGGCGGGCGGCGACCGCCCGCGGCCCATGCCAGACCTCCGTCCAACTCTGATCCTTCAGGTTGCCGACGGTCCGGCTGTTGAACTGGCACACCGGGACGCGTCCGTCCGGCAAGAGGCGAAGGTGGCTGCGCAGCGCCACGCAGGGCGGTCCGGGCCGGATGGACCGCCGCCGGTCGCCGGCGCACTCCACCCGCGCCAGCAGCCCGCGCAGGTAATAGCGCTTGCCCCAGCGCAGCAGCAGGTCGGAGCAGCGGCCGGTCCGCGCCAGCTCGCGACGCAAGAACCCGGCGGTATCGGCAGCGCGCAGGTCCGGATGAAGCGGGTAGCCGCCGCTGCTTAACAAGTGTTCAGCGCTGCGCCCTTGCAGCCGAATTCCGTAGATGGCCGAGTCGGCGTAGGCGAGCACGGAATGCACCTCCACTTGCAGCTTGGCCATCAGCGCTTGCAGGCCCGGACCGTCGGCCAGCGAGCGCTCCGAAATGACGGTGTGGTTCACGCTGAGGCCGAAGCCGTGCGTGCGGCGCAGCTCGGCCAAGAGCCGGACGGTTTCCAGGGCCAGCCGAAAGCCGGCAGGCGACCCGCGGTTGCGGTCATGCACCTCAGCCAGGCCGTCGAAAGACACCATGAGCCGCAACTTGTGCGGCGACGAGCACCCCCTGACCAGCTCGACAGCCCGATGCGGAAGCGACCCGTTCGTCGTCACATGCACCACCAGCGGGCGGGATCGCCGCAGCACCGCCTCGACCAGCTCCGGCAGGTCAGCCCGCAGCAGCGGCTCCCCGCCGGTCAGCCGCACGACATCCAGCCGGCCGAGCCGGCCGAAAACCTCGGCCACCTCCGCGACAGTCAGCTCGCGCGGCGGCGGCAGTCGCCAGGAGTCGCACATCCGGCAGCGCCCGTTGCAACGATAGGTCACCAGGAAAGTACACCAGGCCGGCCGGGGCACGCCGCCGGTGCGGTTTCGGACCAGCGCTGTGGCTAGAGCCGCCGCCCGCCTCAGACCATCGCGTCCGCGGGCGAGTGTTCCGCCCTGCCGGTCAGCTCGCAAATGCATCGCTCGATGGTCTCCAGCGCTTCACGCCGCCCGTCGCGAGCATGCCGCCGAATGCCGCACAAATGCGTTTGCTCGTCCGCCAGGAATTCCCGAATCATCGGCGCAGTCAGCTCCTCGGCGCGCGCCTGCCGCCCGATGCCCATCCGTTCGACGTAGGCGGCGTTGAGGCGCTGCTCCACGCAGTCCTCCGGCATCACCAGCAGCGGCTTGCCCAGATGCATGGCCTCGCCCACCAACTGATTGCCCGCCGTGCTCAGGACAGCCCGGCACGCGGCCATATCTTCCAGAAACGGGAGGTTGCTGGGCGGGCGAAAGCTCAGGTTCCCATCATTGCCCTGACGCCCGGCGCCGTAAACGACCACGGGCAAGTCCAGTTGCCGAAGGGCCGATTCTATCGGGGGAGTAAGCTGGTGCTCGCCCTTGTTGAAATACACCAGCAGGTGCGTGCCACGTGCCGGCCGCAGCCGTAAGACCTCGTCCCGCAGCAGCGGCCCGACCACGCAGACGCCCGGTCGGCGTGGCGGAGCGTGGTAGAAACTGGACACGATCACGCGGTCGGGCTGCCCCATCAGCGCGCTGTAGATGAAGGTGTCCCGCCGACTGCGAAGGCGATCGCGCCAGGGGATGTCCGGCTTGCAGTAGACCAGAATGCCGTAGTGGTCGAAGCTGATGCGCGGAATGCCCAGCCGGCAGGCGACGCGATGGGTCCAGGGCTCAGCGTCGGAGATGACCACATCGGGGCGGAAATCTCGGACGGCCTCCAAAACTGCCTGAAGCCCGGGGCCGCCGAAGAGTATGTCCATCCCGTGCCAGAAGTTGCGCTTCAGCGTCAGGTACTCGGAGCACCGACCACGCCGAGTGTACACGTACCCCAGCGTCGGAATCCGCGTGACCGGGTACTGCGCCACCAGCGCGTCGTACGCGTCTCCGCCCGCCAGAATCTGCACCTCATGCCGACAAACCAGATCGGGCAGGACCGCGGCGGCGCGCGTGGCGTGCCCGCGCCCGTAGCCGAAAACACCGTAGGTAATTCTCACCGAGCACCCTCCTCGCCCGCACCCCTTTTATCCGGCACGGCCGGCAACTGAGGTTAGCCGGGCTGCCGAATGTGAACAACCCCGCTTCCCCGGCGAGTCGAGCAGGTCTCGTCCGGCCCAGCACGCGCTACGGAAGCAAGCAGACCCGCCGCCAGCCCCAGGAAGAGTACGCCAGACCCCCCTGCGGAAACGAAGGGCAGCGAAATGCCCTTGGTAGGCACGCTGTTGGTCACGACCGCCACGTTGAACGCCGCCTGCAAACCGATCAGCAACGTCAGGCCGGCGGCGAGCAGACGGGTTAGGGGGTCCGAAGCGCGTCGGGTAAGATACCAGCCCCGAGCGACCCACAGAAGGAACAGGCCGACGATCACCAGACCGCCGACCACGCCGAGCTCCTCGCAAATCGTCGCCAGGATGAAGTCGTTGTCCTTTTGCGGCAGATAGCCGTACTTCTGCACCCCTGCGCCCAGCCCGCGACCGAACCAGCCGCCGGAGGCGATGGTCAGCAACGACTGGTCGATCTGGTAGCCGTCGCCCGTGGGGTCTGGCGCGTCGGACCACCAGGTGAGCAGACGCCGAACCCGATGCTCCCGCGTGAGCATGAGCACTGCCGCCCCGACCAGACCCAGGAGGGCCGCCCCCGCCATGTGCCGCCAGCGCGCTTTGGCCAGGTACAGCATCATCATGGCCACGACCCCCATCAGCGCCGCGGTGCCGAAGTCCTCCACGCCCGTCAGGAGAATCAGAGGCGCAACGCTGAGAATGGCCGGGAGGAAGCCATGACGCAGGCTCCCCAGCCCACGTTCCGGGTGGTCGAGCGACCGCCTCTGCAACCAGCTCAGCAGTGCGGCCAGCCACAAGACCATAACCACCTTCGCCAGCTCCGCCGGCTGGAAGCTCAGCGTGAACGGGCCGTGCAGCACGACGAGGGAGCGGCGGGCGCCCAGCGCCTCGCGACCGACCACCAACACCGCCAGCAGGCTGACGAACGCCGCCAGATACAGCCAACCCACGCGCCAGCCGTCGCGCGGGCGCTCCCACGCCAGCCAGCGGTACCCGACCGCCGACATCACCAGCATGCCCAGAAAGCCGGCCAGCGCGAAAACGCACTGCCGCAGTGGCGTAGCCCACCACCGGCGCCAATCCAGCTCAGCACCCGCCACCGTCACCGACGCCGAATAGACCATCGCCGCGCCGATCGTCATCAGGATGCCGGTCAGAAAGAGGAGCGTGTTGTCGGCCAGCGGCGGGCCCGAAACGGGCTGGCGGCTCGGAGGATGCTGAGGCGGCGTGGTCATTGACTCACCTCAGCTTGAGCGTAGCCAGGGCGAACGCGGCAAACAGAGCAGCGACCAGCCAGAACCTGGTGACGACCTGCGTCTCGGTCCACCCGCCCAGATGAAAGTGATGGTGCAGCGGTGCGCAGCGGAAGAACCGCTTGCCGGTGCTGCGGTAGTAGAAGATTTGAATGAGGACCGAAGCTCCCTCGATGACGAAGATGCCGCCGACGATGAGCAGCATCAGTTCCAGGCGGGTGACGATGGCCACGTATCCGATCAGCCCGCCGAGCGGCAGGGCTCCGGTATCGCCCATGAACACCTGGGCCGGGTAGGCGTTGTACCAGAGGAAACCCAGGCAGGCCCCCACCGCCGCCCCGCACAGAATGGCCAGCTCCCCCGCGCCGGAGATGGGGTTGAACAGAAGCTGCTGGGCCAGCCGGGCGCTGCCCACCACGTAGGCCAGGATCATGAAGGCGAAGGCGGTCATGGCCATGCAGCCGGCGGCCAGACCGTCCATGCCGTCGGTAAGGTTGACGGCGTTGGAGGTGCCGGCCAGCACTATGACCGCCAGGATCACGAACACCGCGGTGGGCAGGACGATGCCGTGCTTGTAGAAGGGGATGTTGAACATGTTGTAGAACTTGCCGTACGGCATGTCGGGGTCGACGAATCGCGCCAGCTCGGTATTAGTGTGTCCGGCGCGGAGAATAAAGATGGCCAGCAGCGCACCGAGGGCGACCTGAAAGATGAGCTTTTCCCACAGCCGCAGTCCGTCGCGCGTGCCGGAGCGTCGGGCGCTGGTCAGCTTCAGCCCATCATCGATGGCGCCCACCATCGTCAGCCAGACCACGCAGAGAAGCCCCATGCGCACGTAGAAGCTGCCCAGATCGGCCAGCAGGAGCGTCGCCGCCAGTATGGCCAGCGAGATCAGCACCCCGCCCATGGTGGGCGTATCGCGCTTGTCGGCCATCATTTGATTCAGGCGGGCGTGGTCGAACTCGGGCCGGTCGCCGACTTTCAGCCGCCGCAGAGTGCGGATGACCCGCGGTCCCAGCGACCAGACCAGCAGAAACGCCAGCAGGATCGCCAGCGTGGCGCGAAACAGGGGGTCGTTATGCGCCCAGCCGGGCTGAGGTCGAAGCCAATGGAGCAGGTGGAACAGCATCGGTCTTAAGCGTTCATTTTGGCGCCGAGGTGGTCGCGCAGCGGCTCGACCAGCGCGTCCAACCCGACGGCGCGCGAAGCCTTCAGCAGCACCACGTCACCGGCGCGCAGCTCGGCCTGCAAACGGCGGCAGCAATCGGTCACGTCGGCGCAGCGCTCCACGCGCGACCCGCCGAGCTCGCCATCGTCGGCCACGTTGGAGATCAGCTCTGCCGCCGCCCCCACCAGGTAGATCCGCTCGAAGCCCCCGCCGGCCAGTCGCTCGCCCACCTTCCGGTGCAGCTCAGCCG
>Ga0129299_1002859_pt1 | contig 11384 bp, 6 predicted proteins | sample ConPoolayeCmetaG_FD_94477 | JGI IMG/M metagenome (GOLD analysis project Ga0129299, IMG submission 94477) | Hot spring microbial mat communities from California, USA to study Microbial Dark Matter (Phase II) - Cone Pool mat layer C metaG ... | reverse complement strand
GGTCCAGGATCAGCCCGGGAGCACCCAGCGGCACGAAGTCGGCCATCGGTTTGAGGAAACCCGGGAGGGCGTTCAGGAAGGCGTCGCGGTGGTAGGCGGAGTTGAACCACACCTCCGTGGCCGCCAGGGCGGTGGTCAGGTTGGTCAGCACGAACTGGTAATCCCACTCCCGTTCCCGGCGGACCGGGTAGGTGAGCTGATTCTCGTGGAAGTAGGCCACAGCCGGCAGGCACCGCACCGGCGGCGGCGCCAGCCCGAGGAATTCCGCCAGGCTGAGCATGTCCGAGCAGAACAGCAGGTCCCAGCGTGCCCCGGCGGCCTGTCGGGTCCGGACCTCCCCGGCCAGCGTGATGGCGGCGTGACGCATCCGCCACTTCCACTTGCGTGCCGGCAGGCCGATGATGTCGAACTCGTGCCGGCTGTGCGCCGCCCAGCCGTCCAGGAAGGCCTTGTGGCTGCCGCCGTAGTATGGCTCCAGGGCCAGAACGCGCATGTGCCGTTCCTGTCTGCCTCAAGCCGGCCGCGACGCCGCGGAGCCCCGGATGCCCGGCACGCAGAGCACAGCTGCGCGACGTCGCGGCTGAACCGGCGCCGCGGATTCTATCCGGTGTCCGGGCGGGAGTCGTGCGGGTGTGGCCGTGCCGGCCTGTTTTCGCCGGCGGGCGGTTCAGCCTTCGTCGGCCGGCGCGTGAGCCGCGGAACGGGCGGCCCGCTGACATCGCGGGCTTGCCAGACGTCCGGCCGGGGGATATCAAACCGGCCGGCGGACATCAGCGCGGCGCGGCGCCGGGTTCGTTCCGCGTCATAGCCGGGGCAGAGGAAACAACACATGCGTGCGATGACGATCCAATGCCTGCTGTTCAGCGCCTGGGCCGGCCTGCCGGCGGTCGCGTCGGAAATTCGCGAAACGTTCGAGGAGGAATCCTCCGCCGCGGCCTGGTCATTCAGCAACGGCCCGGAGTTCCCGGGTGCGGCCGGAAAGCTCGCCTGGATGGCGGGGACGGGCCGGGACGGCGGAGGCTGCCTGGGGCTGCACTTCGACTTCGGCGGCGGGGGCAACTACGTCCAGGCCGGCTGGAAGCTGCCGGAGCCCCGGCCGGGACGGGTGCGGCTGTGGGTGCGCAAGCCCGGGGCACACAAGATCGTGTTCCGGGCCACGGACCACACCGGGCGGACGTTCCAGAAGGGGGTGCGATTCGCCCGTACCGACTGGCAGCAGATCGAAATCGACATGTCCCGCTGGGAGTTCGGCTGGGGCGGCAGCGGCGACGGCCGGCCGAGTCCGCCGTTCGACCATTTCGCCGTGCTGATCGAGAACAACGGCGATGTGAAACAGGGGGTCCTGCTGATCGACGACGTCGAGATCCTGGTGGATCCGGCGCCCCCGGAGGAGACCCCGCGGTGCACATACGAGCCCGGCCACCTGCGGCGGGCGTCGGCCGGCGGCGGGCCGGGCAACCGGCTGGAGGGCACGGAGTGGCACTACGCCTTCCACGACCCGGCCACGGTGGTGTCGCTGTCGATGGACGGCTCGCTCTACGGCGAGCCGGAAGCCCTGCGGCTGGTCGTGGAAGGGCGGTCCTGCGGACACACGCTGGGGGTCACCATCGGCTCGCACTTCCAGCAGTTCACGCGCATCCTGGGCCGGCTGGAAGGGGAGGGCCCCCAGACGCTGGAGGTTCCGCTGGGCGACATGCGCGGCTGGGAGCATCGCGACGGCCCCAACGACGGCGTGGCCCGGCTGCCGCTGCGGCTTTCGGCCCTGACCCTGCACCGCGGCGAGGGCCCGGCCTCCGGCAGCATCCAGCTCCGGCGGATCGAGGTGCAGACCCGGCCCCGCGCCGGTCAGCCCGTGCTGCTGATTCCCGATGTGCACGAGGAGGGCTCCGGGCTGCGGTTCACGCTGCGGGCGGTCAACCTGCGCGACCGGCCGGTTCGCGGAACGCTGGTCTGCGACCGCAGCGGTCTGGCCGGGCGGACGGACCGCCAGGCGCGGGAGTGCCAGCTGCCGGCCGGCGGGCGGCCGGTGGAGATGGAGTTCGTTGATCCGGACCGCGGCCCGGGGCTCGTCGAGCGGTCCTGGCAGTGGCTCGAGCCGGGATTCGTTTCCCGGCCGGTCTCCATCGGCACCTGCCAGCGGCCGCCCACGCTGGAGGAGACACCCGCCGACCCTGAAAGCCCGATCGGCGTGGGGCTTTACCTTTACCGCTTCCGCACGCACCCGGATCGGGCGGCGATGATGGACCGCATGGCCGCCCTGGCGGCGCAGGCCGGGGTCAAATGGACGCGCGAGGAGATCCAGTGGCACGCCACCGAACCGCGGCCGGGCGAGTTCGACTGGACCTTCTACGATGAGCTGCTGGACGTGGCCGGTCGCCACGGGATCAGCGTGTACGGCCTGCTGGCCTACGGCAACAGCTGGACGAACGTCTACAGCGACGAAGGCATCCGCCGCTACGCCGGGTGGGCCGCGGCCGCGGTTCGCCGCTACCGGGATCGCATCCGCCACTGGGAGATCTGGAACGAGCCGAACATCTTCTTCTGGTCGGGACCGCGGGAACTGTACCCGGTGCTGCTCAACCGGGCTTACGAGGCCATCAAGACCCAGGACCCTCAGGCGGTGGTCATGGGCTGCTCGACCGCCGGCATCGACACCGCATTCATCCGCCAGGTCATGGACGCCGGCGGACGTTTCGACGCCCTGACGATTCACCCCTACCGCGGGGAGCTCAAGGACCTGGAGTTCATCCGCGAGCTGCAGGCGGCGCGCGAACTGGTCGGGGGCCGCCAGGTGTGGCTGACGGAGATGGGGTTCCCCAGCCAGCTGATCGACGGCTACAGCGAGCGCCGCCAGGCCTCGCTGGTCGCCCGGGTGTATCTCTGCGCCCTGGCCAGTGGTGCAGTGCGCAACGTTTCCTGGTACGACTTCCGCAACGACGGCGACGATCCGTTCTACAACGAGGCCTGCTTCGGCCTGGTGCGTCACGACTTCCGACTCAAGCCGGGTTATGGGACGCTGGCGCATCTGGCCCGCACGCTGGGGTCCATGCGTGCGGCCGGGGCGCTGGACCTCGGTCCGGAGGTCTACGCCTTCCGGTTCACCGACGGGCGGGAGGACGTCGTTGCCGCCTGCGCACCTGAGAAGGGCGGTCTGATCGCCCTTCGAGCAAACGGCCCGTTGCGGGTGACGGATGCGTTCGGCCAGGCCGTCGAGCCACTGCAGGTCGGGGAATCGACGGTCCTGACCCTCGAGCCGGGCATGCCGGCGTACCTGCGCGGGCCGGCGGGGATGAACCTGCAGGCGGCCGAGCCGCCGGTGACGCTGACCATCCAGGGGCGTGCGGCCGGGGAAACGGTCGGCGTCTGCCCCGGGGAGACGGTGGAGCTGGCGTTCTCTCCGGCGTGTGAGGCGGCGGCATGGGAGCTGCCCTTCGACTGGCCGGTCCCCCGCCGGGTTTCGCCGCCGCGTGCCGCCGTGGCCGTCTACCGCCTCGACGTGCCGCGAACGGCTCCGTCGGGCGAGGCCGACCTGCAGGTCAGGCTGCGTCTACCCGGGGGATCGAACGTACCCCTTCGCCTGCCGGTGCCGCTGGTGGTCGAGGAGGCGCTGATCCGGTTGTGATCGTGGGTCTGGCATCCGCATGGCATCGCCGGCCGGGCGGCCTTCGGCACCCGGCGGCGGGGGTCCCGGCGGACGGCCTGCGGGCCCCGGACGCCGTAAAAAGGGTTTCACCACCGGTTGGCGGCGAAACCCTGGCGCGGTTGTGAAGAAGTGGGAAGGCATGAGGACGTCCGCGATCCTCCCCGGCGGCGGCGGATTCCGGCCCGGGTGGGCCCCCGATGTCTGGGTCTGCCGACTACAGGGCGTCGCGGCCACCTGAGTGCAGGGCAGGACTCATGCCATTGCCCGCTTTCGGCCCTCCGTAATCCATAACTCATTTCCAGATCATAACTTGGATCCGACGAGGGCCTCCAGGAGTCCGGTCCGATCCAACGCACCACCCTGGTGGGAGGGGAAAACTGCCCGCGCCGGTTGCGGGTGCCGGAAGCAAATCTACCCGCGCCCGCGTTCACGCCGGGCAGACCGGGGCCGGGTCGCTTGACGAAGGCAAGACGGGGCTGGTGATGAGACCTGGTGGCGCATCATGGATGAAACAGTCGTTCTGGAATCGTGCGCCATGGCGGATGCCTGGCCGGCTTTCAGCGTTCCATGAGGCGCGGCTCATCCACGGACCAGAGGAATTCCAGCGCTTCGAATCAGCGCGCCTGTTTTGATCATGTGACGGACCCGGACCTGGAAGAGGCGGTTTCCGGTCTTGCGCGCGATCCTGCGACATCCGGTTCGATCCCGGTATGACTTTTTTACGACGCCCGGCCTGCAGGAGGCGTTGAGCCTTTGAAGGTGTGATAAAAGCCCGAAAACCATCAAAAAGTCGGATTCCAGGATTGATCCGGGCGGCTGGTTTGCATAGAATGAGAGACGAAATGCAGTTCCGACGCTCTCAGGGTGTGAGAGCGAGCGGGGGGCAATCAGTTCAACAGAAGGAGGAGTCGAAGATGAGCAGAAGCAGCTTGCGGAGAGCGGCCGCGCTGAGTGCCTTAGTTATGGCCTCGGCGACGGCGCTCGGGGCACCGGCGTTCACCTGGCCGGCGGCGCCCCTGGTGACCCAGACCGTGCTGGACCCGGATGAGGGTCTGGCCAAGACCGCGAGGGAGATCCTCTCGGCCGAATATGCCTGGGACGGGTCGTATCATTACTTCCGGATCACGCTGAAGGGTGCGCCGTCGGGCGTCGGGCCCAATGACAACTGGGCCGGCAACTACGGCATCTACATCGACAGCGGACCGGGCGGCTGGAGCTACCTGGAGACCAATTACCTGCCGTATCCGATCCAGGGCGTGGACACCACCGGCATCGACATCGCGCTGGACGGCCACTGGAATTTCGCCGGCTCGGGCCCGAACTTCCCGGTGATCGGGCAGCACTACCACTACGCCGACCCCCTGAACCCCGGGGCCTACCTGTACGGAGTCCTGGACGGCTTCAATCCCCAGCCGCCGGCGAGCTCGACGAACATCGAGTTCAAGCTGGCCGGCTCGCAGCTGAACCTGGCCGAGGGCTTCTGCTGGTTCGCCGGCACGCTGGACGTCGGCTCGGAAGTCGGAACCTACGACCTGACGCAGAAGGTCTGCATCCCCGAGCCGGCGGCAGCGCTGCTGGCTCTCGTGGGCGGGCTGTTCCTGCGACGCCGGGTCGCCTGATCGCCGACGCTTGCGCCGGCCTGGCGGAACGAACCAGGTTTTCCGTCTGATACGCGGCATGGCGGGTCGCCCTGAAACGGGCGGCCCGCCTGCCTGTTTTTGGGGAGGCTCATGGCCCGGCGAGAGCCTTCCCAAGGCCGTTCAAGAGCGTCCTGCAGGGCGGTCGAAGCGAGCGACGGCCATCCCTCGCGTTCGGGGATGCACGCGGCCGCAGGCGGCACGATCCGCCGCCGGCTCGACTTTTGAAGGCCCTGCGGCCATGCTGGAGCGATGGACCGGGGCGATCTGTGCTCGAAGTTCCTGGAAACCCTGCCTTTTGAGCTCTACCCCTACCAGGAGGAGGCCCTGCTGGCCTGGTTTGAGGCCTCAGGCGGAGTGATGGTCTGCGCGCCCACCGGCATGGGCAAGACGCTGATCGCCGAGGCCGCGGTTTTCGAGGCCCTGCACGCCCGCCAGCGCCTCTACTACACCACGCCGCTGATCGCCCTGACCGACCAGAAGTTCCGCGAACTCCAGGACCTGGCCGAGCGGTGGGGCTTCGCCCGGCAGGACATCGGCCTGATCACCGGCAACCGCCGCGAGAACCCCGATGCGATCGTGCGCGTGGTGGTGGCGGAGATCCTGCTCAACCATCTGCTCTCGCCGGACCCGGCGCTGTCGGACCTGGCGGACACCGCGGCCGTGGTCATGGACGAGTTCCACAGCTTCAACGATCCCCAGCGCGGCATCGTCTGGGAGCTGTCGCTGGTGCTGCTGCCCCGCCATGTCCGGGTGCTGCTGCTGTCGGCCACGGTCGGCAATCCGCAGGAGTTCGCGATCTGGCTGAACCGCCAGCACGGCCGCGACCTGCGGGTGGTCCTGTCGGATCAGCGCCGCGTGCCCCTCGAATACGTCTGGGTCGGCGACCTGCTGCTCACCGAGCACCTGCCGCAGATGGTGTCGGAGGATGACGCCGCCAACCGCACGCCGGCGCTGGTCTTCTGCTTCAACCGCGACGAGTGCTGGGAAGTGGCCGAGCGGCTCAAGGGCCTGTCGCTGATCGGCCCGGCCGCCCGGGCGGCCATCGAGGCCCGTCTGGAGGAGGTCCGCGACGACCTGGCCGAGGGCGTCGGTCCCAAGCTGCGGCAGATGCTGATCCGCGGCGTCGGCGTGCACCATGCCGGCGTGCTCCCCAAGCACAAGGAGATCGTCGAGGACCTGTTCAACCGCAAGCTGGTGCCGTTCGTGATCTGCACCGAGACGCTGGCGGCGGGCATCAACCTGCCGGCCCGGTCGGTGGTGCTCAGCACGCTGCTCAAGGGCAAGACCGGCCAGAAGAAGCTCATTCCCGCCTCGGCCGCCCACCAGATGTTCGGCCGGGCCGGCCGGCCGCAGTTCGACGACAAGGGCTACGTCTACGTGCTGGCCCACGAGGACGATGCCCGGATCGCCAAATGGCGCCGCAAGTACGAGCAGATCGATCCGAACTCCAGGGATCCCGGCCTGCTGCGGGCCCGCAAGGATCTGGAGCGCCGTAAGCCCAGCCGCCGCAGCACCGAACAGTACTGGACCGAGGGACAGTTCCGCACGCTGATCCAGGCCGGCCCGGCCCGGCTGGTCAGCCGGCAGATGATCACCTACCCGGTGCTGATCTACCTGCTCACGAAAACCGGCACGCTGCGCGGCGTGCGCGACTTCCTGGGGCGGCGGTTCAATACCCCCGAGCGGCTGGCCGGCTTCCAGGAGCAGCTTGACTTCATGCTGGCCAACCTGGCGGCCCTGGGCTACCTCACGCGGCGAGAGGAGGACGACCATGTCGAGCTGCACGCGCCCATCCACCGCCTGTTGAAGTTCCGCAGCGTGGATCCGCTGTTCGGCGACTGGCTCCGCGAGATCCTGGCCCGCAGCAGCTTCGAGGAGAAAGTCCAGGCCCTGGAGGCGGTGCTGGAGGTGGCCCCGACGATCCTGCGCCACGTGCGCATCCCCGACCTGCCCAAGGGGCCGCTGCAGGAGCAGGTGCTCGAGCCGCTGCTGATCCGGATGGGCGTGACCGTCGCCCGCCCCGATCCTCCCGCCGGGCGCGACGGCAGCCTGGCTGATGAACTGGCCGAGGAGGAGGAACGCCCGCCGACCTTCCCGGACATGCTGGGCATCGCCTTCGCGGCCCGCCTGGCGGCCCCCGAGCCGGTGGTGATCCAGCCCAAGTGGATCGGCGGGGGGGTCATGGACGCCGAGTGCGACTTCTACCGCTTCGTCCGCTCGCGCGACCTGATCAAGCAGGAGGGCCTGATCCTCCGCCACCTTCTGCGCCTGGTCATCCTGGCCGGGGAGTTCGACGAGCTGACCGAGGATCCAGACTACCGGCGGATCGGCGAACTGGCCACCCGGGCCTGCCGGCGCGTCGATCCGCGCTACACCGACCGGTTCCTCGAACAGGCCGCCGAGGCCCGCAGGCTTCAGACCGACGGCGTCGGCCTGGGCGAGTGAGCCTCGGGACGCCGGTCGCCGGCGGAATCCTCCGCGGGCACGGCCGGCGGCCCGCCCGGTCTCCCGCCCACCGCCCGGCGGCGCGGGATGCCGAGTTCACGGCGAAACCGCGCGGATCCTGCCCTCCCGGTCGTAATAGGCGATGCGGCCTTCGTCACGCTCGTTGGAGTCGATCTGCACCAGCTTGCGCCCGTCGCCCGACCAGGTGGTGATGACCGCCGAACCGTTCTGGGCCGCCCCGACGCTGACCAGCGGCTGGCCCTTGTGGTTCATGGTCTCGACCGTGCCCTGGCCGTCGCGGGTCACGCCGAATCCGGCGATCTGCTTGCCCTTGCCGTTGTAGGTCATGACCACGCCCTGGCCGCTGCGGCTGGCGCCGATCAGCACCAGGTTCTCGCCGATGCCGTTGGTCGTGGTGATCATGCCGCCGCCCTCGCGGGTGGCGCTGAGCTCGATCACCTTGCCGCCGTCGGGGCCCAGGATCTCCAGGCCGCGGGCCCGCAGGATGCGGTTGGCGTCGTCGGGCACGGCGGCCGCCTGGCCCATGATCAGCGCCGCTCCCACGGCCGTGACCAGACCGGTCAGCCCGAGCCGCAGCCTCCGATTCTGCCGTTCCAGCCGCTGCACGCGTTCTTCGATGGTCATGGCGGATTCCTCTGGCGGTTGCCTGGACGCCGGGCCGGAGCCGCCACCGGCCCCGGGAAGATCATAACTGCCGCACGGGCCGAAGTCCCGGCGACGGTCGCATGGCCTGCCGGCCGAGGGCGCAGGGATGGCATCTGGGCGGTAACTCTTTGATGTACGGACGTTTGGCGTCGGGAGGAGTCGATCCGGGGCGATCGATTCGAACCGGGACATATTGGTATTCCACACCCGGGGAGCGGGAGGATGTCTGGGCAACGGGTCGATCTGCATCCTGCCGGCGAAAACGATGGAACCGGCCATTGGTCCTCGAGGCGTCAGGGAGAACGAGGATACCGGACGCGCCGGCAGACGTGTCCTGGAGCCGGTGCGGCAGGAACCGCAAGCGGTCCCCGCGGGGAGACGGCCGTCGGCGCCGGAACCGGCCAACAGGCGGCTTCGGTGCGATCTCCACTTCGGGTACCCGCGGATCGCCGCTGTGCAATCCCATTCCGGCAGGGGCACGAAGCCAGCGCGGAGCGTGCCATGGTTGCCGGCGTGGAAGTCGCAGAACAGGGAGCCGCCGCCGGGCTCCTTGCCCTGCTGAGCAGCGCGGTGGAAGCCGCCGCCAACGCGGTCGTCATCACCGATCCGACGGGTCAGATCCTTTGGGTGAATCCCGCCTTCACGCGGATGACGGGCTACTCGTTCCAGGAGGCCGTCGGGCGGAATCCCCGCCTGCTCAAGAGCGGCCTGCAGGATGAGGCGTTCTATCGCAGTCTGTGGACGACCATCGCCGCCGGACGGGTCTGGGAGGGGGAGATGATCAATCGTCGCAAGGATGGCGTCCTTTACGCCGCGGAGATGACCATCACACCGGTGCGAAACGACAAGGGCCGGATCGCTCACTTTGTCGCCATCCAGCAGGACGTGACCGCCCAGAAACATGCGGAGGAGGCCCTGCGGGCGGAGCACGACCGGCTGCAGCAGTATCTCGACATCGCCGGGACGGCGATCCTCGTGGTGGAGGCCGACGAGCGGGTGGGCCTGATCAACCGCAAGGGCTGCGAGCTCCTGGGTCTGCCGGCCCACGACGTCACCGGTAGATACTGGTTCGACGCTTTTCTGCCCGAGCGGGACCGGGAACGCTGGCGCGAGGTCTTCCGCAGGGCGATCGAGGACGGAGCGGAGTTCCCCGAATACGCCGAATGCACCGTGCTGCGGGCGGACGGTCAGGAAAGACTGGTTGCCTGGCACAGCACGGTGGCGGTCGACCCGTTGCGAAACACGGTCGAGTTGTTGTGTTCCGGGCAGGATATCACCGAATCGAGACAGGTTCAGCGTGCCCTGGAGGAGAGCGAGGAACGATTCCGGGCCGTCATTGCCACGGCGCGGGATGCGATCGTGATGATGGGCCCGGACGGCAGGGTCACGCTATGGAGTCCCGGCGCCGAACGGCTGTTCGGCTGGACGGCCGAGGAGGCCGGCGGAAGGGTGCTTCACGATCTTGTGTGTCCGCCGTGCCTCCGCGAGGCCTACGCCAGGGCGTTGCCCCTGTTTCAGGCCGAGGGCAGAGGGTCTGCCGTGGGCAAAACGCTGGAACTTCCGGCGTTGCGCAAGGACGGGCAGGAGATCCTCGTGGAGCTGTCGCTTTCCTCCCTGCGGCTGGGCGGCCAGTGGTACGCCGTCGGCATCGTCCGCGACGCGACGGCGCGGAAGCAGGCGGAGCAGGCCCGGCATCGGGAGCACACGCAAACGAAGCAGATTCTCTCGGCCATTCCATCCGTTCTGATCAGTCTGGACGGGCAGGAGTCGGTCGTTCAGTGGAATGCCTCCGCCGAGCAGGTCTTCTCGCTTCCATCCAGGGATGCCCTCGGACGTCGTTTTCGGGAATGCAGGATTTCATGGGACTGGACGCCGGTGCTTGATGCCATCGCGGCCACGCGGGCGGATCGGAAACAGCATCGCGTGGACGATCTGCGGTTTACCCGCTCCGACGGCACGAGCGGATTTCTGGGGATCACCGTCAACCCCGGTCATCGACGAGGAGGGCGGGTTCGCCGGGTTCCTGCTGGTCGGCGCCGACACCACGGAGCGCAAGGCCCTGCAGGCGCAGCTGACGCAGGCGCAGCGACTGGAGTCCATCGGCAGCCTGGCGGCGGGCATCGCCCATGAGATCAACACGCCCACGCAGTTCGTCGGCGACAACGTGCGGTTCCTGCGGGACGCGTTCGACGACCTGAGGAAGCTTGTCGAGGCGGGATCGCGGCTGCTGGATGCCTGCCGGCAGGGCGCCGTCGCGCCCGAGCGGGTCGCCGAGGTCGAGGCGGCCGTCCGGGCGGCGGACCTGGAGTATCTCTCGGCCGAGGTGCCCAGGGCGATCGAGCAGTCCCTGGAGGGCGTCAACCGGGTCGCGCGAATCGTCCGCGCGATGAAGGACTTCTCGCACCCCGGCACCGAGGAGAAGACGCCCACCGACCTGAACCGGGCGATCGAAACCACGATCACCGTGGCCCGCAACGAGTGGAAATACGTGGCGGAGATCCAGACGGATTTCGACCCGTCCCTTCCGCCCGTGCCCTGCCTGCCGGGCGAGTTCAACCAGGTGATTCTCAACCTGATCATCAACGCGGCCCATGCCATCGCGGATGTCGTCGGCGACGGCAGCCGCGGCAAGGGCACGATCCACATTCAGACGCGCCGCGACGGCGACTGGGCGGAGATCCGCGTCCGCGACACGGGGACCGGAATCCCGGAGGCCGTGCGCGGCAGGATCTTCGACCCGTTCTTCACCACCAAGCAGGTCGGCAAGGGGACCGGGCAGGGCCTGGCGATCGCCCACTCGGTGATCGTCAAGAAGCACGGCGGAAGCATCACTTTCGAGACCGAGGTGGGAAAGGGAACGACATTCATCACACGCCTGCCGATCGAGTCGGTGCCCAGGCAGGCGTCGGAGGGCCTGCCGCGATGAGGAAGCGCATTCTCTTCGTGGACGACGAACCCAACGTGCTTCAGGGGCTGCAGCGGATTCTGCG
>Ga0129299_1002858_pt1 | contig 11384 bp, 5 predicted proteins | sample ConPoolayeCmetaG_FD_94477 | JGI IMG/M metagenome (GOLD analysis project Ga0129299, IMG submission 94477) | Hot spring microbial mat communities from California, USA to study Microbial Dark Matter (Phase II) - Cone Pool mat layer C metaG ... | reverse complement strand
GCGTGCCGAAATGCACGACGACGTCGCCGATCTGCTGCGTGGCCTCGACGTCGAAGCGGAGCGACGGACCGCTGACGATGCCCTTGTCGCCGACCTGTCCGCCGGCCTCGGCGTAGAAGCATGTGCGGGCGAACACCAGCCCGGCGGTCTCGCCGGGGCGGAGACCGGCCTGATCGCTCAGCAATTCGGGTTGCCCGCCCTCGCCGCAGCGAACGATCGCCCGGACGGTCTCGTTCAGGTGTTCGATCGTGTACTTCGGTGAGTCATCCGTCGGGCCGAACGGCGCCAGCAGCTCGGCGGGGATGGCGATGCCGGCGGCTTCGAACCCCTTGGCGCAGGCCCGCGCCCGCTCGCGGGCCGCTTCCATCAGCCGCTCGTACTCGGCGATGTCGACCGTCAGGCCCTTCTCCTGGGCCATGACCTGCGTGAGGTCGATCGGGAAACCGTAGGTATCGTGCAGTCTGAAGGCGTCCTCGCCGCGGATGCGGTTGTGGTGATGCCGGCGGGCGAAGTCCGCGGCCTCCTCAAACAGTGCGATCCCGCGGTCCAGCGTGCGTTCAAACGACTCCTCTTCCTCGCGGATGACGTCCTTGACGTGCTGCGGGTTCTTCTTCAACTCCGGGAACGCGCCGCCCATCGTCGCGACGACGGTATCGACCAACTCGCACAGAAACGGCTTGTGCAGGTCCAGGTACTGCCAGCCGAAGCGGACGGCCCGGCGGAGAATCCGCCGCAGGACGTAGCCGCGGCCCTCCTTGTCCGGCACCGCGCCGTCGGTGATGGCGAATGTGAGGCAGCGGATGTGGTCGGCGATGACGCGGTACGCGGTGTCGCGCATCACAGCAGCCGGGTCGGATTCCGGCAGAACCGCTCCCTCACGGTCGCGGCTCGGTTCATCCGCTCCCTCACGGTCGCGGCTCGGATCGGCGTCGCGGCTCTGATCCGAGCCGCGACCGTAAGGGAGCGGTTCCCTGCGCGACGCCCGCGGCAAGTCCGCCCCCTGCCCCTCCAGCACATAATCACACGCCGCCCCAATCTCACTCTCTTTCCACAGATAGCGTGTGCTGCCGTGGCGCGTCCACGCTTTCGTCTCCGCCGGAAATACGCCCCGTTCAACCATCCGACGGGTCGCATACGACTTGAAGTCGTTCATCACGCGTTCAGGTGCCGCCGGTGCGCTGACCACCACGTGCACATGATTGCTCCGCACATTGAGAGCGTGCAGCACCCAGCCACGATGCGCAGCAACCTCGCGAATCGCGGCCTCGACAATCGCTCGTCGACGGGCATCCAAGCTGACGGGCTCGTGCTTGAGCCGTGCGAATTCCTCACGCTCACGTTTGCCGTCCGCGTCCAGGAAGGGGGTTCCCGGCGCGTTGTGTTCACGATCGACCGAGCCTTCGTCGTGGCCGTGGAGCCAAGTGCCGTAGGTGTGAAACGTGATGAAATAGGCGGCGGGGACGGTGGTATCCGCTCCCTGACGGTCGCGGCTCGGATTCGCGGCGCGGCCCGGATCGGCGGCGCGGCTCGGATTCGCGGCGCGGCTCGGATCGGCGGCGCGGCGCGCAGGGGGCAACGTACCGCCGTAGGGCGGAGCACTGGCCACCTTCTGAATCGCGGCGAAGATCGGGGCAAAGATGTCGGTGTCGTAGTTGCTCGACCGGCCTTGAAGCAGAGCCGTCACACGCTCGAACCCCATCCCCGTATCCACGTGCTTGGCCGGCAGCGGCGTCAGCTTGCCGTCCGCGCCGCGATTGAATTGGATGAACACCAGGTTCCAAATCTCAATCACCCGCGCGTCGCCCGCGTTGACGAGCGTGCCGCCGGTCTTGTCCGGCGTGAGGTCGATGTGAATCTCGCTGCACGGTCCGCACGGCCCCGTGTCGCCCATCTCCCAGAAATTGTCCTTCTTGCTGCCGGGGTGGATGTGCGTCGGGTCGATGTCGGTGACGCTGGCCCACAGGTCGCGGGCTTCGAGGTCGGGTTCCAGACCCTCGCTCTCGTCGCCGCCGAAATACGTCGCGTGCAGCCGCGCCTTGTCGATGCCCCACACCTGCGTCAGCAGCTCCCACGCCCAGGCGATGGCCTCCCGCTTGAAGTAGTCGCCGAAGGACCAGTTGCCCAGCATCTCGAAGAAGGTGTGGTGATAGGTATCGTGGCCGACGTCGTCGAGGTCGTTGTGCTTGCCGCCGGCGCGGATGCACTTCTGCGTGTTGGCGACGCGGCGGTGCTTGGGGGTCTCGGTGCCGAGGAAGTAGGGCTTGAACTGGTTCATCCCGGCGTTGGTGAACAGCAACGTCGGGTCGTCCAGCGGCACCACGGGCGAGCTGGGCACGAAGGCGTGCCCGCGCTGGCGGAAGAAATCGATGAACTCCTGTCGGACCTGAGCAGCCGAGCGTCTCACGGCGTCCGCTTCCTCCACTTTCAGCGCCGGATGACTCTTGCCGGGCCCCGGCGCACCAAAGCCGTGGCGGGCCCCTTACCCTGTGGCGCCCGCCGCCACCATCCGTCGCCCGGGGGGAGTAACCCGGCAGGTCGGCAGCCGCGCCAAGCATTGTACATCGCGCGGCCCCGGAAGCGACTGCCGCCCTGCCCCAGGGTCCGCGGCAAGGTCCCAACAACGCGCCGGGCCGGCCGCCGTTGGCTACCGGCCCGAACGTGTCTCGCGAAAGAAGGAGGAATCGCACGCACGAGGGCGGCAAGACCCGCTATGGTCCTGCTGACCAAACTCTAGGCGCGCCGCCGCCGGAGTCAACCGCCGGCGGGCGCGGGGGTGGAATCGGGCTCGGTGGCCGCTGTCGGCCTTTGAGTTTATAGGTCGGGCGGAGTGCAGTCGGCCTTGACGCGCCCGAAGGTCCGCCGATGCGCAGGCCGCGGCCTGGCCGGCGGACGGGTCGCCACAGGCGACTCGCTGAGGCGAGCGGATCGGAATCAGGAAGTGACGCCGATGTCCTCGGTAAGCGTGTAGAGCACGATGTGGTTCTCGTGCTCTTCGTGCCGCTGGACGTGGCCGAGGAAGACCTGGATCCGGGTACAGGCGTCGCGGATGAGCAGGTTGCTCTGCGGCTTGAGCGCCCGGACGGTCTCCTGCAAATTGTCCATGAGCTGCCGGAGCTCGGTATGCTCGTGACGCAGCAGCTCGACCTGGGCCGACAGCGTGGGCCGCACCTCCAGCACGGGCAGAAGATAGCCGCCCTCCTCCTGGATGCTCATGACGCGGCGGACGTGAGCGGCGAAATGATCGAAGCGCTTGTTGAGCTCGGCGAGCCAGGCTTCGCGGCTGCCGGGCGGCACGGCGACGACGTGCTCACGCAGGTGGTTGCTCAGTTCCTGGATTCGAACATGTTCCTGCTTCATCCATTCGGCGAGCTTCTCGCGATCCATGGCACTCTCCTGTAAGCGGGCGTTCGCCCAGGAACCGGCCGCCCTCGGGGGATGGCGGCGGCCAGAAGCTACGAAAGCACCCCGCGCAGCCGCAAAGCTTGACAAATCAGCTCCACTACCTCAGCAATGCTGAAGTGGGCGGTGTTGAAGACCAGGTCGTGCCGAGTAGGTCGGTCGGCCGCCTTGCCGAAGTGGCTGCGCAAAAACTCCGTGCGTTCCTGCTGTACACGCTCAACCTCGGCTCGGGCCAGAGCCGGGCTGATGTTCTGACGCTTCGCCACGGCCCGGGCGCAATGGTCGAGCGGGGCGATCAACAGGACCCGCAGCCCGCGGTCGCGCGGCAGAAACAGGTCTGCACCGCGCCCCAGGAATATCGCCCGTCCCTTGCGGGCCAGGGCCAGGATGGTCTCGCCCAGCCGATGAAAATACTGCCCCTTGTGTACCCCGTCCTCGACCAGCCAGCGCAGCGCATCCTCCAGCCAGCCCACGTCGCGCTCATCCAGATGCTCGTACAGACGGCTGCGGATCGAATCGTCTCCGGCCATCGCCTGGAGAATCTCACGATCAAAAACCGGCCAGGCCAGACGCTTGCCCAGCTCGGCGGCCACCTCGCGCCCGCCCGCCCCCACAATCCGCGAAATGGTCACGAAGTCCTCCACCTGCGCCGCCGGGGCCGGGGCCGGGCCGGCCGGCTTCTGCGCGCGGCTCAGCTCCCAGTTGCGCATCTGCCGCTCAACGATTCTCATGATCGCGGACCGGTCCGGCATGCCACACCTCGATCGTATTATAACCGCCTGAAGATGACCGTCCTCGGCCGCCGGCGGTCTGGAAGCGCCGGCGGCCCGGCACTCAAGCATATCGACATTCGCGGGCGGCTTCCGCGTAGATTCGCAGGCTCTCCGGCGGCGTGTCGAAAAAGTGGTCGCTGGGCGACATGATATACCCCCCGTCGCGGCCCAGCTCCGCAAACAACCGGAAAACCTCCGCCCGGATCTGCTCCGGCGTACCGCGCTCCAGAACGTCGTTCTGATTCACGCCGCCAATCAGGCACACGCGCCCACCGATGCGACGCTTGATCTCTGTCGGAATCACGTCGCCGCCCATCCCCGGCGGGGTGAGGGTCTCGCTGGCCTCGCAGCCGTTGGCCACGATCAGGTCCAGGATCGGCATCATCCCGCCGCAGGTGTGGTAAACGACCCGGTGCCCCAGCGCATGGAGGGCGTCGTGTTGCTGGCGGTCATAGGGCAGGCAGAACTCCCGGTGCAGCGACGGGGACACGCAGGTGCTGGAGGCCGCGCCGCCGCCGGTCTCAATCAGGTCATACCGTGCCCCGGCCAGCGACTCTTCGATGAAACGCAGCTTCTTCTTCTGGAGCACGCGGAGGAAATAGTGGACCCAGGCGGGGTCCCGGCGGGCAGCCCGAATCATGTTCTCCAAACCGTGCAGCTCGCAGGCGTCCTGCCAGCAGCCGCCCTGCCAACCCCACACGAACCCGCGCAGAATCCCGGCGTCCCCCAGCCGTTCATACTCCCGGGCCACCGCCGCCCGGTCCAACCGCGGCACCGGCTGGTACTTCTCAATCAGCTCCACGTCCTCCGGACGCTTGACCATCCGCTCGATCATCCAACCGGTCGTGGGCCGCAGCTCTTGCGCGTAGCTCAGCTCGCCGCCCGGGGTGTGAATGACGATTCGCCGGATAGGGTAGCCCTTAGGCCCGCGGCTCTCGTGGACCTCCGCACGCCAGTCGGGGCAGTCGGGTTCGATCATCGGGGCGCAGGGCAGCGCGGCATCCAGGCCGAACTGCCGAAAGGCCTCCAGCGCGTCCATTCCGCCGAGGTACTTGTCGAGATGGTAGGGCTGCCATTGATGGACGGTGGCGGGCAGGCGGTCGGGGACCTCGCGTTGCAGGGCCAGCAGCATGCGCTCCTTGCTGGTCATTTCCGGATCCCGGTCGGAACCCGGGCCTCCCCGGGCCACGTGGGGCTACTTGTAGCTGTTGAGCGTTTTCATGTAGTTGGCCCGCTCGAAAGCCGCCGGCTCCGGGCAGGACTTCTGGCTCATGCTGCCCTTCATCTGGGCGACGGACTCGTAGCCGTGCTGCTCCATCCAGCTCTTGAGCTCCTTGTGGATCACGCCGAGCTGCCCGACTCCCTCACGCAACAGCACCGAGCAGAGCTGGGCCACGTCCGCCCCGGCCATCACCACCTTGACTACATCGGTCCCGGTGGAAATACCGGTGGTCGCGGCCAGGCTGGCCTCGACGTGACCGTAAAGAATCGCAATCCAGCGCAGCGGCAGCCGCATCTCAAACGGCGTGCTGAGCACCAGATTGGGAACCACCTCCAGCGTGTCCAGATCGATGTCAGGCTGGTAAAAGCGGTTGAACAGGACCAGCCCGTCCGCACCGGCGGTATCCAGGCGCGAGGCCATCGCCGCCATCCCGCTGAAGTACGGACTGAGCTTCATCGCGACCGGAATTCTGACCGCGGCCTTCACCGCCTTGAGGATGTCCACATACAGGTCTTCGACCGCCCGGCCGGACAGGCTCGGGTTGGCCGCCACGAAGTAAACGTTGAGCTCCAGAGCATCCGCCCCGGCCTGCTCCATCTTGCTGGCATAGCTGACCCAGCCACCCGGGGTTGCGCCGTTCAGGCTGGCGATCACCGGGATGTCCACCGCCTGCTTGGTCTTGCGGATGTGTTCGAGGTACTCCTCCGGCCCCAGGCGGAATTCGTGAGCGGCCGGGAAGTAGCTCAGCGATTCGGCGAAGCTCTCCGTCCCCGTGGTCGTCAAATGCTCGAGCTCGGCCGCCTCATGCGTAATCTGCTCCTCGAACAGCGAATGGAGCACGACGGCGGCGGCGCCGGCGTCCTCGAGACGACGTATGAAGTCCACGTCCGCGGTCAGCGGGCTGGCCGACGGCACCAGCGGATTCTTGAGCTTCAGTCCCATGTAGTCGGTAGCGAGATCCATGGTTGCGGTTCCCTTCGGTGTGCCCCTTGGTCGGTCGTTCTCCCGGCGGCGCCGGCGGTCCGGCGGCCAGCTCGCCGAACGTCACTCCTGTGATTCCGGGCTCTGCCCGGCGGCCGCCGCGCCCTCCTGCCGGACGGCGGCGAGCAGCTCGTACAAGCTCCAGCGCCGTTCCACGTCTTGCTGGGCCAGGGCGAGCAGGCGCTTGGCATCCTCCGGCTTGCTCTTGGTCAGCATCTTGAAGCGGGTCTGCTGGTAGGCATATTCCTCGTAAGGCAGCGTGGGCTTCTTGGAGTCGAGCTGAAGCGGATTCTTGCCTTGAGCCGCCAGCTCGGGATTGTACCGCAGCAGCGGGAAGTGGCCGCTCTGCACGGCGCGCTTCTGTGACTCCAGCCCCTGGCGCATGTTGATCCCGTGGGCGATGCAGTGAGCGTAGGCGATGATCAGCGACGGCCCGTCGTACGCCTCGGCCTCGATGAACGCCTTCACCGTCTGCGCATCGTTCGCCCCCATCGCCACGGTGGCCACGTAAACGTGCCCATAGGTCATGGCCATCATGGCCAGGTCCTTCTTGCCCATCGGCTTTCCGCCGGCGGCGAACTTGGCCACTGCTCCCCGGGGCGTGGCTTTTGAGCACTGCCCGCCGGTGTTGGAGTACACCTCGGTATCCAGTACCAGCACGTTCACGTTGCGGCCCACGGCCAGCACGTGGTCCAGCCCGCCATAGCCGATATCGTAGGCCCAGCCGTCGCCGCCGACGATCCAGACGCTCTTTTTCACCAGCATGTCGGCGACATTCAGCAGCCGGCGTGCGTCGGGGTCGTCGATGCGGGCGAGCTTCTCTTTGAGAATGGAGACCCGCTCGCGCTGGGCGTCGATGTCGGCGTCGGTCTTCTGCACCGCGTTCACCAGAGCGTCGGCCAGCTCCGCGCCGATGCGGTCGCGCAGCTTGCCCACCAGTTCGCGGGCGTACTGGGCGTGCTTGTCGATCGTCAGCCGATAGCCGAAGCCGAACTCCGCGTTATCCTCGAACAGCGAGTTGCACCAGGCCGGCCCGCGCCCCTGCCGGTTCACCACCCAGGGTGCCGTCGGCAGGTTGCCGCCGTAAATCGACGAGCAGCCGGTGGCGTTCGAGATGATCGCCCGGTCGCCGAAAAGCTGCGTCAGCAGCTTGATATATGGCGTTTCGCCGCAGCCCGAGCAGGCACCGGAGTATTCGAACAGCGGCTGGAGGAGCTGCGAACCCTTCACCGTGCGGATATTCACCTTGCTGCGATCGATCTCCGGCAGTTTCAGGAAGAAGTCGTAATTCTCGCGCTCCGGCTCGCGCAGCGGCGGCTGGAACTGCAAGTTGATGGCCTTCAGTCGCGGCTCCTTCTTGTTCTTGGCCGGGCAGACCTCGATGCACACGCCGCAGCCGGTGCAGTCTTCCGGAGCCACCTGGACGGTCACGACATAACCGGGGAACTCCTTGCCGATGTACTTGGCGTGCTTGAAAGTGCGCGGCGCCTGAGCCAGCAGCTTGGGATCGTAGGCTTTCATGCGGATGGCGGCATGCGGGCACACCATGGCGCACTTGCCGCACTGGATGCACACCTCCGGATCCCACACCGGAATCTCCAGCGCGATGTTGCGCTTCTCCCAACAGGTGGTGTTGATCGGGAAGGTGCCGTCACAGGGCAGCTTGCTGCTCGGCAAGTCATCCCCGCGGAAAACGATCATCGGCGCGAGCACCCGCTTGACGAACTCGGGCGCCTCGTCCGGCACCGGCGGCCGCATCTCGATCGTGCTGGTGGCCTTGGCCGGGACCGGGATCTCGTAGAGATTCGCCAGCGTCTGGTCCACCGCCGCCCAGTTCTTGCGGACGACGTCTTCGCCCTTGCGGCCGTATTCCTTCTTGATGGAGTCCTTGATCTTCTGAACCGCCTCGTCCCTGGGCAGCACCCCGGAAATCGCAAAGAAACAGGTCTGCATGATCGTGTTGACGCGGCCGCCCATGCCGGCCTCCTTGGCGACCCGGTAGCCGTCGATCGCGTAGACCTTGAGCTTCTTGTCGATGATCTGCTGCTGCACCTGGCGCGGCAGCCGGTCCCAGGTCTCATCCCTGGGGAACGGGCTGTTGATCAGGAAGGTCGCCCCCTCCGCCGCGCTGCTGAGCAGATCGTACTTTTCCAGAAACGCCCAGGCGTGGCAGGCGACGAAATTCGCCGAGTTGATCAGGTACGATGACCGGATCGGCCGCGGCCCGAAGCGCAGGTGCGAAACGGTCATCGAGCCGGCCTTCTTCGAATCGTAGACGAAGTAGCCCTGAGCGAAGTTGTCCGTCTCTTCGCCGATGATCTTGATGGAGTTCTTGTTGGCGCCCACCGTGCCGTCAGCCCCCAGTCCGAAGAACATCGCCCGGACCACACTGCGGTCCTCGGTACTGAAACTCGGGTCATAGTCCAGGCTGCTGTGGGTCAGGTCTTCGGTGATGCCGATGGTGAAGTGGTTCTTCGGACGATCCGCCGACAGGTTGTCAAACACCGCCTTGACCATCGCCGGGTTGAATTCCTTGCTGGACAACCCATACCGGCCGCCGACTATGTGGCGGACGGCCGCCGGCCGCGTGCCCGCGGCACCGGCCTGCTCGTAAGCGGTAACCACATCCTTGTACAAGGGCTCGCCCTCGGCGCCGGGCTCCTTCGTACGGTCCAAGACGGCCACGGCGCGCACGCTCGACGGCAGGACTTTCAGCAAAGCCTCGGCGCGGAACGGGCGGTACAGGCGCACCTTGACCAGACCGACCTTCTCGCCCCGCGCGTTCAGGTAATCCACCGTCTCGTGGGCCACTTCGGCCCCGGAACCCATCATGATGATGACCCGCTCCGCATCCGGCGCGCCAACGTAGTCGAACAGGTGATATCGGCGACCGGTGAGCTTGGCGAAGCGATCCATTATCTGCTGCACCACGTCCGGGCATCGCTGGTAGAAGGGGTTGACCGTCTCACGCGCTTGAAAAAAGACGTCCGGGTTCTGGGCGGAACCGCGCAGAACCGGCCGATCGGGCGTCAGCGCCCGGGCCCGGTGAGCTTCGACCGCCTTCTCATCAATCATCGCCCGCATGTCGTCGAGCGTCAGCTCCTCGATCTTCGACACCTCGTGCGACGTGCGAAAGCCGTCAAAGAAATGCAGAAACGGAATCCGGCTCTCCAGCGCCGCCGCGTGCGCGATCAGCGCCACGTCCATGACTTCCTGAATCGAGCCGGACGCCAGCATGGCAAAACCGGTCGAGCGACAGGCCATCACGTCGCTGTGGTCGCCGAAGATGCTCAGGGCGTGCGTCGCCACCGTGCGGGCCGAGACGTGGAAGACGGTCGGCAACAACTCGCCGGCCATCTTGAACATCGTCGGGATCATCAGCAGCAGACCCTGCGACGCCGTGAAGGTCGTGGTCAGCGCCCCGGTCGACGCCGCCCCGTGCACCGCCGCGCAGGCACCCCCCTCGCTCTGCATCTCGACCACATGCGGCACCGTGCCCCAGATGTTGGTCTGGCCCGCCGCGGACCACTCATCGGCCCACTCCCCCATCGGCGACGAAGGGGTGATCGGGTATATGGCAATGACTTCGCTGACCTTGTGAGCGACGTGGGCCGCCGCCTGGTTCCCATCAATCGTTACCGTGCGTCGCTTATTCATCAGATACTCCGTGTCGCGGGGTGAAGCCGCCCCACCCGGAACCGCCAACCGGCGACTCTGGCGAGTTCCCTGCTCGCCCTGCCGCCGCGACGGCCGGCAGCGCGAAGCCGGACCCGCTCGGGTGTCATCGGATAAACACGCCAGCCGGCCCCGAAAAGGCCGTCCTCGAAGAACGCCGGCACGGGGCGGGCACCAGCGGCCGGTTGAAGTGTCTAGGTTAGCAAACCGCGTTCCTACGTCCAGCCACGACGTCGCGAGAATGCGATGCCCACCGCGTCCGTAACCGGTTCCGGAGACTTGGATGGCAGGAGGCTCCCCGCCGCCACCCGCGTCCGAATGCCCGCCGCCAGCAACCGGGCCGGACGTGCCGGCGCCACCGGCCCCCGGCAATCCTCGTCACCCCGGCCCCCGACCGCAGCCACAACCCTTCGGCAAACGGGGCTGCCGTCCGCGACTGCCACCCAATCGCGCCGCCCGCCGGCGCCGCAGCCGCTTTCTCGCCCCTTTGCGCCGGCCCCCTACCCCTCGGTCAGCAACGCGACAAACGGCTGGATGTCAAAGCCGTCCACGACCCCGTCGCCATTGCAGTCGGCCAGCAGCGGGTCGCACCCCGGGTGCGCCGCGCCGTACGCCGCCGGGTCCGTCAGCGCCAGGACGAACGGCTGAATGTCAAAACCGTCGAGGTCGCCGTCGCAGTTGAGGTCGCCGTAGCGGTGCGAAGCGAATTCGTCGCTGCCCATGTCGACGCGGGCCGCCGCGTCGCCGTCGCCGTCCCAGACGCGCTTCTGGCCATCGACATCCGTGCGCGGGGCGAGTTGCGGGTCGGGCTCGCCGGCGTCGATGCAGGGCGAGCCGGCAAGCAGATGGTAATCGTTGTCCTGCCAGGTGTCGGGGTCGCCGTCCGGCCCGCGCGGGTCGACGAAAAGCGGATCCGCGTCAATGTTATCGTCGAGCGGTGTGTAGCCTTCGATGTTATTGAAATGCGTGTAGTAAGCTTTGCCATTACGGATTTGCGCGTGGTCAAAAACGATGTCGGGACTGTTGTCTCGCAGGATGTTACTCAGCAATAGCGGCTTGGCCAGGAAGTTGACTATGGCGCCGGTTTCCGCGTAGGGATCGTCTTCGTTATGTATCCGGTTTCTGACCAGCGTATTGTTGAATATGCGCGGATATGAGTAGGCGCAGTAGATGGCCCCGCCGTTGCCCAGTGCGTGATTATGGGTTATCAGGTTTCCCATCACGCGGACATTCGCGTTGCAATACAGGAACAGCGCGCCGCCATAGCCGGCCACGTTGTTGCGTATGACGCAGTTCTCGATCGTGAGCGCGGAGAAATCCATTACCGACACCGC
>Ga0129299_1002857_pt1 | contig 11388 bp, 15 predicted proteins | sample ConPoolayeCmetaG_FD_94477 | JGI IMG/M metagenome (GOLD analysis project Ga0129299, IMG submission 94477) | Hot spring microbial mat communities from California, USA to study Microbial Dark Matter (Phase II) - Cone Pool mat layer C metaG ... | reverse complement strand
CGCAGCAGACCGCGCTGGCGGTCGATCCCACGGCCCCGCTGGTGATGGGGGTGGACCCGGCCGAGTACGGCGACGACGACACGGCCATCGCGCTCAGGCGTGGTCGGGTGGTGCTGGAGGTCGTGCGCGAGCACGGGCTCGGGCCGATGCAGGTGGTAGGCCGGGTCGCCATCCTGGCAGACCGACTGCGACCGGACGCCATCGCCGTGGACGCGACCGGGATCGGCTCCGGGGTCGCGGATCGGCTGATCGAGCTTGGCTACCCGGCGCATCGCATCCTGTTCGGGGCGGCGGCGGAGGAGCGGGACAGGTTCGCCAACGTGCGCTCGGAGCTATGGGGGCGGGTCAAGGACTGGCTGGAGGACGTGCCCTGTCGGCTGCCGATGGATGCGGCGCTGGCAATCGATCTGTGCGGGCCGCGCTACAGCTACGACTCCTCGCGCAGGCTCGCCCTGGAGCGCAAGGAGGACATGCGCAAGCGGGGGCTGGCGAGCCCGGACAGTGCGGATGCCCTGGCGCTGACCTTCGCGGTGCATCTGGCGACGTACCGGCCACGACTCAGGAGCCGTCCGAGCCGTGGGCCTGGGATGGTGGCTGCCGATCCGGTGGCGGGGTACTGACATATAGGAGTGTGGCATGGGCAAGTGGAAGATCAAGCGGGGCATCTCGCTACAGGTGGACGACCAGGGCAAGCCGGTGGGGCTGGTGCATGGTGCGGCAGAGGAGCGGCTGGACATCGTGTGGTACTCGCGTAACAGCAGTGGAGCCAGCAGACTGCTGAGCCCGGACGGTGAGACGATCAGTGACAAGAAGCAGGGAACAGCGATTGGTTATGAAGATACAGTGATGGTTGGTGTTGATTACCCTACTTTGGAGGCAGCGATTAGGAGCTTGGCCGGCATAAATAGAAACAAAAAAATCATACTTCCGGCTGGCACAAATACTGAATATAACTATTATATGACTTCTTATGATATGTCAAACATAATCATCGAAGGCGCTGCTCCATTAAACGTAAGTATTACTTCAGTACAGTCATGCACACAAGTGTCCGGATATTCTCACGACATTGTGCTTAATGTTAGCTCTGCAAGCATTGGTAATTGCGCAGTCGATGATATTATTGCTATCAGATCGACTTCTGGTGGCACTAATAACGAACAGTTACTTGGCACTCATAAAATAACGAACGTTGATACTAGTGCGAATCGAATCACAGTTCGCTCTAATGTGAATCCGACCTACAAGCCAAGCGGTGCCATCACATCTACAGCATATTTATACAAAACCAGAATACAAAATAGAATCGAATGTTCTGGGATGATTGGCTTGTTTAATATAGCAATGCTTGATACGCTGTCAATAAATCCTGGAGGTTCTTTTGGTATTGGGGTCTCAAATCTCAATTTGTGCTTTTATGGTGCAAACGCCTTTTTTGAAGCTGGTAATGGTTCGCATATTGAGTCTGACGGGATGACGTTTGGCTTGCTAAACGGAGCGACCGCGTTCGGCGCTATCTATAATGCGTTTGGACATTGTGATGGTATGGTCATTGGTAATTGCGATGGTACTCAGCAAGCCATAACCTGTTATGGTGGCACGTCTTTTTCAATGTGGTACACAAAGGTTGTAAATGCTAGTGTTGGAATTTATGTAACCGACCTCTCTAGAGTTCAGGCTGCAAATAGCAAATTCTTTGATTGCGTTACCGCTGGTATTATGGCTGATTACTGTTCGCAGGTGACTTCAACTGGAACCGAATATACACGCTGCGCGGCAAACACTATTCCGCTTGCTAATGCATTTAGTGCGGATGGCTCTTTTATTAAAAGCTAAACCACATGCCTAGATGGTGCGCGAATGAGCTTTTGTCTTTCGATCTTTTTGAGCCTGCTGACCGGCCATGCGGTGATCGTGTATGGGCCTTGTGTGCCGGTCAATAGCGTCACGCGCTGTGTGGTGCAGGAGCCCGTGGTGTGGATCGAGCCGGAAATCTCAGGGAGGGTTGGGTAATGGACAACTTGCTCAAATCCCCTTGCCGTGATTGCAAGTGGTGCGAGTACGACACACGCTATTCGCCAAACGGCAAGGCGTACCGCGACTTTAGCTGCTATTTCCCGAAACACTGGCAGGTCTTTGGCCGGCGCGATGCGGACCTGCTCTGCCCTGATTTCTCGCCGGCGGAATCCAGCATGGAGGCGTTATGACACCAGCAGAGGCACGACAGGCAGTTGATCGTTATGGGTCGATCCGCAGGGCGGCGATGATGCTCGGCATCCCAAGAACGACGTTTTCCAGGCTCTTGCAGCGCGATGACGACGAGTACGACGACCCGCAGGAGTATGACGAGCACGAGGAGGACAAGGAACGCCGTGTGGGCCGCACGCTGGAGGAGTTCCGCGCCACCTACGACCGCGACACCATCGTAACGAGCCGCATCCGTTCGGCCCTGGATGAGTTGGGCGATGGCTGGGAGTACGAGGTGGCCTTTGCCCGGCTGGCTGGGGTGAGCCTGGGCGATCTGGCGGCCTACCGCGAGATGTTCGCTGAGCACATCGTTCATATCCGGCGCGACGGCAAGCGGGCCTGGACTGGCTGCACGCACACGGCGCAGATCATGCGGGAGATGGTGGCATGACCTGCATCGCTTGGGATGGCAAGACCATGGCTGCGGATCGGCGCATCAACTTCGGCGGCATGATGCTGGCAACCCCAAAGATCAAACGCATCGGCCAGTGGCTGGTGGGGGGTGCTGGCGAGGCCGGCGCGGTGCAGGCGGTGATGCGCTGGGTAGAGGCCGGCATGTATGTCGAGGATTACCCGGAGGTGGATGACGACCCGGAGTTGCTCATGGTGTCGATGGCTGGACAGGTCTATGTGTTGCAGGGAAGCCCGCATGCGGTGGAGATCGCCTCGCCGCAGGTGGCCGTCGGCACGGGCAGAGCGTATGCCATGGCGGCGATGCACCTGGGCTGCACGGCGGAGCAGGCGGTCGAGGTGGCGGCCATGTTCGACCCAGAGTGCGGCCACGGGGTCGATACGCTGAGCTGGGAGGTCTGATGGCCAAGACCTTGCACGAGTTCAAGAGCCGTCACGCGCCGGACGCGGAGGTGGTGCATCTGCGCGAGCGGGTGGCTGAGTTGCAGGCCAAGTACGACCGGTTGTATGCAGAGAAGGGCGAGGCCCTGGAGTTGACCGCCTCGCTGGCCGAGGCGATCCAGGCGGTGCAGCCGAGGCAGATGGAGTTCAGGGAGTCGGCCTTGCCGACCGCCGAGTGTGTGCATGTTTTGCACCTTACTGACCTGCATATCGGCGAGGTGGTGCGCGGTGATGAGGTGGACGGCTTCGGGGAATACAGCCCGGAGGTGGCGCGCAAGCGCCTGACCTATCTGGGCGAGTGCATCGTCAAGCACACGGAGACCATGCGCAAGGGCTACAACATCCCGCACCTGCACATCCTGGGGACCGGGGACTACATCTCTGGCGACATCCACGAGGAGTTGCGGGTGACGAATGCCTTCCCGGCCCCGGTGCAGGCGGTTGATGCGGGTTACATGCTGGGCGAGTTGGTGTCGGCCCTGGCCCCGCACTTCCGCCGTGTCACCTGCGACCTGCTGACCCTGGACAACCACGGCAGGATGACGCGCAAGCCGCAGGCGGCGGAGGGGGGCGAGAACAATTGGGGCTATGTGGTTGCGCACATCATGCGCCAGTACCTGAGCCGGCACGAGTCGGTGGAGGTGCGCATCCACGCCAAGCCGAGTGCGCTGGTGGCAATCGGGCCGGAGCGCTATCTCATGATGCACGGGCATCAGATTCGCGGCTGGGCTGGCAAGCCGTATTACGGCTTTGACCGGCGCGTGGCGATGGAGGCGGTCAAGCGTATGGGCGTGGCCGAAAAGAGCTTCACCAAGCTGCTGATGGGGCACTTCCACACGGCGGCGAATGATTTGGACTGGATGCTGGGCGGCTCGTTGTCCGGCACGAACGCCTACGACCATTCGTGCGGCCGGCATGCGCCGCCGCACCAGACGAGTTGGTATGTGCATCCTGAACACGGGGAATTTTCTTGGCAGAGGTGGTGGCTGTGATAGACATCGAGCGTAATGACTTGGCGAATGTGTGGGTGACGCTGGAGTTCCGGAAGGTGCCGTGTGCGGACACGACGGACGCGTTGAACCAGGTACTCAAGTGTATCCGCCTCAAGAGTATCTCAGGATGCGTGGACTGTGACGACATGGACGTGCGTGTCGGCAGTATGGCGATCTATACCGAGGCGGACTGATGGCGGACAAGACCAGCCTGCTCGATGCCCTGGGCGCGCATCTGCGGCGCGAGTTCAGTGAGGCGGAGGCGCAGCGTGTCTCCCAGGAGCAGACCTGGCTCGATGACTTGCGGCAGTACAAGGGGGTGTACACGTCCGAGGAGCTTGCCCGCATGGGCGACCGCTCGCGGGCCTTCGTGCGCATCACGCGCGCCAAGGTCAAGAGCCTGGACGCGCGCATGATTGACATGCTCTTTCCTGCCGGCAAGAACAAGAACTGGTCGATCGAGATCACGCCCGTGCCTGAGTTGGACATCGCGCAGTTGTCGGAAGACGTGCGTCTCCAAGTGCAGCAGGCGATGGCCGCCGGTGCGGCTGATGCCGAGATAGAGAAGATCGTCAACGACGAGGCGCGACGGCGCATGCAGAAGATGGAGCAGGTCATCGAGGACCAGTTGAGCGAGCGCACTGGCAACTATTCCGCCGTCGCCAAGCAGGTGATGCACTCCGGGCATTTGTATGGGACCGGCATCCTCAAGGGGCCGATGTCTGACCTTCAGGTGACGCACACCTGGCGCACAGCCGAGGACGGCAGTTACGTCATCGAGCAGAGCAGGGAGCGCAGGCCGCACTACAAGCAGGTGAGCATCTGGAACGTCTATCCGGACCCCTATGCGACCTGCATCGAGGAATGCGAGTACATCTACGAGCGCCACATCATTACCAAGCATGACCTGCGCAAGCTGGCGCAAGACCCGCGTTTTCGCGGCGACGTGATCCTGAATTACATCCGCGAGCATCCGGACGGCGACATCATGCAGCCGAAGCGCCACGAGGTGGAGTTGCGGCAGATCGGCTCCACCGAGGGGGTGCGCCAGACCGGCAAACGCTACGAGGTGCTCGAACGCTGGGGCATGGTGGATGGCAAGTACCTGCGCGACGCGGGCCTGGACGTCCGCGATGAGGACGAGAACGTCGAGTTCCATGCCCAGATTTGGGTGCTCGGGCAGAGCGTCATCATGGCCGCCATGAACCGCTCGCCCAGGCAGTCATCGCCCTATAAGTTCTACTACTTCGACAAGGACGAGAGCAGTTTCTGGGGCGAGGGGGTGGCGAGCATCATGCGCACCTTGCAGCGCCTGTACAACTCGACCGTGCGCATGATCGCCGACAACGCGACCATCTCCAACGGGCCGCAGGTGGAGATCAACGAGGACTTGGTGGCGGACGACGAGCGTCCGACCAGCCTTGCGCCCTATCGCATCTGGTGGCGGCGTGGCAAGGGGCAGGACGCCCAAGCGCCTATGATCCGCACCTATCACTTCGACAGCCGGGTGCCCGAGCTTTTGCGTCTGGTGGACCTGTGGTCGGTGCTCATCGACGAGACGACCACCCTGCCCAAGTTCACCTATGGCGAGCCGCAAAAGAGCGGTGTGGTGGATACCGTGGGCGGCCTGTCGATGCTGATGGGGCAGGCCAACATCACGCTCAAGGATGCCGTCAAGGCGTGGGATGACGGCATCACCGTGCCGTTCATCACCGACATGTACGACTGGAACATGCTCTGGAACCCCAACCCGGACATCAAGGGCGACTTCCATGTGGTGGCGACCGGCTCGTCCTCGCTGGTGAGCAAGGAGGTGCGCGCCAAGGCCTTGGATGCCTTCCGGGCGACCACGCTCAACCCGGTGGACGCGCCGTTTACCAAGCGGCCTAACCTGTTGCGCGAATCGGCCAAGGCGCTCGACCTGGACCCGGACGATGCGGTACTGACCGACCAGGAGATCAAGGAGCGCGAACAGGAGCAGCAGGTGTTGCAAGAAATGCAAGAGTTTCTCGGTGAGGTGGCGTCCAGCAATGGCGTGACGCCAGAGCAGTTGATCGATCTCGTCGGCAGGGGCAATCGCCTGGCCATCGTGCCGCCTGCCGGGCAACAGCCGGTGCCCGCATGACATCCATCCAGAGACTGCGCGATGCGCTGCCGCAGGGGACGGAGGCACATGCCGCCCTGCTGGCCTATCTGCGCGAGCGCATCGAGCAACACCGTGACGACCTGGAGGGCGCGAACGATGAGCGTGTGCGTGGACGCATCGCCGAGTGCCGCGCGCTCATCGAGGCGCTGCGCCCAAAAGCGTACAAGCTGACAGCACCGCCAGAGGAATACTGATACCGATCCCACGCCGGCCCTGCACAGGATACCGGCACTGAGCAAACCCGCCTCGTGCGGGTTTTTTTATGCCCGCCGCGCGCGGGTTTTTTTACGTCCGGGACACGGCGCATGGCCGCCCCGAGGAGTGATGGAAATGAACGAAGGAGACGCTGTAACCCAAGAGCAGGACGAGTTTTCCGCCGCGTTTGCAGAGCAGGAAGTTGCCCAGGAGACCGAGGACCAAAGCACAGACACTGTGCAGGATGAGGAGCCTGTACAGCCTGAGCAGGCCGAGGATGAGGTGGCCGTTGCGCCCGATGAGCCCAAACCAGAGGGCGAGGAGGTGCAGGACGACCCGAACAGCCAGACCTGGGAACAACGCTACAAGACCCTGCAAGGCAAGTACAACGCCGAGATCAACCGGCTGAAGGCGGAGATCGCGCAACTGTCCACACCAGAGAAGGACGAGCCGAAGGAGGACGCCAAGGACGAGGAGGAGGACTACGAGCGCATGCTCGAAGAAGACTATCCCACCTTGTCCAAGGGCATCGAGAGGAAGGCCGAGCGTGTCGCGCGCGAGATTGCAGAGCGCATACGGCAAGAGCTGCGGCCGGTCGTCGAGGTGACGCAAGAGACCCTGGCTCAGCGCCACTTCAAGGCGATCCGTGATGCACATGGCGACTTCGACGAGATTGTCTCCAGCGGCGCGTTGCGCGCCTGGGTGGATGATCAGCCTTCCTTCGTGAAGGACCGCTACGAACTGGTCATGGAGCGCGGGGATGCGCGGAGCGTGATCGAACTGCTGAATGCGTTCAAGCGTTCGCGTGCCGTGCCTCAGAAACCCAAACACACCCAGCCCGGCGACGACATCGTTGTTCGCACGCGGTCTGCACCGGCCATCCCTGCCGGACAGCCCGATACGAACGACTTCTCCGCCGGGTTCAACCTGTAAGCAATTGAAAGGAGACAGTCATGACTACCACCATCTATGGTGACATCAGCCCGCGCACTGCGGGCAAGGCAGCCAAGGAGCTGCTCGAACGCGCCCAGCCCTTCCTGGTGCTGGAGATGTTCGGCCAGGCCAAGCCGCTTGGCAAAAACCAGACCAAGGCGGTCATCTTCCGGCGCTACAACGCGCTCGATCCGACCCCGAAGCCCTTGGTCGAAGGGGTGACGCCCACCGCGAAGCGTCTGACCAAGACCGACGTGGTGGCCAACCTGGTGCAGTATGGCGACCGCATCGAGTTGTCCGATGTCGTGCTGGACACGCATGAAGACCCGGTGCTGATGGAATCGGTGCAGATTCTCGGCGAGCAGGCCGGGCAGATGTTGGAGATGGTGCGCTATGGTGTGCTGCGTGCCGGGACCAACGTCATCTATGCCAACGGCACCAGCCGCGCCGACATCAACACCCAATTCACCACCACCGTGCAGCGTCGCGTGACGCGGGCATTGAAGCGGCAGAACGCGCGTCCGATCACCCGGCGCGTGTCTTCGACGCCGAACTTCAACACCGAGCCCGTGGCACCTTCCTACATCGCGCTGTGCCATCCGGACATCGAGAACGACATCCGCGATGCCACCGGCTTCGTGCCTTCCGAGCAGTACGGTACGGTGTCCCCGTATCCGAACGAGATCGGCAAGATCGAGGACGTCCGCTACCTGACCTCCACCATCATCGAGCCGTGGCTCGGTGCGGGGGCGGATGTGGGCGCGACCGGCATGCTGAGCACGGGTGGCAAGATCGACGTGTACCCGATCCTTTTCTTCGGCCGCGATTCCTACGGGCTCGTGCCGTTCAAGGGTGAGAACGCGGTCACGCCGATGATCGTCAACCCGAAGCCGTCGGACTCCGACCCCTTGGCGCAACGCGGCCATGCCGGCTGGAAGGCCATGCATGCCGCCGTCATCCTCAACGACCTGTGGATGGCCCGCGCCGAAGTCGCCGTGAAGTCCTGATCCTGCTTAACCCAAGGCTGACCGCGCCCCAGGCGCGGCAGCCCATTCGAGGAGACCAATCATGTTGTTCAGCCAAATCAATCGCCAAAACGAGGCGTTCCCGAACCTGACCTTTACGGCAGCCGGGATCGCCGCCGGCACGAACGCCGGCACCTGGAAAACCACCAACGCGATCCAGACCTGTATTGCCGGTCGAGCAGTCTCCAAGGCGGCTGCCGACAACCAGTCATTTTCGACCAAGAAGCCTGGCGGAAAGGACGTCGAACTCGTGCCCAGCGGTGCGCACTGCTACATCCTGTGCCAGATGGATGCTGCTGGCAACCTGACGACCGTGCAGGGCGAGATCAACGGGGGTGTGCCTGAGCCGGATTATCCGGACAAGAAGATCGTCCTCAATGCGACTTCCTCGGCCACCATCACGCTGAGCGTCGTCGGCGGCAACATCCTGCGCATCGACCGCAGCACGCATGGCCTGAACGTGGGGGATTGCATCCGTCTGGACGGTCTGACCCAATCCGGCCATAGCGGTCTCAATGGTGTGCCGCTGTATGTCGTGCGCCGGATCGACGCGAACAGCTTCGAGGTGGACACGCCGACCACGTTCGTGCCGAAATTCGCCACGGGTTCCGCGTACACCAAGGATGCGTCGATCAGCATGATCTCGGCGGCCCGCGTCGCCATCGGCATCATCCGGGTGGCACCCACCAGCACCGCGACGTTCACGCCCGGCACGACCAGCTTGGCCGCCTCGAACGTCAACCCGGTGTATTACGACATCGTCGGCCATCCGGCCTTCACCCGCGTCTGATCCACCCGCTTGCCGCCCATGTCCGGCTGCGCGCCGGCATCGGGCGGCCTTTTATTTGGAGACAACACATGAAGACCATGAACAAGGAAGGCTTGGCCAAGATCGTTGCCAAACATTACGGCCTGTCTATCGAGGACGCCAAGGCGAAGCCAGACACGGAGTTGCTCGATCTGGTCAACGCCCTGCATCTGCCGGAGATGGATGAGCCCAAGGCGAAGCTGTCCGGGGACCGCTACCGCGTCATCATCCACCAGCAGGACGGTCCTGACGGCAACGAGGATGTCGTCATTGGCGTCAATGGCGAGGTGGCACAGATCAAGCGCGAGCATGAGGTCGCCCTGACCAAAGAGCAGATTTCCGTGCTCGAAAACGCCGTGTACATCCGCTATGAGCCCATCGTCAACCGGCCTGGCGAGTACCACGAGCGTCATATCCGCCGCTTCAACTACACGGTCCTTGGCCCGACATGAACATCAGCGAACTGGCCCGGTATGTGACGCCTTACGCGGGTGCCTGCCCGGACCCGCTCATTCTCATGGCGCTGCGTCAGGCGATCCGCGAGTTTGCCGAGTACACGCGCGACTACCGCACGAGCGTGGATGTCGCCATGCTAGAGGATACGTCCACCTACGACCTTGCGCCGAGCATGCCGGCGGGCACCGAGTACGACCGCATCGAATCGGTGCTCGATGGCGACAAGCTGCCCATCCGCCCGTTCGCGGAACACGATTTCGACCTGGCCGCGCCGGACTGGCGGACGCACAAAGGGCCGCGTGTCGAGCGGTACACGATGGTCTCGCCCTATGGCGTCATGCGCGTCTATCCGACCCCGGACAGCGCCGGCCAGAGCCTGAGCGTGACCGTCTCGCTGCGGCCTTCGTTCGATGCGCAGACCGTCGAGGATGGATTTGCCAAACGGCATGCGGAGTTCATCGGCTACGGTGCGGCGGGCATCCTGCTCAAGATGCCGGGCAAGCCGTGGACGAACCCGGAGGCGGGGGTCCATTACTACCAGTTGTTCAGCGAGCGCATGAGCAAGACGCGCGTGCGCAGGCTGCATGATCACACGACGGCGGCCGCGCGGATACCGCTGCGGGGTCTGGAGGACTACTGATGAGCACGGCCAACGACATCGCCACTCAGGCGCGCTACATCCTGAACGATGCCGGTGTGCATTGGGATGATGCCGAGATGCTGACCTGGATCAACCAGGCGCAGTCGGTCATCGCCATGCTGCGCCCGGATGCCACCTCGGTGCTCAAGGTGCTGACCCTGGCCGCCGGGACCAAACAGTCCATCAGCGACATGAAGCTGCTTGACGTCATCCGCAACGTCGCGGCCGATGGCGTCACCCCAGGCCGTCCGGTACGGCTCGTCGAGCGCGTGTTGCTGGACGCCATCGAGACCTGGCATACCGAGACGAGCGCGAGCTACATCAGCAATTACGCCTTCGACGAACGCAGCCCACAGACGTTTTGGTGTTATCCGCCGGCCCAGGCGGGCATCAAGGTCGAGGCGCTGGTGAGCGTCGCACCTGGCGTGCTCACCAACATGGCGCAGTCGCTCACGTTGCCAAGCATCTACGACGCACCGGTGATGGATTATGTGCTCTACCGTGCCTTCCAGAAAGGCACCTCCGCCGGCAGTCATGCCCGATCCGCACGGCATCTGGAATCGTTCGCCGTGGCACTCGGACAGGAGGCGGCAGCGAAGATCACGACCTCGCCAAATGCCGTCGATTACGGGGCGGCCAGAAAGTGAGGACACCAGTGCATACGCATCTCAGACAGATACCGGACGGGATCAAGGGGTTCATGGACGGGATTTCAATCGCCGCCGTGATCGGCACGCTGGCACAGCTTCTGCCTGCCATCGCGGCCTTGGTCACCATCATCTGGACCAGCATCCGCATCTACGAGACGCGCACGGTGCAAAAACTGCTCGGGCGCAAACCGGATACGACCACTGACGAGTAAAGGAGGATGTCATGCCTACTTCAGCCTATACCAAGGTCACTGCCGCCAACGAGGACTTGGCGGAGGCCATCAACTGCGGCACGGACCAGTGGGCGATCGCCCTGTCCAACACCGCGCCGTCCGGCAAGACGTTTACCGCCGGCACCACCGATCTGCCGACCGGCGGTGGCTATACTGCTGGTGGTAACAACGTCACTACGGTGTCGAGCGGCATGAACGGCTCGGACTTCGT
>Ga0129299_1002856_pt1 | contig 11391 bp, 9 predicted proteins | sample ConPoolayeCmetaG_FD_94477 | JGI IMG/M metagenome (GOLD analysis project Ga0129299, IMG submission 94477) | Hot spring microbial mat communities from California, USA to study Microbial Dark Matter (Phase II) - Cone Pool mat layer C metaG ... | reverse complement strand
CCGGCGCATACTGAACGGCATGTTGGACTACTCCATCCGCTGGGATGCGATCGTCGGCGCGCTGCGGCTCGCCCGGCCGGCGAGCGTCCCGCGCGGGCCTTTCCGCCGCTGGATGGCCCGCAACGCGCACACGCACGCCTATCCGGAACTGGCGCTGTGTCTCGAGGGCCGAACCCTCTACGGCGTCGGCGGGCGCGCGGTCCGTCTGAAGCCCGGAACCGTCTGGCTGCTCCCGCGCGGCGTCCCGCACGACCGCACCTACGGGCCCCGCCACGGCGCGGGGCTGGACCTCTGGCTGCACTTTCTGCCCGGCGGCGCGACGCTCAATTTCACCCGCCACGACCCGCGGCGCGGCATCTCCTCGCGCCCGCTGGCCTGGCCCGACGCCGTGCCCGCCGACCGGACGGCGGAGGCGGCCGCGCGGCTCGACGCGCTCGACGCGGAACATCCGGAGCCCGACCCCGCCGGCGGTTTCTTCCTGCTCTACTTCGTCGCGCGCCTCTGCGCGGCGCTCGCCGCCGGCGCCGCGCGCCGGCCCGTCGCGGAGCGCGACGAGTCGTTCGCGCGCATCCGGGCCTACATCGAGGCGAATCTGGCCGACGACCTCCGGCTCCAGGACCTCGCGAAGCTGGCCGGCTACAGCCCGTTCCACTTTCACCGCCAGTTCGCGCGCGCGGTCGGCGTCACCCCGCGCCGGTTCGTCGAGCAACGCCGTCTGGCCCGCGCCCGCGCGCTGATCGAACAGGGCTACCGGGTCACCGCGGCCGCGATGGAAACCGGCTTCAGCTCGCCCTCCGAGTTCGCGCGCGTCTTCCGCCGCGCGTTCGGGGTCGCCCCGTCGCACTGGACCGCGCGCCGCTAGCCCCGGGCCTTGCCGCCGGGGGCGCGGCGGACGGTTCCCGCATCCGGCAAGCGTTCGCCGCGGAGATGCCGGGAAGATGGAAGACGGAAAACGGAAGACGGAAGAAATCCTCCGGTCTCCGCGCGCTCCGCGGCGGACCTCATCGGGGGCGGGGACCTTGTCGGGGTCGCTATCGCTATCGGGATCGGGATCGAATCCCCCCTTGGCCTGCGTAGCCTCCGGCGAAGCAGGCTTGGCCTGCGCAGCCTTGGCGAAGCAGGCGCGCGCTCGCGGGCAGCGGCAGACGAGGGCCGAACGCGAGAACGATTCCGATAGCGATACCGATGCCTGACCGACCCCCGATGGGGCGAAGCTGGAGGGGCAAGCTCCGCGAGCCTGCGTTCGCTACAGCGCTGCAGCGCCGCCGCTCTGTCGGCGGAGGAATTCGCGCTCCGGTTTTCGCGCGCCCGCAAGATTCGACGACGTACAGCAAGATATGCATAGCCTGCGGCGCCCGCTCCGTTATGATCCGGCCTGTAATTCAACGGGCTATCGTTTCGGAGCATAATCATGAGCAAGAATACGACACGGCGGGCGGCGGCGAGGACGGCGGAGCGGCCATCGGCGGGCGGCGGGGAGCGCACGGTGACGGCGCCCGCGCCGGCCACGTGGCAACACGGCCTCGCGGAAATCGGGAAAGAGGAGATCGCGGCCGTGACGCGGGTGCTCGAGACCCGCCGGCTGTTCCGGTACGGGATGGAGCGCAAGGACTCGTACGCGGCGCGGTTCGAGGACCTCATTGCGAAGAAGACCGGCGCGCGCCACGCGATCGCGATGAACTCGGGCACCTCGGCGCTGATCGCGGGCCTCGTCGGGATCGGGGTCAGCCAGGGCGACGAAGTGCTGGTGCCGGCCTACACCTACATCGCGACGGCGGCGGCGGTGCTTGCGCTGGGCGCGTTTCCGGTCATCGTCGAGGTTGATCGTTCGCTGACGATGGACCCGGCCGATCTCGAAAAGAAGATCACGCCGCGTTCGCGCGCGGTGATTCCGGTGCACATGCGCGGGGCCGTGTGCGATATGCGGCGCATCCTCGCGGTCGCGCGCCGGCACAAGCTGAAGGTGCTGGAGGACTGCGCCCAGGCCAACGGCGCGACCTGGCGCGGGCGGCACGTCGGAACGCTGGGCGACGCCGGGGCGTTCAGCCTCCAGCAGTCGAAGGTCATCACCGCGGGGGAAGGCGGCTTCGTGATCACGAACGACCGGCGGGTGTTCGAGCGCGCGGCGTTCTACCACGACTCGGCCCTCATGTTCTGGATGGAGCGCCAGGGCACGCCGGCCGAGCAACGGCGCATCCGGCGCGAGTCCTTCCTCGGCCAGAACTTCCGGATGCCGGAGCTGCTGGGGGCGGTGGCGTACGAGCAGTTGAAGAAGCGCGACCGCATCCTGGCCCGCACCCGCGCGATCAAGCGCCGGCTGTGGGCGGCGTGCGAGGCCGCGTTCGGTCCGGCGGCGCTGGAAAGCCCGAACGACCGCGACGGCGACTGCGGTCTGGCGATGACGCTGTTCCGCGAAACCCCGGAGCAGGCGCTGGAACTGGCGCGGCGGCTCCAGGCGGAGGGCGTCCATTGCGGCACCCGCTTCTCGAAGGAAGTGCCCGATCGCCACGTGTACTACTACTGGAACTATGTCCTCGAAAAACGGACGCCGCATCGCAACGGCTTCCCGTGGGTTTCGCGGGAGCGGCCCTGCGAAGTGCGTTACGACCGCGACATGTGCCCGCAGACGCTGTACTGGATGGAGCGGGCGGTGATCCTGCCGATCACGCAGGTCATGAGCGGCGAATACGTCCGCCAGGTGTGCGCGGCGATTCGCAAGGTCGGCCGGGAAATGCCGCGGCCCCGGTGAGGCGCGGCGGCGCGGAGTCGTCCGAGGCCGCGGGGAACGCGACCCTCCCGCGCTGTGCTATTCGCGCCGGCGGTCCGAAACGAGACCCCGGCGAGCGGATGGGAAAAGGAGGTTCGAGTGACGGCGTACGCGCGCGAATGTTCTCGCAATGTTCTTTGCATGCTCGCTCTCTGCGGCGCGAGCAAGCTCGCGCCCTACCGAGGAATGTAGGGCCTCAGCTTGTCGAAGACCCACCGTAGCCCGAAGGGCGAAGGCGGGCTGAGGCCGCTACGCCGTCAACGAGCATGTCAGGACAATTTTGAGACGACTAGTAGGAACCGGGGCGGGCGGGACGCGATCCCTGCGATCGTTGCGTCTGAACGATTTTCCATTTCTTTTGTCGAATGCGAAAAATCGAGGGGACGAAGCGCCGCGCGGCCGGCGCGCCGTTCAGGGCCGGACGCGGATCAGGGCGAGGGTCATGTCGTCGTAGGGGGGGCTGTCGCCGACGAACGCCATCAGCCGCTCGCGGACATGGGCGAGCGCCGCCTCGGCGCCGGGCGGGGCGTCCTTCAGCGCGTCGAGCAGGCGGTCGAGCCCCCACTCCTCGCCCTGCGCGTTCTGGGCCTCGGTGATCCCGTCGGTGTAAAGCACGACGGTGTCCCCCGGCGCCAGCGTCACGGCGGTCTCGGTGAGCGCGGCGTCGAAATCCTCGGGCGCGGCCATGCCGACGGCGACGCCGTCGGATTCGATCCGGGCGAACGGCGCCGCGGGGTCGGCGCGGCGCAGGATCGGCGGCTCGTGGCCGGCGCGGGCGACCCGCAGTTCGCGCGAGACCTCGTCATAGACCAGGTACAGCGCCGTGACGAACAGGTCCTCGTAGATGTCGTCGCGCAGCGCGCGGTTGAGGTCCCGCAGCACGGCCGCGGGGCTGGCGCAACCGGGCGCCTTGGCCCGCAGCACGCTGCGGTACACGCTCATCAGCAGCGCGCCGCCGATGCCCTTGCCGGACACGTCGGCGATCGCGATGCCGAGGCGGCGCTCGTCCACGCGGATGAAGTCGTAATAGTCGCCGCCGATCTCGAGCGCGGGCACGTTGAACGCGGCCAGTTCCACGCCGGCCGCCTCGGGCAGGCGGCGGGGCAGCAGCATCTGCTGGATACGCCGCGCGACGTCGAGATCCCGGTCCATCCGGCGTTTGGCGTCCAAATCGGCGTGGAGGATCGCGTAATGCGCGGAGACGGAGGCCTGGTCGGCGAGGGCCTGCAGCAGGTTCAGGTCGGTTTCGGTGAAGGGGCGGGCGTCCACGCGGTTGACGGCGGCGAGCACGCCCATGATCCGGTGGTGGAACCGCATCGGAACGGCGATCAGCGAGCGGACGCGCAGGAAATCGGCGTCGTAGCGCGGGATGCGCGGATCGCGTTCGGCGTCGGCGACGAGCGCGGGCCCGCCGAAATCGGCGATCTCGCCGAGCAGTCCCTCGCCCAGGCGGACGGTCTGGCCGCGGACGATGCGTTCGACGATCTGGGAGCGGCTCGCGCCGGAATCGAGGGCGATCTCCGCGCGCCGGGCGATGGGCGGGAACACGCCGGCGACGGCGCGCGCGCGCAGTTCGCGGCCGGCGGAGTCGAGCAGGTACACGGCGCCGGCGGAGGCCCGCGTCGTGCGCAGCGCGTAGTAGAGCACGCGCTGGAGCAATCCGTCGAGGTCCACGCTGTCGCTTTCGGCAAAGACCTCGCCGATATCGTGCACGAAGCCGAAGATGACCTCCTTTTCGCGCAGCAGGTTCTCGTTGCGGCGCCGGGCGGACCGGTAGCGGCGGATCAGCAGCAGCAGCAGGGCCAGCAGCGTCAGCGAGATCGCCGCGAGGCCGCCGGCCGCGAGGCGGAGGGGTGCGATTACGCCCAGGGGGATCATGGGGCGGGCCGACCGGACGGTTTGCGCAGGTCTTCGCGCAGGTACTCGATCACGTCCTTGAACCGGGCCCGGTTGTCGGCGGAGACGCGGAGGAGGTCTTCGTGCGCCTCGATCATGTCGCGGCCGAGCCGTTCGCGGTCGAGTTCCCGCGGGGCGGGCGCCTCGATGACGGTTTCGGAACCGGCGGCGGGCGCCGGAGCGGGGGCGTCGTCCGCCGCCATCCGCGTTTCCACGATCCGGTCGAGGCCGAGGGTGGCGAGGAGCTGGCGGGTGCGCGCCGAGAGGTTGAACGCGAGCACCCGGCCGCCGGGCAGTTTGCGGAACCGGAAGGCGAGACCGGCCAGGACGCCCATGAAGGTGCTGTCCATGCCGACGCAGGCCCGGAAATCCAGGGCCAGGCGCCGCGCGCCGGACTCGAGCGAGGCCAGCGCGAACTCCTTCAATGCGCCGCTGACGCGAAAGGAACCGCGCCCTTCGACGCGCACGCAGGCGGCGTCGCCTTCCACCCGGACCCAGAGGCGGTCCGGACTTTGTTCCTCGTCGGCCATGTATTGGGAGCGGCGTCGCGGGACTCCGACAACCGCCCGATCACTGTAGTGCCGCGCCGCCGCGCCGTCAACGAGCAGGTTCCCTACCGGAGCCGATGGAGCTTTCGGAAATCTGCGTTCATCCGCGCAATCTGCGTCTTCGCCTTCCTCCTCGACCCCGATGCCGATGCCGATGGAGATGGCGATGGAGATGGCGATCGGCGAAAGCGGGACGGCGTTTCCGCGTCAGGCGGGCGGCGCCTCGGCCTCGAGGGCCAGGCGGACGTACCGGGCCAGGGTCGAGCGCGAGAACGGCTTGAGCAGAACGGGGGCATGGGGCACGGGCGGAAGGGATTCCGCCTCGCGCGCGAATCCCGTCATGAACAGCACGCGGACATCGGGCCGGCGGCGGCGCAGGCGCTGCGCCATTTCGATGCCGTTGATGTGCGGCATCACGATATCCGTGAGCACGAGGTCCACCCGCGTGTCCGGGCGCTCGAAGATCAGCAGGGCCTCGCCGCTGTTGCTGGCCTCCAGCACCGTGTAACCGAGCGACTCGAGGAAGCGGCAGCCGAGCCGGCGCACGGCGTCGTCGTCCTCGACAAGCAGGATGGTTTCCGTGCCGCCGGGATCGGGCGCCGCGGCCGTCGGACGCGGCGGCGGGGCGCCGGCGTCGGCCAGCGGGAAATACATGCGGAACCGGGCGCCATGGCCGGGCGAGCTTTCGACCTCGATGTAGCCGCCGCAGCCGCGGACGATGCCATACACGATGGAAAGACCGAGGCCCGTGCCTTTGCCCAGCGGCTTCGTGGTGAAAAACGGCTCGAAGGCGCGCTCGCGGACTTCGGGCGTCATGCCGCAACCGGTGTCCGCTACCTCGATCCGCACGTGGACGCCGGGCCGCAGTCCCGCCCGTCCCCGGCAGAATTCGTCGTCGAGCTCGACCCGCTCGGTGGCGATCGTCAGCCGTCCGCCGGTCGGCATGGCGTCGCGCGCGTTGACGGCGAGGTTCATCAAGACCTCTTCGAGCTGGCCGGCATTCGCGAGAATGGGCTCGATCGCCGCATCCAGGTCATGGATCAGCTCGATATCCTCGCCGAGCGCGCGGCGCAGGAGTTTTTCCATGCCCTCGATCACCTCGTTGACGGCGACCGGCTCGACCGACTGCATCGGCGAGTGGCTGAACGAAAGGAGCCGGCCGACCAGTTCTTCGGCGCGCTGGCCGGCGCGGACGATCTCCTCGACATCGCCGCGGACGGCGGCATCCAGCTCGGCGCGCTGCAGCACGAGATGGCTGTAACCGAGAATGGACGTCAGCAGGTTGTTGAAATCGTGCGCAATGCCGCCCGCCAAACGGCCGAGCGCCTCCATCTTCTGCGCCTGCCGCAACTGCTCGTCCTTCTGGCGCAGGGCCTCGGCGGCGGCCAGGCGCTCGGTCACGTCCATTCCGATCGCCAGTTCGGCGGGCCCGCCTCCATATTCGATCGGGACGCGGTGCGCCTCGACGGGGATATCGCCGCCGTTCAAGGCGCGCCATCGCTGGACGCCGGGCGCCCGCGGTTCCGGCCCCGGCGCGTCGGCCGGCGGTTCGCCGGCGGGCGCCGCCACCTCCGCAAAGGGCCGCCCCTTCAGGGCCGCCGCTTCGCCTCCCGCCAGCCGGAGCGCGGCGGCGGAGTTCGCGAATTCGATGCGGCCCTCCCGGACCATCAGCACCATCAGCGGCAACGCCTCGACCAGCCGGCGATAGAGGCCCTCGGTTTCGCGCAATTCGCCGTTGCGCCGCTCCAGTTCGCTCTCCAGCCGCCGGCCCTGATTCCGGAGCGCGTCGGCCTCGCGTTTCCCGCTCAACAGGCGCTGGGCCAGGGCGGCGAATTCCTGCGGTTCGAACGGTTTGCACAGGTATCCATCCGCGCCCCGCTTGAGGCCTTCGGCGCGGCACCGTGCCGTGATGTGCACGCCGGACACCATCAGCACGGCAATATCGCGGGTTTCGGGATCGGCCTTGAGCCGGCGGCATACTTCGTAGCCGTCCATTCCGGGCATCTTGACGTCGAGCACGATGAGCTGCGGCCGGCGGGCGCGCGCCAGCGCCAGAGCGGTATCGCCGTTGGCGGCGGAAATCGTCTCGACGCCCGGGCAGCGCTTGCGAAGGAGCAGCGCGTAAAGCTCGACGCACTCCGGCTGGTCGTCCACGATGAGAATCAAATCGCCCATGCCAAGGCCCGTTGCGAAACTGCTCCTGCAACCCCGACGACTGGCAGGCGGATCATAAGCGCCGATCCCACGGGATGCAAGCGCGCGAGTCCTGGCGGCGTCGCGACGCTCCGGCCTCCAAGACCCCATGGCCGCGGCATCCGCCGTCGCCGACGCCGGAGGGGCGAGCTTCCGTCTTCGCGCTTGGCGCCACGCGGGACAAGCCCGCGGCGCCGGAACGGGCGGGGTCCGCGCCCGGCGCGTGAAATCTCCGGGCGGGGATTCGTCGCGCAAACGCCTCGTTGCCAAACGGCCGTTCGCCCGTTATATATCCGTCCGCGGCCGCGCGCCGCGCACGAAACCATGAACCGCGTAGTTGCGATCAACGGCGTCCGCTTCGGGCGCGGCCAGCCGCTGGCGCTCATCGCCGGCCCGTGCGTCATCGAGGGCCGCGCGGAATGCCTCGATCTGGCGGGACGGCTGGCGCGCTGGGCGGCGCGGCGGCGGGTCCCGTTCGTGTTCAAGGCCTCGTACGACAAGGCCAACCGGACCTCGCTGTCCTCCTACCGCGGCCCCGGACTGCGCGAGGGGCTGGCGATCCTGGCCGAGGTCAAACGACGCTTCCGCGTGCCGATCCTGACGGACGTGCATTCGCCGGCCGAGGTCGGTCCGGCCGCCGAGGTCGCCGACATCCTTCAACTGCCGGCGTTCCTGTGCCGCCAGACGGACCTGGTGCTCGCGCTGGCCGCCAGCGGCCGCGCCGTCAACGTCAAGAAAGCCCAGTTCATGGCGCCGTGGGACGTGCGGCCCGTCATCGAAAAGATCGAGAGCGTCGGCAACCGGCGCATTCTGCTGACGGAACGGGGCGTGTGTTTCGGCTACAACAACCTCGTGGCCGACATGCGCAGCCTGCCGGCGATGCGCGAGACGGGCTACCCGGTGGTGTTCGACGCCACCCACAGCGTCCAGCGGCCGGGCGGCGCGGGCGACCGCTCCGGGGGCGACGGCCGCTGGGCCCCCGCGCTCGCGCGCGCCGCGGTGGCAACCGGCTGCGACGCCGTCTTTCTGGAGACCCATCCGGATCCCGCGCGCGCGAAGTCCGACCGCGACAACGCCGTGCCGCTGGCCGCGCTGGACGGGTTGTGGCGGCAACTGACGGCGATCCACGCCATCGTCGGCGCGCGGAAGGGGCGGCCGTGAAGCGCGCCCGGCGGCTCGGTCTGCTGCTGGCGCTCGCCGCGGGCGCGGCCCTCGCGCAGTTGCGCGAGGGCCAGACGGTGGTCGGGTTCCGCTTTCCGGAATACGACAAGGACGGCGCGCTGAAGACGCTGATCACCGGGGACTCGGCGAAGGCGCTTTCGCCGACGCTGTTCGACATCCGAAACCTCAAGATCGAGATGTTCAAGGACGGCGCGGTGGACACGCGCGTGACGGCCCCGCAATGCCGCTTCGACCGCCGCGCGATGCAGGCCGCCTCCGAGGACAGCGTGCGGATCGTCCGCGGCGACCTCGTGATCACGGGCGAGGGCTTTACGTGGAGCGGCGCGCCGTCGAGTTTCCGGATCGAGCGCAACGCGAAGGTCGTGCTGCGCAATATCCGGCCCGAGACGCTCCGCCGGGAGGATCGGCCATGAAGCTACGGCGACTGACGGCGATCGCGGCGGCGGCGGCCGGCATCGCGGCGGCGCAAACGCCGTCGGCGCCGCCCCTGCCCGAGGGCACGACGGACGACATCCCGACGGTCGGCGACCTGACGGTCGTGACCTCCGAACGGCTGGTGTACGACGCCGAGAAACAGACCGCGGTTTTCGAAAAGGACGTCGTCGTCAGCGACCCCAACCTGCGGATGAAGACCGACCGGCTGACGATCGTGTTCGACGCCCAGAACCAGCCGACGCGCCTGCTGGCCGAGGGCCGCGTGATCCTGAGCCAGGCGGACACCCGCGCCTGGGCGGACAAGGTGACCTACGACGTGGCGACCGGGCAAGTGACGCTGGAGGGCAACCCGCGGGTCCTGCGGGGCCGGGACATGCTGATGGCCCAGCGGATCGTGTTTTACCGCAACCAGAGCCGTCTCGAGTGTTATCCGGAGGCGCGCCTGATCCTCTATCCGCAGAAAGGCGGCGCGCGCGACCTGTGGACCGGGGGCCGCTGACGTGGACGATCGCGAGTTTCTGTTGCGCACCGAGGGGCTGGCCAAGGCCTACCGGCAGCGGCGCGTCGTGGACGGGGTCAATATCGGCGTCCGTCCGGGCGAGATCGTCGGGTTGCTCGGCCCGAACGGCGCGGGGAAGACGACCTGCTTCTACATGATCGTCGGACTGATTCCGCCGAGCGGCGGCGCGGTGTTCTTCGAGGGGCGCGACGTGACGCGGACGCCGATGTACCGGCGGGCGCGCATGGGGATGGGCTATCTGGCCCAGGAGCCGTCCGTCTTCCGCCGGCTCTCGGTCGCCGACAACGTGATGTCCATCCTCGAGACGCTGCCGATCTCCGCCGTGGAGCGCCGGGCGCGGCTGGAGCAACTGCTCACGGAACTGAAGATCGCGCACCTGGCGCGCCAGCCGGCCTTCACGCTGAGCGGCGGCGAGCGCCGCCGGCTCGAGATCACGCGCGCGCTGGTCACCAACCCGTCCCTCATTTTGCTCGACGAACCGTTCAGCGGAGTGGACCCGCTGGCGGTCTATGATGTGCAGCAGATCATCGTCGAGCTCAAAGGCCGAGGGCTGGGCATTCTGATCACGGATCATAACGTCCGGGAGACGCTGGCCGTGGTGGACCGCGCCTATCTGATCTGCGAGGGAAAGGTTCTTCGCGAGGGCAACAGCGAGTTTCTGATCCGCGACCCGGTCAGCCGGGAGCTGTACCTGGGTCCCCGGTTCAGCATGTGAGCCGCGACGGGGGACGCCGTATCCGTGGGGAATGGCCATGAAAAACAAGTTGCTTTTTTACAGGGGCCCGCGCTGATGGGCGGTTCTTTTCATTGTGTCGCTGTAACCCCCGGTATCGGGATCGGGATCGGGATCGGGATCGGTTTCGCTATCGGCAACTCCGGGGGGATTTCGACCCCGATGCCGACCCCGGCGCCGAAGCCCCCGTCTCCGTATTGGAATTGCAGAGGGTTGGTTGGCGGGCGTAGCTCAACCTGGAAAGGAGAACCGGAAACATGATCATCAACCTCACCGGCCGACATGTGGAGATCACCGACGCGCTGCGCGCGCACGTCGAGGAGCGGCTGCGGGCCGCCCTCGCCGATTTCCCGCGGGTGGAAAGCGTGCACGTCGTGCTGAACCTCGAAAAGCACCGCCACATCGCCGAGATTGACGTGCGGGCGCCCCATCACCTGCGCGTCGAGGCCCGCGAGGAGACGCACGACATGTACGCCGCCTTCGACGGCGCCATCGAAAAGGCCCTCAAGCAGATGCGGCGCTGGTCGGAGAAGGTCCACGAGCACAAGGGGGTCGGCCTGGGCCGGATCGAGTCGGCCGTCTCGGGAAAGCGGGTCCGCGCGCCGTGACGGGGCTCGCGGTCCAGGACCTGCTGGGGCCCCGCGCGGCGGAGCTGAAGCTGCGGTTCGTCGCCGGCGCGGAATACGGCCGGCGGCCGATTCGCGAGCCCGCCGTCAACCGTCCCGGCCTGGCGCTGACGGGTTTTTACCGGTACTTCGCCAACCGCCGCGTCCAGATCTGCGGGCTGGCGGAAATGACCTACCTGAAGGCGCTGCCGCCGGAGGAGCGGGCCGCGCGCTGGCTGCGGCTGTTCTCCGCCGGCATCCCGTGCCTGATCCTGGCGCGCAACCTGCGCGCGACGCCGGAGATGCTCGCCGCCGCGATCCGATACCGCACCCCCCTGCTCCGCACCGAGCTGCAGACCAGCCGCCTCGCCCAGGTCGCCGCGCGCGTCATCGAGGACCTCACCGCGCCCAGCGCCCGCGTCCAGGGCACCACGGTGGACATGCAGGGCATCGGCATCATGATCGAGGGGCCGCCCGGCATCGGCAAGAGCGAGATCGCGCTGGGCCTGCTG
>Ga0129299_1002855_pt1 | contig 11392 bp, 8 predicted proteins | sample ConPoolayeCmetaG_FD_94477 | JGI IMG/M metagenome (GOLD analysis project Ga0129299, IMG submission 94477) | Hot spring microbial mat communities from California, USA to study Microbial Dark Matter (Phase II) - Cone Pool mat layer C metaG ... | reverse complement strand
TGCGGATACTGAAAGCGAGCGGTGGGTGGGTGGGTGGAGCGAGCGGTGCGCGTTGCAGACAATTCGATCCGATTGCGGATACTGAAAGTAGATATCGCCGCGCACGCGATTGTGTGGACACGCAGGTTGCAGACAATTCGATCCGATTGCGGATACTGAAAGGACGATAGTGCGCTCGCGCTCAAGGCGATAGATGTCGTTGCAGACAATTCGATCCGATTGCGGATACTGAAAGACCCTCCCACCGCTCGCGCAGCGCAGCGCTATGCGGTTGCAGACAATTCGATCCGATTGCGGATACTGAAAGGTGGCTGGCGTAACACTACCACACCACGCTCAATGAGTTGCAGACAATTCGATCCGATTGCGGATACTGAAAGATCTAATGGTGTCTGCGGTCGTGTGGTGCTATCTCGGTTGCAGACAATTCGATCCGATTGCGGATACTGAAAGACGATGCGCGGTCCACCGCATTTTGACCCGAACGAGGTTGCAGACAATTCGATCCGATTGCGGATACTGAAAGTTTATTCGTCATTCTGGCAATTATCGTCACGGTGTTGGTTGCAGACAATTCGATCCGATTGCGGATACTGAAAGGTGAATGATATAGGTGGTGTTCGGGGATATGTGAGGTTGCAGACAATTCGATCCGATTGCGGATACTGAAAGGTGTAGGGGTGTATGCCCTGCGGGTGGGGTATGCGGTTGCAGACAATTCGATCCGATTGCGGATACTGAAAGTCGTTATATTTAGCCGACCAAAGTACCTAACATCGCGTTGCAGACAATTCGATCCGATTGCGGATACTGAAAGTTGCGACCCGTGATGAAAACATCACGTATCTGAAAGAGTTGCAGACAATTCGATCCGATTGCGGATACTGAAAGTCTGGGTACTAAGATTCGGGCGACAGTTACCCAAGGTTGCAGACAATTCGATCCGATTGCGGATACTGAAAGGAACAGTACTATCAGGTGTACGACCATCGTTTTTTGAGTTGCAGACAATTCGATCCGATTGCGGATACTGAAAGAAAACAACCTTCAGAAACATCTTCAGAACAATCGTCGTTGCAGACAATTCGATCCGATTGCGGATACTGAAAGCTTTCTAGTATAGGATTCATCGAATCTTAACGAGAGTTGCAGACAATTCGATCCGATTGCGGATACTGAAAGATAGATGCTGATGATCAGCACAGTGTCCTCGTGGTGTTGCAGACAATTCGATCCGATTGCGGATACTGAAAGGTTTGCGTAATCTGTTCGTGGTGCGTAGCAATTTGGTTGCAGAGGGTAGGACAAGTCCTGACTGGTTACGCCTGCGTCAAAGCCAACTGGACATAAAAGTGTAACCAGTCCAATGACTGGTTACACTTTGCGCGTCGCCGCAGATTCTCTGCGCAACCTTAACAACTCAATCATCTTCCCTTTGCTCTTGCCGCAGTCGCTGGAGGAAACGCAGGTTGATCAGAATGTAGATGAGCGTGTTGCGATTCGCAATCGCAGAGCCACTGCGGAGATGCGGACGTTCAATGCCCAGAGCGACGGCTTGCGAATTGATTCGCTCAACGGCAGTGCGTTGATGGTAAATCTCTTGGCAGCGCACACTGTCCCGATCCAAGGTGTAGCGCAAGCGCGCGCCAATGCTCGTCGGCATCTCGGCTGTACATCCACCGCGCTGCCAATTGCGATGACGCACGGGACAATGGCGTTGCGTCTAGGTTGGAAAACGGAGTGGACACACATACTTGCCGCGCTCGTGTTTGATGATGCACTTGGTGCGAGCGGTGAATGTGAATTTCAAGGGCATCGCTAGACCGGCTGAGCAGAGTGGCCAGCCGTTCGGATCGAACCGACGACCGCTCGCGCGATAGCCGCCCTTCTCCGAAAACGGCACGGCGGCAAAGCCAAAATCGGGCTGATTTTCACGGTAAAAATAGGCGTACACATACCACGCGTCGAAGGCGGCATCGAACGTGCCATAGCGCGGACGATAACCCAAGCGCTGTTCGGTTTGTGCCATCAACGGGAAAAAGTATGTGACGTCACCTTGATCGAACGGTTGTGTCAGTTCGGCGATCACAAATTCGCCCCAGCCCGGCACTTTTGCGACGACGATGCCAGAAGCGTAGCTCCAGTAATATTCGCCGACGGACACGGAAGACGCGGGCACTGAATTGTGTGTGGGGGTCATGCGATTATGGCGGCGTTTGCAGCCGAGGCGGCAGTCGGGATCGCCGACCGGTTGTTTAGTTTTGTCGAAGCGATTGGCGACATACGCTTTGGGATTGTTCTCTTTGACCCAGGCGATAATGTGTTTGGTGTCGAGTGAACCGCAGTCGGGGGTGGGAATGTGACGTGCGGCAAGTTCTGTGCAAATCACCCGGACGCTATCGGCGAGCAAAAACTGGAGTGCCGCATTGGGGACGTTTCGCAAGAGCCGTGTGAAATGGCGATGCGTCGGTAGGCTGGCAGGGGTACTGAAACCGAGGGGCATTTCGGGGGTAAGCACGAGTGGAAAGCCGAGCAGCCATCTAAACTCAAGTGTCCCATGACCGATAGCGTAACCAGTCGCTGACTGGTTACGGTTTCCTCAGCTGGGGATGAGATTCAAGGCACTACAGAGCTGGAAAAGCGTAACCAGTCATTGACTTGTCCTACCCTCCTGACTAGCCACTCTGTCAGTTCCATTCCCATTTTTCCTCTCCTGTATTCTCTTCTGTATCCTCGGAATGCCGACACACGAGCAGCTTATTTTTATACAGATAAAGCCGGTTGCTGTCAACAACTGGAAACTAAATATTTCCTGCCCAAGAACAGGTATCCTCCACAGTTGCAGACAAAATGTGAACAGCACGCAGGGCTGCCCCCAAACTGAAACATCCCCTCGCGCCGTGTAAAATTTGTTCAGACCTGCCGCGCGTGGTATAATGGTATCGGCTTTCTTTGCCACTCTTCCGTTCAGGAGTTCCATGCGAAACGTGATGCTTGTTGTACTGATGGTGGGTCTCTGGCTGGTCGCAACAGGATGTGCGAGCATAGCGGGGATGAGTGTGCCAACAGAAACACCCTTTCCCACCAAAGTTGCCCGTGTGGCTACGCCTTCCATGCCTGCCACGACTGCTCCCACGCTCCCTGCGGCAGTCACGCCGGCGTCAACCCCTTCTGCGAATACACCGACTCGCGGTGCGGCTAGCGTGCGAACGCCCACCTTACCTCCTGTGCCGGTAGGTAAAGTCACTTTGCTTCCCGATTCGATGCCGCCGGTCAAACCGATGCGTATGCAATCGCCCGAGTATGGCGCGCAAGCGTTCTTGTGGTGGCGCGCCGAAACCGCCCATCGTGACCTCACGCTGATGCGCGAGGCGGGCTTGACGTGGGTCAAACAGACCTTTGCGTGGCGTGATATTGAAGGCGCCAAAAAAGGTACGTTCAACTGGGAAAACGCGGACCGGGCTGTGCTCCTCGCGAATCAGTTTGGTATTGATATTCTGGCGCGCGTGGACAACGCGCCCGATTGGGCTGCTCCCGGTTGTTTCAATCCCGCGAAAAAGCAAATGGGTCCCGCGCGCAATATGCAGGACTGGCTCGATTTTCTCGACGCGCTTGTCAAACGATACAAGGGTCGCATCCGCGCCTATGCCATTTGGAACGAACCGAACCTCGCGCGCGAGTGGTGCGGGCGTCCACCGAATCCGGTCGAGTATGCTGCGCTACTCAAAGCATCGTACGCTAAAATCAAATCTATTGATCCCAACGCCATCGTCGTAAGTGCCGGTCTGACGCCCACCTCGGCTTACAACGATGAGGCGATGCCCGACGAGATGTTTCTGAGCAAGATGTACGACGCGATGAAGAACAACTCGACCGGCTATTTCGATGCACTCGGTTTGCATGCTCCCGGCTATAAAGCCCCACCCGAAATGAGTCCGGACGAGGTCGTCAAAAATCCAGCCTACAACAACAACGAGCCGGTCACCGGACGTGTGTACTGCTTTCGTCACGTCGAAGATATGCGCAAGATTATGGTCGCGCGCGGCGACGCGAACAAACAAGTCGTGATTCTGGAATTCGGCTGGACGATGGATCCGATTCACAAAGAGTACGCGTGGTTCGCGGTGGACGAGTCCACTCACGGACAGTACATCGTGCGCGCGTTCCAGTGGGCAAAACAAAACTGGTCGCCATGGATCGGTGCAATGTTCGTGATTTATGTGGCAAATCCCGATTGGACGGAGCAAACCGAAGAGTATTGGTGGGCTATCACTAAACCGGATGGCACACCGCGCGGCGCGTATATACGCATCAAAGCGATGCCCAAGTAGCATCGTTCGACGGCGTGTCTGTGCAAGTGCGCGAACGTGACGTGGGTGTAATCGCGTATCGGGTAGGAGGCAAACGATGAAACTCAGACGTGCTTATGTTGCTGTCATCCTTCTCATTATCCTGTTGAGTTTGATGCTCTTTTCAAAATGGTTTGGCTGGGGAATGTAAAACAGCCTTTCGTAAGGAGACAGAATGGGGCTATTAGGTCTTGGTTGGGTTGATTTGACCATCCTCCTGGTCCTTGCTTTCGCGCTGGTCATCGGATACGTGCAGGGGATACTTCGTCAGGTCATCTGGTTAGCCGCGCTGTACATCGCCATCGTTCTGGGTACACAGTACCATCTTGTGGTAGGAGAGTGGATTCGCACGCTGACGTTTCAAACGCATCCCAGTCGCATTGTGAACGTGGTAGCGTTTCTCATCATCGTGACGGTCGTATCGTTTCTCCTCAGTTGGCTGGCTGCCGATGCTTATCCAGGTGAAAAGATAAAGATCTTTCCTCTGTTGAATCAATTCGGTGGCAGTATTCTTGCTATCATCACAACGATGGTGTTCCTGGGCCTGTTGCTACGTATCATCAACTTTGCTGTGGGTGAATCCTGGCCCTACTACGATGCTCTCCGTCTTACCATCGCACAAGGCTTGCGCGTGTCTCTCCTGGTGCCGCTACTCGAATCGCTCCAGGAGCCGATTATTGGAACGATCATCCCCTGGCTACCGGGAGGCATTCTGCCCGCGATCTTGGTGCCCTGATCCAGACTTGTCCTTTGTGCCGATGCTCCGCAATAGCATCCGTGAATGAATCCCAAATACCTGCGCCTTCTGGAATTCGATAAAATTCGCGCGCGCGTCGCCGCGCATACTGCTTTTGCTGCCAGCGCGGCACTGGCACACGCGCTCACTCCCTCCACCGATGCCGACGAGATCGCGCGCGGCCAAGCCGAAACGAGTGAGGCGCGTCTGCTTCTCGACCAAAACATCAGCGCAGGTGTGCAAGGCGCGCGCGATGTGCGCCCCCTCACGCAACACGCTCGTCGCGGTGCGCTCCTCACCCCCAGCGATTTGCTCGATGTGCGACAAACACTGCTCGTTACGCGCGCGCTACGTCGTTCTCTCACTCGGCTGACCCAGTGCCCGCGTCTTGCCGAACGCGCGGCGGGACTCGTCGAACTACCCGCGCTTGTCGAGGCAATCGAACGCGCTATCAACGACCGCGCCGAAGTCGCGGACGTGGCTTCGGACGAACTGGCACGCCTGCGCCGCGAACTCGAAACGCAGCGCGCGCGTCTGCTCGAAAAACTGCAACGCATTCTCCAATCCCCCTCCAACACCAAATTCATTCAGGAACCTATCATCACCGAACGCGATGGTCGTTACGTCATTCCGCTGCGCGCGGAAGCCAAAGGGAGAATTCCCGGCATCGTGCACGACACGAGCGCGAGTGGCGCGACTCTGTTTATCGAACCGCTCGCTGTTGTCGAGATGGGCAATCGTGTGCGCGAGTTAGAACGCGCCGAGGCGCGCGAGGTCGAACGCATCTTACGGGAACTCGCCGCGCGCGTCGCCGCGAACGCCGATAAGATTGACACCAATGTCGCGATCCTTGCTGAAATTGACCTTGCCTTTGCAAAGGCAAAGTATGCCGAAGAGATTGATGGTGTTCAGCCTGAGATGAGAGATGAGAGATTGGAGATTAGAGATGATCAATCTCCAATCTCCAATCTCCAATCTCCAATCGCTGATCTCCAACTCCTCGACGCGCGACATCCGCTCCTCGATCCGCAAACGGTCGTGCCGATTTCGCTTCATCTGGGCGGTGAGTTTTCGATTCTGGTCATCACGGGTCCCAACACCGGCGGCAAGACCGTCACGTTGAAAACGGTCGGCTTGCTTGCGCTGATGGCGCAAAGTGGCTTGCACATTCCCGCGCGCGTCGGCTCGCGCCTGCCGATTTTCTCCGGCATCTACGCGGACATTGGCGATGAACAATCCATCGAACAATCACTCTCGACTTTTTCGGCGCACTTGAAAAACATCATCGAGATTTTGCAGCAAGCCGATGCGCGCTCGCTCGTCCTCCTCGATGAGTTGGGGGCTGGCACGGATCCGGTGGAAGGTGCCGCGCTGGCGCGCGCGATTCTGCTGCATCTACTCAAGCGTCGCATCCCCGCGCTGGTTGCCACGCACTATGCCGAACTCAAAGCGTTCGCGCACAACACGCCGGGCGTGCAGAACGCGTCGGTGGAGTTTGATGTAGAGACGCTCGCGCCGACGTATCGCCTGACGATTGGCTTGCCCGGGCAATCGAACGCGCTGGCGATTGCGGAACGCCTTGGGCTGGACGCGGAGATTCTCGCAGAGGCGCGGCGCGCGCTGACGCGCAGCGATGTCGAACTGGAGACGATGCTGGCGGAGATCAAACGTACGCAACAGGAGATTGCTTCGGAGCGCGCGCACGCGGAACTGGCGCGCCGCGACGCCGAACAGCGCGCGGCGGAGGCGCGTCGGCAACTTGCCGAGATTCAAGCCGCGCGCGCGGAAATTCTCCAGCGCGCGCACGCGGAGGCGCAAGCGGAAATTCAACTGGCGCGCGAGGAACTGAATCGTCTGCGACAGGAATGGCGTGCGATGCCGCTCACGCGCGAAAAGATCGAACACGTGCAAGCACAACTGGATGCGCTGGCGGAGCAATTGCCCGCGCCCACACCGCACGTCGCACCACCGCCGCGTGTCATCCTCGAACCCGGTGAAATTCGTGTGGGGGATCGCGTGTGGCTTGCGCGCCTGGGGCAAATCGGCGAGGTGCTGGCACTGGAAGAGGAAGACGCCGAAGTGCATGTGGGGAATTTTCGCGTGCGCGTCAAACGCGCCGAGTTGGGCGAACGTGTCATCACACCAACGCCGCGCGTGGAATCGGAACAGGTGACCCTGCCTCCAGTGGAATCGCCGGGGATGGAAATCAGTTTGCGCGGGATGCGCGCGGAGGAGGCGCTGGAGGCGCTCGAAAAATATCTCGATCGCGCCTATCGGGCGGGATTGCCGTACGTGCGCGTGGTGCATGGCAAAGGGACAGGAACATTGCGCAAACTCGCGCGCGCGCACTTGCGCGCGCATCCGCTGGTTGCTGCGATGCGCCAAGCCGAGGCGCACGAAGGGGGCGATGGGGTGACCATCGTCCAGTTCGTGAGTCGGTAGCGCATACGATTACCCCCCAAAAAAACACTGCCGTTTCATCGGCGGCAGTGTTTTTTGTATCTTACTCGGTAGCGGGCGCTTCGGCTTCGGGTGCTTGTTCTGGTGCAGCGAGGCGTTTCTCGCGCAGGCGTGCGGCTTTGCCGTGTCGGCCGCGCAAATAGTACAACTGGGCACGCCGTACGTGAGTATGTCCCATCACTTCGATTTTTTCGATGCGTGGCGAGTTCACGAAAAATGTTCGCTCGACACCAATCCCGTGCGACGCGATGCGTCGAACGGTAAAGGTTGTGCCCGGTCCTTTGCTTTTGCGCAAGCGCATCACCGTACCTTGAAAAACTTGAATGCGCTCGCGATCGCCCTCGATAATGCGCGTGTGCACTTTGACGCGGTCCCCCGGACGCAACTGGGGGATATTCGGATTCGGTTCACGTTTGGCAATAGCATTGACGAGATTCATTGGAAATCACCAGTAGTCAGTGTTCAGTATTCAGTGTCCAGTATTCAGTGTTCAGTGTTCGGTGTGCGGCGGACAGTATAACACGGAAAACGGAATTGCGCAAAATCAAACCCCAGAGCCGCTTTGCTCCGGGGTTGGATGCCGAGCCAGGGACTTGAACCCTGATGGACTCTCGTCCACACGCCCCTGAAACGTGCGCGTCTGCCAATTCCGCCAGCTCGGCGTTCCAGATGTGATTGTATGCGAATCGCGCTTTTTGTCAATTCGACACGATGAAGGCAATGACGGACTTGCTTGCTCTCGCGGACATCAACGCTACATCCGATGTGGTCGGTGGCAAGGGAGCCGCGCTGGCGCGTCTGGCGCGCGCTCACCTGCCGGTGCCCAACGGTTTCCACGTGACGACCACCGCGTATCATCAGTTCATCGTTGCAAACGATTTGACGACACATCTTACCGCCGCGCTCGCACAACTCGATGCCAGCCGACCGATGACCTTCGAATCGGTCGCGCAAATGGTGAGTGATCTGTTCGCGCGCGCGCCGCTGCCGCCCTCACTTGTCCAGGCGATTGATGATGCGTATCGCGCGCTCGGTCACGATGTGGCGGTGGCGGTGCGTTCGTCGGCAACCGCAGAAGACCTTGGCGAGCGATCCTTCGCGGGTCAGTACGAAACATTTTTGAACGTGCGTGGTACGGCAGCGGTGCACGAGGCAGTGAAACGTTGTTGGGCGTCGCTATGGAACGCGCGCGCGCTCCGTTATCGCGCGCAGCAGCGCATCGCACCGCGCGCGCTGGCAATTGCGGTGCTCGTTCAAGAGATGATTCCCGCCGATGTCGCCGGGGTGTTGTTCACCGCGCATCCTGTCACCGGCGCGCGCGATTGCGTCGTTATCAACGCCACGTGGGGTTTGGGCGATGCGCTGGTGAGTGGTCTCGTCACACCCGATACGTTCGTCGTCGAAAAAGCCTCGGGGCGCATCATCGAGCGCGACATTGTCGAAAAGACGCGGATGCGTGTGTGCGGGGAAGAAGGCATCGTGGAGCAAAGCGTGCCGTTGGCGCAGCAACGCGCGCCCGCGCTGGACGACGCGCGCATCGTTGAACTGACGCGGCTCGGCGTGCACATCGAACAACTCGCTGGAATGCCGATGGATGTCGAGTGGACCCTCGCGCACAATCGCTGGGCGATTTTACAAGCGCGTCCTATCACGACGCTGGGCTAGGTTTTCGGTTCGCCTAGAATTTGCACGACAAGCGTGCGCGTGCGCGGCGCGGTATCGAAATCGCAAAAGACGATTTGTTGCCACGTGCCGAGCGTCAACTCGCCATTCACGAATGGTACCGTGAGCGATGGTCCTATCAGCGCGGCGCGGAGATGCGAATGGCCGTTGTCATCGTGCCAGCGCAAGTGATGCCGATACGCGCGATGCGGTGGCGTGATTTCATCGAGGACGACGCGCAAGTCGTGAATCACACCCTCTTCAAATTCGATGGTCGTGATGCCGCCGGTCGAGCCGGGGCAAAAGATCGTGACAATGCCCGCTACAAGTTTCGATTCTCTGACTGCGCGCGCGACCGCGTCGGTAATGTCTTGCACGTCATAGCCGCCGCGCGAGCGGAGGGTCAGTTCGCGGGTGATAACCATTCCCTACCTCAAAGTCAATGAGCCAAAATCAATGAGCCAATTATCCAATGTGCCAATGAGCCAAAGGCATTTGTTCATTTGTCGTTTGTCATTCGTCATTCGTCATTCGTCCATTTGGCTCATTGGTTCATTGGCACATTGGCTCATTGAGCGAAGCGTTTGGCTCATTTGCGCCTGAGCGCATCTAGCACGCGCCACGGCGTCAGTGGAAATTCATCGAACCAGACACCGGTTGCGTCGTGCACCGCGGCGATAATCGCCGGCGCGACGGGAATGAACGGCATCTCTGCCATTCCGCGCACGCCCCAAGGTCCATCGCTGTCTGGATATTCGAGTATCACCGAATCCACTTTTTCCGGCACATCAAGAATGCCGGGAATCAGGTACGTGCTAAGATTCGGTGTGAGTACGTGTCCATCCTTCGTTTGAAAATTCTCCTGAATCGTCCAGCCCTGCGCTTGTACCACGCCACCCTCAATCTGTCCTTCGATCATTTGCGGATTGACCGCCTTGCCCACATCGTCCACGCAGGTTACACGCACGACGCGCACAAAACCGGTTTCGGTATCCACTTCGACTTCGACCGCTTGCGCCACGTAACCGTACGCCAGGTTCGGCTTGGCTTTGCCGGTTTCGGGATCATAGTTCGTCGTTTTGGGCGCGAGGTATTTGTACGTCGCAATCGCCGGGCGTTCTTCGTCCTGCCATTTTTTCAACGCGAGTTCGCACGCGCCCTTGACCGCATTGCCGCCGATGTACGTCATTCGCGACGCGGACACGCTCCCGGCATTTTCGGTCTGCGCGGTGTCGGACACGATCATTTCGATTTTTTCGATTGGCACGCCGAGTGCCGCCGCCGCAATTTGCGCGAGCGCGGTGTGCGTCCCCTGTCCGACTTCTGCCGCCGCGTGATGCACAATCACTTTTTCGATTTCCGCGCCGCCATACAACTCGACCGTCGCCGTCGCGTTCTCCTGATAGCCAAACGAAAAGCCGATGTTTTTGAGCGCGCAGGCAAAGCCAACACCCGTGATGCGTGTTGCGTGTTGCGCACCGCCTTGTCTCCTTGTCTCCCGCTCTCCTTGTCGCCGCGCTCGCCAACCAAATTCCTCAGCACATCGTTGCACGACCTGCGGCAGACTCACCGGCCCGCCCGGCAACGGCGTTTGTGTGGAAAGCAGCGAACCTTCGCGCAAAACATTTTTCAAACGCAATTCGACCGGATCCATTCCCAGTTTCTCGGCGAGTTTGTTGATTTGCGTTTCGGCGGCAAAGTGGGCTTGCGGCGCGCCAAAGCCGCGAAACGCGCCCGTAACGATGTTGTGCGTCGTGACGGTGTACGCGTCCACGTGCACATTCGGAATTTCGTACGGACCGGTCGCGCCGAACGCCGCGTTGCCCAGCACTTTGGGCGAGGTGTACATATACGGTCCCGCATCGGAGATGAGTTCGATTTGCGCGGCAACCAGTTTGCCCTCGCGCGTCGCACCGAGTTTGTGTTTGATCCACATCGGATGGCGTTTGTGATGACCGATGATGCTTTCCTCGCGCGACCAGATGATTTTGACCGGGCGGCGCAATTTGTACGCCGCAAGCGCGAGAATGATTTGCACGCTCATATCCTCGCGCCCACCAAACGCGCCACCGACGTTCGGATAGATCACGCGCACCTGCTCGAGCGGCAGATTGAGCGCGTGCGCGATTTGCTCCTGGTCTTCGTGTGTCCACTGTCCACCTACGACGACCGTCACGCGCCCGGC